>Ga0181588_10001511_pt1 | contig 20650 bp, 17 predicted proteins | sample 071ome_26_FD_148607 | JGI IMG/M metagenome (GOLD analysis project Ga0181588, IMG submission 148607) | Coastal salt marsh microbial communities from the Groves Creek Marsh, Skidaway Island, Georgia - 071409BT metaG (spades assembly) | ecosystem: Environmental > Aquatic > Marine > Intertidal zone...
CCTCACGCCTCACGCCCTCACGCCCTCACGCCCTCACGCCCTCACGCCCTCACGCACAAGCAGGTTATCTAAGGGCTGGGTACGCGAACTTTCAGTCTTTCGTCCCCTCCTTGTCCGAACCTCATGGACTCAGTCAAGCCCAAGCAACGACTGTATGAACATCTGCGCTCAAGACCGAGATCTAAAACCCAACCGCCGCCAGGGCACCGAAACCCTTAAACCAGTCCCGCTCTCCACAACCCGCGCTGAACCTGACTGACTCTACAATAGGGCCTCGTCACCGGTGCCGACAGAGGTTCAGTCAGCGCGACTTGAGTGCCCCTTCCCAGTCAAGAAAGAGAATGCGACCATGGGCCTTTCTCCTTCGCCCAAGCACAATAGGACTCTAGCTATGACTCACTCAATCAGACGAATGCGCAATCTCGCCTTAGTTGGTCTCCTCTGGGTGCCCTGCGCATTCGCAGCGCCTGTTTTCATCAATCCAGACACCGAGGCCGCTCGAAATGCGCCCTACTCTCATGCAGTAATCGTCGACAATTTATTGATTCTGTCCGGCCAAGTGGGTGTCGGCCCATCAGGCTTGGTCGAGGGTGGCATCGTCCCTGAATCACACCAAATCATGCGCAACATTGAAGCCATTTTGGCGGGTCAGGGCGCAGGCTTTGAGGATATTGTGAAATGCACCGTCATGATTGATGAGATCAGCGAATGGGGGGCTTTCAACGATGTTTACGTCACCTACTTTCCAGGGGCTAAACCCGCTCGTTCGGCCTTTGGCGCAGATGGGCTGGCCTTTGGCGCTGCCGTCGAGCTTGAATGCTGGGCCTACCTGGGCGACTAATTGACCCGCGAGCGGCGCGTCATCAAATTCCTCAGGCGACGGTGGGCTAGACGGGGCCTGCATCCATTCCGCAGAGTCACTGTTCTCTGATATCCTTGGCGCCGTCTTTGGGGGCCTGGGGGTATCTGCTGTGACATTCCACCTTTTATCTGCAACCGCGTTATCTGCGACCGCGCAACGATCACAGCGCACAATTTTAGTTATCGGTGCTCTGATCGCTATCTTCACAGGCACCATGGTTTCTACCAGCCACGCTGCGCCTTCAGCTGCAGCGGTTCGGCTTGAAAACAAACCGCAACTCGATGGCGATGTCATCAACGACGCCGCCTGGGGTGAAGCCGCCGTTGACGCCTTTTGGCAGCAACGCCCTGTTGAGGGCGCTGCGGCGAGCCAAAAAACCGAGGTGTTTATTGGTTACACGGATCAAGCGCTTTATGTCGGCGTCATCTGTTACGACAGCAATCCGCGCGGCATCATCGTCTCGGATAGTCGGCGAGACGCGGATCTTGAAGACACAGACAGCTTTACGATTTTGATCGACAGCTATCTTGACCAGCAAAATGGCTTCGTTTTTGGAACCAACCCTGCGGGCATTGAATATGACGGTCAGGTCACCAAGGAAGGCAGCGGTGCGTTTGGCTCGGGCGGTGGGGGCTTTAACCTCAACTGGGACACCAATTGGCAAGTCAAAACTCAGACGGGCGATTTTGGTTGGTCAGCGGAATTCGAAATCCCGTTCAAATCGCTCCGCTATAGCAACCAATCGGTTCAGACCTGGGGGTTCAATTTCCAACGCAACATCAGACGCAATAACGAAATCGCCTTCTGGTCACCCATCGCTCGACAATATGACTTGTTCCGAATTGTCGATGCTGGCCGAATATCCAACATTCAGACCCCTGCGCAACGAAATCTCAAAGTGACGCCCTATGCGCTCGCAAAGCGAAATGACGGCAACATGATCGAGTCTTCGAGCGACCAAGAGGTCGGGTTCGATTTGAAATACAGTGTTACGCCGAGCCTGACCTTAGACGTCACATACAACACCGACTTCGCTCAGGTCGAAGTCGACGAATTTCAGATCAATTTAGACCGATTCAGCCTCTTCCTGCCCGAGCAACGCCCCTTCTTTTTAGAGAACGCGGGGCAATTCGCCGTAGGGGTTCCCCAAGAAGTCGAACTGTTCTTTAGTCGTAGAATCGGCATCGCGAACAATGGAAGCCAAATCCCCATCAAAGCAGGCGCTCGCTTAACCGGTAAAGTGGGCGGCTCGACCAATGTAGGATTCCTGCATATGCAGGCTGATGAGGTCGCTGGGGCCGCCGCTCAGACCGACTTTACCGTTGCTCGAGTGAGCCAAGAATTCGCTAATCGCTCCAGCCTCGGCTTTTTAATCGTCAATCGGGAAGCCGACGATCTGCTGGATCCAAGTTTAGATGATTACAACAGAACCTACGCCATCGACGGCCGCCTGGGTATTGGCGCCAACGGCAAGATCCTGGGTTTTGTTGCCAAAACGGATACTCCTGAGTTAGACGGCGATAACACCGCCTTTCAATTGTCCGGAGACTACAATTCCGAACTCTGGTCTTTTCGGGGCGGCGTGACGCAAGTTGGTAAAAACTTCAATCCAGAGGTCGGCTTCTTGAAGCGCCGAGACTTCACCAAAGTGGACCTCTTTGCACTCTACCGGAACCGACAAACCGACTGGAAGAAAATGCACGAATTACGTCCTCATATTGCCTATCGCGGCTACTGGGGCAGTGACGACCTGTACGAAACGGGCTTTTGGCATATTGATCAGCATTGGGAATGGAAATCAGGTTGGGAGGTTCACACGGGCGTCAATCTGCTTCATGAAGGGGTAAGAACACCCTTCGCACTCGCGCCAGGCAAAATCGTAGACGCCGGAGATTACGATGACGAAGAGCTCAATATTGTCCTTATCACGGACCAGGGCGCACCCTTGTCGATGAACCTTAACACCAAGATCGGCGGTCTATTCGGAGGCGATCGAGTCCAATTGTCACCAAAGATTCGCTATCGAATCGGGGAGACATTCAACGCCTCGTTGGCGTGGACTTATAACCGGCTGACCATGGCGAACGAATCGGACGCCTTTACGATCAACGTTGGCTCACTGCGCATGACCTATTCGTTCAACCCTAAGATCTCCATCCAAGCGCTTCTTCAATACAACGACAGCACCGACGTTTTCGCCACCAACTTCAGATTCGCGTGGCTCACATCTGCCGACGCAGGCTTTTACCTCGTTTACAACGAGACACGCGATGACGACGTGGGCATGTTTAGAGAAAAGCGAAAGGAATGGATTATTAAATACTCGCACACCTTCGACGTGTTCAATTAACCGGGATCCAATTCTTGATCAGACCCGCCTAAACCACCCAATACCCGCAAGCATCAAGATCGGCGCCAAGATCAAGTTTGTGATTGAAAGCAGCTGCCACCCGACATAATCGGTCCATGGCACGCCAAGTGTGGCCACCATGAACAGCGTGGTGGTCGTCCAGGGCACGAGAGATTCTAGCATCGTGCCGTAATCCTCAAGCGAGCGTGACAAAACGCGTCGATCAATTCCTCGCTCATCGAATTGTCGCCGAAACGCGTCCCCAACAATAAAGCTCGTCGCGTACTGATTACTGGTCAACGCGTTCACCGCACCTGTGGCAAAAAGCGCGGTAAGCGCCGTGCTCTTGGCTGATCGACTCCAAACCAGCAAACGGCGGATCACTCGAGGAATCGCCGATACAGAATCGACAACACCCACAAAGAAAAACACGAAGAAGGCGATGAAAATCGGCTCGGCCATGCTGTATACCCCGCCTCGATTCATCAACGAGGTGAGACCCTCACTCGCTTGAACCCCTGGCGCCATGACATCAAGATCAAATCCAGATCGCATCGCAGCGCCGAGTTCGGCGACACTATAGGGCTGCAAGCTCACAGCCAATATGGCCGCTGAAAGAATAGACAGCAGCAAAGTGGGTAATGCGGGTTGACGCAGGATGCTGCCAACCAACACGATAATCGGGGGCAACAACAGCAACCAGCTGAACTCAAAGAGGCTGGCGATGCCGGCCATCAGCCCATCAATCTGCGCTTGCTCTGGTGCGGCAGTGAGTTCGGTCGCGAAACCAAGGTAGGTGAATACCGAAGCGGCGATCACCGCGGAGGGCAAAGTGGTGTAGAGCATCGACTGGATGTGGCCATATAAATCCACATTGCAAGCAATCGCGGCCAGGTTCGTGGTGTCTGACAGCGGCGATAATTTGTCCCCAAAATAAGCGCCACCAATCACAGCGCCCGCCGTGACACCCAGATCAGCATTCATAGCCCCGCCAATACTGATCAGGACCACGCCTATCGTGCCTGCTGATCCATAACTTGTACCGGTGAGTGTCGAGAACACCACAGGGATGATGAAGGCGATGAGATAAAACGTTTCTGGATTCACCAGCGTTAACCCGTAGTAGACGAGCATGGGTATCGTTCCTGACAGCATCCAAGTGCCAATCAGAACCCCAATGAATAACAAGATAAAAAACGCTGGCATGGCCGCATCCATCCGCGACATGACGGAACGTTGCATCTCATCCCAACTCACACCGCCGGCTCGAAGGATCACGATGGCGAGCACTGCTGCGGCAATAAAGACCAGCTCCAAGGCGAGTTGTGGACGACCTAACACAAGTGGCGGAAAGACTAAGCCACCAGTAATTATCAAAAGGAGGCCAACAATCGGTAGCGAGACCAACCAAAGCGGACGATCACGTGCACCGCCTTGGCGCAACCCATCTACCGAAACCGCAGCCTCGCTTGTAGCGCTCTCTTCATGCATGAATCGGCCCTGCTGCCGACGTCATCAAATGGATCAGAAAAACGGGAATTTGTCTCGGATGCGCCGCTTCGAAATACGCTTTGAATTGAGGCGACAGCTTGGCCTGATTTTCAACCCGACGGGCAGATTCAGCAGGATGGCACTCCTCAATCCTTGCCTCAAAAAGCCCTTCGGCAAGCTCAACTTTGATCCTTGGCTGGGCTCGCAGGTTATGCACCCAAGCGGGATGTTGCTTTGATCCAGCAAACGATGCGAACAAGATCCGCTCATCACCAGACACGGTCAGAACGAGCGGGATCAAGCGCACTTGATCTGTTTTCGCGCCCAAGGTGTGCAATATCACCATGGGATAACCAGCGAACATCGCGACGCGCCCCTCATTGGCGCGGAACTCATCGATGATTTGCTGGTTGAATTGCTGCATATCTGTCGCCATGCTCACCCAACCCTCTGCTTCAGTGACCTCGACCTTAGCACAGGGTCGAGCGTTCACGAGAGCCTCTCACCCCAACTGCAATTCGGAAAACGCTGAGTTTTGTGCCGAGACCGGATGTGCCATGATCAGCGGGATTTCCTAAGGAGAAGATGCTGTGCTTTCGAACAAAAAAATCATTGTCACTGGCTGTGGACGAGGCATGGGTGAAGCCACGTTTCTTGCCTACGTCAAAGCCGGCGCCCAAGTGGTCGGCATGGACATTGATTCAAACACCGGCCATCAAGTGCTCGATGCAGCCCTAACCCTTCGAGAAAATTCTGCGACCTTCATTCAAGTGGATGTCGCTAGCCCCGAATCGGTCGAACGCGCCTTCCAAGAGGCCGTCTCTTGGCTGGGCGGTGAATTGCATGTGCTAGCCCATCCCGCTGCAATTCAGGCAGCATCTGATCCAAGCCATGTCACAACAGACGCCTGGGATCGGATGTTCGCGGTGAACGTGCGCGGCACCATGCTGACCAATCAGGCGGCCCACGGATACATGAAAGCCGGAGGCGGCGGATCGATTATCAATTTCGGATCAATATCGGGCCAGCGCGCAGAGCCGGGCGCGGTCGCCTACTCCGCGGCTAAAGGCGCGGTCCATTCGTGGACTCGCTCGGCTGCCGCAGCCTGGGGCAAAGATAAGGTACGAGTCAATGCCATATTGCCCGCCATCGCGACCCCTATGTACCACGAAGCCATGTCACGAATGAGTGAAGCCGAGGAAACGGCATCTTATTGGATGAACCATCAATCCATTGCCTTGGGCCAAACCTACGGCGATGCCGCGCGTGATCTGGCCCCTGTCATGGTGTTTTTCGCGTCAGATGATTCCGGTTTTATCACGGGCCAACTGATTCCGGTCGACGGTGGGCAAACGACGACGAGATAAAAACCGACGAAGAGGATTGGCGGACGCCGAGATCTGATCCCGTTAGGCATTGAGCGCGGGCGCCGCGCCCAGTTTTGCCACCTTGTCCGGCGCGAAAAAGGGTCAAGCGGGCAAGACTCAAACCAAAGGAAACCCGTGACTCAAGCCAGCCACACGAAAGAGCTCAAAAAACTCGCCCAACTGGCCGGGCCACTGATGACCGCGCAGCTCGCGCAAATGGGTATGGGTGTGACGGATGCAGTGATGGCCGGGCACTATGGCGCAGTTGACCTTGCCGGCGTCGCGCTTGCCGGCAGCATGATGTGGCCAGTCATGATGTTGTTTATGGGCTGCTTGCAGGCCCTGACGCCATCGATTGCGCAATTGAACGGTGCAGGTCAGCATCGGGAAATTGGTGAGATCGTTCGCCAAGGCCTTTGGCTAGCGCTCGTCGCCGGCGCCCTCGCCATGGCCACCCTTCGAAGCATTGGCCCAGTGTATGCCTGGCTCGACGTTGACGCCGCAGCTTCAAGCATCTCGATCGCCTACCTTGACTACACGTCATTGGGTATTCCCGCGTTGATGCTGTTCTTCTCTTTAAGGTTTCTTGCCGACGGCATGGGGTTTACCCGCCCTGCAATGATCATCGCAGTGACCGCGTTAATGTTAAAAATCCCCTTAAATTATCTCTTCATCTATGGTTTCGGAGACTACGAGGGTTACGGTGGCGTTGGCGCGGGCATGGCGCAAGCCATCATCATGTGGTTTCAACTGATTGCGATTCTGGTGGTTGTGACTCGCAAGCGATTTGATATCACGGGCTGGCGCGCGCATTTCTCAGCGCCGGACCGGCCTAGAATTGCGCGTCTTCTGCGCATCGGCGCCCCAATTGGCGCAACCATCTTTGCTGAAATGGGGCTCTTTTCGTTTACGACGCTACTGCTCGGTCGATTCGGCGCCGAGGTGGTCGCCGCGCACAATATCTCCATGAACATCAATGGCGTGGTCTTCATGCCACCCATGGCACTTGGCATGGCAGCCACTATCAGGATCGGGTATCGCATTGGGCAGGGCGAACTCCTCACCGCCAGAAATACGGCCCTCATCGCCATGGCCTCAACTGTCGTCATTGCACTCTTGGGCGCCGCACTCATCTTTGTGCTCAACCACGAATTGGTCGCACTCTATACATCAGAGGAGGCGGTTGCGGGTCTTGCTGCCGAACTCTTATTGTTTGTGGTGTTCTTTCTCATCTTTGACGCTGCCCAATCCACCGCAATCGGAGTGCTCAGAGGCTACAAGGACACGCAGATCCCAATGCGGATCGCACTCTTTAGCTATTGGGTGATCGGGTTACCGGTAGGGTGTGCCTTGGGATATGGCTGGTTTTTGCCGCCTATGGAAGTGTACGGATTTTGGGTTGGCCTCGCGTCTGGCGTTGGCGCGGCCGCGATTCTGCTTAGTCTGCGCTTGCACCGAGTATCGCGTAATCAAGAATTAATCCGCGCGCTGTCTAACTAACGGGATCAGTCACTCGATTGCCAATGATCAAAATTCTTAAGCCAGAGCCGCCCTCCTTGGGCAGGCGGGCCTTCATAACTGGTATGACCCAAGAGTCGCTTTACCCGCTCTGAACGCCCCTTCAGCAAAGTTGACGGATACTCCTCCGTAATCGCCTCTTCGGGCGTCAGCCATCCGACAACGAAACTTAAATGAAGCGCCCAACGGATTTGATCGACTGTTTCGTTCGCGCCACCGCCGTGCAACAAAGCGCCACTATAAATCAGCGCATCCCCGGCCCTGAATGCACCTGCTTCAACCTCACCAGGCACTGGGCGACGCTCAAAATCAGCCCACCGGTGACTCCCGGGAGCAACCTGCGTAGCACCCAATTCAGGCCAGACCTCATCGAGGGCAACCATCATCGAGATCGTGAGTTCTGGGCTCTTCGGCCACAGCGCGGCCTGAACCGTCGCCCAATTCTGACCGTCTCGGTGGAGCACCTGGGCGGGTTCGCCCGGTCCGATCACCATCGCCTGGCAGGTGTTCATCCAATAATGAGTGCCTCCCCCGCTCAGCACCTGATCGGCAAGCTTGCCTAACACCGGGTCCTCCAGCAGATCAAAGAAGACGTCCGTGTGGCGCCCGATGCCAGTGAACCTCGTGGTCTTTTCGCCATGAAACCGCTTCCAAAAACGCCGCGTATCCTTGCCGCCCGCAGAATGTGCGACGGTCATCCGCTTGATCGTTTCAGCGAGCGACGCACAGCCTGATGCTGAGAGAAAATCGGTAACAAAGATCGCGCCATCCGCTTCAAAGGAAGCCAGCATGGCAGCGCTTTCGCTCGAACGATTAAACGAGTTAAGCCCTGGGTAGCCACGCATGCTTAACGCTCCGAAAAGGTCAGGATCATCCTTTCATTATGGCTGACGCGAAGCAAACGCCAACCCGAAATTAAAGCCACGACCAGAAGACCTGCACCAAGACCCAGGTAAAAGCCGGGTAACCCGAAATCGAGACCCATGACCCCCCGACCCAACGTCCAGCCGACGGGCAAGGCGATAAACCAATAAGCTGAAACGGACAGCCACATCGGGAACCGGGTGTCTTTGTAACCCCGAAGCGAGCCAATGATCGCCGCTTGTCCACAGTCGAAGATCTGATAAAGCGCAATCACAATCAAGGCTTGGGCTGTGAGCGCGATCACAGCTTGATCCTCACTGTAAATCATCGGCAAGTGATGACGCCCTACGATAAGCGCTAGGGTTGCGAGGACAGCGTATGCCAAGGCAACTTTGATGGCGAGGCTGGCAACCTCTCGAGCACCTACGTAGTCTTTTGCGCCCACATAGTTTCCGACTCGAATACTCGCCGCACTACCCAATGCCATGGGGAAAACAAAGGTAAACCAATTGAGATTGCCCGCCACACTATTCGCCGCAATCGCGACCACGCCGAGCGCGCCCACGAGCAGACTGATTACAGAGAACACCATCATCTCAAGGAGGTGGGTAAGCCCAATGGGCAGCCCTATCTTAATAATTCGGGCCATCTCAGATGGCACCCAACCCGTGAAATTCTGGAGCAAACAAATCCGCTTCAACCATGGCCGGCCCAAAAACGGCAACGCCATTGCCAACTCAATCCACATGGTGATTGCAGTGGCCCATCCACAACCCTCACCACCTAGCTCTGGCAATCCCCAAACACCATAGATCAGCAAATAATTGAGAATGCTATTGATGACCAACGCCACCATTGCAATTAGCAGCGGCACCATGGTGTGTCCCAAACCCTCAAAGGTATACCGGATGGTGACGTAGAGCAGGACACCAGGAAGACCCCAGGCGGCGCTCTGCAAGTATCGCCTTGCAACATCGATGGCCTGTGCATCGATGTCAAAGAAGTTAAACACTGGGTGAGCCTGATAAACAATCACCGCGAGCAGTGCGCCCAAGCACACCGCCAGCAGCAGAGCCTGCTGCACCAATGAGCCACTTTGCTCAGGCCTGCCTGCCCCGTCGTTTTGGGCAACCATGGGCGTGACGGCCATCAACACGCCTGCGAACAACATAAAGAGGGGCCACAGTAGGACGCCGCCGAGCGCGACTCCGGCCAAGTCAACCGAACTGTAGTGACCAGACATGGCGGTATCTACGAACCCCATGCCCATGATGCAAAGCTGTGTACCCATCATCGGCAGCATCAAGCGCATGAGCGTACTGAACTCAGTTTGTTTCATGGCAGCGCCCTGTGATGAAGTCAGAGGATATCACGCAAAGGAACGATGGTCGGCGGGCAAGCCTAAACGGATTGCCCTCCTCCAGTGGCGGTTAAATCTGATAGATTGACTGCATTCAAAGCGAGAGAAAGACACCATGTCAGGACCGTTAGCGGGTATCAGAATCCTAGATCTAACCACGGTCATTTCAGGCCCCTCGGCCACCATGCTTTTAGCCGATCAGGGTGCCGATGTGATCAAAATCGAGTCAATCCAACGACCCGATCATGCGCGAGGCGCAGGCAATGCAAGCGGTACCGTGACCTCGATTTTTCTGAACAACAATCGCAATAAACGCGCGCTGGCTCTCGACTTAAAGCACCCTCAAGGGGTCGACATCTTTTTCAAGCTGACAGAAACCGCAGACGTAGTTATCCAGAATTTTCGACCCGGCGTGGTGGACCGCTTGGGGATTGGCGAAGCCGCCGTCAGGGCGCGTGTCCCCGACATCATTTATATCTCGATCTCAGGGTTCGGAGATCAAGGCCCCCTGTCGCACAAACCGGTCTATGATCCGATCATCCAGGCCATTTCAGGCTTGACCACCGTCCAAGCTGGCTCTGATTCCGAGCGACCAAGACTGATTCGAACCATCGTCCCCGACAAATTGACCGGCATTGTTGCCGCCCAAGCCGTGAGCAGTGCGCTTGTTCACAAACTGCGAACTGGCGAAGGCCAGCATGTCAAACTTTCCATGCTCGATGCCATCATTAACTTCTTGTGGTCCTCCGATATGGGAGGTCAAACGTTTGTGGGCAAGGAGGTCGATGTTCAGCGTGCAGCCACCTTTATCGACCTCATTTACGAGACGCAAACTGATTACATCTCCGTGTCCGCTATGACCAACCAGCAGTGGCAGTCGCTGTGCGATGCCGTCAATCACCCCGAATGGAAAGACGACGAACGCTTTAAAACGCCGGCGCTCCGGGATTTAAATGCCAACGAACGACTGGAAATGACCCAATCAGCACTCCTCACCCAGACTTCTGACTACTGGCTGGAGCGGCTGGAAACGTTCGGCGTGCCCTGCGCCCCAGTGTTGACCCGCGGCGCAATGATCAAACATCCACAAGTTGTTGCGAGCAATGTGCTCATTGAAACAAATCACCCGGTGGCAGGCGCGATTCGACAATCTCGCCCAGCGGCTCAATTCTCCGCCACACCGTATGAAACCCGACGCGGCGCGCCGGCACTCGGTGAACACAGTCGAGAGCTCTTGGGCGAAGTGGGTTATTCAAACACTGAGATCGACGCGTTGGTCAATGATCACGTGATCCTCGGCTAGCGCCGCGCCGCGCGTCCCAGGAACCGCCTGGGGTCCAAACTACAAGCGCCCCTGCGGGCGCTCAAATGAGAGCTCAACCCTCAGCGGCCAACGAAATTAGGGGTTCGTTTCTCAGAGAATGCCTTTCGGCCTTCAGCCCCATCTTCACTATCACGCACTGTGAGGAGCGCGTCTCGCGTGATAGCCGCCGTCTCGGCAGGTCCTTTGGGCACCGTCTCTGACACCAAGCGCTTGATGGTCGTAACCACAAGAGGTGCGCTTCGTTCTAAAATCCTGGCGTAATTCAAAGCAGTCTCAAGCTGTTGGCCCACTGGCACCACTTGATTCACCATCCCCACCTCATAAGCCCGTTGCGCGGTGAGATCTTGACCAAGGAGCATGAATTCCATCGCGACTTTATGTGGGATTTTGGTGGCACACCCCGCGATGAGGCCGCCGGTAAAACCCACTTGCGCCTCGGGATAGCGAAACTTCGTATTATCTGCCGCAACGACTAAATCACACATTTGTACCAGGATATAGGCACCGCCAACGCAATACCCCTGCACCGCTGCGATAATGGGTTTATCGGTCTTCACGCCCACACCTGGCACGCCCTGCCACATTTCTTTGGGTGCATTTTTGATGTCAGCACCCACCGAAAAGGCGCGATCACCAGAGGCACACAAAACAGCACAACGCTCAGCGCCTTCATCGTAACGCCTAAAAGCCACGCGTAAGCCTTGAATCACAGACTCATCGAGCGCATTGAGTTTGTCTGGACGATTGATTCGAATAATGGCCGTCAGACCATCGACGTCATAGGTTACAGGGTCCATCACAATTCCTTTTGGTTCTTGTGACGGAGTGTAGTTTTTTAGTTAATTAGCTCGCAAGACTCAGCCGCTCACCATCCTCAGCAAACTGATCAAACAGTCGACTGCCACTTGAGAACTGCCGACGAAGAATGGCCATCTGGTCACCCAGGATACGCCCGCTGTGCGTGAGGGCGAGGTATTCTGCATGGTTAGGACGATATGGCAGGGCCAAGAGCTCCATATTACACTCCGACAGCAGACGGCTGCCCTTTCTGGTGTTGCATCGTTTGCAGGCAGTCACGACATTCGTCCAATCGTCCCGCCCCCCTCTTGAGACAGGCTCTACATGGTCCCGACTCAAATCTTGAGGTGAAAACTGCATCCCGCAGTAAAGACAGGTGTGCTGATCCCGCCGAAAGAGCGTCGCGTTTGAAAGACTGGGTTTAACATCGACATTGACCACCTTGCCCCGACTTGCAAGCACGCTGGTCAGTGAAATGACTGAGCGCTGGCCGGCTTTCGAATAACCTCCGAACACATCCTTTACCGATTCACCATAGGTCCAGCTGACGAGATCACGGGCGTGCAGCACTACGGCCTCTTGCCAGCCGATCCATTCCATTGGATAACCAGCCGTGTTGATCCGCAATATCTTGGTACTCACTGCACTCTCCTTCTTCTGGCTTGCACCGAAATTGAAGACGATCGCTACACCTGACACATCTTAGATAAAGCACAAAGAGAATCAAGACCTGACCCTTATCAGGGGGACACACACTTCCTTAGGCATTCGCCGATCGAGAGGCCGCGGGCCGGGCAGGCGGCGAGAGATAGCAGCAAAAATATGCGATGACCAAGGGATTGGGTACCATGCACATTTGACACTTCGAGATACCGAGCGTCATGGCTGAGAAGACTGAGCAGATGACTGACCCGACCATTGATCGCATTTATGCCAATGCCGATGGCCCGCCCGCGCCTTTCGAATTCGATCAAGACGTTGCCAGCGTATTTCCAAACATGATTGAGCGCTCCGTGCCCGGCTATCTAGCTTCGCTTGAGCTCATCTCGCTTGCAGCAGCGCAGTTCGGTCAACCCAACACCGCATTCTATGACCTTGGCTGTTCGCGAGGCGCGGCGACGCTTGCCATGCTCAAACACAAACCTGAAGAGGGGGTCATTCACGGTATTGACCGGTCGGAGGCCATGATTGCCATTGCCCGATCTGAGTTACATGGCTGGATCGCCCGAGGCGAGGTCGAACTACACGTGGCGGATATCCTCGATTTCCCTGTGACTCGCGCCTCACTTGTGGTCATGAATTACACACTTCAGTTCATCGCGATGCCGAAACGAAAAGCCCTACTGACACGATTATTTGAAGCCACGGTCCCTGGCGGCGCCTTGATCCTTTCTGAAAAGGTGCTGGATGAACCGGCGCCGCAGGCAGTTTTGGAAGACTTGCACCGCTCGTTTAAGCGAGCGCGAGGCTACAGCGACCTTGAAATAGCCCAAAAGCGAGAGGCGCTTCTGGATGTCCTCATTCCCGAATCGGCCGATGACCACCTCTTGCGACTGTCTGGCATTGGTTTCAACGCGATGCTGCTCGCCAAGAACATCAACTTCTGCACCTTCCTCGCTGTGAAGCCGTAGTCCCTGGTTATTTTCATGCCCTCAACGAATCATGCCGACTGGCCTCAAAGACTCGCGGGCGACCGTTTTTTTAATCTCATCCAAGGCACACAATTTGCGCCTCATGAGCACCACTACCGGCAGGCAATCGACAAGCGGCTGGGAAGCAGACCACATGGCCGAGATCTTGAGTGGCAAGCAGTGATTGACCAGATAGCCGCTCTTGAGGAGAGGCGCTCAGGCTCTCCCCACGAGTCGCATGACGCGCCAACGCTAAAGCAAGCCTTGCTCGGTCTGCATCCCTGGCGCAAGGGGCCCTTTACACTAAGGGGTGTGCGCATCGACAGCGAATGGCAATCTCAATTGAAGTGGGCGCGGTTGCAAGATCACATCCAATCATTGGAAGGCCGGTTCGTCCTTGACGTTGGTTCGGGCAATGGTTACTACCTCACCCGTATGGTGGAAGCCGGCGCAGAACTGGCCGTGGGCATTGACCCAACACGCTTGTTCTTCTATCAGTTCGAGGCGGTGTGTTTGTTGAGCGGCTTACCCCGCGCGGCGATGTTGCCACTCATGGATGAAGACCTACCGAACATCGCACTTTACGACACGGTATTTTCAATGGGTGTGTTATACCACCGACGCAACCCACTCGATCATTTAGCATTCATCAGACGCGTCATGCGAGCAGGTGCAGAGCTCGTGCTTGAGACGCTGATTGTCGAGGATGAGTCGCGCTACCCTCACGGCCTCATTCCCACCAGCCGATACGCAAAAATGCGCAATGTCTGGAGCGTACCCACCATCAAACAAGTCATCGGTTGGCTTCAGCAAGCGGGATTTCAGCACGCGCGGGTGGTCGACGTGAGCCCCACCACCACGAAGGAGCAGCGACGAACACCGTGGATGACCTTTGAGTCGCTGAGCGACTTTCTTGACCCACAGGATGAATCAAAAACAATTGAAGGTTACCCGGGTCCCGTACGGGCGATCGTAATCGCAGAGCGGTAGGGCCGCTATGACACGCGTGCGCCTCTCGACCTGACATTCACCCATTCGCCTCAGGGCGCAAAGTCCATGATCTCAGAGAACCCGGACGGCGCATGTGGCCCGATCACCAACTGCTCTAAAACACCTTGACCCTGCTCGGTCCCGCTGGAACTCGTGAGTTCAATATCGCACATCGCCTGAATATGAAGATTTTCGGGACCCAGCTCGCTCAACACGTAGCGCTCGCGCAAGACATCGAGTTCACCGTGATAACTGCCGTGTCTAAAGGATGCATGCCCATAACCAATGCCCTTCATATAAAAAGACCACTTGGGTTGCAGCTTGATTTCATAGTGGTCGTTTCTGGATGCCATGCGGATGGTCGCTTCCCGCGCATGACGCGTGCCTGACTGATACGCTTGTTCATATTCCAGCCCATGAAGCGTGACTTCCTCACCGCCACCGAACTTCGGTACTAACACGCCGTTCTCGTTCCATGCGGCCCCATGCTCGTCCTGGTTGACGAAGTAATGAATACTGAAATCCTTAAAATTCATCGGCGCCCAGATCCAGAAAAACTGAAAGCCCGTTGCAGCAGGGTTTGGCTGAACATCCGGCGCGCCAACCGTTCTGATACCCCAAGAACGATCCCGCGTGCCTTGAAACCTCGCCGGTTCGACGAGATGTCTTGTCCCATCGACTTCTATCCAGCCCGCCCAGGTGCCGTTTTGCATCATTCGCGTCACGTCCATCATCAACTGAGATCCTGATCGGCGCGTGAAACGGGGTTCTTCATGGGCAGGGATAAAGGCGTTGAACGTAAGGTCAGCTTTAACGCCACTTTCCTCATCATCACAACAGATCCGCAACGATTTTAGGGGTTCGAGGACCTCTAAACGAAGCGGCCCAATGTCAAGACCCAGCCGTTCAAGACCCATGACCTTAGAGGCCAATACGTTGTGTTGAACGCCGTCCATCACAAAGGAAAAGCCGGCATCCATTACATCGAGGTAAGGATAAACACCCAGCGCAAATGCAAAAAATTTCTCCCCATCGGCATCATAACCATTAAAAAAATAACGATCATAAAAGTTCCGATTGCCGGCCACATAAGCCACCGGCTCAGGCGTTTGATGAATCGGATAGTCATCGCCTTTAGATAGCATGGATTACTCCTCGAAACGCTTTTTTTCAACCTATCATCGGCGCTACACGAGAGGCAAGACGCGATTGTCTGCGTACCCAATTTTGACGTCGCGACCAAATCGCTTCGCTGATATGATCGGCCTAACCGGCTGCGACCTAGCGATCGTTACTTAATTTTTTCTTGGTTTACTTAAGGATATTGAGGCCGCTCCTATGATTAGCCTTATCGGAATACTTCTGATCTTGCTTGCCGCTTTCGCACTGTCTGTAAAGCGTAAAGCCATCGATAAACGGACAGTTTTTGGCGCTTTTCTTTTACAAGCAGGCTTAGGCGGACTCGTCCTTTACGTGCCTGCTGGCAAAGAGGCGCTGTCTTGGCTTGCCGACAAGGTAATCGTGCTGCTCGATTACAGCCGAGCTGGCATCGAGTTCTTGTTCGGCGGTGTGGTCGGCGGCAACGTTGGGTTTGTGTTCGCGTTCAACGTGTTACCGGTCATCATTTTCTTCTCTTCGATGATCGCCGTACTGTATTACCTCGGCGTAATGCAATGGATCGTTGCAATCATCGGTGGCTTCTTAAAGAAACTGCTTGGCACCAGTCATTCCGAGTCCATGGCGGCTGCCGCCAATATTTTCGTCGGGCAAACTGAAGCCCCGCTCGTGGTCCGACCCTATATCGCAGGCATGACTCGATCAGAGCTCTTCGCAGTGATGGTAGGCGGCTTATCCTCCATCGCCGGATCGGTCATGGCGGGTTATGCCGCGCTCGGGATCGAAGTTAAATACCTACTTGCTGCGAGCGTCATGGCAGCGCCAGGTGGTCTGATGATGGCCAAGATCGTCATGCCGGAGACCGACACCCCCAAAGCCTTTGACGCGACGTTGAAGGATGAAGAGGGCGAATATACCAATGTCTTCGATGCCGCTGCGAGCGGCGCGATGACCGGGCTACAGATGGCAGCAGCGGTTGGCGCCATGCTACTGGCCTTTATCTCGCTGATCGCTGCCATAAACGGTCTGCTGGGTTGGTCCGCCGGTCTCTTCGGCTTTGAAGGCGTCAGCATCGAACTTGTACTCGGCTGGGTACTTCAGCCTCTGGCCTTTGTCCTGGGCGTTCCTTGGGAGGAGTCGGCTCTCGCTGGGAGCCTGATTGGGCAAAAACTGGTCCTCAATGAGTTCGTTGCGTACATCGCGTTTCTCGACCAAGTCGGCAACATGCAGCCTATGACCCAAGCCATTGTGACGTTTGCTCTATGCGGCTTCGCAAACTTTTCCTCCATTGCAATCCTGCTAGGCGGCTTGGGGGCCCTCGCACCATCAAGGCGAGCCGACATTTCTGTATTAGGCCTCCGAGCGCTTTTGACCGCGACATTAGCGAATTTGATGAGTGCCGCCCTAGCGGGGTTTTATCTCTCGATCGCAGGATAGCCACGATGAGCCGTACTCTTTCTGTCATTTCGCTGCGCGATCCTGGATGCGAGCAAGCCTTCACCAATTCGCTACGCAACTACGGATTCGCTGCATTGAGTCACCATCCCCTGGATATGACCCGAGTGCAGCGAATCTACGACGATTGGCGCGAGTTCTTTAATACCCGAGAGAAATTTGACTACCGGTTCGATCGCGAGAAGCAAGACGGTTACTTTGGCATCAGCGAGGCGGAGTCCGCGAAGGGCTTCATCGAGCAGGACTTTAAGGAGTACTACCACTACTATCCCTGGGGCCGTTGCCCTGCGCACTTGTTGGAAGACGTCGCGGACTATTACGCTGAATCCCAGCAATTTGCGATTGATTTGCTCAAGTGGGTCGAGGCGTGCTCGCCTGAAGCCGTGAAGACAATTTATTCACAACCTTTGTCGTCCATGATTGACGGCAGTGCCTCGAGTTTGTTGAGAATTCTGCACTACCCTCCGCAACCTGAGGGTCAGCAGCAACCAAGAGCCAATGCCCACGAAGATATCAATTTGCTGACCATTCTGCCTGCTGCGAATGGTCCCGGCCTGCAGGTTAAACACCGCAGCGGCGAATGGTTGCACGTTCCTAACGAACCAAACACCGTCATCGTGAATACGGGTGACATGCTGCAGGAAGCGTCGGGCGGCTACTATCCCTCGACAACGCACATGGTGGCGTCAGGCGACGGCGAACTCAATGAGAGTCGGATGTCGATGCCGCTTTTTCTACATCCTCGTGCCGAAGTCAGACTTTCCGATCGGTACACCGCTGGCAGTTACCTCGAGGAAAGACTCAAAGAATTGGGTGTCCTGGGGTAAATCAAGGCGCCACAATCTCCGATTGGGAACCCGTTATCCCGACTGCCACCCGTTTTCCTCACAGTTAAATGCTCCATGCACCTCATTCGTCGCTTATTGGGACGAAGCTGGGCTGCTTGAGGCCTAGCAAGCAAATCGAGTGATAGCCACTCAGATGGGATGCCTTCATCAACCGCCTGGCTAGGTGGGGCGACCTCGCGATCCGCATGCGGCTAGCGCTCAATCCCGAAGACTGAACTCAGCCAGCAAAATCGAGACGCGTATCTAAGCCGCAACCCAAGCAGAGCTCAAGCTCTATCGCTTATCGCTTTCGTGCCAGATTATTTTCAGGACAGGCAGTATTTTCAGGGCAGGAAATCAAGGGCGACATCCGCCTGGTCTCTATCCAAAGATAGATGCGATCAATGGCCTCGGCCGAGGTACCATGCTTCTAGTTCCGCGGCCGCCATGGGCCTTGCAATGAAATAGCCCTGAATCAAATCAGTGCCTAATGAAATGGCCAATTCCAAATCGTCATTGTCTTCCACGCCTTCAGCCACCGCGACCATGTTCATTGCTTTTGCCAAGTTCACACTCGACTGAAAAATTGCCTTGGCGGAGGCACGTCGTCCCGCGCCGTTGACGAACGCGCGGTCAATTTTCAACTCAGTGAAAGGGAAACGACGCAACTGCTCCATGGACGAAAACCCGGTCCCAAAATCATCAATGGACAGGCTGAATCCCTTGAGTCGCAGACGCGTCAAACTTGCAAGCACGATCTTCACGTCTTCGGCCAACTTACTTTCAGTGACCTCCAAGATGATCGAATCAGCAGGAACCCGATACGTTTCCAGGATGCCATCGAGTTTCGATACCAGGTCTGGTTGCGTCAGATCGTCCACCGACAGGTTACAAGAGACCTTGATATTAATGTTCCTTGCGCGCCATTCGGCCTGCTGCTTAATGCTCGATCTGAGCACCTCCAGCGTGAGCGGATAGATGATCCCATTCGATTCAGCCGTGGGGATAATCGCGCCCGGGCCGATCATAGACCCATCAGGTTTGCGCCAGCGAAGCAGACTCTCAACACCGATGAGATCCAAGATCTGCGCATCAACCTTGGGTTGATAGAACATCTCGACAGCACCGTTTTGAATACCTTCCTCGATTTCCTCAACGGAAAGGACTTCGAATCCCTGCTGACGACGCTCAGGTTTCTCGGCTCGATCCCGCAGTTGTTCAATAACGACCGCTAATTTGTCCCTCGAGACAGGCTTGGCGATAGAGCCCAGTACATCCATATCAAGGGACTGAGCCAACTCCTCAGCAACCTCTAATATCCTGCCTTCTTCACCGCTAAAGAACACGACCGGGGGCTTCCTTGGCACGTCAGCCATGACGGTTAGAAACTCAATGCCGTCCATGCCAGGCATGTTTAGGTCAAGGAGCAACAGATCCCACTCGGAATCGAGCAATTCAATGCCGGCGCGGGCATCTGTCTCGCTCTTGACCTCGGAAATACCCATCCCATTGAGCACCTTGGTCACAATAGAGCATTGAAATGAGTCGTCATCGACCACGAGCACTTTGAGTGATTTTGATTCAGTCATTTTAAATGCGGATTAACCGCCTCGGTCCCAGTATCCTAAAAGCACCGTTCGCCGTCGAGAATCAATCATCCTTTACCGAGACCCATCGCTGAGTCATCGTTCCAGCCGTCATCGAGCCACTCACATTCAGCGCCGTTCGAGCCATATCAATCAGTGGCTCAATTGAAATCAATAACGCAACTAGCGTGACAGGCAAGCCCATGGTTGGCAAAACAACCAACGCTGCAAACGTTGCCCCGCCGCCAACACCCGCAATACCGAACGAACTCAAAGTCACCACCAGAATTAGCATCAAAAAGAAAGAAGGAGCAAGTGGATCTACCCCCACAGAGGGCGCGATCATCACTGCGAGCATCGCGGGATAAATCCCCGCACACCCGTTCTGACCGATGGTGGCCCCAAAGCTTGCGGACAAACTGGCAATGCTAGGGTGGTTACCTAAGGCCCGAACTTGGGTCTCAATATTCAGTGGAATGGTCGCAGCGGACGATCTCGAGGTAAATGCAAAAATAAGCGCAGGAAACGATCGACGGAAATAGGTGACGGGCGACATTCCAACCATTGACACCAGTAATCCGTGGACGCCAAACATGAGCGCTATCGCGAGATAGGACACGAGGATAAATTCAATCAAATTCAGGATATCCTGACCGTTTGATGTGGCCGCAACCTTCGTCATCAAAGCCAGAACGCCGTAAGGCGTTAGGCTGATCACGAGCTTCACAAGGTGCATCACTAACCCTTGAACAACATCGACCCCTCGTTTGAGCGCAGCGCCTTGATCCGGCGCCGCTTGACGGAGCTTGAGCCCCGCAATGCCAAGAAATATTGCGAAGATCACCACAGCGATGACAGAGGTCGGCCGGTTCCCTGCAAGATCTGCAAAAATGTTTGTCGGGAAGAAACTGAGTAATAAAGAAGGGATCGAGAGATCAGCGACTGCGTCTTGGCAATATTTCAATACTTCGGCTCGGGCCAATTCCCGCTCGCCTTGGACCAGCCCATCGGCGGACAAACCAAATCCGGCGGCGAGTAACGCTCCAATGACTGCCGCGATCATGGTGGTAGCTAGCAAAACGGCGAGCACGCTGCCACCCAATCGCCCCAA
>Ga0181588_10001516_pt1 | contig 20614 bp, 14 predicted proteins | sample 071ome_26_FD_148607 | JGI IMG/M metagenome (GOLD analysis project Ga0181588, IMG submission 148607) | Coastal salt marsh microbial communities from the Groves Creek Marsh, Skidaway Island, Georgia - 071409BT metaG (spades assembly) | ecosystem: Environmental > Aquatic > Marine > Intertidal zone...
CTCGGGACTCGGGACTCGGGACTCGGGACTCGGGACTCGGGACTCGGGACTCGGGACTCGGGACTCGGGATGCGTGGTGCGGGACTGGGGTCCTCAGTCGAACTTGAGGAGGGTCTGACCTTGTGCGGGCATGCGGTCGAGGGCCTTTTGCAGGCTGGCGCGCTGTTTCCGGGATCGTTCGGCGGGGAGGGGTTTCTTCTCCAGGACATCATTTTTCACATCGTAGAGACGGCCGTCGCCATAGAGTTTCCAGCGTCGATTGCGAACAAAGCGCGTGGGCTCCCCTTTCTCCGGTCGGGGCCAATAGTAGATGAAGACCGAGTCCCGCTGGCCGCCCTTGCGGCCGTGCAACTGCGGCAGGAAGCTGACGCCATCGGTCGGAGAAAGCGGCGAGGCCCCGGTCGCCGCGGCAATGGTCGGGACGAAATCAGAGAATTCCACCAAGGCGTCGCTGACCTGACCGGCCGGGACCGTCCCAGGTTGATAACCGAACAAGGCAACATGGGTGCCCGCGTCGGTCGGGCTGCCTTTGCCGCCGACGATCAACGTGTCGCCCAGGTAGGATTTCAGCGACTTGTGCGTGCCATTGTCGCCGGTGACAAGGATCAGTGTCTTCTCCGCAATGCCAAGTTTCTCGCTCTGTTCGACGATGCGGCCGACCAGCTTGTCCATATAGGCAACCATGTCGGCGAAGTTCCGTTGTCGGTTCTTGCTTTTCTTGTCTTCACTGTCCGGCGTGGGCACGAAAGGGCTGTGCACCAGGACCATGGGGTAATAGAGGAAGAAAGGCTCGTCGCGGTATTCCTTCATCCGGTCCAGGAGGAACTGACAGTAGACATCCGGACCGTAGACCTCCTTGGGAAACTGTTTGAGCTCGCCGTCGATGGTCACCAGCGGCCCCCAGAAGCGCTCGCCCAGCTTGTCCACCTGCCAGAGGCAGTGACGCTCGAAGCCCGCGTCCTTCGGCCAGGTCCCGGCGCCCTTGATGGGCGCCTTATAGTGTTCCGCGCCCAGCAACTGCCACTTGCCCGCGATGGCGGTTCGGTAGCCGGCCTCGCGCATCATGTGACCAAAGGTTCGCTCGCTCTGCTTCAGCGTGGAGAACGACGCGTAATTTCGCGCATTGCTCAGACCAGTCATGATCTTGACCCGACTGGGGGTGCAGAGCGGCTGGGAGTAGGCATGATCGAAACGCATTCCCTGCCTGGCCAGGCGATCCAGGACCGGAGTCTGGTAGGAAGCGCCGCCATAGGCGCCATAGCATTCGTAGCCGATGTCGTCGGCCATGATCAGAATGACGTTGGTTTTGTCGGCGACCAACATCATCGGAAAGGCGGCCACGGCCAACGACCAAAGGAGCAGGAACGGTTTGAATCCGGGTTTCATCCCGCCACCTTATTGCAACCCACGAAGCTCAGGCGACACGAAACTCCCCAATGGACGAGGGAAACAAAGGTCATTCGACTTCCCCCCGCCCTGCAGCCCGGTATAGATTTCCAGCATGCGATTTGGCGTCCTCCTCAGTCTACTCCTGCTCTCGAGCGTCCCGCCCCGCTCTTTCGCCGCTCCGCCCAACCTGCTGCTGTTTCTCGCCGACGACATGACCTGGAGCGACCTGGGCTGCTACGGCAACCCCGACGTCAAAACGCCGAACATCGATCGCCTGGCGCGGGAGGGCATGCGATTCACGCGTTGCTACAACCCCGCGCCGACCTGCTCACCGCTCCGCCAAAGCCTCTATACCGGACTCTATCCCGTCCGCAACGGAGCGCATCCAAATCACAGTCGAGTGCGCGAGGGCGTCAAGTCCCTGCCCCATCACCTTGCCCCCTTGGGCTATCGGACCGCCATCGTCGGCAAGCGACACGAAGCGCCCGCGGAAGCGTTCCCCTTTGAGTATCTGGGCGGAAGCCACGGCGACATGGGCAAGAGCCCGGCCGGCGCCGACCTGCCCTTGGACAAGGCCCGCGAGTTCATGGCGCGCGACGCAAAGCAGCCATGGTGCCTGGTGATCGCCTCCAACCAACCACACACGCCCTGGAATCGCGGCGACGCCTCGACCTACCCGCCGGCCACATTGCGCGTTCCTCCTTACTTCGTCGACACGCCCGAACTGCGCGAGGGACTCTCCCGCTATTACGCGGAAATCACCTACATGGACGGACAGGTCGGCCGCGCGCTGCGCGATCTCAAGGAGTTGAACGCGGAGGAAAACACCCTCGTTCTCTGGCTCAGCGAGCAAGGTTCCCAACTGCCCTTCGGAAAATGGACCTGCTACGACATGGGCATCCACGCGGCGGCTGTCTTGCGTTGGCCCGGGACAGTCCCGGAAGGAACCACCTCGGACGCCCTGGTCAGCTACGTGGATATCGTCCCGACCTTCATCGATTTGGCGGGCGGCGCCCCAGCCCAGCTCGATCTCGACGGCAGGTCCTTCGCCCCGGTTCTGAGGGGAACGAGGCAGACGCACAACCAGACGGTCTTCGGCATGAACACGACCCGGGGCATCTATCACGGCTCCGAGGCCTATGGCATCCGTTCCGTCACCGACGGACGTTGGCTCTACATCCGGAACCTGCACGCGGATTCCAGGTTCCAGAACTCCGTCACGCATCGGGGAGCGATCTTTGCGTCGTGGCGCAAGGTCGATTCCGACTTCGCGCGTTCGCGGTTGAAGAGCTACCAAGTCCGGCCCGCAGAGGAGTTGTTCGACTTGGGACGGGATCCCTGGTGCCTCGACAATCTGGCCGGCGCAGCGCGAACGGCGACGGTCCAGGCGTCGCTTTCCCGAAGCCTGGCCGACTGGATGCGCCAACAGGGCGACCAGGGAGACGCCACCGAACGCACGGCCGGAGAACGACAACCCAAGAACAGACCATGGACAAAGAAAGGCGCATACGCACAACAGGCCAGATGAGCGGCGCGAGCATGCGGCTGGCCTGCCTGCTGAGCACGACGGCCGCATCTACCTGGTTCGCGCGGACGGCATGCTGACCTGTGTCAACGCCGACAACGGAAACCAAGTCTACCGGGAACGCTTGCAAGCGGGCGGGCAAGAACAGGGCCTGGATCTCGTCTGCCCGAGCGTCACTTGGAAACGTTTTCCATCAGCCGGCGCACGGCGAAACCGATGCGATCCTCGACATCATCGGCCCAACGATTGGCGGGCATGCCGTAGACGGCCATGGAGGTGTTGCCTTCATAGCCCCAGCGCCTTGACGCGCGCGGGGGAACATCCTCGATCAGCACGCGGCGCGAGGGAATGTAGGCCATGACATCATTGCAATAGCCCGCGACCCAGGTCTGCGGTCCGTACTCGCCCTTGAAGCGCAGGGAATAATCCACAACGACCTCGCCGCCCATGGTGATCCACTTCTGCCCGCCGAGGTTCCAGGCCTGTAGGGGGTAATCGTATTCACGGATGAACGGCTCTCCGGCGTCCATCTGCTTGAGGAGGCGCGCGGCCCAGCGGCCCCGGTAGTTGTTTGACTTGGCGGTCGCCTCGAGCTCCTCCCGGGTCAACGGATCACCCAGCTCGAGCCGGGCAAACTCGAAGGCGGTTCGCAACTCAGGCTGGAGTTCCCGGGGATCGGAGAGCAGCGTTTCCTCCACGGCCGAGGCCAGCATGGTTCCATAGCGTTGCGCGAGTTCGACCGTGCGTCTGGGAATGGGGTTCTGGTCCGCGCCGCAACCGGCGAAGAACATGGCGACCGCGCCCGGGTGATGCTTCTCCAGGGCCAACTGCGCAAAGCCCGCGTAGTCCCCGCACCAGTTGTAGAAACTCAGCGTCGTGTTGTGGCAGGCGTAGCCAAAAACCAGCGCCTTCAATTCGTGCTTCATGGAACGAACGGCCAACACGGGCACGGAATGATCGACCGGCCCCTTCAGCTTGCCTTCAAGACGCAGGCGCGGCACGTCTCCCTCGATATTGTTGCGACGGTTCACCGCAAAGCGGGTCAGACCCTGACCGGCATAGAGCCGCGCCGGTTCGCGCGCCGCGAGCGCCTTGCCAACCACCTCGACAATCTTTCGCTCCAATTTCTCCGAGTAGGAGCTGATGCGCCGCAACTGCTCCTCGTCCAGCGGGTAGATGTCGAGGAGCGCGCCGCGCAGTACGGGGCCGCAATGCGTGTGCGAGGCGTGCAGCATGATCTGGGAGCGATCCAGGCCGTGCTTCTCCTTCAGGGCGGCGCAGGTGTTCTCATAGATCGTCTTGGGGATGCCGAGTGTGTCGCTGGACAGGACGATGCCTACATGCCCGTTCGCATCCTCGATGGCCAGGGCCTTGATCCAAAGCGGGTGCAAGGTTCCCTCGGCCGGGTTCTTCCGGCCGCCGTAGCCGGCCATCCAGAGGGGTTTCTCCGGGGTGATCAATTCGGTGGCCACGCCCGCCTTCCAACCGGATTCAGCGGCGGCGGCGGCTCCGACCGCGATGAACAAGAATATGCTGAGACTCGTTTTCATGGGATGAGCGGCAATCTAGCTCTTCGAACGGCGGCGCCCAAGAACGCATTTGCGGGGTTGGATGCGGGATTGCGGCGCGGGAATCGCGCCACTATGTTCCAGCTCATGCTCAAGCGCTCGCTTTTCCTTTCCTCCCGATCCCTTCCGTCCTTTCTTGCTGCGGCCCTTTGCGCTACGTCGCTGATTGCGGCGGACAAGAAGTCCGACACGCCGGAAGATCCAAACCACCCGGGCTACACGCAGTTGGCCAAGAAATCGCGGGACGGGATCGGCAAGGAGTACATGGGTCGGGAGATCTCCTTCGTCATGGGGCATCGCGGGGCGTCATGGCTGGAGCGCAAGTCGCGCGAAGCGGAGGAGAAGCCGACTCTGCTGATCAAGGCGCTTAATCTGAAGCCCGGCGACAATGTCGCCGACATCGGCTGCGGTTCGGGCTATTTCACCCGTCGCCTCGCCAAGGCGATCGGCCCGAAGGGCACGGTCTACGCGGTCGATATCCAGCCCGAGATGCTGACCATCCTGGAGGCCAAGATGGCGGAGGCCGGACAGGACAACTACAAGCCCGTGCTGGGCACGATCCAGAATCCCAAGCTCCCGGAAGAGACGATCGACCTCGTCTTGTTTGTCGATGTCTACCACGAGTTCTCGCACCCCTATGAGATGATCAAGAACATCTGCAAGTCGGTGAAGAAGGGCGGCCGGATCGTGTGGGTGGAGTATCGGAAAGAGGACCCCAAGGTAAAGATTCTGCCGTTGCACAAGATGTCCGAGGAGCAGGTCAAGAAGGAGGCCGCCATCCATCCGTTGAAGCATGTCGAGACCATTGGCGTCCTCCCCCAACAACACATCATCATCTTCGAGAAACAGTAAGTTGATATGAACGGATCAACCGCCACCGAAGTGACCGAAGCGCCTGGCCCGGCGCGCCTTACCCGACGCCTCGTTGCCTTGACGGCTTGCGGGTTGCTATCGCTCTGTCTTCCCTTCGCATCCGCGGCCGCCCAACTCCTCGCCGGCGTCGCCAAGGTTGACATCTCCCGCACCCTCCCCGCCAACCCGGCCGAGACGCTCTACGCCAAGGCTCTCGTCCTGAAGTCGGGCAACACCACCGCGGTGGTCGTCGCGATCGACGCGGTGGCAATCGATCGGATCGGCTCCATCCGCGCGCCTTTCCTGGCCAATGTGCGGGCCGCGTTGAAGTCGGACCCGGGCATCGAGCCCGGCAATATCCTCGTCAACGCCAGTCATTGTCACGGGGCCGTGCATGGGGATATCGAGGCGCGGACCATCCGGGCCGTGCGCGAGGCCGCGAGGAATCTTGTTCCGGTCAGGGCGGGGGCCGGCGTCGGCCGCGAGAACCGCATCATGGAGAACCGCCGCATCCGGTTGAAGAGCGGCCGGGAAGCGGACGTCCGCCACGCCTATTCCATGCCGCCTGACGACGAGGTCGCAGGCATCGGCCCCATCGATCCGGAGATCGGCATCCTGCGCCTGGACCGGTTGAGCGGAGAACCGCTGGCCCTGGTCTACAACTTCGCCATGCACCCGATCCAGGGAACCCCGGCCCGGGGCGGCGACACCGCCGACGTGATCGGTTTCGCCTCGCAGACCATCGAGGAGAATCTCGGCGCCGAGACCATGGCGTTCTTCATCCAGGGTTGCGGCGGCGACATCAATCCCGTGCAGTACAAGGACGTCAACAATCCCCGCGACGCGGAACCGCTCGGCCAGATGCTGGGCCTCAGCGCCCTGCGGGCCGCACGACAAATCAGAACCCAGGCCGAGGCGCCGCTGAAGCTGGTCAACGAGACACTGCGCGTCCCGCGAGCCGATCTCGAAAAGCGGATCGAAGCCATGATGGACGAGGAAGAGAAGCTGATCGCCTCACTGCGGGGAACGACCCTCGACTTCAAGTCTTTCCTGCCGCTCTACCTGAAGCATCGCGTCAACGGCGAAGAATACCCGGCTTACTATTCCCACCGCTACAAGCACGACGAACTCATTGGACGGGACGACCTCAAGAAGATGGACGAGCGCAATCGGACAGACCTGGAGAAGTACCTCCGCAATATCCGGACGATGGAGAAGCTGACGATCCTGCGGACGAACCTGCGACTGCTGGACAAGCGGCAGCAGGACAACCTGGCGGCCGGCATGAAACCGATTCCGGTGGAGGTCCTCGGCTTGCGGGTTGAAAAATTCCGGCTGGTCACCTTTCCGGGCGAGGTCACCGTTCAGATCGGCCTGAACCTGAAACAGAAATCCCCGCACGAGCTGACGTTTGTCGCCGGCTATTCCAACGGCTACATCTACTACTGCCCGACCGAGAAGCAACTCGAGAACCGCGGCGGCGCTCAGGAGGACAGCGATTGCCTGGTCGCCCCCGAGTGGCAGGCCTTGTTTGAAAACAAGGCGTTGGAGATCCTGGCGGACCTGTAGTCCGGAACCGTTGGTTCAGCGCTTTGGAAACTGCACCTGGCGAAACGCCGATTCGTCGAAGGACAAGCGTCCGAAGTTGGCGCTGGAGCCGGTGATCCGACCGCCCTCCCATTTCTCGAGACGAAAGGTCACCGAGCGGCGGGCGTCAAACCAGCCGCGCGCATGCCCCGGTTCGGGCGTCAGCTTGGCGGCCTTGGCCGGCGCAAACTCGATGTGCACCGCGTCGCGCCACGAAAGCGACTTCACGCCATTGGCTACCCGCAGGGAGACGCCCTCGTCACCCACCGAAAGAATCTCGCCGAACAGCCTTTGGCCCGCAGCGTCCAGAACCACATCCTGGGCGGAATTCGGCGGCAATGACGGCGGCATTTCAAAGCGCCCGTCCCATTCCTTCACTTTCAGGTTGTTCAATCGGACGGAACCCAACCCTTGGTGAACCAGGCGAATCCCCCGTCCCTCCCCGCCAAATCCGCGATCATCGATCCATTGCTTGATCAGTTGGCCATCGACAAACAACGAAACGGAGCGTCGGGCCTTGTCGCACTTGATCGCGATGTGGGCCCGGTTCTTGTTATCGAAGGCGCGAACCGCCAGGGGGCCCAGATAACGCAGCGGTTGAGTCTTCGTCACGTGCAACAGGTTGATCGTGCGGGGGTTGATCTGCAGGCTGTAGAATCCCCCAAAAGGCGGCTCGGTCTCCTTGTTGCGCAGACTGATCGGATGCAGGTAATCCGTGTAGAGCGCGACCGCCAGATTGAAGGTCTCACGCCAGGCGACCTCAAACTCCAGGGACGACTTGTCCGGCAAGTTCACGATCTTGGCGATCGAGGCCGCCTTCGTTGCGTAAAAGGACTTGTTGGCGTAGGACCAGACACCGGCGCCCTCGATACTGACATCACCGCTGGTCCAACCCTCCATCCCCTGCGGTCCGGCAAAGACCGTCTTGAAGTGGGTCGGGACCGGGCGGATGAGTCGGACACGCTCCCTGGGGGCGACCACCTTGCCGGCATGCCAGGTCTCCAGGATCAGGTTTGTCGCCGTCATACTGACAAGATCGCCGCTCAACTCGTCCATGTTGTTGAACTGCACGATGCAGGGCCGCTCGCCGGACGGCGCGACCTGCCGCGAAGCCCGGTTGGCAATCTGGGAAAGATTGTCGGTGCGAAAGACGATCGGCTTGGCGGCGTCGGGATGCGTCCAGCGCAACTCCCGGCCGGGAACCAGGCTTTGAACGCGTCCCGGGAGCGCGTCGCCATTGGTAAACAGGACAGCCTGGGTCGGAGCGGCTTCTTCCGCGAGGAGACAGCGACCGAAAACGGTTGCGACGAGCACCGCCGTCACGCACGTCGCCGCAAACGAGGAACACGAACGCGCCCTGCTCATTGTCCCGCCTCCTTCCGGTCGTCCTTGGGCCAATGCGGATCCACCTCGACGCTGGCGGCGTCCGCCGCTGGCCGCCCCCGATGCAAATTGAACTGCAGCGCCCGGACCCACGTCGGTTTGAGCGTCATGACCCCGGCATCCGCATGGCGGCCCCGCAAGGACTGCGGACTCCAACCGTCCAGCTTCAAGGTCACTTGGCCCAGGTCGGAAAACACCGCCCTAACCTCGTCGGCCGAGTGATTCGACAGATCCATCGCCGGCGATTCGAGATAAACCTGGCGCACGCGGTTCAGGGGTATGTTCAACTCGATCTTGTCCGTCGCCACGCCCAGCTTCCCCTCGCGGATCGATTTCACCGCGCCGCTGAAGCGGTCCTTGTTGCCCAACAAGACCAAGGGTTTCTCGATGGCGCCGTCGCCGGGGCCTTCGGAGTCCGCTTCGCCGCCCCACTCCGCGACGATGAGATTGCTCAATCGAACCCGGGTTCCATTGCGCTGCGAGTAAAAGGTGATGCCTTCGCCGGTCGGGAGGTAGCCATTGGGATCCCTCCAAGTGTGCGCAGGCTCCCCGTCGACCAACAAATGGATCGTCGATTCCTCCGCGTCCGCCCGGATTTCGAAACGCGCCTTCTGCTTGATCGCCAGGGAAGCGACGCGGGCCTGCCCCAGGAACGTGCGACTCATGGAAATCCCCGGGCGTCCCTTGTCGCTCTTGGCCCGCTGCAGCGACACGTAACCTGAACCGATGGAAAAGCTGTAACCCGAGGCTCCGTAACTGAACTGCGTGACCATGTCCGTGTTGATCGCGAACATCAGGCTGAGCGGCCCGGCCCACTCCAGGTCGAACACCACCCGCGTCCGCTCCGGCAACTGCAGCGCCCGCCCCAGGAAACTGACATTCGTGGTGGTGAAACCGCCGTCCGCATAACGCCAGACTCCCGAGACATTCCGGCCGACATTCCATCCCTCCATTCCGGTCGGACCGCGATAGAGCGTCGCCAGCCCGTCGCTGACGAAGGTCAGGGAACGCACCGATTCCCGCCGCGCGCTCACATCGCCGGCAAACCAGGTCCGGAATGAAGCCGTATCGTCATCCAGCGAAAGCAACTCCCCCTGAATTTCGTCGCCATTGTTCAAGGTGGCGAAGCAGGTGGCCTGGATATTGGTCGCCTCCGTCAATTGGGGATCGAAGCGAACCTCATGCACGTTCGCCGTCCGGAAGACAATGGGCTCCTTCGCCTCCGGGTGCCGCCAGGTCAGGCCTTGCTTTGGATCAATGGACAAGAGCTTGCCCCGCAGCGTCGCCCCATCGAAAAACGACAGCCGGTCGCCGTCCGAGTCCGCAGCGTGAGCGACCAGGTTCGTCAGGGCGAAGACGAGCGCAATGAGCAGGCAGACCGAGCGGCCTCGACCGACAACGCTCAAGGTTCCCTGTCGCGCGCCCGACAATCGACGGCGACTGCAGGCCTCGCCGCCCCGATTCGGGCGAGCGCTTTTCTCATCGTTCTTCATCACTCAGCCCACTCAATAGTTCCGTTCGTAGATGGGGAGGAAGCGGTAGTTCAGGGCCATGGAGAGCAAGGCCATGGAGGTGGAATAAGCGGGTCCGAACTGGCCGTCCCAATGCCCATCCGGACGTTGCCGCTGCTTCAGTTCCGCGATGTTGCGTTGATTCCAGACACGCCACTTGGCAGGCGAGTAATGAAAATGAGCCTGGGAGGCGTAGTACAGGTAATAAAAGTAATAGTGGGACTGTGGCTGCTGCTGCTGCAGGTAGGCAAAGGCGGCCTCGTGTTCCTTGGAGCCTTTCTCCTTGGCGAGGGTCAGGGCCAGGCAGGCGATGGCGGTGCGGGCGGCGTTCGGTCCCGCCGCGCTGGTGTAGCCGTAGCCGCCCTGGGGCGACTGGCAGACTGCGAAAAACTGCAGCCCCTTCTTGATCGCCTCCTCGGGCACGGCGATGCCGGCGTTCCGGGCCGCCAGCAGGGCGACCATCTGACAACCGCTGACCGTGGTGTCCGCATCCTGGCTGGTTGGATTGTAGCGCCAGGCCCCCTTGGGATTCTGGGCCTGCGACGTCAGGATCAACTTCACCGCCCGTTGCAGGGCCGGGCCGAGCCGCGGCTCCTTGACCATCCCATAGGCCTCGGCCAGGGCGAGGGTCGCGAAACCATGGTTGTACATGGTCCGGCCGATCATGCCGTCCTCCGTCTGCGCCTTGAGAATGTAGTCCAATCCCTTGCGAACCGGCGCGGCATAGGGTCCAAAATTGGGATCATCGCCGTGGGCGAGCATCGCGAGCGTCGCCAGGCCGACCACCGCCGGTTCGGCTCCATAACGGCCGCCAACCCAGGCGCCATCCTCGCCCTGGGCCTTCACCAAATAACGCAGTCCCTTGACATAGATGGCGTCGACCAACTTGGCGCTTTGGTCCGAGTCCTCGACAAACAACTTCTGCGCCGGCGCGACCGCGGGGAGCAGGCAGAGGAGAATGCCTACCGCCATCAGAACGCCGCGCCGTGCGCCTGCTCGTTCGAACTGTTTCATCAATCCGCTCACCACTATTCCGTCGCCTCCACGTTCTTGAAATAGCTTTCCATGACTTCTCGGAACTCGGAGGCAATCACACGATTGGCCCCCTTGCCGCCAGCTCCACGATCGACGCGCCTGGCGGTCGCTCCCTTGCCCTGTCCGTCGCCGGCGGCCCGCCCGCCCGGCGCGGTGGGGTCGCCCTCCAGCGGGCCCATGCCGGGCATGGCTCCCGGCATCTGGCCGGGTTGCTGGCCGGGCTGTTGCTCGGCCATCTCCATCAGGAACTCCTGTTCCTTCTGCTGCTGGGCGCTCTGTTGCTGTTGCTGATTCTGCTGCTGACTCTGCTCATTGATCAGGTTGATGATGTCGGTCATCAACTGGATTGACCGCTTCTGCGAATCAGCGGTCGCGACGCCGGTGTCCGGCTCCTCCAGCAAGCCCAGGGTCGTTTCCATCGATTCAACCGTCTCCCGCATGACGGAGTCCAGGACCTCCACCGGATTGTTCCGCGCGACATCGCCCATCTTCAGGTTGAGCGTTCCCTGGCCGGCGGCGAGGCCCGCGGCGCGATCCTCATAGCCCGGGTCCCGGGCCTTCTGCTCCTCCAGCATGGCCGTGCGCCCGCGGACGTTGTCCTGCTCCGCGCGCATGCGGATCATGGCGACCAGCAACTGCATCAGGTCGTCCTGCGAGTGCCCGCCCTCCCCTTCGCCGCCTTCGCCCGAGCTTTCCTGCGGCTGGGGCTCGATGCGCTTGGCCCAGGCGTCGAATCGGTCCGCCCATTGGGCCAGGTTCTCGATCGACTGCATCGTCGTGTTGCGGGCAATCAACCCGCTGACGACTTCCAGATTCTCGGCGGTCGCTTCCGCCTCCATTTCCTTGGCGACCTCGCCATAATTCTCGCGTTGGGTGCGCTCAAAGAAGCGGCCAATCTCGGCCTGAAGCCTGGCCGCCTCATCGCGCACCTCGATCTGCTCCCCGGACGCCGCCTGCATGGCCTCCCGATAGCGCTGGCTCAACCGATTCACCTCCAGACCGATGATCTCCGGAGCCATCGACAACAACGTTCGCTCGATTCCCCGTTCGGATTTGGCGGCTTCCCTGAGCCGTTGAGCCAGGGTCAACGCCTCCAGGTTGTCCAATCCCTCGTCCATGCGCTCCTGGATCTCCGCCAATTTGTCCAAGGCCTGCTCGATGCTTTCCAAGGCCTCCGACAATTCCTGTTCACGCTGCTCTCCCGACGATTGCTGTTGAGCCTGTTGCAGGGATTGCTTCGCAGCGCTCATCTCATTCTCGGAGAGCTCCTTCATCTGGCTCAAGGTCCCGGCCCATTGCTCGAGGGTCTTTTCATCAAAGGTCGGATTGCGCATCGCCTCCTTCAGGGCATTGGCTCCCTCGCGCACGATCTGATCCAACTCGCGATTGTTTTCGCCCTGCTCGTCCGCGCGTTCGCCGATCTCGTCCGATGTCTCCTCCGACTCCATGTCGGACTGCGGCAGGTTCTTCAGGTCGCGCGCGCCGGCGGCGACCTCCTCCTCGGAACGAGCGAGTTCCTCCAGCCGGGCAAACAGATCTTCGAAGGTTTGCTTCGTCCATTCCGCATGCTCGACCAACCCGATCACATGCAGGCGATAGACCATGGAGAGGGACTTTGCCCGCCCCGGGTAATAATCCGTCGAATAGGCGCGCAACTCGACGACCGACTCCGGCGGCGCGCCCGCCACAGATGGGCTGAAGAGGAACGATTCGCGCAACTCGGTTTCATCCGGCAACGAGGAATCAAAGTGGAATCCCGTTTCGACCAGGCGGTTGGTCTCGCCCGGGGTGGACACCAGTTCCCATTCCACGCCGATGTCCTTCACCCCGTAGTCGTCGCGGGCCACGGCGGTCAAGTCCACGATATCCGATTCCAGGATGGCGCTCTCGCTCTGCAGTTCCGGCAGATCGACATTCGGCGCAAAATCCTGAATCTGCCGAATCGCCAACGAATAGGGGGCCTTGTTCGTCAGGCCCAGCTTGTCCTCGATTGAAAAGGTGAGGTGCGCATGCTCTTCCAGCGAGAGAACGCCTGTTTCAAAGCGCCCCTCCGCCGTTGCGGCCAGCGCCTGCCCACGGCCGTCCGCCAAGGTCATGACCACCGAGTCGAGTTCCCGGTTGCCGGCGCCGCTCAATACCGCCCGACTCCCGGCCAGGACGGCAAGGCTGGCATTCTGCACGGTCTGCGTGGTTCGCGGATACTTCAGATAATCGGGAAACTCAATCCGCGCCTCGACATCCTTCACCAAAGGCCGATGCGTCGGCACGATTCTGAGCGCCCCTTTCGCATCGCCCGCGCGGATCTCGAACGTTCCGTCCACCGCCTGCCCGGGAACCTCGAAACGGGCCTCGCCTTCGGCGACCGCGGCCAGGATCGGCGTTTGCTCGCCGATCACGCCCGACACCGACGCCGGTCGCCAGAACGACCGGTAGTTCAATGAAACCGAGGCGGTGAACTCTTCTCCGTGAGGGACGATCATCTTCCCCGGCAGCCGCCCCAGTTCAACGAAGGTAAAACGCTCCGCCCCTGACACCGGAGCCACCCAGCGCTTGAACGCGCTCCATCCCGCCTGCGGCACGATGGCGAAGGGCGCGGCAACCAGGCACGACAACGCCAAGGCCACAATCAACCAACGCGTCGCCTGCGCGAGGCTGACCGCCGCCTTGAAATCCATTGCCGCCGCCTCCTTCGCCACTTGCCGAATGGCGGCCTCGCGCAAGGCGGGCGACATGTTGGCGGACGAGGCTCCCTCCCGCGCCAGCTCGACGATGCCCAACAACCGGTCTCCCAAGCGGCGATGATGTTTCTGCACGACCCGGGCAAAGGCCTTCAGGTCCCGGCGCCGCCAAACCCAGAGGCGCAGCCAGCGGATTCCGAAACCGGCCAACACCCCCGCCGCGGCCACCGTCAGGGCAACCCGCAATGCGACCGGCGTGTCCCAGAACCGATCCGAAACAAACAACAGCGTGTACGAGAGAAGCAAGGCGACGGCGGCGCCTGAAACGGCCACGGTCGTCTCCTTGCGCCAGAGCCGACGCTCCACCTCGGCAAACTGCGCCCGCAGCTCTTCCGGCAACTCCGGCGACACTTGATTGGATTCGTTCTCGGACACGATCAGAATGGGCGCACAAGCTTGCTTAGAACGGGCGCCGACGCAAGCCGGCACTCTAGGACTGCCGCACCCCGCCGGCAAACCGTTTCGGACGGCTGCGCGGCCTTTCACCGCTGAAGGGGGCACGGGCGCAGTTCGACTCAACAATCCACGGAAACAGGCGAGGCGACCCGCCCCGGGCCATGAAGAAACTGTAGAAACAACGTTCTCAAGGCCTTGAACCGCGTCGCCCTCGCGTTCAATCGCCCCGAGAGGCCCTTCAACAAACGGACGATCGTCAGGCCAGATCCGCCACGGACCGCGCGATATCGAGGTAAACCTCCCCCACCCGGTTCTCATACTCGTCGATGGCGGCGCTCAACCCACGCCAGCCATCCGCGCGGCTCCACCGATTCACATGCCACCACCCGACTTGATTCCAATGGTCGGCGGCAAAAGGAAAACGATGCCGCTTGACGACCTTCACGGCAGCGCCATCGCGCAACTCCCCGGTCCAGCTCTGCGACGCTTCCGAGACCAGGCCATCGTTGGCGCCCTCCTCCCGGTTGATGATGCGCCAAGGGACGGTCAAGGTCATGAAGACATTGCTTTCCTCCGGCTCCACGCTGCTCCAGGTCTGGTAGACGACCCCGTTCCGCGCCTCGATCGCCTCGACCCGGTCGTTGAACGAGGCGCAGGCCGCGCGCGACAGGTCCTTGTAGCCCTCAAGCGAGACAACCCTGGCCAGGGCGTCGATGATCTTCCCGCCGCCCATGGCGAGACCGACATCGGCAAACGAGGTTCCATTGTGCGGCGTGCCGATGGTGGAAAGGCTGGCCACCGCCCCCGCCATTTCGGGGCAGTCCACGATCATGCGGCGCGCGTCCAGTCCGCCCATGCTGTGCGCAACGATATGAACCCGTTCCGCCCCGCTCTTGGCGAGAATCCGGCGCACCTCCGCCCCCAACTCGCTGGCGCGGTCTGCCACACTGGCCGCAAAGGCGACATGGGAGTGATAGGCGTCGAAGCCATGTCGGCGCAGGCGGCTCTTGATGCCCTTGAAGTAGTGATACTTGTCGCCCTTGGCCAGGAACGGAACTTTCCAGAACCGCCGCAATTGGGCGCGCAGGATGTCAAAGCGCGCGATGCCGTGGGCCAGCAGGATGGGGTGAGCGGATTCGGACATGGCTACGCTGCGAATCTTCCGGACTGGGCCGCAGGAGGAAAGGCCAATTTCGGGCGCTGGGAGAACTGTTACACCAGGCCGCAGGAATCCTGCCCAACCAATCGCCGGCCCGGGGAGCCCCATGAACAAGCCGCTCACTTGCTCTTGTCAACCGCCGCAAAGGAATCAAAAATTCGCTCGTGTCCGCGAGGCATGGTCCAGAGTCGAAGAGCGCTCCGATTTCGCCGGAGACAGAGCCCGCGCCCGGCGCATTCGCTTGCTTGAACAGGCTGGCCCGGGCGGAATGGAGGCGTCTTGTCGCCCTGCTCGCCGTTTCCACCCTGGTCTTCGTCTGGTCACATGCCTTGACCACGCCGGACCGCTGGGGAACGCCTGTCAATTACGAGGGGGACGCCGTCCAGATCCTGACCTGGATCAAGGCCGCATCGGAGGGCGACTATTATCCCGGGCTGCCCGTCAGGATCGACCGGCTCGGCGCGCCCTTCGGGGCCAATTGGAATGACTTCCCGATGTACGAGAAATGCCTGACCGTCCTGCTTGGGCTGCTGGCTTTGCCCTTGGGAGTCTTTGCCGCGGGGAACGCGGCCGTCCTGCTGGCGCATGTGTCGGCGGCGATGTCCTTCTACCTGGTCTGTCGCTTCCTGAGACATCGTTGGGAATGGTCGTTCGCCGGCGCTCTGCTCTTCGGTTTCGCCCACTACAACTGCTGGCGCGGATTACAGCACCTGCTGCTCGCATTCACCTGGACGCTGCCGCCAGCCCTGCTGTGCTGCGCCATCGTCGCGAAAGGCTCGCGCGCGCGCCCCGGAAACAGCTCGGGGCGATTCTGCCTGGCGATCGCGTGCGTCATGGGCGTTTCCAATCCCTACAACCTATACATGTATCTTCAGCTGATGACCTTTGCCCTGTTGGCGCAGTGGCTGTCGGCGCGCCGACCCGACAACCTGCGTATCGGAGTCATGAGCCTGGGAGCCGCAATCGGATCCTTCGTCATCGTCAACGCAGGCACGTTTATCTATCGATTCCAGCACGGCGCCAACCCGGCCGGAATCGTGCGCAACTACTACGAGTCGGAACAGTATGGCCTGAAGTTGCTGGAGTGCGTCCTGCCGCCAGCGACCCACAACCTCTCCTTGCTCGCAGACCTGGGACAGGCCTATGGCGGACTGCACAAGATCACGGGCGAGGTGCATTCTCCCTACCTGGGAATGGCGGCCTTGTGCGGGCTGGCGTGGTTGATTGTTGAAAGCGTGGCAAGAATGTCTTCGGCGCGACATCGGGCGAAGCCCGCGCCCCAGTTGGCGCAGATTGCCTGGATCCAGGCTTACGCCTCAATCGGCGGCGTCAACTGCCTGGCCGCGTTCGGAGGACTGCTGCTGTTCCGCGCCTCGAATCGCTTCAGCATCTACATTTCAGCGCTGCTGTTGATGTTCCTCGCGGCGCGGTTGTCGCGTTGGACGCGGCGGCGCCCACGGAAACACAGCCTGGCCCTGGCCGCCGCGCTGACCCTCGTCGGACTGTGGGATCAGGTCCCTTTTCCCGAACGGGAACCCGAAATCGCGCGGCATCAGGCGCGGCTGAAGGAGGACAGGCAATTCATCGCCAGGTTGGAATCCGCGTTGCCGGAGCATTCCATGATCTTCCAGGTTCCGGTGGTTTCCTTTCCAGAGGCGGCGCCGATCGAGGGACTGGAACCCTACGAGTTGCTGCGACCCTACCTGCATTCGACGAGGCTCCGCTTCTCGCACGGTTCGAACCGCGGACGCTGGCAGGAGGATTGGCAACTTGTCCTGGAAAACGCCTCCGCCAAGGAATTGGTTGATCAACTGGAGCGATTCGGCTTTGCGGGACTGCTGATTCATCGCAACGCCTTCTCTGATCGGGGCGCGTCGCTGATCAGCCATCTCAAGCGGGTCGGGCGCACCCAATCCATCACGGATGCATCCGGGAATCGAACGTTGATCCTGCTGCAGCCTCAATCGCCCGCCGCCCTGCCTGCCCCGGGAGAATTCACCCCCTTCAAGGCTGAACCGGAACTGGCGCGCTGGGATCGTAACGAGGCGGCGGCGCGCTTCTGGTCGGCAGGCGATTTCAGCCTTGCCTACGAGATCTCCGAGCCGAAGGCCGGACGCCATCGCTTTATCTGCGAGCTCGAAACCCTGAGCCACAGGAACGTGCAGATTCGCCACAATGGACAAGTTCTTGTCGAAGGCCCGCTGGAACCCGGCGCCCCGGTCGAGATCGACTTCATCTTGCAGAGCGAGCCGGGCACGAATCGAATCGAGGTGAACGCGGGCCTTGCCGACTCGCCTGCGACCCTGTTCGAGGGCGTTGCGTTGGCCGTAGGGGTGGTCAATCCGGAGATTCGCAAGGTTCCGTGAGCAGGCCCCGACGCGCGCCGGAGCCACGATCAGGCCCCGTCCCGGATTGAGCCAATCAAACCACGCTTGCAGCGCGCCAAGGCGGCGCCCTAAGGTCGCGCCATGATCCAGAGCCACCTTCGGGGCGCCGCCCTCACAATCCTCGCGACACTGACCGGCCTCGTCGCGCCGGGCGCCATCCTCGCCCAACCCAAGGGCTTCAACTACGACGAATCCAAGGTCCCCAGCTACTCGCTGCCCGATCCTCTTCTGGATCAATCCGGCAAGCCGGTGAAGGACGCCGCGACCTGGACGAACCAGCGGCGCGGCGAGATTCTCGAGTTGTTCGAAACCTACGTTTACGGCCGGACGCCGAATACCCCTGTCGAGGTCCGCTTCGAAACGCTCTCGCGCTACCGCAATGCCTTCGGCGGCAAGGCGACGCGCAAGGAGGTGCGCGCGCATTTCACCGGCAACGGAAAGCGCGCGCACATGGACATCCTGATCTACCTTCCCAATGTGACCAGCGGTCCTGCGCCGCTTTTCGTGGGACTCAACTTCCACGGCAATCACACCGTCAGCGCTGATCCCTCGATCCGCCTGAACCCGGGCTGGATGCGCAACAGCTCCAGGAACGGAAATCAGGACCACCGCGCGTCCGAGGCGTCACGCGGGACCTCATCCAGCCGCTGGGCCATCGGCAAGATTCTCGATCGAGGCTATGGCCTGGCGACGATCTATTACGGCGACATCGACCCCGACTTCGACGATGGCTTCCAGAACGGCATCCACCCCTTGTTTTACCGCGAAGGCCAGACCAAGCCGAAGAAAGGCGAATGGGGCTCCATCGGCGCCTGGTCCTGGGGATTGAGCCGCGCAATGGACTACTTCGAAACGGACGAGGCGATTGATCAGGGCAAGGTCGCCGTCATCGGCCATTCCCGGTTGGGCAAGACCTCGCTTTGGGCGGGCGCGCAGGACGAGCGCTTCGCGATTGTCATTTCGAACAACTCGGGCTGCGGCGGCGCGGCCTTGGCGCGGCGGCGCTTCGGCGAGACGGTCGCCCGGATCAACACCTCCTTCCCCCATTGGTTCAACGACAACCACGTCAAGTTCAACGACAGGGAGAACGAGTTGCCGGTCGATCAACACATGTTGATCGCCCTGATGGCGCCGCGCCCGGTCTACATTGCCAGCGCGGAGCAGGACAAGTGGGCCGACCCCAACGGCGAGTTTCTTTCCGGCAAGCTGGCAGGCCCGGTCTACCAGCTCTTTGGCAAGAAGGGAGTGGGCGTCCAACTGCAGCCCGAGCTCAATACCCCGGTGGGCGACTACGTCGGCTACCACTATCGAACCGGCAAACACGACGTAACCGACTACGACTGGGAGCAATACCTCAACTTCGCAGACCGCCACTTCGGGAAACGGTAAAGCAAGCCCGCGCGCCTAAAGAGCGCAACGCCGCCCTCAGAACCTCACCCGCAGGTGCGTTCCCAAGATGTGGTTGTTGTGCCATCCGCCGGCAGCCTTCCTCACGGACTGCAGCATGTAGAATAGGTCCACTGACGCATGTTCGTGGAGTCGCAGGCCGACACCGACGGGCACGATCCGGTTTTCACTGTATTCCCCCTGCCGATAGTCGATAAGGAATTCGTTGTTACAGTAGACGCTTTCGATCCGCCCCTTGTTGATGCGTTGGCGCAACTGCAACCGGTGCCGCGCGCGCGGGATCGCTCCTTTTGAACGCTCCAGCCAACGCAACTCGATCCGGTTGCGGGAGTGCAGGGAAAGTTTCTCCGTGATCGGGAGATTGGGTGATACGGCAAAATCCAGTCGATGCTCATGGCGCCAACGATTGTTGGCGAGCTTGTGGATATCCAGGAAAAGGTAACCCGCTCCGAGATTCCAGTTCGGGGAGATGCGTTGGGCGACGCGCGGACCGAGGATGAAAAGCTTCTGCCGGCTGCTGTCCTCGGCCATCCGGTTGTCGCCGTACAAGGTCACGCGAAAATCATTCGTCTTCCAGACCCGCACCGTGAGCCACTGCCAGGTTTGGAAATCGCTGGCGGCGACGGTTCGGGAACAACTCCAGGAGGAGAACAACCCCGCCAACAAGGCTGCCAGGATCAACGCGCGCCGGAGCCGATGACTTTTCGTCCTGATCAACCCTACTCCATCTGTGGCGCTGCCCCTCATCTCTGATTCAGGATAGGCTGAAGCCGGCGCGCCCCGCCAACCGCGCCTTGGCGACGCTTTGACTCAGGTTGCTGTTTGTCAGCGCGAAATCCGAATCATGCCTTCCGATCAGCTCTCCGGCTCAAAGCGCCGGTTTGGAGTTGTGTGGACCGACTCCCCCAAGGTATTTCAGTCGCATGCAACGGACCAAATCATCCTTCGGGGCGCTCCTTGGTGCCATGGCGCTGGGATGCGCCCTGGCCATGACAACCGGATGCGCCACCGGTCCCGCCAACAACGGCGAGGAGGAGCTGATCGCCAACCCCTTTTCGAAAACCGAGGGAATCTACATGGACCCTTCCTACGAAGGAACCAACCGGCGAAGGAGTCAAACACACGCCACGCCGTTTCGTTAGAACACCCAAGGAATCCAAGCTGAAGGCGTCGCCCCCATCGCCCGTTTACTTGTCCGGGGTGTAATAGGGTGAGATGGCGTTCAGAACCTCGTCCACAACCTTGTCCCGATCGATCATCCCCTCGACGCGGTAGAGAACCCTGCCCTGCTGATCGATGAGCACGGAAAAGGGCAAGGCTCCTTTCCACTCAGGATCCAAGGCGTCGGCGAGCTCATCGACACTGGCGCCGGTGTAGAGGTAATTGTTGGAGGTCCGACCTTCGGCCTCGACTGTCTTCCGCAGGCGGTCGCTCATGACGGCGCGGTGTTGACCGAGAAAGCGTTTCGCCTTGGCCATGTCCTTTTTGTCGTCGAGCGAGATCGTGATCAGTTCGAACTTGCGTCGACTGAACTTGTTGGCGACGGCGCTGAGGTCGGGAAATTCCTTCACGCAGGGGCCGCACCAGGTCGCCCAAACGTTGATGAGTCGCAGTTTCTCCGAGCCGTTCTTCCGCAGCTTCGCCACCGCCTCGGCGTCGATCTCCTCCAGTGTGGCC
>Ga0181588_10001525_pt1 | contig 20558 bp, 8 predicted proteins | sample 071ome_26_FD_148607 | JGI IMG/M metagenome (GOLD analysis project Ga0181588, IMG submission 148607) | Coastal salt marsh microbial communities from the Groves Creek Marsh, Skidaway Island, Georgia - 071409BT metaG (spades assembly) | ecosystem: Environmental > Aquatic > Marine > Intertidal zone...
GTCTCGCCCGAGATGGCACGCGCCATGGAGACCTTCCCGCAGTGGACACAGGACCAAATCCAGGGGTACTTCGACCAAGGGTGGGACATCGAGTCCCTGCTTGAGTGGGTCAATTCACAGGAGTGATACGGCCCATGGCCGAGGGCCGAGCATGGTCCACGGCCACGTGGACGGACCCCGATGGTGGGACCGTGCTGCTGCATGGGACCTTTCCCACCGTGGTCCACCCGAGGGTGCTGTGGCCTGACGAAGCAGCATGGGACGGTGTGGCGGTCCTCGAGGACGCCGAGGCCCCTCACGCCTGGGCACAGGAGGCTGCCGACGAACGGGCCTCACCCGGCGTGAACCTCGAAGCGGTTCGGTTCGGTATTGGTCATGAAGCGCGGTTGCTTGAGGCGTTCAGCGCCATCGAAGGCGTGCAATGGGGGGCCTTTCCAGACCCAGAGCCCGTTCGCGTTGTGCGGGCTTTTGAGCGGGCTGGGAAGCCGGTGTTCTTCCTCGAACCTTCCCTCGAGGACGAGTCGTGGTCGGACCAGTTGTCGCTTGAAGCCACGGAACGAACGCACTGGCGCCGATTGCTTCGTCGGGTGCGCGGTCGTAGGACGTGGTCGCGAACGCTGGTCGCAGCGAGCAAGGCTTCGAAGGGTGACGGCCTCAACGAGGCGTTCTCGCAGGTGAAGGTTGCTTCCCGTGCATGGTGGGCGATGTGGGACGACGACCTCCAGCCCTCCACGATCGAGGCAAGGGACACCCGCCTGGCCGCCCGGGTGCGCGGCGCCTTGCGAGCGGTTGGTACCACGTCCACCGCTCGTCGACTCTTGGTCGTGCTACCAGAAGCCCGCATCGATGGCCTTCTTGCAGGCCTTTCACGAGGCCCGCCGCCCGAGGTCATCGTTTCATATGACGACCTTGTCGCACAAGATGGAGAGGAGTAAGATGGGCGGCGCCATCGACGTTCGTGTCGAAAACAGGCTTGTTCGATTTGTTCCTTCGACGCCGGTTGATGCCAACGCCGTCGTGGACCGCCTCAACGGGGTTCGAACAGGAGACGTCGTGGTGATGGCGCTCAGCAAGCCTTCGGCCACCGTGGTCATCGATTCCGAAGGCCGGATGGTGGTGCACGGCACCCATCGCATCGAAGCGGCACAGGCTGCTGCCAAGGAAGTCCTGCTGCGTCTCGGCATGGACGAACACGGCCTCCGCATGGAGTTCGGCCCCATCATCGCCTCGTTCGCGTATGCCAGGCCGGTGCTCATCGACAGGCTCGCCGGCGACCTCGGTGCCGGGAACGGCGTCGTGGACGAGCGGCTTGGCTGCGTTCACATCGACGACGAACGCCATGGCGTTCACATCATGCTCTGGGGCAACGGGAAGGCGGTGGTCACCGAGGCGCGCCATCCAAACATGGTCGCCATGGCCGCTGTTCACTGGCGCACACAGATCGAATCAAGGCGCGCCTTTGCGACCGAGGGCTGAGCATGCCGTACGACGGCCCCATCACGGACGACCATTTTCACCTGAACCGAGCAGGCCGTTTTCTGGATGCGGCACAGGATTTCAAGCGAGCAGGCGGCACCGACCTCGTGCTCGTTCATTGCCCTGACTTTCGAGCACCTCCCGTCGATCTCGAGGGCCATCGCACCGCCTATGCCGACACGGTGGCCATGGCTGCGGAGGTTCGGGCGGCGGTGAACCTTGACGTTCGTGTGGTGCTTGGTCCTCATCCTGCAGCCTTTGCGCATCAATTTGAGTCCTGGTCCGTCCACGGCGAAGCCGGACGTGCCCGTGCCGTGGAGGCCTATGATTCCAGCATCGAAGCCGCGGTTGACTTCATCGACGAAGGCCTCGCACACGCGGTCGGCGAAGTTGGTCGGCCCCATTGGAAGGTCAGCGATGAAGTGTGGGGCCTGTCCAACGAATTGTTGTCCTCGACCATGGCCCGAGCGGCCCGGGAAGGCTTCGCGTTGCAGTTGCACGTGGAGGGGGAAAGCGAGGCGACCTACCCAGACCTGGCCCTGATGGCCGACCGCGCGGGGCTCGCACGCGACAGGCTTGTCCGCCACTATGCGCCGCCGGACGTACGGGACAGCGCCACCCACGGGATCGTGCCGAGCGTGCTCTGTGGGAAAGGCGCGCTTCCGGTCTTGCTTGACACGATGGCAGAGGCCAGTGGCGGATTCTTGCTGGAGACCGACCACATGGACGACCCAAGACGGCCTGGCGCCGTGCTCGGGCCGAAAACCGTGCCCAAGCGAACAAAGCAACTCATCGACGCAGGGGTCGACGACGAGGTTCTGTACAGGACCCACGTCGACCTGCCCGAGCGGCTGTACGGTCCCCGCTCATGCGACTGAGGAGGGTCTCAGCGGCGTCATGTTCATGTCCGAGTCCGGCGAGGCGTTGGCATGCAAGGCAGGGTCCGGACGGGGTCCGTGGGCTTGCTGCTGCTTCTGAGCATGCTCTTGGGCACCGTTCCCACGGCACAAGCCCAATTCGGGGTCGGTGTGCAGATTGACTGCGACGACGACCCCGTCATGAACGTCCACCCCTTGCAGAACGACGATGTGGAAATCACCTGTACGGTGACCAACAACGGGCAGGTCCAGGAGGCCATTTCCGTCGATTACGAGTGGCAGGACGACGACCCACGCGTCGACATGTCCCTCTCCGAGGATTCGTTCGACCTTGCAGCAGGGGATGAGGAGGACTTCACGGTCGTGTTTTCTGGCTCCCCTCGCATCGAAGCCGACCTCGAACTCGGGTTCGACCTCATCGCGACGGTAACGTCGGCCGCCATGATCCCGATCGAACAGTTGAACCAGACGGCCACCTACTCCGGTGATTTCAGCGTCGAGACCTTTGGCATGGTGGACCTCACCGTCACGGACCGCTCCACACGAAACATGGAGGCCTCGGAGGAGGTCAACATCGCGTTCACGATGAGCAACGACGGCAACGACGAGGACCGCATCGAAGTGAACGTCGTGAACCGGGCAGACCTTGAGGCCGCGGGCTTCACCTTCCCTCAAGGGACCTTCGTCGCCGAAACGGTCGCGGTGGACGGCACGTCCGTCGAACGCTCCCTTGTCATCCGTTCACCCGGCGATGTTGCCGAGGAGATTCGTATGCAGGTGATCCTTGCCGCCACGTCGTCCAACGACGGTTCCGCAGAGGTCAGCGAGGTCCAGGTTTCCGTCGTCGTGGCGCCCACGAGTTCCACCACAAGCCTTGGTGGTGGGCTCGAAGAGTTGAGCCAAGACGACCTGCAACTCTACGGGCTGATCGCTGGAGGTGCGTTGCTCGCGCTCGTGCTGCTCGGCCTTGTCGGCCGAATGCTGCGCAAGGCTGGTGGCCCTGAACTCGAAGAGGTCGTCACGGACATGCCAGAGGAGCCGGTGGCTGCACGGAAGGCCATCGTTCCGGCGGCTGACGAATTCGACGCAATGTTCGACGACCTCGGCGGTGACGACGACCTCGACGCGGCGTTTGCAGACCTTTGACGGCGATTGAACCCACCGTCGCAGGCGTGCTGCTGCACGGCCAAGCCTGAGGAATGGTGAAAAGCCGGTGTGCCCGGCTACACCGTTGGAGGATGTGCGGATGCTGAATCTGGAAGGCAAAACCGCGTTCGTGTTCGGCGTGGCGAGCGAGGACTCGATTGCTTGGGCCATCTGCCAGCAATTGGCCGCCGCAGGATGCCGCCTCTTCCTTGGCTACCAGAAGCGCTTCATGAGCCGCGTGTTCCAGTTGAAGGACCAACTTCCGGCCATCGAAGGTTTCTATCCCCTCGACGTCGCGGCGGAAGAAAGCACCAGGGAGTTTTTCGACGCCTTCGCGGCGGACCACCCCGGGCGCCAAGCCGACGTGCTTGTGCATGCGATTGGCTTCGCCCCGCGCACCTGTTTTGACCGCCCCATCCTCTTTGTCGAAGATGCCGACATCAACACGGCGATGACCATCTCCGCGAACAGCCTTCAGCGGTGCCTCAGGCACGCCCTGCCCTACCTGGCGCCCGGTTCATCGACCATCACCCTCACCTACGCCGCGTCGACGCGGTACGTCCCTTCCTACGGCATCATGAGCATGGCCAAGGCCGCCCTCGAATGCTGGACGAGGGAGCTCGCGTGCCACCTTGGCCCCGAAGGCCACAGGATCAACGCGATTTCCTCCGGCCCCATCCGAACGATTGCCGCCTCGGGCATCCCGGGCTTTGACAACATCCTCAACCACGTGGCCGACAATGCGCCGCTCCGGCGCAACGTCACGCAAGACGACGTCGCTGGGACAACGCTGTGGTTGGCCAGCCCGCTTGCGGCTGGTGTGACCGGGCAGGTCATTCACGTCGATGCAGGCTACTCCATCACGATGGTTCCGGAGACCATCATGGCCTGAGGTGATGAGATGACGGTCACAACGGCGGATGGAAAAGCGTGTGAAGGGCTTGACCAGGCACCGTTCGAACCGATCGCCATCGTCGGCTGCTCCGCCATCATGCCGGACGCGTTGACTGCGGAGGCGTTCTGGCAGAACATCATCGAGGCGCGGGTGAGCATTCGCCAAGTCCCTGAGGGCCGATGGCCAGGCCGTGTCGAGGACTTCTGGGCTGAAGGCGGTCCAGGTGACGTGGTGACCAACACATCCTACGCTCGGATTGGCGCCTTCGTCGATGGCTTCGAATTCGACTGGCGCCGCTGGCGCCAGCCGCCCGGCACCCTCCCACAAATCGACACGTGCCAACTGTGGGCGGTGGCCGCCGCGGCTGAGGCCTTGGAGCACGCCGGGTACGGCGATGGGGGGCGAGACCTTGACCGCGCTCGCACAGGGGTTGTCTTCGCGAACGCGCTCGGCGGTGAAAACCGAAACGAATCCAACGTTCGGGTCTGGGCCGAGAAGAGCCGCCGCCTCGCCATCGAAGCGGGCCTGACTGAAGCCCAAGCGGATGCTTTTGTCGAAGAGATGGTGGACGGTGCGCCGCTCATCACCGAGGACACCATGCCGGGCGAACTCGCCAACGTCGTATCGGGGCGTGTCGCGAACCTGCTTGATCTTCAGGGGCCGAACCACGCGATGGACGCCGCCTGTGCGTCCTCGATGGCAGCGCTGCTGGACGCGTGCCGCTTGCTTCAGGCTCGGCAAGTCGACACGATGCTTTGCGGCGCTTCCGACCGAACGATGGACCCTGCGACGTTCGCCAAATTCAGCGCCATTGGGGCGCTGTCGCCGAGCCATTCCACCCCCTTCGATGCGCGTGCGAACGGCTTCGTGATGGGCGAGGGTGCTGGCGTCCTTGTCCTTCGACGATTGTCGGATGCGCTTCGCGAAGGAGCGACGGTGCTGGCCGTCATCCGTGGTGTCGGCGGTTCGTCCGATGGCCGTGGCAAAGGCATCACGGCTCCTTCCCAGCGTGGCCAAGTCCAAGCCATCGCCCGCGCCTACGCCCAAGCCGGTTATCCTGCCTCAACCGTGGAACTTGTCGAAGCCCACGGGACCTCCACCAAGGTTGGCGATGCGACCGAATTGTCCACCCTGTCCCGCCTGTGGACGGGGCTACCGCCCGGTGAACACATCGCGGTCGGTTCGGTGAAGAGCCAAATCGGCCACCTGAAGGCGGCGGCAGGGATTGCGGGCATCCTGAAGGTGACCATGGCGCTGCACCACGCCACCATCCCACCGAGTGCCGGCTTCGAAACCCCCAACCCCACGGTGGATTGGAACGAGAATCCCTTCTTCGTCCCCACGCAGGCCATGGAGTGGCCGTTGCCGAAGGGACACCCGCGTCGCGCGGGTGTGAGCGCCTTTGGCTTCGGCGGGACCAATTTCCACGTCGCTTTGGAGGGATTTGACCCCGACGTGCATCACGCCCTTGCTACCACCTGGGACGAACGTTGGCGCACGCTCGGCGTTGCTCCTTCAGGGCCGAGCGTGCCGTCTATTCTCGACCCGGCTGCATCACCGAGCCTCGATCACGCCTCGTTGAAGGAACTTGAAGGGGGCTTGCTCCTGCTGTCTGGAGCGACGTTGGAGGACATCACCTCCGCGTTGGCCGCGGTGGACGGAAGCGGCCCCTTGTTCGACGACGACCCTGCCGGGCGACGCCTCTCGGTCGTCCTGACCGACGCCTCAGCGGGATTCGACCCGGACGATGCGCTCCGCCTTGCGCTGGTGGCCACCTCCTGGGCCGAGTTTGAGAAGCGCCGAACGCTCGCGGCATCGTCGCTGTCGGACCCAGCGAAGTGGGGCTTCCTCGCCGCTCAAGGCATCATGGTCACGGACACGCCCGCCATGCCTGATGCAGCCAAGGTGGCCCACATGTATCCCGGCCAAGGGAGCCAATACGTCGGCATGACCCACGATTTGTGGCAACGGTACAGCGCGGTTCAGGACGTGTGGGCCAAGGCTGATGAGACCATGGTGGAGGTCCTTGACGGTGAAACGCTATCCAGTTTCGTGCTGCGTTCAGGACTCAGCAAGGAGGAGCTCGCATCCGCCGAGGAGAAACTGAAGCGCACGGAATACACGCAGCCCGCGATGCTGACGGCGGACTTGGCCATCGAGCGAGCGCTCAACGATCACGGCATGTTCCCTGACATGGTGGCCGGGCACTCCTTGGGCGAGTACGCCGCCCTGATGGCTTCTGGCATCATGGACATGGACAGCGCGTTGCGAGCCGCTGCGGCGCGCGGGACGGAGATGGGATCGGTCGAGATCGAGGATCAAGGCCTGATGGCCTCGGTCAGTGCGCCGCTTGAGGACGTTCAGCGCATCCTTGACGCGACGGACGGATACGTGATTGCAGCGAACAAGAACTCCCCGAAAATGACCGTCATTGCGGGTGAGACGGGCCCCGTGAAATCCGCGATGGCGTCCTTCGAGGCCGAGGGGATGCCCTGCACCTTGCTGCAAACATCGCATGCCTTCCACTCCCGCATCGTGGCGCCTGCCAACGAACCGCTGCGCGCGTTTCTCGAAGGTCTGGACCTGAACTGGCCCTCGGTGCCCATCACGGCCAACGTTGATGGTTCGTTCTATCCCACCGATGGTGAAGATTCGAAGTCGGCGATTCTGGAAAAATTGGCCCCCCAGATGGCGTCCTCTGTCGAGTGGACCTCGCAGATCGAAACGATGGCCTCGGCCGGCGCAGGCGCGTTCGTCGAGGTGGGCCCGAAGCGTGCCCTCTCCGTGTTCGCAACGCAGATCCTCGAGGGGAAACCCCACCTGGCCGTCATGACGAACCATCCAAAGCAGGGCGGAATCCCCTCCTTCCTCGGCGCGCTTGGTATGCTGGCGCTTGCTGGCCGTGTCCCTCTGATGCCAGACGGACGTAGCGAGGTCTGGACCGAGGCGTTCCGAGCGGGACCGCTTGAGGCCCATCGCGCACCTCCTGCCCATGCTTCCACGGCCGATCTCGAAGACCTCCGAAGCCGCGGACGACCACTCCCACGCGGCGGCGCGTCCGGCGTTGCCGCCCCGTCGGCGGCCCCGGCGCCTACGACCGTCACCGTCGAGGTCGCCGTGGACGACCCGGCCGAGGCTGTGGCCTTGTACCTCGGGGATAGGCTCGCAGCGCAGTGCGGTTACCCTGCACGGTTCTGTCGAGGCGCGGTGGACCTACGAAGCGGCCTTGGGTTGTCCGATGCAGCCATTCGCGCTGTGGTCGCTCAGATTCAACGCGAGGCGACGCTCGATCCCGACGTCGATGTTGCTGCCGCGTCGACAGCAGCCGACCTGCAGCGGGTGGTTCGAGCTCCACCTGTGGGGTGGAAGCCAACAACGTCCGTGATGCGTCGCGCTTCCTCGGGGGCTCCTGCCATCGCCGTGCATGACCCGCTTGCTGCCCGCCGCGCGGACCCCTACGTCATCACCGGTGTGTCCCTTGGCCTTCCCGGTGGACACCGCGTGTTCGATCCCGACGTGTTCGAACGCTTGGTGCGGGGTGAGACGTGCATCGAGGAGGTTTCGGACGCGTACAAACAAGCCTTGCTTGACCGCAACATCGTCCGTTTGCAGAAGGGACGGGACGGCTCCGTGGACATGTTCCCGGCGGAACAGTTCGACGACATCCCCCAGTTGGCAGGCATCGCGCATGACTTTGACCTCGCCGAGGAATTCGGTGTTGACCCCAAGGTCGTGAAGGCGTGGGACATTACGACGCAACTCGCCGTTGCATCGGGGCTCATCGCGCTTCGAGACGCGGCCATCCCGTTGACGCCCGAAGAGCAGGTTGGCAAGGGCGGTCTGCGCTTGATTCGAGGCTGGCAGGTTCCTGCACACCAGCGTGAACGAACGGGAGTCGTGTTCGCCTCGTGCTTCCCCGGCACAGCCGCCTCCTTTGCCCACGCTGCAGCCAACGGCGACGACGGGGACGGGCACTTCGACCGACGCTTCCTGTTCCAGGTCCTCAACATGGGCCACGCCCAATTTGCCCAATACACAGGAATCCGGGGCCCGAACTCGACGATCAACGTCGCCTGTGCTTCCGCCACGGCCGCCTTCAGCATCGCTGAGGATTGGCTTGCAGCGAATCGCGTCGACCGTGTCGTTGTCATTTCCGCAGACAACGTGACCGGACCGGACCTGTGGTCGTGGATCGGCGCAGGCTTCGCCGCCTCTGGCGCCGCCTCCACGAGCCGTGTCGTCGAGGAGGCCGCCCTGCCGTTCGACCGACGGCGCAACGGCCTTGTGCTGGGCATGGGAGCAGCATCCTTTGTCATCGAACGGCACAGCGAAGCCGCGCAGCGCGGCGTGCAGCCCTACGCAGAACTCTTGGGGACGCGAATGGCCAATTCCGCGTACCACGGCACGCGTTTGGATGTGGACCACGTGGCGCAAACCGTCGACGGTTTCGTCGCGGAGATGGAATCCACCTGGGGGCTTGATCGCCATCAGATGTCGTCCCACCTCGCCTTTTTCTCGCACGAGACCTACACGCCCGCCCGGGGAGGTTCTGCCCAATCGGAGGTCATGGCCTTGCGGCGCACCTTTGGTGAGAGCACCGACAGCATCCTTATCGCGAACACGAAGGGGTTCACCGGTCATCCGATGGGCGTTGGCATCGAAGATGCGACGATGATCCATGGGTTGCACCATCGACGCTTCCCCCCGATTGCCAACCACAAGGAAGTCGACCCCGAACTTGGCGACCTCAACCTCAGCAAAGGTGGGTCCATCGATGGCATCGAGTACGGGCTGCGGTTTGGCGCCGGCTTTGGTTCGCAAATCGCCTTGTCGCTGGTGCGTCGTTGGCCGGTTGAAGGTGACCGGATCGACGGCCGCGCCCTCCTCGCATGGAACCGTAGCCTGGCCGGAACGAACGACCTCGTTCTTCGCGTTCTTGAAGGGAAACTCGTCGCCTACGTCAACGGCGACGACAACCTCCACGGTGGTGTGCAGGGCGAACCGTGGCCCCCCACGGCAGCGTTCGAAGCCGAACCGGTGCCTGAGCAAGCCACGGGCACACAGCCCAAGGAGGCTGTGCCCGCTCCAGAGCCCACCCCTGAACCTTCAGCCGCTCCCGCTGCGGCTCTGACGTCCACGCCGGCGGTGCCGGGCGACGATGACCTCGCCGCTGCGGTGATTCAGGTTGTGGTGGACCACACCGGTTATCCTGCCGAGTTCATCGAGATGGACCAAGACCTCGAAGGTGAACTCGGTATTGATACGGTGAAGCAGGCCGAAATCATGGCGACGCTTCGCGACATGTTCTCCCTCCCCGTGGATGAGGACTTCTTGCTCTCCGAACATCCGACGCTCAGCCACATGGTGGCCTACCTCGTCCGCATGCAGGGTGGGGAAGTTCCCGCGGGGTCACAGGTGGAGGCAGCAACGCCGCCTTCTTCGCAGCCCGATCCGACGCCCGCGCCGACCCCCGCTGCTGATACAGCGACGCCACCAGGACCTCCCCAAGCCTCTGGCATGGGCTCAGCACCCGACGACCTCGTGTCGTCGGTGGTCGAGGTCGTCGTGCACCACACCGGCTATCCGGCCGACTTCATCGAACTCGATCAAGACCTCGAGGGAGAACTTGGGATCGACACCGTGAAGCAGGCCGAAATCATGGCCGACATCCGCGAACGCTTCTCCTTGCCCATCGACGAAGATTTCCTGCTGTCGGACCACCCGACGCTGAACCACATGATCGGCTACATTCAGAGGATGACGGGAGGCGCGCCTTCTTCGGCTGCGCCCGCACCAGAAGCCCCTGCTCAGGTGACCGCCGACGCCCCGTTCGTGGCCGACGCCCCGCCTGCACCAACGGCACACGATGCCGGTCCAGCAGTGCAGGACGAGGCGATCGCAGCACGCCTCGTAGAGGTGGTGGTGAAGCACACGGGCTACCCCGAGGACTTCATCGAACTCGACCAAGATTTGGAAGGCGAGTTGGGCATCGACACCGTGAAGCAAGCCGAGATCATGGCCGACGTTCGTGACATCTTCTCGCTCCCGGTCGACGAAGATTTCCTGCTCTCGGACCATCCGACGCTCAACCACTTCGTGGCGTACGTCCATCGGTTCACCTCTGGGGGTTCAACGGCCGCCGTCAACTCCGAAACGATCGAGCCTTCAACGTCCACATCGGCTCCAGCCCCCGAACCGTCCGGGCCGGCGCCATCGATGAATGGCTGCCGTCGATGGCAGGTCGAAGTCGAGCCTTGCAGCGGTGTCGAGGAGCGCATCGAGCCAGTGGGGCGCGTCGTGATCACGGACGACGATTGGGGGCTTTCCCTTGTTGTTGCAGAAGCGCTTCGGTCCCGCGGTCTTGAGCCCGTGCACGTCGGGTTGGAACCAGGGGCTCGACAGCATGCCGTGCAGGAGGAAGGCGAACGTGAAGTGCATCGGATGTCACCTGGCGACCTCGATCAAGCCCTCGAGTTCGTCGCATCGCTTGGGGAGGCCCCGATTGCAGGCCTCCTCCACCTCGCACCCCTTCGTCTCGCGAGCATGGCGTGGAGTGAAGAGGGAGGTGCATCGGAACAAGTGAGGTTTGCCGGCCATTCCCTGTTTACGCTCCTCAAAGCCCTCGACGCTGGCTTTGCAACGTCAAGCACTGGCTTCGTCGCCTCAGTGACGGCCTTGGACGGTCGCCACGGCAACCGAGGCGACCGGTTCAATGCCCTGATGGCGGCTGCATCCGGCGTGACAAAATCCTTCGCGCACGAACGCGAGCACCTTCGTTGCCGCGCCTTCGACCTTCATCCCGAATTGTTGCTCGACCCGGCCAGGACAGCAACCCGCCTTGTGGACGACCTGCTCGATCTTGGTGGAGAGGTGGAGGTCGGTCTGGACCGCGCAGGGGAACGTTGGACGCTGGTGTGCTTTGCCGAAGACCTCGTCGAGGAACGCCGACCGCTCAAAGAGACCGACGCATGGCTCGTCTCAGGCGGCGGTTCGGGGGTGACCGCTGCGGCCATCATCGGCGTTGCCGAAGCCTCGCACGGCGTCGGCGCCGTCTTCCACTTGCTGGGGCGAACACCACTGCTCGAACGAACCGAGTCGTGGGTTGGCCGCAGCGATGCGGAGTTGGAAGAGGAACGCATGGCGTTGCGTGAGCGGTTGATCTCCGCCTCCAGTTCCGGGAAAGTCACCATGGTGGAGTGGAATCGAGCATGGCAACGGATGCTGCGCTCGCGGGATGTGCAAACCACCCTCGCCTCCATTCAGGCCACAGGCAACCACGCCCATTACCACGTCGCGGACGTGACCGATGCCTCCGCGCTCAGTAAGCTTGGACGTAACCTTGGCATCACCCTCACGGGGCTCGTTCATGGCGCTGGGCTTGAAGAAAGCAAACTTGTTGGCGATAAATCCGTTGAGTCCTTCGACCGCATCGTCCGAGTCAAGGTCGACGGCTGGAACGCCATGCGCCAAGCGCTTGAGGCATCGGGTGCGGACGCACCCGTGTTTGCGGCCTGTTTTACCTCGGTGGCGGGTCGGTTTGGCAACGGTGGACAAACGGACTACGCTGCGGGCAACTCCGTGCTCGATGCTGAAATGGCTCGCCTGACCGCGGCCGGCGATGCCCGTGCTGTCGCCATCGGTTGGACCGGGTGGCAGGACGTGGGCATGGCGACCCGAGGTTCGATCGAAGCGGTGTTCGAAGCAGCCGGCATCGAAACCTTGCCCGTCGACGTGGGGGTCAATCTGTTCGTCGATGAGGCGCTCGCAGGAGGAAAACGCCGCGTGCTCGGGTGCGGCAGCCTTGGCCTGATGGATCGTTTCAGCGCCTTCCGTGAAGCCCCGCTCCGCTTGCCGGCTGAGATGGCAGCACTCATTGCCGACCCGTTGCGGTTCCCCTTCGTTGAGAAGGTCAACTCCTTCACCGCCGGGACTCGACTCGAGACGCAGTGCATGTTGTCGACAAGCCAGCATCCCTTCCTTGTGGACCATGCCATCGACGGGGTGCCGTACCATCCCGGCGTGATGGCCTTGGAGATGTTCGCGCAAAACGCCCTGCTGCTGATGCCCGGAACGTGCTTGGCTGGCTTCAGCGATGTGCGGTTTGGCCTACCGGTGAAGGTGATGCGGGACACGATGCTTGTCCGTGTCGAAGCGAACCTGCTCGAGTCGGGCGGCGGCAGGCACCGCGTGCAGTGCCGCCTCGTCTCCGACCTCGCCAACTCCGCGGGCGAGGTCTTTGGAGAGCGAGAACATCACGTCGCCGTCGTTCGCCTCGTGGATTGCTCGGACGATTTGACCGCGTTCCTTGCCGACGAGGTCGACCAGGTGCCTTCCATCGGCGTACCCACCGTTGGGGAACTCCGTCACCATCCGTCCTTCATTTACCTCAGGTACTTCCACGGTCCTCGCTTCCAAAGCCACGGTGGTGTGTTGGCCGGTGTGGGCGATGCTGATCTACCCGGGGCGGACGGTATCGCCCTGATGCGCCACCAACTCCCCGCCTCTGATCAGTTCCTCGTTGAACAGGACGGTGAATCCGTCCTTCTCGAAGCGTTGCCCATGCTCATCGAGGCCGGGTTCCAAAACGCCGGGTTGGTGGCGATGGAAAGCGAAGGCCTGAGCAGCCTCCCGGTCGGCATTGAATGGAGCACGGTTCTGCGGGTGCCGGAGCGTGACGAGACCCTCCGGATGCGCTCCGTCCGAACAGCGACGGAAGAAGGAGGCGTCACGGTGCACGACGTTGTCGTGGTTGGTGATGAAGACGACCCGGTCATGGCGCTGTCCGGCCTCCGCCTGAAGGGCATGGCTCCCGTCCCTGAGGACCTCGCGGTGCACCTGGAGCGCTGAGGGCTCTCCATGGAGGTGCTGTCCCTTTCCTGGGCATCCCCTGTCCCTCGAACGTTGGTCTGCGTTGCCCCGATTCCTGACCGCGTTCCCGCCGAAGACGAGGCGCTACCTGCGCTCGTGAGCAGGAACGAATGGGATGGTTTTGCCACCGAGAAGCGTCGATTGGAGCACCTCGGTGGTCGCTTGCTCCTCGCAGAAGCCCTCTCGATGTGGTGGGGCCAAAGGGGTACGCTGCTGCACGTGGATGAGGTTGAGGTGCGAAGGGACGAGCAGCGTGCACCACATTTGCATTGGCTGCCGGGAACGTGGCGGCGTGAACCCTTGCCCACGGTTTCGATCGCTCACAGCAACGGCATGGCCGCGGTTGCGCTTGCTTCACCCGGGTGGCGCCTCGGTGTGGACATCGAACCTGCGGACCGCGCCATCGCTGCAAACGCATGGGATTTCTTTGCCAACGAAGAGGAGCGTGCGTCCTTTGCTGGCCCACAGGATGCCCTTCGTGCGTGGGTGAGCAAGGAAGCGGTTCAGAAGGCGCTTGGTCGAGGGATGCACCTGAATCCGCGCACCGTCTTCATCGATGGGGAGGGGCAATGCTGGGTCGACGGTGCTTGCCTTGACGTTCAGCATCTGCATCACGGTCACTTGTTCATGGGCTTGGCCCTGGTGGAACTCGACCTTCGACCCACGGATCCAGAAGACGTCATCTTGGAGGCCACCAAGGCCGCGATGGCTGAGGTCGACGACTGGACCATCGGATGCAGCACGCAACGCCGTGGCTGCTGATCAACCAACGTTCCGAATTTCGGGTGTTTGGTCCGCGAACAAGAATTCCAGCATCGCCGCCCACATCACAAATTGGATGCTGCCTTCGAGGTTCTCGCGGCCTCCCACGACGCTCACCATGTTCTCCAGCGTGTCGGACGGGGAGTGGTAGGCCGAATAATCGGCGTCGTATGCGCCGAGGTGGAAGATGGTCTGGGCTCCGAGGTCGCGGAAGGTGACGTGATCGGAACGGCCGAAGGTGTCCTCATGAACGTCCATCACGAGGTTGTTGTGGTCGTCCCAATGCTGATCGCAGCCGGCGCCAAACTCGCCGTCAATTCGGAGGTCCATTGGTGCCTTGAGGACGTTGCGGTGCACGTGGTCGAGGATGCTTGTGATTTCGACGTCCTGTTCCTCTGGATCCATGTCGGGGCCGGACCAGGCATGGTAGGGAAATGGGTCCCCATTGGACTTCATGGCTGGCCACGAAATGCCCATCATGTCCATGTTGATGTAGAACCTCAGTTCCTTGTCGTGTGGCAAGCAAGCATCGCACTCGTTGTTTGCAAAGGCGTTTGAGCCGCGCAGCCCTTCTTCCTCCGACGACCACAGCGCGAGGAAGGTGTCGCACTCCACTTCGAGGTCGGCAAGGACTCGAGCGAAGAGCATCATCGTCACCGTCCCGGCCGTGTTGTCGTACGCTCCTTCCGTGGTTCCGCCGCCAGGCGGGCCACCGGGTGGCGCGATGTCCATGTGTGCGCCCATGCCTTGAACGCAGTCGGAGGATCGGCCCTGTTTCCACGCAATCACGTTCAGCGACTCCGGTTGGGTTGGGTTGAGGTGGTCGTTGACCCGCATGATGTGGGTGTCGTACCCAAGGCCATCGAAGTGTCCTTGGAAATAGATGGCCGCGCGTTCAAACTGACCGTTTCCTGCTCCCATCCAACGCATCTTGTACGCTCCGCAATCGTCGGACGGTACATCACAGAGGATGTATTCCATCTTCTCGAACCACTCCGTCCCGGAGACGATGGGGGTGCCGTTGACCACCGGGATGTCCAAGGTGCTGCTGCGGCCCTGTGCGTCGTACATCACAAGCAGCACCTCCTCGGCGTATGGTGTGGTCAACAGCTGGAGGGACACTCGGTCGCCGTCCACAGGCACGGAACTGTCGATGTCGAGGGAGCCGTTCACGAAGAGCAGCACATCGTCCGCAGGGGCAGAGATGCGCAGGCCGTCTCCAATCAATATCAGCTCATGCCATGCCCCGGCCTCGATGGTGGCCTCCGACGCGGGGCGTCCGTCGATCGTCAAGACAGCGTCGGCCTCGATGGCCTCCGGTGCCTCCTCGCTCATGCATCCTGCCAACGGTCCTAGCACCATCAGGCCGACGAGCAGCACCGCAGTGTGGACCTTCGACGTCATGCAGCCACGCGGTCGTGACCGTTGTCCTAAGGGCTTCGCTTCGTCCACCACGCCATCGATGGTCTCAAGACGGGGATGCCACAGGCCGGGTCACCACACCTGCGGGTATGGTGTAGTGGTAGCACTCGAGCCTTCCAAGCTCGCTGCGCGGGTTCGACTCCCGCTACCCGCACTCCACACTCATCCCTGACCGGGAGGCGGCGGGGTTCCGCCTTGCTGAAACGCCGTGATGCCTTGAGGCGCGGGCGGTGTGTCGAGCGAAGGCGGCGGGGTTCGTCGACGTTCGATGACCGCCATGGCGAGGGCCTCTCGCTCTTCGTCCCAGGCCCGCTTCCGCATGCGGCTACGGGCGAGGGTGCCGAGAAGGACGACGATGAGCAACACTTGCCCGAGCGCCACTTGTCCGCGTTGATCGTCGAGCCACCACGAGACGGCCGTCCACTCGACCCTCTGGGCGCTTTCCGCTCCTCCACCACGTGAGTCCTCGACGAGAACGCCGAGCACGAATTCGTCCATCGCAGCCATGGAACCGGGCTCGCGCACGGTCACGGTGATGCTGCTTGTTCCGGCCCGGGCGACCTCGGCCTGGAACCAGAGGGTGGAGCCGTTTTCGTCGGGTTGAATCACGATGGTCTGGGTTCTGGTTCCTCCGAACACGGCGTCACCGCCGTCCCAACTGAGCCGCGCCGTCACCGGGATGGTCATGCCGTGCTGCACAGTACACGTGAACGAGAAACGGTCACTGTAGGCCAGGTCGATGGTGGCGTCCACGACGCTGCAGGTCAGCGAGGCCTCTGCGACGTTGCGTTCTGCGTCGTCGGGCCAGTGGTCTGGCGATTCAGCCCCAAGGCTGGTGTTGTCGCCGTATCCATCGCCGTCGCTGTCCACCTGTTGGGAACCCAGGTCCGGGAAGGCGTCTTCGCTGTCGGCCCAGCCATCGCCATCGCTGTCGAGGCAGCCGCGAGCGGTGGCGTCCGAAGAGGCTCCAGCGATCTCTGGACAATCGTCGGACTGGGTGCTTCCGCTTTGGTCCGCCCATCCGTCCCCGTCGCTGTCGGACCACAAGAGCCCGTCCGTCGGCCAAGGGTCGTTCTCATCGCTCTGACCGTCGCCGTCGCTGTCCGGGCAGCCGAACCGGTCGCGTGTGGACGTTCCGGCCTGTCCAGGGCAGGCGTCGGGCGCTTCGCCGGAGGCAAGGTCGCCGTATCCATCGCCGTCGCTGTCCCCCATTTGGGTCGGGTCCTCCGGGAATTCATCGCCTTCGTCCGAGGCGCCGTCGCCGTCCGAATCTGGACAACCATACCTGTCGACGGTCGAGGTTCCAGCGATGAGTGGGCAGGCGTCAGGTTCCGAACCGCTGGCGTTGTCGCCGAATCCGTCGCCGTCGCTGTCCTCCCATTGGCTGGCATCTGCTGGGAACGCGTCCGCGCCGTCTTCCGCTCGTACCACGCCGATGCCGTCCTGACCTGCTTGTGCTTCGGCGACTCCGTCTCCGTCGTCGTCGGGGCAGCCCACGACAGGTGACGTCGAGGTGCCCGGCAACGATGGGCAACCGTCGAGTGCATCGTCGATGCCGTCCCCGTCGGTGTCGGCGTCCCGTGTCGGGTCGTTCGGGAACGCGTCGCCGAGGTCGGAGACCCCGTCTCCGTCGGCGTCAGGGCACCCAAACCGATCGATGGTCGAGGTTCCTGACGTTCCCGGGCAGGCGTCCGGGTTCGGCCCTGTGGCGTTGTCCCCGTACCCGTCCCCGTCCTGGTCGGACCATTGCGAAGGCGTGTCTGGGAGGACGTCGATGCTGTCGTCCCAGCCGTCCCCGTCCCTGTCTGGGCAGCCGTAACGGTTGGCCGCAGTTGAGTTGCCGGGGGTGAATGGACACGCATCGGGCATCGTGCCACCCGAGTTGTCGAACCATCCATCGCCGTCCGCGTCGGCCCATTGGGTTGCGTCGTTGGGTGCGAGATCTTCCGTATCGGACCAACCGTCACCGTCCCCATCCGGGCAACCAAGGGTTCCGTTCTGCCATGACGTTCCAGCCTGCGTTGGGCAGGCGTCGGGCAGGATTCCGGAGGCATTGTCGCCGTAGCCATCGCCGTCCTGATCGGCCCACTGTGTGCCGTCCATGGTGAACGCGTCCGCTCCGTCCGCGACCGTCCACAACCCATCAGGGTCAGAGTACCCGTCGCCGTCCCGGTCTGGGCACCCCATGCGGTCCTGGCTTGAGTCTCCAGCGGCAAGCGGGCACGCATCGTCGATGGTGTCGTCCCAGCCATCGCCATCGGTATCGGCCCAGCGCGCGCCATCGCTTGGGAAGGCATCGGCCCCGTCGAGCGTGGTCCACCCCGAATCCGGGTCGCTACGACCGTCACCGTCGGTGTCGGGGCAACCACGCCGGTCCACGGACGAATTTCCACTCGTGGACGGGCAGGCATCGCCGGCCGTGCCTGCGGGGTTGTCGCCGTAGCCATCGCCGTCGCTGTCGGCCCATTGCGTGAGGTCCATCGGCCAAAGGTCGGCTCCGTCGGCCGCGGTCCAATTGGCATCCCCATCGGACCATCCATCGCCGTCGCTGTCGGTGCAGCCAAGACGGTCCTCATCGGAGGCTCCGTTCGTGGCTGGGCATGCATCCGGGTTCACGCCGGCCGGGTTGTCGCCGTACCCGTCCCCATCGCTGTCCGCCCATTGGCTGATTTCGGTCGGGAAGGCATCGTCGACGTCAGCCCAGCCGTCCGCGTCGCCGTCGAGGCAGCCGAGTCGGTTGTTTTCGGTTGATGTTCCAGCCACGGTTGGGCAGGCGTCCGGGTCCGTTCCAGAGGCGTTGTCGCCATAGCCGTCCCCGTCCTGATCGACCCATTGGCTGGCTTCGCTTGGGAAGGCGTCCGCCCCGTCGTTGACGGACCATCCCGCGTCAGGATCGGACCATCCATCGCCGTCCGTGTCTGGGCAGCCAAAGCGGTCCTCGAGCGAGGAGCCAGTCACGGCGGGGCAACCGTCGCCCTCCGTGGCGGGTGGTGGGTTGTCGCCGTATCCGTCGCCGTCGCTGTCGGCCCATTGCGTGCTGTCACCAAGGTAGGCGTCCGCACCATCGCTGGCGCTCCAAGAACTGCCGTTTGAGGCGTCGGCCCCCGTCGCGTCAGGATCGGAAGCGCCGTCCCCGTCCTCGTCGGCGCAACCGGTGCGGTCGCGCCAGGAAGGTCCTGCGATTGCGTCGCACGCGTCTGCGCCGTCCTCCACGGTCCAGCCCGCATCGGGGTCGGACCACGTGTCACCGTCGCTGTCGATGCAGCCGTATCGGTCCCCGGTGGAATTCCCCGCAGTCGCCGTGCAGGCGTCCGGCGTGGTGCCGCCAGCGTTGTCGCCGTAGCCGTCGAAGTCGGCGTCGGACCATTGGGACGCGTCCGAAGGGAAGGCGTCGGCACCGTCGGCCATGCTCCAGTTGACGTCGGGGTTGGAGTACCCATCGCCGTCGGTGTCCGGGCACCCCTCGCGGTCCATCGTCGAGGTGCCGGCGAGGTTGGGGCAATCGTCGTTGTCGTCCTCCACGCCGTCCAGGTCGGAATCCATGGTGGTGTTCGTGAGGGTCCAGTTCTCGCTCAGGGTCATGGCGAACATTTGCGGGCCGCTCGGTACGTTCGTCCCGATCACGTGCACCTCCCACGTGCCTTGGGCCGGTGTGGAGAAGGTGAGGCCTCGCAGGTTGTCTTCGTCGTTGCTTAGGTTCGTCCAGGTCCCGCTGGGGTCCTTCACCGCAAGGTCGAGGTCGTTCACGAGGTGGGTAAAGGCGCTGGGCGTCGATGCGGGGTCCGTCCATCCGAGCATCACGCGGAACTCCGGTGCGCCTGCAGGGACGTTGAAACTCCAGGCTCGCTCGTCGCCTGTCGCGACGCTTTCGTTGTCAACGAAGGAGGCGTTGATGGCCGTCCACATGTTCACGCGTCCCCAACCTTCGTGGTTGTTGGGCGCTGGCTCTCCCGCACCGTTGGTCGAGGAGGAGTATTGCCCGGCCATGTCGATGGACGAGGCGGCGAGGATGGATTTCACAAGCGCTGAACTGGGTTGCACGTGCCCGACGTTGTCCATCAAATGCTGCAGCAGGAGCGCCGTGGCGCCGGCGGTCAACGGGGTGGCCATGCTGGTTCCACCCATGTGGGTGTAGGAACTGTTCGGACCCGCCATCCATCCGTTGCTGGTGGTCTGACGTGACTTCGTTGAGAGGATGAAGGTCCCCGGGGCGCTGACGTCGGGCTTGAGGCGTCCATCGTTCGTCGGTCCTCGGCTCGAGAAGGCAGCCATGCCCTCGGGGTCGTCAGCGATCTTGTCGCTGCTGATCGGGTTGCTCGGGTAGTCGCTTGGCCACCACGACCCCCATGCAGCGTTGATGGTTGGTCGGTCGTTTTCGCTCGCACCGACGGTGATGACGTTCTTTGCGGTCGCTGGCGCACCAAGGCTGTCCAAGTCCACTTCACCGTCGCTGTCGCCATCTGTGCCTGCGTTCGCGGCCGCAAAGAGGATGGCCATGTCCCAAAACGCGACGGCGCTGGCATCGGCCCGGGCGGAGTTGGTCGTGTACGCCCCGTTGACGTCGGCCCCCCACGAATTGGTGTGGACCCTGGACCCGTTGTCGTACGCCGGTTCGAAGAGGTCGTAGAGGTCGGAGGGAATGCCGAGAAGGTACCCGTCGGTCACGCCGCCGATGGTGCCCTCGGTCTCGATGGCTTGGAAGTACAGTTGTGCCTCAGGGGCTGCACCGACGATGCTACCGCTGCTGAAGGTCCCGTCCCCGAGGACGGAACCAGCGACGTGCGTTCCGTGCCCGCTCCACTCGTCGGCCGCGCCGTCGTTGCACGACGGGAGGGAATAGTACGAGCACGTCGCGGTTTCGACGCCGAAGGACACAATGTCGAGGATGTGGTCCGCAAAGTCGGGGTGCATGTTGGAGTTGTTCACGCCGTTGTCAAGACCTGTGTCGGCGACGGTGACGATCACGCCGCTCCCGTCCAAGCCAATCCAGCTGGAATTCACCGGAGTCATGCCTCCGGTGGTGGACACGCCACTGACGTTCATGATGTCCCGCCCTTCGCTGTTCATGAGTTTGAACAGGGGTCGCTCTTCGACCCACTCAACCTCGTCCA
>Ga0181588_10001527_pt1 | contig 20533 bp, 12 predicted proteins | sample 071ome_26_FD_148607 | JGI IMG/M metagenome (GOLD analysis project Ga0181588, IMG submission 148607) | Coastal salt marsh microbial communities from the Groves Creek Marsh, Skidaway Island, Georgia - 071409BT metaG (spades assembly) | ecosystem: Environmental > Aquatic > Marine > Intertidal zone...
TCGCCGAGCGGCCGTTCAGCTACGTGCGGTACTATCGGAACGACGGCACGCGCGAAGCCGCCCGTTTCGTAGAGGCCGCCGACACGATCCGCGACACCGAGGGCCGCGCGATTTTCTCGGACCGACAGAACATCCCCAACGCGACCGACATCGACGGTGACGGGCAGATGGATCTGCTCATCGGTCGGCTCGAGGGGACGGTGACCCGATACGAGGAGACCGGCACCGACGCAAACGGCGTCCCGCTCTTCGAGCTCGTCACGGATCGTTTCGAAGGCATCGAGATCGTGGCGCAGATCGGCAGCCTGCACGGCGCGAACACGATGGCGCTGGGCGACATCGACGACGACGGAGACGAGGACCTCTTCTGGGGCGACTACTTCGAGCCTGGCATCCTCTTCCTGGAGAACACGGGATCTCGGACGCGCCCGAACCTCCGGGGTGAACCCCTCCCCTTCCCGACCCAGGAGCCCGTCCGCACGAGTGGCTACAACGCCCCGACGCTGGGCGACGTGGACGGGGACGGCGACCACGACCTGCTGATGGGTGTGCTCGGTGGCGCGTACAACCCGAACACCACGACCGCCGACAACTTCCACTACATCCAGCAGTCCCGTCCCGGCTTCTTCGAGCACCGGACGTCACGCTTCATCTCGACGATCGACTTCGGGGCCGAGACGATCCCGGTACCGGTCGACCTCGACAGCGATGGCGACATCGATCTGCTCGTCGGCAACAAGATCGAACAGAACGACACGCAGAACGGGAAGCTGTACCGACTGATCAACGACGGGACACCCAGTGCCCCGAGCTTCCGGTACGACGGTGACATGGACGTCGGCGGCGGCTACCACCTCCTGCCCGCCTTCGGTGACCTGGATGCGGATGGAGACCTCGACGCGATCGTCGGGACCTGGTCCGATCAGCTTCGCATCTATCGGAACGACGCCACCGACGGCTCGCTCATGCTGAGTTTCGTCGACTCGACGTCGATCGCGCTTTCGCGCGGCCGGAACGCGACCCCGGCGCTGGGCGACATCGACGACGATGGCGATCTCGACCTCTTCGTGGGTGAGAGCTCCGGCACGATCAACTTCTACGAGAACACCGGCACGCCGCAGCGCGCGGAGTTCACGCTGGTGAGCGATGAGTACGGGGACTTCGACGTTGGCCGTCGGAGCCTGCCCGTGCTGCGCGACGTGGACGGGGACGGAGATCTCGACATGTACGTCGGGTCGGAGGGCGAGGGTGTGATCCTCTTCCGCAACGAGGGATCGCCGAGCTCACCGTCGTTCGTGGAGGCCGGCGTACTCGACGTGGACGCGACGTCGTTCGCCGCCCCGGCCTTCGCAGACCTGGACGGCGACGGAGACGACGACGTCGTGCTCGGGACGGGCGGTGGCGGTCTCTGGCTGTACGAGAACCGGCAACGCTGACCTGACGGACCGGATTCCCCTCCCGGTCCGGATCCCCCTAGCGGACCGGATTCCCCTCCCGGTCCAGCAGGGTCGGCTCACCCAGCCCGAGCGACCGCAGGCGCGGCAGCTGTGTCTCCGCATCCCCGACGACGAGCCACACCATGCCCTGCGGGTCGAGGTACTGGCCCGCGAGCTCCTGAACACGTTCGATCGACATCTCCCGTACCGTGTTCTCACGCTCGAGCACGTAGTCGGAGGAGAAGCCATACGAGCTCATCGCCCCGAGCAGGCCGAGCTTGGCATTCCCGGTCTCGAACGCGCGTGCGTTCGCCCGTAGCAGGAAGCTCTTCGTCGCATCGAGATCGGCCTCGTCGAACTCGGGCCCGTGCGCCTCGACGATGCCCTTCACCAGATCGAGCGCTTCGTACGTCACGTTGGAGCGCACCGACGAGGTGATCTGGAACGGACCGGGAACGTCCGTCCCGCTGAAGCCCGACCCGATGCCGTACGTGTACCCGCGCTGCTCCCGGAGCACCTGCGTCAGGTCGGACGCGAAACCACCACCGCCCAGGCGGAAGTTCATGACGCTGGCGGGCCAGTAGTCCCGGTCGGTCTGAGCGAGGGCGAGGTATCCGATCCGGAGCACGGATTGGCTCGCGTTCGGCACGTCCACGAAGTACAGACCGGCCCGTGCGTCGTCCCACTCGGGGGGTGCCGGCATGTCCGGGGCCTCCCCGGCCCATTCGTCGCGCAGCCGCGCCAGCGGTGCCGTCGCGTCCGCCTGAGTCACGGCACCCGAGACGTGGAACGCCGCAGCGCCCGGACGGAGTGCTGCGCCGTAGTACGCCCTCAGATCGTCGAGTGTGATGTCGTCGATCGTCTCCACCGACCCGAGACGGTTCGCCGCGAGCACGTGATCCCCGTAGAGCAGGTTCTGGAAGATGTCACCGGCCACCCCGGTCGGGCTGGCCGCCCGCTGCCGAAGGCCATTCGCGACGCGCTGCTTCGAGCGCTCGAACTCCTCGGCATCGAAACGGGGCTCGAGGAGCATCTCCTGCACGAGCTCCATCGTGGCCGCGTAGTTCCGGGCGAGCGCGCTTCCGCGGATCGAGAAGGACTGCGCACCTGCCGAAACGTTGATCGCGGCACCGAGCAGATCGATCGCCTGCTCCAGCTCCTCCGGCGTTCGGTTCGCCGTTCCGGCCGTCATGCTCTCGGCAAGCAGATTCGCGACGCCGGCCCGCCCGGGCTCCTCGACGAGTTGGCCGCCCTTGATGCTCAACTCGAACTGGACGAGCGGGACCTCTCGGTCTTCGATCCCGAAGACCTCCACACCGCTGGGGAGAGCCGTCTGCCACACGTCGGGAGCCGAGAGCGCCGGGGGCTCACCGTACGGAGGCTCGACCGAACGATCGATCGCCGAGGGTGTCCGCGCCTCCCCACGTACGATCTCGCCGATCTCTGTCTCAGCGCCCATCACGATCGGCTCCTCGACCACCTCCGCCCGCGCGGCGCCCGCGAGGATCAGCTCGGTCGCGCCTCGCGGCACGAAGCTGGTCGTGATGCTCGGCCGGTCCTTCACGTACTGCTCGTACACACGCATCACGTCGCCCTCGGTCACCGAGAGCAGACGCTCGAGATCCGTAGCCGCGAAGCCGGGGTCTCCTGCGAAGATGCTGTACTGCGCCAGCTGGTTCGCCTTGCCCAGCACCGAGGATAGGCGGCGGTAGAAGCCGGTCTCGTACCCCGCCTTGATCCGCTCGAGCTCGGCGGCCGGCACACCCTCGGTCTCGAAGCGCTCGAACGCCGCATCGACCGCCGAGGCGACGTCGTCCAGGTCGGTTCCGGCGAACGCCCGCACCGTAAGCGTGAAGCGACCGGCCAGTTCCATGTTGCGCTGGGACATGAAGACGGATGGGGCAACCTCGGCTTCCTCGACCAGGACCTTGTAGAACGGCGTCGACTTCCCGGCGGTCAGGAGCTGCGCGAGGACGTCGAGCGCGTACTGATCCGGGTGGTACACGGGCACCGTGGGCCACGCCATCGTGAGCATCGGCACCCGGGCGTAGTTGTCCTCGTGGAAGAGGCTGACGGTCTCCGTGAGTCGCACCTCCGGCGGCTCCGGGACCTCGGGCATCGGGGCGGACGGAATTTCGGCGAAGTACCGCTCGATCCATGCCTTCGTCTGGCCCACGTCGATGTCACCGGACACGACGAGGGTCGCGTTGTTCGGGCCGTACCACTTGCTGTGGAAGTCGATCACATCGGCCAGTTCCGCCCCTTCCAGATCGGCGAGCGAGCCGATCACCTGCCAGTGGTAGGGGTGCCCGTCCGGGTACAGAGCCTGGTCGATCACGTAGTTGTTGTGGCCGTACGGCTGGTTGTCGACACCCTGCCGCTTCTCGTTCTTCACCACCTGCTTCTCTTTGGCGACGACCGACTCGGTCACCGTGTTGATGAAGAAGCCGAGCTTGTCCGCCTCGGCCCAGAGGGCCTTCTCGAGACCGTCTGTCGGGACTACCTCGAAGTAGTTCGTCCGGTCGTTGCTCGTCGACCCGTTCGTCGAGCTACCGATCCGGGTCATCAGGCGATCGAGTCCACCCGGGCCGAGGTTCTCGGAGTCCAGGAAGAAGAGGTGTTCGAAGAGGTGCGCGAAGCCGGTCTTGCCCTCGACCTCACGCGCCGACCCGACGTGGAAGGTCATCGCCACGGCCGCGATCGGGTCGGACCGATCGACGTGCAAGATGACATCGAGCCCGTTCTCGAGCTCGTACTCCTCGAACGCGATCGAGACACCGTCGGACGTCTCTGGCGCGTCCCCTGCCTGGCAGGCACCCAGCGCCAGCACCACGCCGCCGGCGATCACCCCCGTCATCATCCGTCCACCACGCATCGTCATCGTCATCGCGACGTCCTCATTCCTCTGTGTTGTCCGACCGGCGATCGAGGATGATCGTCGGCTCACACCTCTCCCGTCGACACGCGGCGGAAGATCTCGACCGCCGTCTCGAGTCGGGCGGGCGAATCCTGGATCCACTCACCCCAGGCCCCTTCCGGCCAGCGTCCCTCCGAGTGCCCGGCCACGAGCACGTCGACCAGCCGCGAGAGCAGCTCGCGAAGGTCCGGTGCTGCCAGGTTCATACGCGGCCACATCCCGGCGATGACCTGCATCGATTCACGTCCCCGCCCCAGGAGCTCGACGAGCTCCTGATGGTCGAAGAACGGGCCTCTGGACGCCGCGAGCAGCGTCCGTCCGAGCAGCTCCACGACGTCATCATCCAGCTTTCGCAACAGCACCTTCTGTGACCGGAATTCCAGGACCCGGCCAAGGAAGGTCATCAGCGGGTAGACCGACTCGCCGAGGCGGTCGAGGACGATCGGGGGCGCGTCACGGGGATACAGGTACAGTCGGTCGAAATACTGGTCTTTGAGGGCGACCTTCTCGGACATCTCCGGGGAGATCCAGTCGTACCCGATCAGATCCGGAAACGCGACGAGGTCATACGCACTCTGGTCGACGACACGCGCCACCCGCTTCGGCGTCACCACGTACGCACTCCCGTCCCTCGCGTCGATGCGGACCGCCGTCCCCGCACCGGCCAGGACGTCTTCCTCACCGTGCGGGTCACGCGCAATCAGCTCGGCGTTCAAGCCGGGGCGCTTCGCGAGCGCTTCCTGGAAGATCTCAACGAGCTGCTCGGTGAGCAGCCAGTCGACCATCGTCATCGGGCACCTGTCACAGTCGCCGTCCTACCCTCTCCGCGGCCCCGCACCCGGGACCGGCGTGTACTCGTTGCTCCATCCTCGGATCTCCTCGCGGACCCGGTCGTCACATCCGCGCTCGGGAAGCTCGGAGACCTTGCCAGTCGGCAACAGCCCCGCCTAGTCTGGCTCCTTCTCTTCCGCCGTAATCCGCGGCCCTCCACGTACTCGCCGGACGCGCTCATGATCCGCCCGACTCGACTCCTTCGCGCCGCCCTCGCCCTGACCGCCCTCACGGCCGCTTCGTATGCTCCCGCTCAGGCTCAGGGGCTCGACCTGCCGTCCGTCTTCCTGGAGGAGCTCACGTGGACGGAAGTCCGTGATGCGATCGACTCCGGTACCACGACGGTCATCATCCCCACGGCAGGCACGGAGCAGAACGGACCGCACATGGTGCTCGGCAAGCACAAGTTCATCGTGAACTACGCGTCCGCGATGATCGCGAGGGAACTCGGCAACGCCCTCGTAGCCCCCGTCGTGACGTACGTGCCCGAGGGAGACGTGAACAACCCGACCCGTGGACACATGTCCAAAGCCGGGACGATCACCTTCCCCGAGGAGTTCTACATGAAGCTCCTCGAGTACGGCGCCCGGAGCCTCGCCGTCCACGGCTTCACGGACATCGTGATGATCGGGGACAGTGGTGGGAATCAGCGTGGTATGGAGCAGGTCGCCGAGATGCTCAACGCGGAATGGGCTTCGGAGGACGCGCGCGTGCACTTCGTCGGGGACTACTACGGCAACAACGGCTTCCGAGAGTGGCTCATGGAGCAGGGCGAGACGCCGGAGACGATCGGAGGACACGCCGGCATCTCCGACACCTCCCAGCTCCTCGCGGTCGACCCGCGGCACATTCGGACGGACAGACTCGCTCCCGCCGGCGGCTTCGAGGACAGCGGTGTCTCCGGGGACCCGACGCGTGCATCCGTCGAGCGCGGCGTCCGCGGTATCCAGTTCAAGGTGGATGCCGCGTTGAATCAGATCCGGGAACTCATGGGGTCCCGCTGACGCTTCCAGAAGAGACGGTACGTCGACAGGAGTGCCCGGGCCGGAGCAGCCGGTCCTGCCTGCCCGGGCACGGCGTCACACCCCGTGTGCGACACCGATCGTCCCGCACGTCGTATAACCTAAAGCGCGGAACGCAATTGCGTCCGCTCTGTACCCGTAGCAGCTTTTCGCGCCCTCTCGAGGGCGTCCTTCACAGAATCCTGCCCCACGCCGCATGAACAAGCCCGGCCGTCTGACCGTCCTTCTCCTCACGCTCCCCTTCCTGGCGGGCTGTTTCACCGTGGCCACCGTCCCGGTCCCCCGCACCCAGCCGGAGCGCGAAGACCTCAATGTCCGCGGCGTCGTGATCACCGACGGGGCAACCGAGCAGGTGATCCAGTACGATGAAGTACTCGAGGCAACGTGGACGCCGTCTTCGCTGTCGATCGTCGGCCTCAACGGTTCGGGTGACAACATCCGGACGGAGACCCGTCTCATTCCGATCACGGAGCTTCGTGGCGTTCTCGTCCGTACCCTCGACGCCGGAGCGACCTCGGCGATCGTTGGTGGGGTGATCGTCGGCGCAGTCGCGGCAATCGCGGTATATGTGACGGGTCGCGCGGACGAGTACCGAGGCCGCTGACCTCTCCGTCAGCTCAGCGCGTGCGGGTCCAGATGAGGATGACGCCGCAGTTGTTGATCTCGTCGAAGCCCACGGGAACCTCGCTCGAGCGCGTGTAGACCTCGATCGCGTCGATCTCCATCGCCGTGATGTAGTCGTCCGGCCGGACCCCGCCCAACGCACCCGTGTTCACGACGTGCCGGTCGATGTACAACGTCGGCGAGCAATACTGGCCATTGCGAATGACCCGCAGCTTGGGGTTCTGGAAGACCTGCGGACCCCCGATGAGCGGTCGAGTGTCGTCGATATCCAGGAGCGGAATCTGCCGGAAGACATCCGTCACCTTGTCGATCGAGGTGCGCTCGATGTCCTCACGGATCAGGAACACGCCACGGCTCGCGATCGCTCGCTCGTAGAAGCCGTTGCGCTCGAGAAAGGTCATCGGACCTGATTCCGCCTCGACGACGACTTCCTCGAGCTCGACCGGCATCGGCTTCAAGCCGATCTGCACGTCGAAGACTCCGTCTTCACCGAGTTCGAAGACGCCATCCATCAGAGTCTCGTACCCGGTGCGCGAAATGTAGATGAAGTACTGCCCGGGATCAGGCGCGGTCACCTCGAAGACGCCCTCGGTGTCCGCGAGTGCGGCAACCGCCATGCTCTGGCCTTCGGTGATCAGCCCAACGTAGGCGAGCATGACCGGCTCGCGCGTGACGCTGTCCAGGATCCGGCCACGAAGTGTCTGCGCTTCAACGGGTGCGAGCGCACCGCCCAGAGAGAAGGCGGCCACAAGCACGACCAGTGCACGCCGCGAAACCACACCGCGTTCTGCATCTCGTCTGCTGTTGGACGTGGTCCGCCGTGTGCGAGCCAGGACGTTGCGGATCATGCCATCTCCTGCCGAATCGATCCGAAACTCATACGCCGGAACCCCGAAAAAGTGACGGCCCCCACCGGCGTTCGCCGATGGGGGCCGTCGATACTACCCCTGCTTGGTTATTCGCTCATCAACCGCAGAGCGGGTCCCCCTGCAGGTTCGGGTTGAGCTGACACTCGTTCCGCGGCATCGGGTAGCACGCTACCCGGCTCGCCACGGACGTGCTGCCCGTGATCCAACCCTGAGTCGTCAGGAACGGGTGGTTCCAACGCTCGAGGTCGTACAGACGCTTACCCTGCATCCACAGGTTCGCGTACCGCTCACGATCGAGGATGTTGAGCGCCGACGTATCGTCGAAGTCGGACGCCTGGTATCCCACACCCCAGTCGTTGCCTGCGGGCGTCACCACCGTACCCAGCTGCGTCGGAGCTGCCAGCGCGGCCAGACCCCAGACCGCACGAGCGGCGTTGATGTTCGTGATGAACTCGTTGAAGTCCGGCGTACCCTGCAGGGCAGCCTCAGCGAGGATCATGTACATCTCGACGGCCGAAGCCCTCGGGATGTCGGAGCCACGATCGTCATACCGGTTCTGCCGGTAGTGCGCGTGGTCACCGTCCGCGCCCTGGTGGGCACCGGAACCGTCACCATCGCAGTTACCCGTCTTGGTGACACCGCCGGGGATGTTATCCGGATACGCAGACGCCAGGTCGTCCCACTCACCGCAGACGGTGTAGGAGACACGCATGTCCGTGTTGTCCGCATCGTAAATCCGCTGAGCCAGCGTGCGGTACACGCCAACCTCGGCGCGACCCCACGTTTCGACCCAGAACAGGTTCTCGTTCGCGCCCTGAGCGTAGATGGCGTCGTCCGTGAAGTCATCGGTCATACCGGGCTCGTTGAGCGCAGCTTGCGCCGCAGTCGCGGCAGCTGCCCACGAACCCGTGCCTTCCACCGCCTTGAAGAACTCGGCCTGGGCCTGACCCAGTCGAGCTGCGAGGCGCCACTGGTCACCAGCCGTACCCGCCGCCGAAGCGATCGTGTACGCCTGATCGAACGCGGCGCGTGCACGATCGAAGGCCGCCGAGCGAGGCTCGGACGGACCGACGTCGAACGCCACGTTGCAGTAGGCCTCACCGAGACGGTTGAAGGCGTGACCGCGATACACGAAGAGACGCGCGCCGTCAGGGCTGGACGCCTCGGCGCCTCCGAGGACCTCCTGCAGGCGAACCCACGCCTGATCAGCGGCCCACGCAGCCTCGTGCATCTGCTCCCAGGAGCCTTCGGCGTCCTGGTCGTTGAAGAAGCCCGTCCGATAGTCCTGCGTCGAGCCATACGAGCCGGTACCGGCAAGCTCGTCACTCAGACGCGCGATGTCGAACGCATAGCTGTCCTGCACATCGTTGTACTCAGCCGAGGCGCCCGCAACGAGCACCGGCATGAGCTCCGGGGTGTTCAGATCCGCATCCTGGATAGCACCAGGGTTGAGAACTTCCAGATCACACCCGGAGAGAATGACCGCAAACGCGGCCACTGCCGGAAGTCCGGCCTTTCTCGTCCAGTTATTCATCAGAAGTTCACCGTCATGTTGAGGATGAAGATCCGCGGCGGAGCCATGTTGTAGTACTCGAATGCGTACTCACCCCGGTCGAGACCACGGTCCGTTGCCTCAGGATCGAGGCCCTGGTAGTCCGTCGTCTGCCAGAGGTTCTTACCCTGCAGCGCGATGCTGACGCTACGCGTACCCGGGACGAGGTCCTCGGGGAGACGGTAGGACAGCGAGGCCGAGCGGAGCTTGATGAAGTCCGCGTTCTGCGTCCACATGCCCCAGTCGATCTGACCAGGCACGCAGGTCGCGACCTGCTGCGGGGTGAGGTTGGCGTTGCCGTTGGCGTTGAACTCGTTCTGGATGCCGAAGCAAGCCGGCCACGTCTCACGACGCGCCGTCGCCCAGCCGATACCAATGCCGCGGACGTGACCCATCTGGCTCTCGGCCAGGAGGTCGAGCGTCAGGGACTGGTTGAACGTCAGGCGCGTACCGAGCGCCATGATGTCCGTCGGGAAGACCACACCGAGAACCTGCGTCTCGACGTCGGGGTCCGCACCGACAACACCCGGGTTCATGACGACGTCATCGTACTCGACGCCGATCGGGAATCCGAGCTGGAGGTTGAAGCCCGCGTTCTCGAGCGGACCGAGGTCCGTGATCTCAGACTCGTTGGACGAGTAGGACAAGTTCACGTTCCAGTCGAGGTTGTCCGTACGCAACGGCGTCACGTTCAGGATGGCCTCGTACCCCTTGTTGGTGGTCTCACCGAGGTTGCGCAGGGTCCGCTCTTCCGTACCGAAGGAAGGAGCCTCCTGCACGCCGATCAGTGCGTCCGTCGTGGTCTGGTCGAAGTACGTGAAGTCGATCGACGCACGACCGTCGAAGAGGGACGTCTCGAAACCGAGCTCGATCTCTTCGGAGACCTCAGGACCGAGGTCCGCGTTACCGAGGTTACCGATGATGAGTGCCGGAACGACCTCGTCGGCCTGCGTGGCCTCGTAGATCTTCACGGCGTCGAACGCACCAGGCGCACGACCGGACCGACCCCATGCACCGCGCAGCTTGAGCGCGTCGATGAACGTCTCGGGGAAGAAGGACTCATCAGAGATGGTGTAGGCAGCGGCGACCTTCGGGTACGCGGCGAGACCGAAGCCTTCACCGAACGTCGAGAAGCCGTCCCAGCGAACACCACCGGTCAGGAAGAGGCGATCACCGAAGCCGACCTGCTCCTGGAGGAAGAATCCACCAGAGCGGACCGTCAGACGGTTCTCGTTAATGCCAGGATCGGTTCCGTCACCGAGAAGCTGCTCACCAGGACCGGCGAACTCGGAGTCGAAGCCGTTCAGCTGCCAGCTGTACTCTTCGTACACCTGACCACCCCAGGAGAACGAGGACGAAATCACGTCCGTCACGTCCGTCCGCCACGACCCGTTGTAGTCGAAGGTCATGTTGCGGTCGTTGTACGTGTCGTTCTCACGATCACCCAGCGGGTTCTCGTAGTTGTCGTACGGCTTGAAATCGATGAAGTCGACGTACGTGTAGTCCATCCCGAAGTTGAGACGGTGCGAGAAGTTCGCCGTCGGCGACCAACCGATCGACGCAGAGGTCACCCACTGCGACTGGTTCGTCAGGATGTCGTTGAACAGCGTCAGCGAGTCGTCGTTGCCCGGCGTGTAGCCACGCTCACCACGCAGCACGTTGAGGAACAGGCCCGACGCGTTGTTGCCGTTCGGGATCCACGTGATGTTCCGCTTCGTGTACATGTTGTTGAGGCTCACATCCAGGCCATCGAACGGCTGGAACTGCACGTTGGCGCGCAGGTTGTAGCTGTCCTGACCCTGCGGATCGACGACACCCTGCTCGTCGGCGTAGCGGCCGGAGACGAAGTACGTCGCCGTCTCGCCACCACCGCGGATGCTGAGGTTGTAACGCTGCATGACAGCGTCACGGAACCACGAACCGCTCGCCGGGCAGCCCGGCTCGGCACCGTAGTCGTCAATCGTCGGGTACAGCGAGCTCATGTTCACGCCGGAGGAGCAGTCGTTGAGGCGCAGCCCGTTGTTGTTACCGATGTCGCCGCTCGGGAGCAGGTAGTCGACATCGAAGTCACCCGTCGGGTAGATGTCCGTGTTCGTCTCGGTGAAGGCGTTGGCCATCACCTTGACGTCGCCATCCGTGAGCGGGCCCTGGTGCGGCATGTTGGACAGACCGCCGTCGACGGTCAGCGTCCACGCCGGAGCACCGGCGGAGCCACGCTTCGTGAAGATCTGGATCACGCCACCCGCGGCCTCGGTGCCGTAGAGCGTCGTGGCGGCCGGGCCCTTAACGATCTCGATGCGATCGATGTCGTTCGGGTTGACGCCGTCGAGCGCCATCGTACCAGCCGCACCCTCATCAGCCTGCATGAGGGAGTTGTTCTCCATCCGGACACCATCGATGTAGATCAGCGGGCGGTTGCTCTGAGAAATCGAGCTGTTACCGCGGATCCGGATCTCGGACCCGGCGCCGACCTGACCATCCGTACCGGTGATCGAGACACCGGCCGCACGGCCCTGGAGAACGTTCGAGACGTCGGTGATCGCAGCGACAGCGATGTCGCTCGCACCGACGGACTCGATCGAGTTACCAACCTCACGACGACGCGCCTGACCGGCAGTACCGGTCACGACGACACCTTCGAGAGAAAGAGCCTGCTCGCGCAGTTCGAAATCGAGGGTGGCCGTACCACCCGCGGTGACGTTGACCGTCTGAGAACCGGCCGAGTAGCCGATCATCGTGACGTTCACCGTCTGCGTTCCTGCCGGAACATTGAGTAGCAGGAAGCGGCCAACGTTGTTGACCAGGCCGCCGACACCCGTGCCCTCGACCGAGACCTGTGCACCCGCCAGGGGAGCCAGTGTCGCCGCGTCGCGGACCATGCCGGTAACCGTTCCGGTGTTCTGCGCAGTCACACCGACCGCGCCGAACGCCGCAAAAGCCAGCGCAATCGCAAGATTGCGTGCGGCTTTCACGGAGCCCTTTACGAACGTCCGTAGAGCCATGAGACCTCCTCAATTGACCCTAGGTACATGAACCCATTCCGCCCAACATCATCCCAAAGGATAGGTTTTATGGGGTTCCGGACCCTAAGTCAAGATGTTTACGCAAGGTCCTGTAAGGGTTTTCCCCTCACGAATGCGCCGTCCGTTTCCTCTCGGAGGCGCGCAGCGTAAACGGATGTCTCAGCCGCCGGGGAACGCGGGCACGACGCAGGGGGCCGCAGTCGGGCGTTCCGAGGCCCCGGAGGCGAGTCCTTTCTTGAGCGTGACCTTGATCACGCCGCTCGCGCCGGCCGACCCGTACTCCCACCCGGCCGCCGCCCCCGGCTGCACCTCGATCGACTCGACCTCGTTGGGACGCATCTGCGAGAGGGTGCCCTCGGCCCCGGGCGTCCGAACCCCGTCGATGAGGAGAACCGGGGGGTCCGCGACCGCGGTCGAGCGGCCACGTGCAGATCGGAACGTGGACGTCGCGCCCACGTCGCCCGGCATCGGGCTGACCATGTTCGGGGCCAACCGGCGAATCAGCTCCATGACGTTCCGGGCGTTCATGCCCTCGATCTCATGGGCTTCCAGTCGGCGGCCGGTGGAGCGCTGGCGCTCCTCGACCTCACGCTGATCCTCCTGCGCCTTCGCACCGAACGCGGGCGGCAGGCGAAAGCGTACCTCACGCGGGAAGCGCTGCACGACCGTGACCTGTCCCCACGTGATCCGGCAATCCGCGGTCATCATCGCCACGAGGCGCTTCCCTTCGGGGAGATCTTCGAACTCGAAGCGGCCGAGGCGGTCGGTGAAGACCTCGTGCCCGCTGTCCATCCGGATCAGCACACCCGGAATCGGATCACCGGAGACACTGTCGACGACCGTGCCCTCAAGATACGCCAGCGGAGGCGGGGCCTCGGCCGACATTTCGACCTGTGCGTGCAGCGCCGGCGCCATGACGGACGCGGCCGTCAGAAGCGCAGTGAAGAGCCAGCGAATGTCGGTGATCGAACGTGCCATGGGTGCTGCATACGGGGCTCGGCGCGCTCCGTGAGGGCTGCGCGCTCGTACATATATATAGACATACGTCGAGCCCGCGGCTTCGTTGCTTCGTTCCTCGCTACGAGTCGATACGCTCCAGCACGTAGTGCGCCGACCCGCCGGTAAAGCGAAGCTCGCCGATCGCGTCGCCGACGCGACGGAAGATCAGACGCGTCCCACCGGTCGCCCACGTGAGGTCGCCAATGTGCGTGGGGACCATCGGGGCATCAGCGCCCTCCGGCGTGAATTCGAGCTGGCCGCCGTTCGCGCGAACGTCGATCTGCATCATTTGACCACGCGCGATTCCACGGTACGTGCCCTCGAGCTCCGCGAGCGATCCGTCGAACGGCTGCTCCACGTGATCCGGCACCGGGCCGAGCACGAGATTCGCGAACGCCGAAGCGAGCGCCCCGGCCCCAGGAGGGGCCGTCGAGTTCTGAAGCACGACGATGCTCAGCTCCTGCTCCGGGTACCACTCGAGCATCGAGACGAAGCCGTTGATGCCGCCGCCGTGGCTGTTGATCGGGATCTCGCCTCGCATCCCGTCGGTGATGCCCATCGCGTACCCGATCGGCATTCCGTTCTCGAGCGGTCTTGCCGTCGTCATCTCGTGGTACGAGGCGTCGCTCAGAATCCGACCACCGTGCAGCGCCCGGTTCCACTTCACGAGATCGGCCACGGTCGAGCAGAGCGAACCCGCAGCGTACGGCCACGCGTGGTTGAGGTACTGCGCCCGGATCAGCTCCTCGGGGCCGGCCATGTCGTACCCATGGGCGCGCCGGTCGCGCATCGCCACTTCGTCGCAGTAGTACGACTCGGTCATGCCCGCCGGATCGAAGAGCCGCTCCTGGACGAAATCCTCGTACGTCTGGCCACTCAGTGATTCGACGATGAGCCCCAGAAAGAAGAACGCCGAGTTGTTGTAGATCTGCGCCGTGCCCGGCTCGAAGTCGAACGGCTCGGCTTCGACGAGACGGACGAGCGTGTCCTGCGGCAGGTCGAGCGTCGCGAGCGTCCCGAAGACCGGCATCTCCGTGTAGCTGCGGATCCCGGACGTGTGGTCCATGAGGCGACGGACCGTGACGGTGCGCCCCTGCGTGTCGAAGTCGAGGTACTCCGTTAAGTCCGCGTCCAGATCGACCTTGCCTTCTTCGACCAGAAGGAGGATCGCAGCAGCCGTGAACTGCTTGGTCACCGAGCCGATCTCGTACGAGGCGTCGCCGGCGGCGGGGGTATGCACGCCCCACTCCAGGTCGACGAAGCCGTATCCGCCCTGCAGGAGGACTTCCCCACCCCGCACGACCGCGACCGAGACGCCGGGCACGATCGGGCTGTCGATATGAGCACGAGCCGCCGAGTCGAGTGCGTGCGTGAGGGCCTGGCCCGTGACCTGGGCGTGCAGAGGCTGGGCGAGCGCGAACGCGGTCAGCGGGGCCGCGACCGCGGCGACCGCGGCGACCGCGAGTGTACGTCCGAGCGCCACCATGAGGCGGCGCGCCGCAGACTCCTCGTGGCTCATCGCCACTCCTCCTGGATTTCGTCGAGCGCCGCTGAACCCGGGCACAGCGATCGGTACGGGATCTGGACCAGGGGAGTGTCGACCGTGTTCTCGAAGGAATGCATGTCGTCGTTCGTGTCCTCGAGGTACAGCAGGCCTGTCGCGACCTCGCCTCTTGCCGCCGTAGCGCCCAGGTAATCGAGCACGGCCCGGCGGTTCGACGGATCATAGTCCGGATTCGTCTTGCGAAGACGTACGGTACTCCCATCGTGCAGGGTGACGGCTTTCACCTCGCCCTCACCGTACTTGGTCTTGATCTCGGCCTTCAGCGGCACGAAGTCGGTCTCTATGACTTCATGCATGTGCGTGCGGGTGTGCGCGTAGCTCTTGGTCGAGCCTTTGTGATCATTGAACGTCACGCATGGTGAGATCACATCGATGAACGCGAAGCCCTGGTGTCGCATGCCGGCCATCAGAATCGGAACGAGCTGTTCCTTGTCTCCGGAGAAAGAGCGGGCCACGAAGGTCGCACCGAGCGAAAGCGCCAGATTCACCGGATCGATCGGACCCTGGCGATTGGCGACGCCGGCCTTCGAGAGACTCCCAATGTCCGCGGACGCGGAGAATTGTCCCTTGGTGAGACCGTAGACACCGTTGTTCTCGAGCACGTACAGCATATTCACGTTCCGCCGGATCGCATGGCAGAACTGCCCGAGACCGATGGAGAGCGAGTCGCCGTCTCCGGAGATCCCGACGTACAACAGGTCCCGATTCGCCGCATTGGCTCCCGCCGCGACGGACGGCATGCGCCCGTGGACCGAGTTGAAGCCATGCGCCTCGCTGACGAAGTACGTCGGCGTCTTGGCCGAGCACCCGATGCCGGAAACCTTCACGAGCCGGTGGGGCTCGACGGCCAGTTCGTAGAACGCCTGAATCAGCGCAGCCGTTACAGAATCGTGGCCACAACCAGCGCACAGGGTCGACATCGAACCTTCGTAGTCGCGCGGCGTAAGTCCGATCGCATTGGCCGGTACACCGGGATGTCGAGCAACCGGCTTGGTGATGTAGCTCATGATGTCGCCTCCGCGGTGGCCGGATCGGACTCGGAGTCTCCACCCGACACGTCCCGGCCGGACGCGGCGAGCCCTTCCGGTGCAGTGCTCGCCAGCTCGGGAATCCACTCGGCCAGCCCGTCCAGCACGTGACCTTTGCTCAACGGCTGCCCGCCGTAGTAGGTGATCGACTTCAACTTTTCCTTGGGGCAGCTCGTTTCGATCGTGATCAGCTTGCGAAGCTGCTCGTCGCGGTTCTGCTCGATCACGACGACCTGGTCATGTTCGGCGAGGAACCGCTCGACGGTCTCGTTGAAGGGGAAGCCGCGAACCCTCAGATAGTCCATGGCGATGCCCTGCTCCGCGAGATCGTCGCGGGCCTCCAGTACTGCCCAGTGACAGCCCCCGATGGAGACGAGCCCCCATTCCGTGGCCTCTTCGTCCTGGTGCAGTTCGGGCGCCGGCACGGCGTCGCCTGCGGAGTCGACCTTCGCGAGGAGTCGATCGACGACCTCCATATATTCGGCCGATCCTTCGGTGTAACGACCGTACTTGTCATGCCCGGAGCCACGCGTGAAGTACGCACCCTTGGGATGCACGCCCGGAAGCGTCCGGTACGGGATGTGGTCTCCATCCACATCGAGGTAGCGGTAGAAGGACTCCGCCTCCTCCAGTTCCTCCGCCGAGAGCACCTTGCCGCGGTCCGGAACGTAGGCATCGTCCCACTCCAGCCTGGGAATCATCCAGTCGTTCATTCCGATGTCCAGGTCGGACACGACGAACGTCGGGGTCTGGAATCGCTCAGCCAGGTCGAAGGCGGCCACGGCGAATTCGAAGCACTCCCGGGGGTCGGAGGGAAAGAGCGCGATGTGCTTGGTGTCCCCGTGCGATGCGTACGTGCAGAGCATCAGGTCGCCCTGCTGCGTCCTCGTGGGCATACCCGTCGACGGACCGGTGCGCTGGACGTTGAAGAAGACGCTCGGGATCTCCGCGTAGTATGCGAGCCCGATGAACTCACTCATGAGCGAGATGCCGGGGCCACTCGTCGGGGTGAAGGCGCGCGCGCCCATCCACGACGCACCGATGACCATGCCGGCGGCAGCGAGTTCATCCTCCGCCTGGATGATGCAGTAGTTGTTCTTGCCGGACTCGGCATCGACCCGAAACCGCTTGCAATAGTCACTGAAACCGTCCATGAGCGAGGTGGAGGGCGTGATTGGATACCACGCCCCCACGGTCGCACCCGCGTACACACAACCCAGCGCGGCGGCCGTATTTCCGTTGATCATCACGTGATCCGCAGTCGCGTTCATGGACTCGAGGCGGATCGGGAGCGGACAATCGTAGTGCTCCTTCGCGTACGAGTACCCCATCTCGATCGCGCGGAAGTTGGCGTCCATGAGATGCTGCTTCGCGGAGAACTTCTGCTGCAGCATCCCCTTCACGACATCCATGTCGATGTCGAGGAGTGCGACGAGCGCTCCGACGTACGTGATGTTCTTCATGAGGATCCGCGTCCGCGAGCCCTCGAACTCGTCTACGCACATCCCCGCCAGCGGAATACCGATGAAGGACACATCGTCCCGACGGAATTCGTCGTCGAGTTCGCGCGTGTTGTCGTAGAGGACCCATCCCCCAGACGTGACCGCTTCGATGTCCCGCGCGTAGCTCTGAGGATTCATCGCGACGACCAGATGGAAGTCGGGGCTGCGCGCCGTGTAGCCGTCCTTGTTGACCCGGATTTCGTACCAGGTCGGAAGCCCCTGAATGTTGGACGGGAAGACGTTCTTGCCCGTCACGGGGATTCCCATCCGGAACAACGCCTGCAGAAGCAGGCCGTTCGCACTGGCCGACCCGGTCCCGTTGACCGTTGCGACCTTGAACGCGAAGTCGTTTACAGCGTAATCGCCGTGCTCGGCCACGATTCCGTCCCTGCGTGCGGGTTCAGAAGGTCGAACTGCATCATATCCCACGCCGCAGTCGGGCAGCGCTCGGCACAGAGGCCGCAGTGCACACACAGGTCCTCGTCCTTGACCATGATGCGCCCGGTCTGGGGCAATCCCTCCGATACATAGAGAGCCTGATCCCGGTTCTCCGCGGGGGCGGTCAAACGACCTCTCAGGTCGTCCTCCTCACCATGGTGCGTGATGGTGAGGCAGAGGACGGGGCAGATGTCCACGCAGGCATCGCACTCGATGCACAACTTGGCGGAGAAGTCCGTCTGAATGTCGCAGTTGAGACACCGCTCGACCTCTCGCGCCGCCTGGGCCGGATCGAAGCCCAGTTCGGCCTCGACCATCATGTCGGCCACACGCTTCTCCAGATCCTCGTAGCGCATCTCGGTGCGCAGGTTCGGATCGTAGTCGTTCGAGTAGCGCCATTCGTGAATCCCCATCTTCGTCGAGACGAGGTTCATGCCGTACGGCGGACGATCCGTCACGGACTTGCCCTCGCAATAGTTGTGGATCGAGATGGCTGCCTGATGACCATGCTCGACGGCCCAGATGATGTTCTCCGGGCCCCACGCTGCATCCCCACCTACGAAGACGCCCTCACGGGAAGTCATGAAGGTCGCCCGATCCACCACCGGCATGTCCCACTCGCCGAACTCTATACCGATGTCACGCTCGATCCATGGGAAGGCATTGTCTTGTCCGATGGCGAGAATGACATCGTCGGCCGGAATGAACGTCTCGTCGAGCTTGGTGCTGACCAGACGACCCTGCTCATTCTCTTGCCACTCGACGACGTCGAACATCATTCCGGTGAGCCGGCCGTCCTCCACTACAAAGCTCGCCGGCGAGTGGTTGACGACGATGTCGACCAGCTCGTCCTCGGCATCCTCGAGCTCCCAGGGGGAAGCCTTGAAATAAGGGCGCGACTTACGCGCCATCACCTTGATGCTTTTCCCACCGAGACGCTTGGAGCTGCGGCAGCAGTCCATGGCGGTATTGCCGACACCGATCACCAGCACCTGTTCACCCACCGAGTCGATGTGGCCGAAGTGAATCGCCTCGAGCCATTCGATCCCGATGTGAATGTTCGCGTCCGCTTCCTCTCGACCGGGGATGTTCAACTCCTTCCCCTTGGGTGCGCCGGTTCCGACGAAGACCGCATCAAATTCGCCGCTGTCCAGAAGCTCCTTCATCGAGTCGATCGGGTGGTCGTACCGGATGTCGACACCCATGTCGAGGATGTAGTCGATTTCCTCCTCGAGAACGCGGACGGGAAGTCGGAACGATGGGATGTTCGTGCGCATCAGTCCTCCCGCCTTCGGGAGGGCCTCGAAGATCGTGACCTCGTAGCCCAGGGGCATGAGATCGTTCGCGACGGTGAGCGACGCGGGACCCGCTCCGATCAGGGCCACCTTCTTCCCGTTCTTCTCTGCCGGGGCCCGAGGCAGAAAGTCGGACACGTCGTCTCGCAGGTCCGCCGCGACTCGCTTGAGCCTGCAAATCGCCACGGGCTCGTCCTCGACCCGAACCCGCCGACACGCCGGTTCGCAGGGCCGGTCGCACGTGCGCCCCAGGATCCCGGGAAAGACGTTCGACTTGCGATTGAGAAGGTAGGACTCCGTGTACCGACCAGCCGCGATCAACCGGATGTACTCAGGCACGTTCGTATGGGCCGGGCAGGCCCACTGGCAATCCACGACCTTGTGGTAGTACTGCGGATCCCGCGCGTTCGTCGGTTCCATGCACCCTCTTCGTGTGAAGCCGCTCTAGAATGCGCGCCGCTTCGAGATACGCGCAAGCGGCCGGGCCAGAGGACTTCGGACCCCTCCGGCCTGGACGGCACATCATCACCCGGAACGCCGCGACGGCGATCCAGAGCCGCGCCTCAGGCCAACTTCCCCGGACGGACCGCGTCGACGAGAAGACACGCACGCCCGGGTGAGCGCCTAAAACACCTCGTGAATGGTGCTCGGCATGAGCTCGAGGTAGGCCAGTGACTCGTTCGCCGCGTACACGTTGCACGGGTAGTAGGTCGCGGTCGCCTGGAAATCGACGGTGTTGTACATGTTCGGTTCTTCGATCCCGCCAATCAGCAGTCCGTGGATCTCCCCCTGAAGAACGTCGTCAACGTGCTTCGCGATCACGATGCCGTCCCAACTGAACGACGACCACGGGTCGAACACGCCGTCGACGATCAGCACACCCCGTCCGGTCACGCCTGAGCTCATCCAGCCCGTGTATCGAACGAGGGGAAACGAGTCAGAAGGCAGCGTCCCGAAGTCGGGCATGACGTTATCGAAGTCCACCGGAAAGTCCGGATCGGAAAGCACGTCCCACCGAAGACCGATCGAATCGAGGATCTGGGACGAGCCCCCGCTCCAGATCTCCACATCCGGCAAGCCTCTCACGTCGGGTGGAGAATCCGCGAACACGCCCACGGCAGCGATCGCGCCCGTGATATTGGTCGCGTTCCCGCCTGAGCAGTCGATCGGGAGGTTCGCATTACGGCCATCGATGCGTCCGCCATTGTCCACATCAATGACATCGGTCCCGATCATCACCGCCGCGTGATGCGGCAGCGGGCGCAGGTGATACGTCGCATAGCCGGTCACCGTTCGCCGCGCCGGGGTATTCGGCGAGAAGATGTCCGTCACCGTCGCTTCCGACCGGATGCGGTACACGTGTGTGATCGAATCCCGCTCGAGCAACTTCGACGTGGTGACCACCGCGACGCCGCCCCCTAAGGCATAGCTCA
>Ga0181588_10001530_pt1 | contig 20506 bp, 6 predicted proteins | sample 071ome_26_FD_148607 | JGI IMG/M metagenome (GOLD analysis project Ga0181588, IMG submission 148607) | Coastal salt marsh microbial communities from the Groves Creek Marsh, Skidaway Island, Georgia - 071409BT metaG (spades assembly) | ecosystem: Environmental > Aquatic > Marine > Intertidal zone...
GCTCGGCTTCGAGCTCAGCCTCGCGAGAGGTGCGCGCGTCACCGAGAGAAGACATCTCAGACTGCAGACGCTCAATCTCAGACTGCAGAGCAGACGTGCGATCGGACTCACCCGCGTCGGCCTCGCGCACGGAAGACAGCTCGGCCTCAACATCGAGCAACCGAGACTCCACGTCAGACTTGGAGTCGCGAAGAGAATCAATCTGCTCGCGCAAGCTCTGCTCAAGCTCATCGCTGCGAGACCGCAGGCCATCCAGCTCGGCGCGAAGCGCGTCACGCTCAGACTCAAGCGCGGAAGCATCTACAGAGGAAGCGCGCAAAGACTCGAGCTCGGCTTCGAGCTCAGCCTCGCGAGAGGCGCGCGCGTCACCGAGAGAAGACATCTCAGACTGCAGACGCTCAATCTCAGACTGCAGACTCTCGATCTCAGACTGAAGAGCCTCCTCCCTCGTCTTGTTGCCCAATCGACGTTCCAAGTCGGCAATGTGGGCATTGAGCTTTTCGATCGTGTCGACTTTCCCTTCGATTGAGCTCGCTGCAAGCTCAGCAGACTGCGCCATGTCAGATATGTACTTGTCCTTTACGATGAGAGACTCGTCGAGATTAGCTATCTGTTCACGGAGCTCTTTTATTATGAGCCCTTTGGAATTGGCATCGTTTTCAGATATTTGCAGCTTGGAACGCAACGCATCCACTACCAGTACTTTACCTTCCATATCCCTTAGCGCTTGTGTATTCGATGTCAGGTCTCGCTTGAGAGCTTCGAGTTGAATCGACTTTTTAGAGAGTTCTTGCGCCTTTGCTTCGAGTTCCGTTTCTCTCAGCATCAATTGGGATCTCATCGCATCGAGCATGTCATTTGACTCTGCCGCCTGTGCCTCGATTAAGCGAGACGACTCCATTTGCGCCTCTTCCAAGTTAGCTCGCAATTCCATAACCGCATGGTTTAATTCTTCTTTCTCAGATTGGCTCGATTCGAGATCTCTAGAACGCACATTAAGCGTATCGGAGATGGATTCTAACTGTTCCACTGTAGCCTTCAACTCTGCGCGTAGTGCAGAACTGGCTTGATCTGCAGCCTTCTCGATGTTCTGGATCGAGTTTGTCTTCATCTGAACGTCAAGCTCAAGGGCACTTATTTCTGCAGTCAACGCTGCAATCACTCGATCATGCTCCGCACGCGCTTGCGCAAGCTCCGATTCGGTTTCCTGAGCTTGTTTCGTCATTCGTTGCAATTCAGCCTCCAAGGTCAAGCGTACGCCACGGAGGCGTGCACATTCGCTCTTCGTACGCACTAATTCCGTCGCGCTACTCTGGGAGAGTTCTTCTAGTGAATCGATTCTAGAGCGCAGATCTTCAACGACCCGAGAATGCTCTGCCCCCTCGGATTGTGCAAGATCTCGGACATACTTGAGCTCCTCGTCGAGTTTGACAACTTTTTCGTTCAAAGAAGCGTTGAGTTTCTTTGAATTATCACGCGCAGTTTGCGCTTCTCTGAGTTCTGAATCTTTCCTTTGCGTATCGCGCCTAAGGGAGTCGTACTTCTTCTTCAATGAACCGAATGACTTACTCAATCGCTTATATTGAGGCTCCGATGTGATTTGACGCAGCTCGTTAGAGCGCTGAGTGAGCGCTCGTTCTAATCGTGAAGCTGTAGTAACCTCCTTGGTGAAGTCGACTGCTGACACTTTTATGCGATCAATCGCCTTTGATCCAGCGTCAGCAACAGCTCTAAACCACTGCGTCTCTTTCTCTCGCGCCTTTAGCTCCTCAATAGACAACTCTCCTTGCTTAATCGCCTCTTGATTCGATTGGAACCGTTCTGCTATGCGTTTCACGAGATCGTTGGCTTCTTCGCTACCAGCAATCATCGATATTTTATCTATGTCGTCCAATGAAAGCAATGCTTCGATATCTGTAATCAGTTCATCGCGAGCGTCTGAATGTTCGCGCAAAACGGACAATACTTTTTCCAGCTCATCTACGCGATCTCTCGAAGATGAGAGCGCGCGCTGAGCGTCCAAGGACGTCTGCTCTGTCTCTGCAAGCTTTGTCGTCAGGGATTGTATCTGCGCCAGCTGCGCCGCAAGCTCGGACTGTTTCATGCTAACAGCTTCTTGAGCTTCTGTTAACTTGAGCTTTGAAGACTCGATAGTCTCTGCAGCCTCACGTTCTCGTGTTCTAAGTCTATCTATTTTGTCTTCGCTGTCTCTGATACGCCTTTCGTACTCGGCGTTTTGCTGCGTCTTGTTTGTGATATCTTTGGACAACTGTTCCATCTCGGAGCAAATGTTAGCCATTTCACTCTTCAATTTGGATATCTCTTCTTTCGATTCGGACTCGAGCTGTGCGAGTTGCGAATCAAACTCTTGCTCTGCCTCGGCGAGTCGACGTTCTAGAGTAACTTCAGCCGCAACAGACTGTCGCTCTTTAGCGTCCTTCAACTCTCGTAGCTGCGCCTCCAGATCACCGACCTGGCGCTCCAAGTTCGCAACTAACTCAGAGTCTTCGGTATGGCTGGTTGTGAGCTCGGCTAGCTGTGCGGTTTTGGATGCGAGCTCGTCTTCAAGGTCTGACTTACGCGCGTTTACTCGCTCTACGGTATCATTGGCAGCAGATAGTTGCTCCGAGAGAGACTTCAACGTACCTTGAAGCTCAACGGTTTCTCTCTCTAACTCATGTATCTTTGACTTATCCGAATCACTTTTGGATTGCAGATCTTGTAACTCCTCCAAAAGCTGCTTTTTGGCGCTCAAAGCCTCGTCGACTGTCTTTGTAGCTGTTTGGAGATCCGCAAACGATGCTTCTAGCTCCACTTCAAGTTTGATTCGTTCTTTGCGCCAATCTTCTTCAGCTGTGTGTTCGCGGGTACGTAGCACATCCAACTCTTGATTCAGGTGCGTAAGTCTTTCTTCGAGCGATTCACGTTCAAGCGCAGTGCGTTCTTTAACGTCCTTTAAATCAGCGAGGCTCGCTTCGAGCTCTTCGATTCGACGTTTGAGTGTGGTGCTTTCTTCTGCGTACTTTTTCTCGCCGGCGCACAGCGTGTCTTGAAGCTTGACGACAGAGTGAATTTGAGAGCTCACTAACCTCAGCCCCCACACCGCTCTTTGATCTAGCAACTCTTTGACCTGTGCGTTATCACTTACTTGTCCACTTTTCAATGAATCGATAGCGACGTCTAGTCTAGAGACCGCGGCCGCAGCGCGGATGGATTCCATCCACATCTCGAGATCGCTTTCGTAAGTCACCTGCGCTTGCTTGAACTCGTCGCGCGATGAAACAACACGGTTCACCTCGGCGCGCAACGCGGCGATGTCATCTTCAACTACCTTCACAAGAAGCGCGTTGACATTGTCTCTCTTCATCTCTTCTAGAGTGGCGACGCGCTGAATTAATAACCTATCCAACTCTCGCTCGAGTGAACCGCCGACGTCGAGCGCAATCTGGATTTCGTTTGCGACAATCCCACTCACATCTATTCCCGTTTTTGTCCGCGTACTGGAGATGTTGCGCTTATATTCACGTCTTCGAAGTCGACGTCGTCTCGTTTTTGACGAAATTTGAGGCGTCTCGGTTTCTTTTGTTGATCCAGGTGGTTGAACCAGCGTAAACGGAGGAGCGTAAATCACTCGCTGAGTCTCTGTTTCATCCTCTGTCTCCCCCCGTCCGGAGAGAACAACAGGCTCATCCCTACCTCGCCAGCGCTCTGGCGTACCTTTCGGACGCGATTCGTCCGCCTGCACAGACGCATTTTCGACAACGCGCGCCGCGGGCAGGAACGTCACCTCTTCATCGATCGTAACGTACGATCCAAGTCGAGACGCTCGCTCCATGGCAAAAGTAACGAGAAAGGATACAATTGAGCTCATTACCGTCGAGAAACCGAAGGATGTCGTTTGAGCGATGAACACCAACGGCCAAATCGCGCATCCAGCCACTGTAGCCAAGGAAGAGCGACGCGCACACTGTCGCATCGTCGTCGCACTCGAAATTGCGTGCAAAGCGCGATGGACGCTTCGCCTGGCGACGTACGCTCCCAGCAGAGGAAACATTGTTGAAGCGAAAACCATGACGAGAACTTGCCACGCTGTCCTCGGATGCAAATTATTCGTCATTTGTGAAACCATAACCGTCGAACACGCGCCGATACACGCGGCTGCCCACAGCTTGAACGCCGTCTGAACGCGCGTGCGTTGCCACTCGGCCGCGTACGCGCCGTAGTACACCGACGCGAGCGCCGCCACGGCGACGAGCGCCCGGAGAGCCCCCGCACCCGTCGGTTCGCGCACAGAAAAATCTGCGCACCACATCAACACATCCGCGACGAGTATCATCCCGGATAACCGCGCGACGTAAAAGCCCAAATCAAAAGCCAAACCCCGTCCCGCCTCTGGCTCGGTTTCGTCGGCGTCCAAAGCGGTCGCGCGAGGAGACTCCCTCTCATCACCCTCGCGTCTCGCCGCGCGAACCCTCGTCGAAAGTCCTCGCGCTCGCCGCGCGCCATCACACATCCCACCGGTACCGGAAACGCACACCTCGCGTCGTCCCACGACCGGTCGATTCGAGCCGCTTCCGTTCCGAGCGTCGTTCGCATTCGCGTTCGGCGGCCTCCCAGACCCTCTCAAAGTCGAGATTCCGCCGCGACGAACGACGCGTCCTCGCGCGGGTCCACCCCCGTCTCGTCTCCACCCCGTCGCCGTCGTCGCTTTCATCGTCGCGCGCATCGTCATCGTTTCCCCGCCGCGCCGTCGAGACGGTCGGGCGTCGTCACGAGCGTCGGTCCGCCACTTTCGAATCCAAATCAATCAGTCGAATTAATCAATTGTTTTTCAATTCTCCCGACGACGACGACGACGACGACGACGCGTCGAATATATAAAAAACAGCGACGCCTCGTCTCGACTCTGCCGGTTCCACACGCGACCGTCCCGTCGTCCGTCGTCGTCCTCCCCAGGTCGTTCGGCGTCGTCCGTCGTCGCCCTCTCCCGTCGGTTCGTCGGTCCGTCGGTCCGACCATCGGTTCCACACGCGGGTGTTTTGAATGCGATTTTTCCTCATGGGTACTATACTGTTTACCCATATATATATACATACACACGGGCGGATCGATGCGGGTGGTCGACGTCCGTCGCGGCGGTCCGCAGTCCGCGGCGACATGCCCGCGCCGGCGCCGGCGTCGGCGCCGGTGGATGATTTCAACGAGGATGAAACCCTGTGCGAGCTGCTGCACCGAAAGCTGTGCTTTTGGCAGTTGAACAGAGAGTACTGCTTCGGTAAAGGAAGCCGGTTGGCGTCGTGGAGAGACTTGGCGTGCGCGCCGTTTCCAGAGCTGGCCAAGTGGGCGTGCATGACGGACGAAGAGAGGAGGATCGCGTCGTTTGAGGACGCGTTGGAACGGAAAGAATATCTCGGGACGCTCACGGAGGAAGAAGCTCGCGCGTTGCGACGAAGAAGGATGGACGCGGCGATGTTCATTCGTCGAAGAGCGCTCGCGGAGGCGCCCGAGGAACAACGCATGGAGAAGTTGCGGAGGAAGAGGCGGATATCGGGAGGGGGGGCGTGGGAAACGCGTGGTCCGAGTCACGTGGATGAGGCTTCGGTGTGCGTGAGCGACGATTTGGACGCGCGGGATGAGGATTTGCGTCGCGCCGCGAGACGTTCAGCCGGAATCGCCGACGAGCGTTCTTCGTACGCGTCGCGGTCGTCTTATTCTTCGTATTCAGACGACAGCGCGAGCGATTCGTACTATTCAGATTCGCAGTATAGCGATACTAGGTCGCGCTCGTACGATGACTACTCGGAGCGCTCCTCGTATTCTGACTCTTACTCCAAGCCGGTACGGCGGCGAGTCGACGCGGCGCTCGAGCCCGTCGTCGTCCAGGCGTCCGGTCCGATTGTCGGGAAAGACATCGCGTACGCTGGTGAAGGCACACTGAGCCCAGGGTTACAACGCTGGGAAGAGTACATACAAGACGCAGAAATCGCAGGAGCGATGATGGATGAAAAATATCGCCGTAAAGCTGAACGTTTCGACGGCGAACTCGACAAAAAGTTGTTGGAATTGGCAAAACTCGTCAAGAACAACAGCATCAGCGATCACGACTACGCCGCTAGGGTTGACTTTGAGACTCGCAAGCACGAACAAAGAGTTTTAAAGGCTCTAGAAGACGAGGAACGCGCGCGTGAGCGCTCTGAGCGCAAGAGAAATAAGCTCAGCAACCTCGATCCAGAGACGCAGTCGCGCTTGTTCAAACGTTGGGCTCGCGAGCGCGCCGCTCGCGCCGCCTAATCGCTCGCCGTCGATTGACGGTTCAAGTGTATTTCAATTAGTTTATTAGTTTCGGGCGTATTACACGCACTACTAGATTTCCTACTGCACATGCAGTGTATTATCAAGCATAGCGGCGTAGCCAACGCACAAGATGACCCCAAAAGCAAAGCGCGCCACACCGAGACTCGCGCGGCGGTGTGCGCACCACGGAAGAAACGACGACTAGAAATGTCTCGAGCCGGCATGTCACAAACGACGCGCGACGCCATGTCGCGCGCGCTCGATGCGGACGCGTCGCGAGTCGCCACGCCGCCGCCAGCCAAAAAGCCCACACCGAAGCGACGCGTTCGGACGACGTCGGTGCTGCGTCCGCTCGGGTTTTTGCGATTTCTCAAACCGAAAGTGCGCTACGGCGGCGTCGGGTTCTTTCTCGGGTTTTCGTTCGCGCTTTGGTTTGGCGAGCACGTGTACGAAACGCGCATTCGCGAGTTTAAAGAGGAGTACAAGAGAAAGCGCGAGACGAGCAAACGCATGCGAAAGGAAGCGGCGAGAATAGACGTGTTAAACTCGGTGCCGATAATCGAAGAGATTGATGATGATGACGTGTTTGGAGCCGATGATGGTCCAAAAGACATTGGGACGAGCGAGGATGAACACAAGATGGTTTTGCTCGTGCGCGAAGACCTTCCGATGGGTGGAGGCAAAGTCGGCAGTCAGTGTGCCCACGCGGCGATTGGCGCGTATCAAGCTTTGGCGAACAGACACGCGATGCTACTCGGTAGATGGGAAGCGGATGGTCAGAAAAAGGTGACTCTTGGAGTGAAGACACTTAAGAAGTTTGATGAAATAGTAGCCGCCGCGCGCGGCGCTCGATTGCCTGTCTTTGTCGTGGAGGATGCCGGGCGGACTCAAGTCGATCCGGGCACGAAGACGGTTTGCGCGATTGGACCCGCGCCAGCTCAGGAGATTGATAAAATCACTGGGCATTTACGCTTGTACTAGACCAGCGGATGTATGACTTCGTATCTAGAGGATTTCAATGTTTCTAAATTTCTAAGTTTGTGTAGCTATCGTAAAAATCATGTCTAAGCAAAGACATCTTCGCGATCGACATTCGCCGTCTCTTCCGGTTTTTCTGCTTCAAGCGATGCAAACTCCAGGAAGTGCGTCGGGCGATGCTTTTCGTGGTAAAATTCGAGCGGGTTGCCGAGTTTGAGAGCGTATTTCATGCCCGCCGAGTGCTTCACTCCAGTGAAGGCGTAGTTCCACGACCCTCCGTCTGGCACCATGTAGTAACCCAAGAAACGATCGGAAAGAAGCATTTGAACCTTTTCGTAATGTCCAGGACCGTAACCTTGTGGGTTAGTGCTGCTCATATCTTTATTAGCTCGTCCCCATTCGTAGCCAGCCGGCGTAATCTTGTATGCAGTGAGAGAGCATGAGCCAGGCGTAAACGAACACGTGAGGATGATGCTCTTTTCGCCATCCCAAGCTTCATGTTGCTCGAGAATCTTGGCATGTTGCGTGCAGTCTTGCGGCTGGAGCTGCGAGCTCTCATTCGGCTGAGTGTGGATCCATCCAAGAGGCTCCAAATCACTAAGATAATCATGTTCCGGAAGCATCGTCGGCAGGTTCACCATGCTGTGGTTCCCCCACTGTGGAGGCATGACGATGCATCTAATCTCCTTCACTTGAGGATTATCCGGCGGGGACACACCGTAGAGATAACCAGCGATTTGCGTGCGCAAATCGGCAACTGTGATAAACTTCTTGAGAACATTCTTCGGCATGATGTATGTGTAGCCAGTTTCCTTCAAGTCGTCGCTGTTGACGTAGACGTGGTTCACACGCAAGTGCAAGTTTGTCGCACTGATTGCGCGAATACGCCAATCCGTCTTGCTACCGAAAGTAGCTTGCTCGTATGGACTCGTCGTCGTGACAACGAGTTCATCTCCGTGGACGTTGGTAGTCTTCGTCGTAACCGCGATCTGCTGGTTAGCTTCTTGACCGCGCTTTTCGACGTCGGCGATTTCTTGACGTTGCACTGACGGAGGAGTAATCTCAGCTCCGAGGATGATATCTCTGACTTCGCTTTGGGTCAAAGCGGAGACATTGACGTTGTTCTTGGCTGAATAGTCCGCCAAAATCAAATCCTTGAGAGCGATTTCAACCTTGATCCACTGTTCATCCGTCAAATCTGGCCACACGTGATGCGGCAAGGTGACAACGCTCTTGTCTGGACGAAGCATCATTTTCGCCTTTTCGTTGTTCACGTGAAGCGCGCGAAGAATGAGAATCAATCTGCTAAACGCAGTGTAACTCGAAATGCTCTTCAACCAGTCGTCGTAAATGTTGAAGAGTACCATTTGCGGCTCTGTCGCCTTGAGGATGAGATCACCAAACTTCTCAACCTTCATGCACGCTTGGAACGGAAGTTGAAGTTCGCTCCCCTTGATGACAATGTTCGGGTAATCGAGCATGTGAGTTTCGAGCGGGTCAAGCATACCCTTTCTTGTCACGATAATCTGCTTCGGTTGCTCTTCAATCGGAAGAGACCGAATAAGCGCGGCGACTTCTTCGGCTGTCTTCCACTTGGCCAACTGCGCGAGGCGCTTTTGCCCCGCCCAAACGCTCGTGTGAATGATCTTCAAGAAGAGCTGACCAGTGCGAGGATTGAAAATGAAAATCGCACCATTGATGGGCTTGGTGACAAGGTTACCCTCGAACGTTTTGTGAATCGTCACGCGGTACACATTCGTATCGTCGACGAACCAAATGGTTTGGTTGCTGAACAACTCACCGTAATTTTGCGAGTTGAGATACGGCTCCGTGGGTTCAGAAGAATAAAGCTGAAGACCTTTACGAATACGCTCGCGCAAGACATACAGAGCCGGATTCGCCTTCATAATCTTCGCCATGGCTTGCTGTATCAAGGGCTTGCAACCGGGAAACCAGTTACCGTACGCCGAGTGCAAGTTGTACGCCAAGTCGATCCCGATCATCACGCCCGTTGGAGACGGATAGATTGACATGTTATCCGTCGTGTAATCGAGGAACTTTGCCCGCGTATAGCGCTCGATGTCGTGCGAATCAAAGTCACCCCAACGGAGTTGCACGTCAACCCAGAACTTGTTCGAGCTCTTTTGATCAAACGTATCATTCGTATCGCCGAGGAGTGCCGGCTTGCAAATGGACCACTTGTACGCGGCAAAGAGCAAAATGTCAGCGCAAGAGCTGTTCATCTTGTACGACTTTCTCGGGTGAATCGTCTCCTTTTGAACCGTCTCAATCTCCAACGCGTCGAGCTCTTGATCGAACACGTTACACAAATCCATCACCACTGACTCGTGAATCTTCTGCCACAAGTGTGCGCGGAAGATTTGAATCAAAGAAATCTTCAACGTTGGGATTTTGCCGTGCATGAAAATGCCAGTCAAGTCAAGTTGGACTTGGAAACCAACGTAGACGTTCGCACGGTTGATCGTAGGGGACCACCAGAGCGTAAATCGACGATTTGGAATTTGGTTCAAACCGCTGCGCTGCGCATTCGTCAACTTCTTGTACTGCATGGATTGCTCAAATCCACTGGCCTTTTCCCAGAATAAGCCTTCCCATGTGGGGAAGTACGTCCCCTTGAACAAAGTGTGCTCCAAGATGCCTTCGACACCACCGAGCGCTTGAATCACGTCGGTTCTGTAGTTGTTCAAATTCCACAACTTGCCGTCGTGACGTTGATGAGTCCACCAGAATGGATTCTGCCTTGTCAAGTTGTACTCCTTGAATGTCAAGCGCACTCGCCAGCCCTTGTCATAAGCGAGCGTGTGTCGATCCTTTTGGAACAAGGTATTGATCCGCGGGATGCCTCGATCCCACGAATCCTCCAAGTCTTCGAGCGTCAAACGGCGATTTTGAGCCTGCGCTTCCTGGCGCTTCAAGGCGTACTCAGCCCACACACGTTGCGAGTCGTTGAACTCAGCCTCCCAAGGTTGGATGTAACGAAACAAGTTTGGAATGAGTTGATCCTCTTCGTGCGTCATGCCCGAACGGAAGTGAGTAATGCCCGAGTCGGTTTGGACACTGTAACGAAGATCACTCTGTGGAATCAAGATGTGACCCATAGAGAGCATTCCCAAACCACCAATTTCTTTTGGCGCGAAGAAAACGCAAGGCGGGAAGCGACTCGGCATCTTCGAGTTGAGTCCAATCTTCACGCGAGTTTGAATCTTGTTCTCACATTTAACCAAGAGATCAAGCAACTCTGACGTGTGAATCGTCGCCTCGCGATAGTAAGTCATGAGTCCGATGAGCGCAGTGTTCCACTTGTTGACAATCTTTGAGAAAGTCGTCGCGCCAGAGGACATCAAAACTTGTCTGATGCGGTTCTCAAACGCCTTCAAAGCTTCGTCATCTACGCGAAGGAATGCTTGAGCCGTTCGTTCCTTTGTCTGCTCGTTGTGGAGATTCCAGACGCCATCCTTGTTCGCAAAATGCTCCGTCGCCATGCGCACCTTGGGCAAAATTCTCACCTCGAAACCACTCATGGAGAACAACAAGTTGGGGTTGTCTCGAGAGTAGACGCTCACGAAACCATTATCCCACTCAAGAGTGGTCAAAGATCTCGGAAGACGGTTCTTGATGTCCCAAAAGACTGCTCGACCCAAGTTGACGTCGTGCTTCATGAGTCGCATCCGCGCATCGCGCGGCCAGCACTTCTTGTTATTGTATCCAACCATGTTTTCGTTGTTTGGATCCGGGTGCTCCGTGAGGTACCTTTGGATAAGGTCTTTTGATTCGTCTGCGGTAAATCTAAACAAAACGTGCACTCGATCAATGTATCGGGAGTACAATCGAATTGGATGCCTCGTTTCAGTCTCAACGTCTCGATAAGAAATGAACTCATTCGGCATGTTTGCCGGACCAGCAATTTCCGACGCTCTGGTGAGGCCAAGGAGGAGCAAATCGAGCACCAAGCCATAGTACTGTGTCATGAAGGAGGCAAACTGCAACCCTCGAATCATGCCGTAGCTATTCGTGTGGCTCATATCCTTGTAGGAAATGACTACGTTGTTCTTCGCTGTACAATAGTCGGCGATATTATGATCGACAATTAAACGCATGAGACGGTTGAGAAGGGTCAAATCAACCTTTTCAAACATCTTTTCAAAACGTGTCTGCAACATAACGACGCATTCGCCTTCGCTCGTATCCCAGATATCTGTCAGGTTGTTGATTCCTTGGCACCACTTGTACACGAGCAAGGGAGCGGGCTCCGTGTCAGACGGCTTGATCCAGTTAGGGAACAACTGGCGCTTATCAGACTCATACCAGATGTATTGATCGAGGTATGCATCGGAAATCTTTTCCAAAGGCTCAATCTCGTACACTGGAATCAAATGGGAGTAGAGATCCATAAACTCCATGCCAACTTCTTTGAATGCGCGCTGCGTCAGGAGATGACGCTTGATTCTACTGAGAGCTTCGTGCGGATTATCGAAAGCTTGTTCAATCAAACCGAGCTCTTCGCGTTGACTTTGGTTCAAGCGAGCAGAAACAGAGTAGTTCTCCTTGAGGCGCTCGAGAGCAAGGATGAGCAACTTGCGATCGTGCTTGTACGACAACGGAGGGAAAGGAATCGGCGAGAATCTTCTCGATTCAAGCCAGTGCACGGTCGTCGTGTAAATGGCAACTGCTTCTTCCGGCGTGACGTACGGTCCATCCTTGAGGTAGTTGTGTTGACGTTCTTGTTCCGCCTTGAGGTAGAGTCTCGTTAATCGACCGAGGTTCTTTCGGCAAACCGTCTTGTCAACAGTGGCGCCTCTGCGAATACGTTCGCGGTTGTAGTGCGCGACGTTTGTCCACCAGTCAGCCTTGCTCTTCACATATCGTAAAATCATGTTCTCAATCGGAGCAGGCATACCCGGCACCTTCCATGGGATGTTCGCCTTCCAGCATCTCCACGCCTCAGAAAGATGCGCCAGGATGGTTCGCGCCTTGTTTTGCTTGACTCCTTCAGGCATCGAATCCAAAATGTCGTGCATGACGGCGGCGCGTAATTCGAGATCGAAATGTGATTCGATGCGCTGCTTCGTCACCGTTTTGGCGATTCCCTTGTTATTACGGCCCTCGAATTGGCGTGCGAGCAAGTTACCCAACCAACGCTCCAACAGCGGAACGATGCCTCTAAGGAAGAAGAGCCACACACGCCACATTGGCGCCCAGAAACCAACGCCGGGGCCCTTACCGACGGGTCCTGTGTTGAACCTATAGTAAATCAAGTGCTTGAGATCCTTGCACATTCTGATTTGTCTCATCAACTTGTACTTGTATCTGTACATACCGGTGAGCTGGCCGACATGCGAGAAAATGTACTGCAATCCGTCCGCGAGCTGGTAGGCATCCACGTTGCCCAGCCGGAACTGCACGTTGGAATCCACCACTAGCTTGGTGAGACGCAACACTTCGCGACAGAGGTGGAACGCATTACCGAAACGACTCTTTTTACGTTCCTTGGTGGTGAGCGTTTTCACCGGCTTCAAGTTGAAGTTGTAATCGAGATGAAGGTAATTCAAGTTCTTGCGATGAATCAACAAGTTGAGCATGTTGTAGCCTTGTCGACACACTTGTAAACCAGCCTCGACCCAGTCAAGCTCTGTGCACTGGAAAAACTTGGTTTTCTTCAACGCGACAAACAAGTTTCTGCGCTTCATCGTCTTCGGAGGTCTCTTGTGCAACTGGTTCAACACGAAACTCTTTAGCAGCTTTTGGTACGAAACGCGCACCTTGACCGGATAGCCCGACGGGCAATGCTCGTGGAACCAACTGTTAACTAAAGGGACATCCATCGCCCGACGCATTTGCCCACTTCTGAGGTTGAACGGACGAGGCGCGTAGAGCAGCGCGATGCCGCCGGCCGTGTTGTCTGTGTACAGCGGCGTCTCGGCGAGAAACGGTTCGACGCCATCCGGCAACGCAAAGTCGTCATCCTCATCCTCATCCTCCTCTTGCTTCTTGTCCTTGTTCGATCTGTAAAACGCAATCGGGTGGATGAGAGGGTCGTAGTAGTATGCCGGCAAGTCTGGATCTTCCGTCTTGATGAACATCACCATCGGCGTGTGGTACACCGCCAACGACACCTTGCGCGGTCGGTTATTGTACAAGTACGGAAACGCAATCTTGTACTCTGTGCGCAGCGGACTGCGAATGATGAGCTTGTTGATGTCGTTGAATTCGTTCCAGTCTTCGTCAGCCCGGTCCATATCGCGGAACAAAGGCTCAAACTTTGGACCGCCTGGGATGCACATTCCCAACGCCTTGGCGGTGAAGAAGGACTTGTGATCAAACAAGTAAAAGTAATTCTTATCCGTCAAATCGCTCAACAATTGCGAGGACAATCTGTGTAAATTGGCCATCACCGGTAACGGCAACTGCCACTTTCGATAGCTCGGACCATTGACGAACTTGGTCCATCGCAACGGCGCGTGGTCATAAAACCAGTCCAAAACGGGCGCGTCCTCCTCTTCATCCAACTCGAGCGCAATCGCCTCGAGCGGATCCACATCCAAGAGGTTATCCGCGTAATCGAGCGGTGGTTCTTCGTCATCAAACGGAGGAAATCTCATGCGCTTAAAGTGCTTACGATCTCTCTTCTCTCGTCGCATCATGATCCACATCGTCCCCCACTGCGCGATAAAGACGGGTTCTATCACCCTCGGCGTCTCGTTGACAAAGGTGATGGCGCCGGTGATGTGATAAATCACCTCGCAGTGTCGCACTTGTTCCCACGGCATGGGCATGTTTTCCAAAAGTTTATACACCGCATGGGGCACAAACTTGAGCGCACCCAGATACACCCGCTTATCGTGCCTAAACTTTCTCGACGACATGTCCCCGTGATCCTTGATGATCTTCCGCACGTGTTCGGGCGGCATTTCCTCCTTTGCCGGTTCCACGTACCCAAACTTCCTCGCCGCGTTGTACCTCTTCGCATTCAACGCCGCCCATTTCCTCGCCTTTTCACGAAGCGCTTCATCGACGGTGACGTCGTCCTCCTCCATCAGCGTCGCGTCGTCGTCGCGTTCGTCCGACGCGGCTTCCGCCCGCGCGCCCTTCGCCGTGGTTCCTCTTCGCGTCGGCATGCTTCGCGTCCTTCTCGTTCTCTCCGTCTCTCGGCGTCGACGACGCGCGGATCAAACGCGCGCGAGCACCAACACCGTCCGCGTCCGCGTCCGTCCGTCCGCGACGTTCGTTCGTTCGGCCCGTTCCCACAGCCGCCGGCGTCCTCGCCCACCCTGCGATCCAACTCCAACGAACGAACGCTCGGGTCCGTCGCGCGCGGATGGAGAACCCGGGTCGCGCGAGAAGGGGACGAAGAGGTACACGAGCGCTCGTTCCGTCTCGTCCGTCTCGTCTCGTTCGTCTCGCTCGACGTCTCGACCGACGCGCGAGGCTGGCTCTGTCGTCCGTCCCACGTTTCGCGCGAGGATTCAACGTGTCTTTCTTCCCCCACCAAACCCTAAGTTTTTATAAAATCTAAACCCTTGGTCTAAAAGTAACCTAAAGTATGATACAGAAAAAAACCATACCCAGTGGGTACGTTTATGACGGATCATGTATCAAAAACCAAGGACCCAAAAATGTAAAGATAAAATCTTGTTTCTTTCGAGGATGAAAACGAAACGTCACTCTTCCTTTTTTGGTGGATTGGCTGACGCGTCGATGACGCCGACGACGACGGACCGCCGCCGCCGCCGCCGACGCCGACGACGACGAAACGGATGGGTTCTCCTCCTCGTCGTCTTCGTTCTGATGCTCGCCAAGTCGCGAAAGAGACGGCGAACGCGCGCGTGGACGTCGTGTGGACGATGCGTCGTGGGGAACGCCGAGGACGGGACGCGGACGAGGCGGGCGTGGTGCGGGACGACGCGACGGTGCGGGAACTTGTATGAGGTTGGGGCGTGCGGGGAAGACTTGGTGATGGATGTCGAGAGGTGTCCGATGGTGTTCCGAGACGCGCTGTGTGTGGGGGTCCGGGTGGGGGTGAAGACGGGAGCGCTGTGCGACGCGTACGACGTCGTTCGGAGGACGCTGAGTCGAGAATTGAAACGAGCGATAGCCTGATGATGCGGGCGGGATGCGTCTCTGGTGAGGGTTCTGATGATGAGTGTAATTTAAAAAAGGCTAAAATTTCTTTGTGCTCTTTTTTCTCGGTGTGGAAGTGTTCTGCTACTGCGATTCGCTGCTAAATTGCTTTGCGCTTACTTGCGTTCCGGGACGGTGCACGGTTCGATGCCCCAGATTTCCTTTGCGTACTGGTCGATGGTGCGATCAGAGTTGAACTTGCCGCTAAACGCGGTGGAAATGATGGAAGATTCCGTCCAACCGGCGGAGTTGGCGTACGCCTCGTCCACGCGCTCTTGCGCTTCGAGGTAGGACGCAAAGTCCTTACCGACGAGGAAGTAGTCGCCGCGGCCAAAGCCTTCGTTGCCCTCGAGGGATCCCAACAACTCGTCAAACGTTTCGCCAAAGACGCCAGATCGGACGTACTCGAGCGTCTCCACGAAGCGCGGATCCGGCTTGAACTTGCCGGCGGCGCGTTCCGCGCGAGCCGGTTCGACTTCCGGATCGGTGATACCGAACAAGAAGAAGTTGTCTTCTCCGACGCATTCGCGGATTTCGACGTTGGCGCCGTCGAGAGTACCGATGATCAAGCAGCCGTTCATTTGGAACTTCATGTTGGAAGTACCGGAAGCTTCGGTGCCGGCGGTGGAAATGTGCTGAGAGAGCTCAGAGGCCGGAATCAAGGTTTCAGCCAAGGAGACGTTGTAATCCGGGACGAAGACAACCTTGAGGAGGTCACCGATTTCCGGGTCGTTGTTCACAACCTTGCCGACATTGTTGATGAGGCGAACGATGCGCTTGGCTTGCAAGTACGTCGCGTACGCCTTACCCCCGAAGATGCAGACACGCGGCACGCACTTGGCGCGTTCTTCCGGAGTCATCGCCTTCATTTGCTTGTATCGGTAAATAATGCCTAGGATGTTCAAGAATTGGCGCTTGTACTCGTGAATGCGCTTCACTTGAATGTCAAACATGGAGTCAATCGGCACGTCAATGTCGGTGACCTTCTTGATGTAATCCTTGCAGATTTGCTTGCGTGCAAGCTTGGCAGCCTTCCATTCGGCTTGGAGTTCCGGGTTGGAAGCGTTGTCAGCCAACTTGCGGAGTTCATCAGTGTCCGTGATCCACTTGTCGTTGCCGACCCACTTGGTGACGACGGAGGAGAGCTCCGGGTTGGCAAAGGCCAACCAGCGACGCGGAGTGACGCCGTTCGTCTTGTTTTGGAACTTCTCCGGGAAGAGCTTGTAAAAGTCGTTGAAGACGACATCCTTGACGATTTCAGAGTGAATCGCGGCGACGCCGTTGATGGCCATGCCAGAGATGCAGCACAAGTTGGCCATGCGAATCATCGCCGGCTTTTCTTCCTCGGCGGTCTCAGCCTTCGTGGCGGTCTTCTTGGCGGTCTCAGCCTTCTTGGCGGTCTTCGTGGCGGCCGCCTTCTTGGCCGCCTTTTCTTCCGGGGAGACGTAGTTCTCAAGGATGCTCATCGCTTCGATGGAGCGAGCGAGTTCTTCAGCCGGCATGTCGGTGTACTTGGCCTTGACAGAGGCGATAAACTCGTCGTTGATGCGCTTGATGATTTCCACGTGACGCGGGAGGAGCTCTTCAACGAGGTCCATCGGCCACTTTTCGAGCGCTTCCGGCATGACGGTGTGGTTGGTGTAGGCGACCGTCTTGGTCGTAACCTTCCAGGCGTCGTCCCAGCTCAAGCCTTCTTCATCGATGAGGATGCGCATGAGTTCCGGCGCGGCGAGCGTCGGGTGCGTATCGTTCATTTGAATGGCAACCTTTTCGTGGAGCTTGCTCCAGTCAGAGTTGCCACGCTCCTTCCAGCGCGCCAAGATGTCTTGAACAGACGCAGAGCAGAGCATGTACTGCTGGCTGAGGCGGAGCGCCTTGCCTTCGCGGGTGCCATCACCCGGGTAGAGGACGGCGCAGAGCATGGAGGCCAAGTTGGTCGGTCCCATGGAGGTCTCGTAGTCGCTCGCGTTGAAGGCAGCCAAGTCAAACTCGACCGCGGACGGCTGAGCGTCCCACATGCGAAGGGAGATGCAGTTGCGCGTCTTGTAACCCGGGATCGGGGAATCGTACGCGACGGCGCGAACTTGCTTGCCCGGCGCCCACTTGCCGTCGACAACCTTGCCGTAAAAGGAAATCGGATAGCTCACTTGCGGGCGAGCGACTTCCCACGGGTTGCCAACTTCGAGCCAGTCATCGGCGAATTCGAGCTGTTCACCAGTCGCCTTATCGACGCCTTGCTTGAACAAACCGTACTTGTAGCGCAAGCCGTAGCCCCACGCCGGGAGGTCGAGCGTGGCGATGGAATCCAAAAAGCACGACGCGAGGCGACCCAAACCACCGTTACCGAGGCCAGCGTTGCGCTCGACGCTCATGACATCCTCGAGGGTGTAACCCAACGATCGAAGCGCGTCAGAGTACTCCCCGGTGAGACCCATGTTACCGATGGCGTTGGTCAAAGCGCGACCTTGAAGATATTCCATCGACAGGTAGTACGCCTGCTTCGGGTTCTCCTTGTGAAAGTGCGCGTAGGTATCGTTCCAGCGCTCGACGAGACCTTCACGAACGCTTTGCGCGGTCGCTTGGTACATCTCCGGCACACCAAACTCAATCGGCAGCGCGCTCGTCGACTTGGCCGCGTGGTACTCCAAGTTGGCTCGCACCTCATCCTTCGTCTTTGCCGTCTCGATCTCCGCCGCGACGCGAACGCTCGGCTTGTTCGATCGAGCTGCGCGCGCGCGAACGCGAACAAAAACATCGCATCATCCGTCGTCAGTCTCTTCGTTACCTCACGCGTCGTCTCACGCATCGCCCGCGATCGAAACGAGAGTTCAATCCATCGAATCTAATCAATCAGGTCGACAAAAGAGAGCCGCCAACCTCATCCGAGGACTGGTTGAAAAACAACCACTCGCGCGCCGTCTAATCTAATCTAATCTCGTCGTACCTCTCACGCATCGTCGACCACCGACCGATCGGGTCGTCGTCGTCGTCGTCAACGTCTTCGTCGCGTACATGCTCCGCTTCTTCTTCACGCGCGCGTTACTGCCGCCGCCGACGACGACGCCGAGACGCGCATCGAGACGACGACGACGCTCGACGACCCGACGGCGCGTTTGGTTTTCAAACGAACGACATGTGTGTGTGTGTAAACAGTGATAATATCCCAATCTCACACGCGGGTGTCGCGCCTGCGCTCGACGCGCGAGTGAGTGGCTCACAAGGCTTCGCCGGTGCGTGTCGTAGTGTGAGTGGTAAAAGCGGTAATTGGGTTGAGTTTGATTAAAACGTGTACGTGTAAACGCCCGTCCGTCCGTCCGTCGGGCGTCTGGACGGTTTGTCTTCCGCCTCGGTCGGTCGTCGACGCGCGCGCGCGCGCTCAGCGTGGCTTGACCACGGCTTCGAAACCCTGTCGATCGGCGCCGTCGTCGACGACGCGAGGGATGATTTCGTAACGCCAGACGACGCCCGGACCGTAGGAGGAAAAGACGTGACGACAGTGGTCGGCGATCGCGACGGCGCTGACGACGCCGGTGACGCGAAGAGGCTTGAGCTGAGAGATGAGCTCGGCGGACGCTGCGTCGTAGACGTAGACGATGCCGGTGTCGAGGTTGTCCCCGCAGGCGAAGAATTTTCCGTCCGAGGTGACGCCGAATCGGCACGGGAGCGCGTTCGCCTTGGCCTTTGCTCGGTAGGAGGAAAACGGCAACTGCCAAGACTTGACGCTCGCGTCCTTCTTCAGGTCGAACGTCTCCACGCGGGCGTCGGTCGTCTTTGCGAAAGCGACGTCGCCGACAATTTTGACGCATTCGACGCCGTGCGTCGGTGGGAAGGAGGTGAAGCCGAGCTTTTTCGTCGCCCCGGCGTTACCCAGACTCCATCGTTTGACGCTCCCGTCCCGGTGACCCGTGATGGCGAAAGAACCGGTTTCGTCGCACGATACGCACGTGGCGTCGTCACCGACGGAAATTTCCTTGACGCACTCTCCTTCGTCGTCGGCGCCGCCAAAGACGTTCCAACGCTTCAACGCGCCGTCGGCGCCCAGAGACACGACGCATCCCACCGTCTTGTCCGCCGAGGCGAGATCTAAAATCTGCGCCCCCGCGTGCGCTTCGATTCGGCTTCTCACCCGGTTTTCCGCCACGCTAATCACGCTCAAAAAGCCGTGTTCGTCGCCGACGGTTAAAATGGCGTCTCCGAACTCGTGACCGCCCGCCAAACTCGAGTCGCTCGTCGTCGTCTTTTTCGCCCTTTTATTCGCCCCGGTCGTCGTCGCCGCCTTCTTCGTCTTCATCTTCTTCTTCGTCGCCCCCGCCCCCGCGTCCACGTTCTCCTTCTCCCCATCCTCGCCCTCGTCCTCGTCCGACCGAACCCAGCACACGCACGTCACCTCCCCCCCCCGCTGGTGCTCCGTCGTCTCGTGCGCGTACTGCGCCACCACCGCCACGTGATCCCCAAAGTGTTCCCCGTCGTACACCGTCACCTGATTCCCCCCGCACGTCGCGAACAAATTCCCTCCCGAACCCCGTGTCCCCGTCGCTTTCGTCGTCGCCCGTCGGTGTTCGATCGCCCTCGCCGCGCTCGTTCGCGCTTCCCGAATCACAGTCTTCACCTCCAGAGCTTTCAGCGTCTCTCTTCGCGCCGCGTCTCGTTTCGTCGCGTCGTTCGCCAGCGTCGTTTCCTCCATCGCGCGTTTCCGCGCCAGCGCTCTCTGCGGCGAGTTCATGATCGGCCGTCGGTCGTCCGTCGGTTCGTCGGGCGGGCGAACGTGTGAAGATCCATCCGTGTCGGCACAACAGTTGTTTTTGAAATTCGGGATCACCGTACTTGGTACTATATATACATACAAACAACGGTTCAACGGTTCACGAACCGTAAATCTACCCCCCCACCGCACGCCCCACGCCCTATCCGATCCCATCAGATCCCGTGTTGTAAAATCATAAAAGTCGTCTCATCAGGGTAGGGTTTAGGATGCACCCCGTGTTGTAAAAGTCTCATCAGTGCGCGGGCGTCCCTGGGAGAACGTCGCGCCGGCGACGACACTGGAACGACGCGACCGGGGCGACGCGGGGTCGGCGACGAGTGATTCGTAAAC
>Ga0181588_10001551_pt1 | contig 20392 bp, 21 predicted proteins | sample 071ome_26_FD_148607 | JGI IMG/M metagenome (GOLD analysis project Ga0181588, IMG submission 148607) | Coastal salt marsh microbial communities from the Groves Creek Marsh, Skidaway Island, Georgia - 071409BT metaG (spades assembly) | ecosystem: Environmental > Aquatic > Marine > Intertidal zone...
ATCTTTCTACATACGCCTGGCGCCGACCTGCGCTACACGGAAACCGTCGCCCGTGACCGTCAGCAACATGAGTGCGCCTGAGCAGGCGCAGGAACTCATCGCCCACGCAGCGCGCGTCGTTGTGGGCAAGAAACCCGAATTGCGACTGGCCGTCAGCTGCCTTATCGCCGGGGGGCATCTGCTGATCGAGGATGTGCCCGGCGTGGGGAAAACCACGCTGGCCCAGCTGCTCGCCCGTCTGCTCGGCCTGGAGTACCGGCGTGTACAGTTCACCAGCGACATGCTGCCGGCCGACGTCACAGGTTCCTATGTCTACGAGCGGGAACGTGCAGAGTTCCGTTTTCACCCCGGGCCGATCTTCGCCCACGTCGTGCTGGCCGACGAAATCAATCGCGCCACGCCACGCGCGCAAAGCGCGCTGCTGGAAGCCATGGAAGAAGGCCAGGTCACTATCGAGAACGAGACCCATCCGTTAGCGGCGCCTTTTTTCGTCATAGCCACGCAGAACCCGCTGGAACAGGTCGGGACTTTCCCGCTACCGGAATCTCAGCTGGATCGCTTCATGATGTGCATCTCGCTGGGCTATCCCGACCGCCAGGCTGAACGGCAGCTACTCAACGGGATCGACCGGCGTCAGCAGCTCAAAACGGTCGGGGCTCTGCTGGACGCCGCATCGGTGCTCAGCCTGCAGGGGGCGACACAGCAGGTGCACGTGAGTGAGCCGCTGCTGGACTATGTTCAGGACCTGGTCGCACATAGCCGCAGCTCTGCTGCCTTCGTCACCGGACTTTCACCCCGCGCGGGGATCGCTGCGGTACGCGCGGCGCAGGCCTGGGCGCTGACCGATGGACGTCAGCACGTGACGCCGGAGGACGTTCAGGAAATCCTGCCGGCGGTCGCGGCCCACCGCCTGCAGCCCGCAGCTGACGGTGAGCGCGGCGGTGTGGACTTCGTGCGCCGCCATCTGCTCGGCGCCGTTGCAATCCCGTGAACGACGCCGCGACCGTCGCGGCACCGACGCTACTCGACCGTCGGCGGGTTTATATTTTTCCCACCCGCGCCGGCCTCGCCTTCGGCCTGATGATTTTTCTCATCCTGCTGGGCGCAATGAATTACGACAATGCGCTCGGCTATCAGCTGGCTTTCCTCCTGAGTGGTCTGCTCGTGGTCGCGATGCTGCACACCTACCGCAACCTTGCCGGACTCAGTTTTCTCCGCGCCCAGGGGCACGCGACCTTCGCCGGTCGCGAAGCTGTGTTTCACTGCTTCGTGCACAACCCGACACAGCGCAGGCGGATGGCGCTCAACCTGAGCTGCTGGCCGCGCGGCCTGTCGCGTCAGGAACGTCGATACTGGCGTCAGTTCGAAACCCGGTTTGATCTCGGCCCGGAGGCCGCGGACGGCATTCCGATCCGAGTGGAGGCTCATCGGCGTGGATGGCTGACGCTCGACCGGCTGGTCATCCATACGGAGTACCCGCTCGGCCTGCTGCACGCCTGGGCGTACTTTGACTGCGCAGCGAGCGCACTGGTGTATCCCGAACCTCGCGGCGATCTGCCGCTGCCGCGCGGCGCAAGCGACCGGATCGGTGTGCGGGCGCAGGCCGCCAGCGGAGTTGACGAATTCATGGGGCTACGCCCCTATCGCGCAGGGGACCCTTTACGTGCCGTGGCCTGGCGCTCGCTCGCGCGGGAGCAGGAACTCTCCGTAAAGCAGTTTCACGGCCAGCGATCAGAAGAAATACGGCTGAGCTGGGCTGCGACATCCGCACATGCCCACAAGGAGCGCCGGCTCTCGCAACTGTGCCGCTGGGTGCTGATGGCCGAGCGCGCAGGCCTGCGCTACGCGCTGGAACTGCCGGAACTCGAGCTGCCCGCAGGGCAGGGGTCAACCCACCGGGACAGCTGCCTGCGCGCCCTGGCCCTGTTCGAAGCTGAGCCATGACGCGTCAGGACCTGTCGACTCGGGAAGTCTGCTGGCTCGGGACCACCGTTCTGCTCTGCCTGGTGCCACACCTTGGCCAGATCCCGGGCTATCTCGCCGTCGCTTTCGGCGGTGCCGCTCTGTGGCGCCTGCTCGGCGCCGGCGGCATCCTCCCGCTGCCCGAACGGCGGCGACTGGTGCTCTGGCTGACCGTCCAGTTCCTCGCAATCTGTGCCTTTCTGAGCGTCTATATCGCGCACCGCGGACAGATTGGTCGGGAGGCCGGGCTCGAGCTTCTGGCCGCACTCCTCGGTCTAAAGCTCCTGGAAATGCAGACCCGGCGGGATTATTACCTCGTTATTCTTCTGTGCTTTTTCCTTGTCGCCACGCGCTTCTTCTTATCTCAGACGCCGGTGACCGCAGGATTTGCGCTGTTGCTGGTTGTCCTGATCGTCACGGTCTTGATCCAGTTCAACACACCGGTCGCCAGCAGGGACGCACGCCAGATGCTGGCGCTCGGCGCGCGCCTCACGGCGCAGTCCCTGCCTCTGATGGTGCTTGCGTTCATCCTTTTTCCCCGGCTACCCGGACCGCTGTGGGGTCTGCCGCACGATGCGCGCAATGGGGTGACGGGTCTGAGCGATGAGCTGACGCTCGGACAGATTACGCATCTGGGGGGCGTCGACGAACTTGTGTTCCGAGCGGAATTTGTCGGGCCTATCCCTCGAGCTAAAGACCTCTACTGGCGGGGCCCCGTGCTGTGGCGCACCGATGGCAGAACGTGGCGCAGCGAAGAGCTGCGCTCATCCGGCGCGACACGTCTCGAGCAGCAGGGCCAGATTTATGCCTATCACGTGACACTCGAACCGCATAACAAACGCTGGCTGTTCGGACTCGATCGAGTCACCAGCACAGAGCGCGACATCCGCCGGACCGAGGATGGAAGACTGTGGTCGAGATCCCCGGTGGAGCAACGCCGGCGCTACCTGGCCACCTCGGCAGTCAACTACCGCGCGCTCGGCCTGCCGCCGGCGGAGCGCGCTGCCGCGCTGCAGATGCCGGGGCCGAGGTGGCATCCGCGCACGCGCTCGCTTGCCGCCGAGCTGGCGCGGGATGCCTCCGGGCCACTGGATGTTGCGGAAAAAGCGCTGGCCTATTACCGCGCGAACAACTTTTCCTACACCCTGACCCCGGCACCTGTCGTCGGCGATGCTGTGGATGCGTTTCTGTTCGAGACTCGCGAAGGGTTCTGTGAACACTTCGCGGCGTCGTTCGTTGTGCTGATGCGCGCTGCTGGTGTTCCAGCGCGGATTGTTACCGGCTATCAGGGCGGCGAATACAACGGGCTGGGCAGTTTCTTCGAAGTGCGGCAGTACGACGCCCACGCCTGGGCTGAGATCTACGACGAACAACAGGGCTGGGTCCGTGTCGACCCCACCGGCAGCGTCGTTCCTGGACGGATCGCCATGGACCTCGTTGACGCCCGCGAGCTGCGCTCAGAGGGCCGCCAGCTGGCACGAGCCGACGCGACGCCTGCCGCGCTGCGCGGTCTCGGACGCGCATTCGACGTTCTGACTCATCAGTGGAATCAGTGGGTGATCGGCTACTCCAGTGAACAGCAGTCGCTGCTGCTGCAGCAGCTTGGCATGGTGTCCGTTAACCGCCGCAGTCTGATCCTGATTCTGGGCGTGAGCCTGATCGCGATGACCGCGATACTCGCGTTTTTCGTGCTGCGCTTCGAACGTAAAAAGGTTGAGGACCCCGTTCAGGCAGCCTGGCTGCAGCTCTGTGCACGCCTCGCCCGTACCGGCCTGACTCGCGCAGCGCATGAACCGGCGCTCGCTTTCGCCGCGCGGGTGGCGGCCGAACGCAGGGAGATCGCCGGGGAATTCCGCGCCCTCGCAGAGGCTTACACGCAAGCGCGCTACGGCCCGGCCAAACTTGATCCGCGCCCCTTCATCCGGCGCGCCCGCGCGCTCAGGGTGCGTCGCCCAACGTGATGTGCTGAACGCGTTTCAGGCAGCTCCCGCGCCCTCAAACCCATGCGCGTACAGCGCAGCGTACGCACCGCCAGCGGCCAACAGCTCGGTGTGATTGCCCGTCTCTACGACGCGCCCCTGGTCCAGCACGGCAATACAGTCGGCCTGCTCGATGGTCGACAGCCGGTGAGCCACGACCAGACAGGTGCGACCCTCGCGCAGAGCCGCAATCGCTCGCTGCACGTAGCGCTCGGATTCGTTATCCAGCGCCGCCGTCGCTTCGTCCAGGATCAGCACCGGAGCGTCTTTCAGCAGGGCGCGCGCGATCGCAATGCGCTGCCGCTGGCCGCCTGACAGACGCTGCCCGTTCTCTCCCACCTGTGTATCGAGCCCGTCTGGAAATTCGCGCGCAAACGCCAGGACCTGAGCCTGCTCCGCAGCACGCTCGACCTGCTCTCGAGTCACATCGCCGGAAGCGGCATAGGCTATGTTGTTGTAGATACTGTCATCAAACAGCACCACGCTCTGGCCAACAAAAGCGATCCCGGCGCGCAGCGCAGACAGGGAATATTCACTCACTTCGTGCTCATCGAGGAACACCTGACCAGCGTCCGGCGCATAAAAGCGCGGCAGCAGGCTGACCAGCGTTGTTTTGCCACCACCCGACCGCCCCACGAGCGCGAGCGTCTGGCCGGCCGGCACCTCAAGCGAGACATTGTCGAGCGCCAGGTTGGCGCCGTAAGACACGCTGACGCCGGCCAGCCGCACCCGCCCTCGAGGCACGTTTTCAAGCGTACCGTGATCGTCTTCGGTGGCTGTATCTATCAGCTCGAAAACCGACTCCGCCGCGGCCAGTCCGCGCTGAAGAAATTCATTCGCCCCGGCCAGGCGCTTTATTGGCGGCATCAGCAACGCCGTCGCCGTAACGAACGCGATGAAATCACCCCGGGTCATCGCACCGTTGCCTGCCTGCTGCAGAGAAAAAATGATCATCACCGCTATGCCGGAAGCCACGATGAGCTGTATGACCGGCACCAGCAACGCACTGGTACGCACGACCTTCATATGAAACTTACGCGCATCATTGACGGTGCGCTCGAACCGCGCGGCCTCCCAGTCATAACCGCCGTATACCTTGATTTCGCGCTGGCCGCGGATAATCTCCTGCGCGACAGCATTCAGGCTGCCGACCGAGGACTGCAGACGCTGACTCATCAGGCGCATACGCGCCGAAACCCGGCGCACCACGATGCCGATGACCGGCGCGAGGAGCACGAATACCAGCGCCAGCGACCAGTTCAGGTAGAGCAGGTAGCAGAGCAGGACAATCACGACGGCGCTGTCCTTCACCAGCACTGAGATCACCCGCGTGGTCGCCTGCGAAACCTGCGTCACATCGAACGTAAACCTTGAGATGACCTTGCCGGCGGCCTGGTGGTCGAAAAAATTCACCGGCAGGTGCAGCAGAGTCCGGCACATCACCAGGCGCAGGTCAGCCATCGTCCGCTGCGACACCCAGGCCAGCGCGACCGTACCGACGTAGCTCAGCACACCGCGACACAGGAACAGAAGCACGAGAAGTGCCGGAGTGGTGTAGACCCGCGTTGTGGCCGCGAGATCAAAGTGCTCATCGATCAGTGGCTTGAGCAGGGCGGGCAACATCCATTCCGTGCCTGCCAGCAGCACCATGGCGCCGACCGAAAGCATGAAAGTACGCCAGTAAGGTTTGACGTAGCGCAGCAGCCGGGCATACATACCCGAGCGCAGAGCCGAGACGAGACGCATCAGGACAGCGCCACGATGGCGCTCACGGCGAAGAACCGTAGCCGTGAGATTCGCTGCAGGTCAGGCGGCTCCCGGCGGCAGCAGGGCATTTCTCGTTGCTCCGGATTCCGTCACCAGCGCCAGGCCGGCGGCGCGGTGCGCCGCAGCGGTTTCAGTATCACCCAGGCCGTCCGCTATCTTGGCCATGAGGCTGTGCACCAAAGCGCTGGGCGATGTCTCAAGCAGGGCTGCGAGCTGTTCCTGGGCCTGCCCCCAGAGTTCGTTGCGGATCGCCTGGCGCGCCCACGCCAGACGCAGTCCGGGGTCGTCACCATGCCTGTGCGCCCAGGCTTCAATCTTGCGCAACTGCCTTCCGCGTGGCTCGCCCATGAGCTCTCCGTAGAGTGCCACCAGCCCACTGTCCCAGTGACGATCGAGGTGTTTACGTAAACAAGCCTCAGCCCTGGCGTGAGCCTGACAGCCCATCAGCGCGCGAGCATAGGCAGCGAGCGTCCGCGGCTCAGCACGCAGGGCGCGCGGCAGGGACTGCCAGTGCTCGCTGAGGCCAGCCTCAGTCTGGCCGGGGTGTTCCATCACCGCAATCGCCGTTGTCCGCTCGAGCGCAGACAGATCGCCGGGGGCAAGCACACGGTCGCGTTTCAGCGCAGGCAGCAAATCGAATAACGCGCGATGGTCCTGCTGCTGACGCGCCAGCTCATACTGCAGCTGCAGCAACTGCGGGCTGCGGACCGAACGGCCGGACAGCGCTTTCACCAATGGCGCCGCCTCATCGGCGTGACCTCGCTGCAGCAGCCAGTCTGCCCGCCGCTGGATAAAAGCGTCACGCAGTCGGGGTTCAATGTTCGCCGCCAGCGTCAGGTAGTTGTCGCGGCGCGCAGGTGAGCGCTGCGCCTGTGCGGCTATCGCTGCAGCGAAGTAATGTGCCGCTGGCTGACGCGCACCCTGCAAGTCTCGGAGAAACTGGCGTTCCGCGCGCGCGGCATCGCCCGCGGCCAGCGCCAGCAGGCCACCGGACAACGCGTCAATCTCGCGTCGCTGACGTCGGTCCCGCGACCAGCCCCGCCATTGACGCGGGGCGGACAGCAGGCGACTCGCCAGACGCAGGGCGGCATACAGCGCGACGGCAGCTGTGAGCAACACCAGCGCAAAGAAGGTGAAGCTGGTGCGCAGGACCTTGCCCCCGTAACCGATCACGACGAAGCCGGTGTCGTCGGCAGCAAAGTGCCCGGCAACCACCGCCGCGACCAACGCGATAAGGATGATCAGCAACAGCCTCATCGTCAGCGCAGAACTCCGCCGCCATCCCCATGCTGACGCGCGCGCAGTTCGCGAACGCGATCCAGACTAGCGCTGACATCCGGCAGAGCCGGGCGCAGATCAATCCGCTCCGCGGCCTGCATCTGCGCGGACAACGCACGAACAGCGGCGCTGTCGGTGTCGTAATAGTCGTTCAGCAGCTGACCCACGAGCCGGGCCGAAGCGCGAAAATTGGCGTTGTCGCGGCGCAACACGGCAAGCCGGGCACTGGCCAGCTCAAGCTTCAGATTCTGCTGCAGCACATAGCGCAACTTTGGATCGAACAGGGCGCCGTCTGACAGCTCGCCGTCTTTCACCTCGACCAGGCTTTTGAGGTCCTGCCACAAGGTCAGGAGCAGGGCCTGCCAGTCGGTGCTGCCCGCGCCTGGCGTGGTGCTTTCCGCGGTAACACCGTGCAGTCCGTCTATTTCACGCGTCGGCAGCGCGTCCGCCTGCGCAATGGCCTCCGCGAGTGATAGCGCAAGGCCTTCCACATCTGCCGTGTCCACGCTCTGCAGGGAAGCGATGTCACGGGCGAGCTGTTCTCGCAGCGGAAGGAAAGCAGGTTCACGTCCACCTTTGAGGCGCAGATCGGCCGCGTGTAAGGCAGCGCCAGCCGTTGCTGCGTCCTGCTCCAGAGCCAGGCGCTGGGTGGCCGCGAGTATCAGGTATTCAACTTCGGCAAGGATCCAGTCCACCGCCGCGGCCTCATGCTCGGGCCGCACTTCGGCCAGCTGTGCTGCAACTGCATCCTGATCCTGCTGCACCGTGACCAGCGCCTGCTGTTGCGTCTGCTGTGCGCGGACCGTTTCGGCAAGCTCCAGGCGCACGCTCTCCAGGCCGGCTTTGAGATCGCGCGGCGCCCTCTCAGCCGCCTCGAGACGCTCCTCGGTTGCGCTCTCGTTTGCAGGGAGTATGTGGTGATGCCAGTACGCAGCGCCGACAGATAAAGCCAGCAGCCACAGATACGCCACCAGCAACGGCCATAGAGAAGGCCGCCGCGGCGCGTCCGGTTGAGCCGGCCCGACAGCGGGTTCTGCAGTCACATCAGTCTGCGTCTCACTCATGACTCTTCGTCAGCCCAGCGGATCAATCGCCGCAGAATGCTCTCGTCAGAGGGGTTTTCGACCACTAGAGGGCGTTGCGTAAACCCCAGCGACTCGACCTCCTGTCCAACGCGCGACCCCACTACGAGCATCTGCATATCGAACAGCCGATCGATACCCTCTTCCTCTATTTTCTCAACCAGATTGGTAAGGCTCTCAAGACTGGTTGCCAGACCGACGTCGGGTACCCGAACGTCATGCGCTTTCAGCACCGTGCCCAGAACCACGTCCGGTTTCTGCCGTTCATAACACTCGCAGTACCGCACCTCTGCGCCTCTGCGCTCGAGTGTTTTAGCCAGCACTTCGCGCCCGCCGACACCGCGGAAGATGACCACGCGGCGTCCGTCGACCGCTTCCTGCTGCAGGGTCTCCAGTTTCAGCAACCCCTCCGAGCTGAACTCGGTCGCCGGGGCCTGCACCGCGGCCAGCCCAAGACGATTGAGTGTGTCTCTGGTGCCAAGGCCGACGGCAAACACCGGGACGCGATCCAGGCTCGCGCCCTTGGCGTTGAGCAATTCCATGCCGAATTCAGCGGCGTTTTTGCTCACGAAGATCGCGATATCGATTTGGTCCAGCGCCGTTGCTGCGGCCTGCGCCGCCGTTGGATCGGCCAGCGGGGAAATAACAAGCATCGGCGCGTTGATCGCAGTTCCCCCCTGCGCCTCTATGGCTGTGGCGAGGGTTTCAATCTGCCCTTCAGGCCGGGTGACAAGGACGGTAATCCCGTCCAGCGACTGGTCGTTCATCATGCGGCGTTCAGCTAGCCCTTATTTACCCGCTCCAGAATGGAGTCGGCACCCGCTCTGAGCATGCTGTCGGCCAGCCGCTCCCCTATTCCGGCCGCATCGGCTGCCGGACCGCGCGCAGTTTGCCGAACTACATCAGCGCCGTCGACACTTGCGGCGAGACCCTCAAGTGAGAGGAGATCAGTCCCCAGCTGAGCGAAGCCGGCGACAGGCGCGTGGCAGCTGCCACCCAGTCGCTCGTTCATCGCGCGCTCTGCGGCTACACAGTCTGCGGTCGGCTGATGGTGCAGCACGCCAACCAGCGCGGCAACGTCTTTATCGCCAGCGCGGATTTCGATACCAATCGCGCCCTGCCCGACTGCGGGCAGGAATGACTCAGGCTCCAGAAGCGTGCAGCGCTCGTCGAACAGCGCCAGCCGCTTCAAGCCCGCCGCGGCCAGCACAATGGCGTCGTAGGCCCCTTCAGCCAGCCGCGCGAGACGGGTCGGAACGTTTCCGCGGAGATCCAACACCTCGAGATCCGGCCGGAGCGCGAGCAGCTGACTCCGGCGGCGCAGGCTGGAGGTTCCGACTCGGGCGCCGGACGCCAGTTCGGCCACGCTGCAGGGCGCCGCGGCAACCAGAACATCCCGCGGGTCCTCTCGCTCGAGAATCGCGCCGAGCGCGAAGCCGTCTGGCAGCCCTGCCGGGACGTCTTTCATGGAGTGAACGGCGAGATCGGCGGTGCCTTCCTGCATCGCGACTTCGAGTTCCTTGATGAAAAGTCCTTTCCCTCCGATGGCGGCGAGCGCGCGATCGGTGATGCGATCACCGGTGGTCGTCATCGGCAGAAGCTCTATCTCTACTCCGGGGTGCGCCGCGCGCAGCAGCGCCGCTACGTGTTCGCTCTGCCACAAAGCAAGCCGACTCGCTCGGGTCGCAATCCGCACAGTGGAAAGTCTTGTCACAGCAGATCCCTCACCTCGATCTCAAAGCGACGGAGAGCGTCATGAAACCTCCAGAAGACGACGCCCGCAGGCGCTCGCGAGCTATGCGCTGTGGCCTGCGAAAGTTGAAGAATATGCTTTAAATCAGGGCAAAAGCGCGAGCATGCTAGCAGTTTTCCTGTGGTAAGGTGGGCGCCGTCCAGACCCTGCCGTGAGCCTCGCCACCATGCCTCGTCGCCTTGGCGTCATCATGGATCCGATCGCTCGGATCAACCCTAAAAAAGACACTACCCTTGTTCTGTTACTCGCCGCACAGCGCGCAGGGTTCGAGCTGTATTACATGGAGCTGGACGACCTGCTCCTGGTTGATGGCGAGGCGCGGGCTCACCGCCGCGCGCTGACCGTATTCGATTCCTCGGAGCGCTGGTTCGAGCTCGGACCGGACAGCGGCGGAGACGCACAAGCACTCACCGAATTCGACTGTGTCCTGATGCGCAAGGACCCGCCGTTCGATATGGAGTTTGTATTTGCGACCTACATACTCGAGCGTGCACAGGCTGCCGGTGTGCTGGTGGTCAACGATCCCCGGTCAGTGCGAGACGCTAACGAAAAACTGTTTACCGCCTGGTTCTCAGACGTCTGTCCGCCCACCCTGGTAACCCGTCGTGAACAGGATCTCAGAAGCTTTTTAGCCGCGCACGAAGACATCGTGGTCAAGCCACTGGACGGAATGGGGGGCGCCTCGGTCTTCAGGGTGCACCGCTCTGATGAAAACGCGAGTGTCATTTTTGAAACGCTGACAGCCCTGGAGCAGCGATTCTGCATGGCCCAGCGATACCTGCCGGCTATTCGCGAGGGAGATAAACGCATCCTCGTTGTTGACGGTCAGCCGGTGCCTTATGCCCTCGCCCGCATCCCTGCTGCCGGGGAGCTCCGCGGCAACCTGGCCGCCGGAGGACGCGGCGTTGCGCAACCTTTGTCCGACAGGGACAAGGAGATCTGCCGGCGGGTTGCCCCTGAGCTGCGCAGCCGTGGCCTGCTGTTTGTCGGACTCGATGTCATCGGAGACCGCCTGACTGAAATCAACGTCACCAGTCCCACCTGCGCGCGCGAGATCCAAACCCAGTTCGGCACCGACATCGGCGCAATGCTGATGGAAGCCATCCTCGCCCGCCTGTGATCTGAGCAGGTCTGGTGAGCGCGCTCAAAGACCGGAACACAGGAATTCCTCAGACGTGATATCTGCATCGTGAGCAGTGTTGCGCTCAAGCCCGCCATTACGCCCGATGATCGCTTCGGCCTGACCCTGTGTGTCGCCATCATCGTGCACGCGATGGTAATTCTGGGGGTGAGCTTCGCTCCCGAACCCGATCCGGCGGCGGGCTATGAAGCCATGGAGATCCTCCTCGTTCCAGAGAAATCCCAAGCCCCGGAGAAAGCTGAAGCGCTGGCCCAGACCAACCTGCAGGGGGGCGGCAAAAAAGCGCGGAGCGAGTCATCTCCCGCTTCGCCGGTAAGAGCACCGCTGCCGTCGGAAAAGGCTGAGATTGCGGCGCAGAGCGCAACGCCACCGACCGCTATCGCGCCCGTGCCGGCGCCGCCAGCCGCGCGGGTAGAACAGGAGAGTCAGCAGACAAGGGCAGAGAAACCCCGCGAGGCCGCGGAGCTGCTGGTGAGGGCCACCCCGACATCAGCACCACTACCCGCTCAGGGCCCGGCAAACCGCCTGCTCGAAGGCAATCCGGCCGAAGAACCTGTGTCGGAGCCCGTCCCGAAGACGCCGGCCCCGCCGACGCAGCTGCCAACCGCGGCTCAGCTGCTGACTCGCTCCTTTGCGCTGGCCAGCTTGAATGCGGACCTTCAGCAGCGTCTGGACGCGCGCGCGACCAATCCGCGCCAGAAGTACATCTCAGCCAACACGCGGGAATTCCGCTACGCCGCCTACATGGAAGCCTGGCGTGCAAAAGTTGAGCGTATCGGCAATATCAACTACCCCGACGAAGCACGACGTCGCGAGCTTTCCGGCAACCTGCTCCTCGACGTCGCGCTCTATCCTGACGGGAGCGTGGCCGAGATCACCGTCCGCCGGTCTTCCGGACACAAAGTCCTCGATGCGGCTGCTGTGCGCATCGTAGAACTCGCCGCGCCCTTTGCCCCTTTTCCCGACGATATACGGGAAGAAGTAGACATCCTGCATGTCACGCGTACCTGGAAATTCCTGAACAACCAGCAGTTTTCTGCGCGCTGACGCGCAGCAGGCGTGACTTGAGGATCTCCCGCAGGGCGGGAATACTGCAGCTGATGGAAAGCTTTGACCTCACCAACCAGTTCCTGATCGCGATGCCCGCGCTCGACGACCCGAATTTCACGAAAACCGTGACCTATGTCTGCGTCCACAACGACGAGGGAGCCATGGGGATCGTGATCAATCGTCCGCTGGAAATTACGCTGGAAGAGGTCTACGAGCAGATGAACCTGAGCAATCACCTGCCGGGTTCGCCGGCGCAACCTGTCTACCAGGGCGGTCCGGTGCACACCGACCGGGGTTTCGTCCTGCATCGCCCCGGCAACGCCTGGGACTCCACGATCTCAGTCACCCCCGAAATCGGCGTATCGACATCCAGAGATATCCTCGAGGCCATGGCTCAGGGCACCGGGCCGTCTGACTGCCTGCTCGCGCTGGGCTATGCCGGCTGGGGCGCCGGGCAGCTCGAACAGGAGATGGCGGACAATGCCTGGCTGAGCGGCCCTGCGAGCCCGGAGGTTATTTTTCAGCTGGCACCCGAAAAACGCTGGTCCGCTGCGGCCAGCGCCCTGGGCATCGATGTCAATGCGCTGTCACATGAGGTCGGACACGCCTGAATGCACACGGTCCGCACGGTGCTGGCCTTCGATTTCGGTCTGCGCCGCATCGGCGCTGCGGTCGGGCAGGATCTGAGCCGCACCGCGCAGGCGCTCGGTACAATCAAAGTCAAGCAGCATAGACCCGACTGGGACGGCATCGGACGCCTGGTCCACGAGTGGCAGCCGGATCTGTTTGTTCTGGGACGCCCGGAGACTGCGGACGGCAAGCCTCACTCACTGGCTGCGGCCATTGAACGCTTTGCCGGACGGCTGCATGGACGTTACGGCAAGCCCGTACATTTCATAGACGAAAGGCTGTCTTCCTATGCCGCGGAAGGCTCGGCTGACGCAGCACGCCTGGGGGTGGACGCCGCCGCCGCGCGTATCATTCTCGAAACCTGGTTTGAGACGATCAAACCGCGCTAGGAGCACTATGCCCTCAGATCCCGCGATCGATGTCGAAGCCCTGCTAGATGAGATGTGCCTGCGAACGCAGGCGAAACTCGCCGAAACCGGCGTCGACAATCCTCTCCTGATCGGTATCCGGACGGGCGGCGTGTGGCTCGCCGAGCGGCTACGCCTGCGGCTCGGCATCGCGGAGCCGGTGGGCGAACTCAATATCGCTTTCTATCGTGACGACTTCAGTCGTATCGGACTGCATCCGACCGTCGAGCCCTCGCAGCTTCCGATTCAGGTAGACGATCGTGACCTGCTGCTGGTCGATGACATTCTGTTCACCGGGAGAACCATCCGCGCGGCCATGAACGAGATTTTTGACTACGGCCGACCGCGCTCAATACAGCTGGTGGTTCTTGTCGATCGGAGCGGACGGGAGCTGCCCATAGATGCCAGTGTTTACGGCATGCGCATGAAACTCGCTGCCGATGAGCATGTTAAGCTTCGCGGCCCCGATCCACTGCGGCTCGAAGTCTGGGACAGTCGACCTTGATCTTTACGTCTCCGGCTATCGCACTCGCGCTCCCCAGCGCTCTAACCGTCCTGTCAAACTTCACTCCCGAAAACACATGAGCGGCGATGGGATTCAATTTGATGCCCAGGGGCGACTCAAGCATTTCCTGACTATCGAAGGTATCCCGCGAGCGCTGCTGATCGAAATCCTCGACTACGCTGAACAATTCGCGGTGGTTGGCGAGCGCGCCGTCAAAAAAGTTCCGCTCCTGCGCGGCAAAACGGTCGTGAACCTGTTCTTCGAGCCCAGCACCCGTACACGCACAACTTTTGAACTCGCCGCAAAACGCCTCTCTGCAGATGTCATGAATCTGAATATCGAGGCCAGCGCGACCCGCAAGGGAGAAACTCTCTCAGACACGCTGAAGACACTCGAAGCCATGGCAGCCGACATGTTCGTAGTCCGGCATCAGGACAGCGGTGCCCCGGAGTTCATCGCGCGCCAGGTGTCAGCGGAGATCAGCGTGATAAATGCAGGGGACGGACGCCATGCCCATCCAACCCAGGCGCTGCTCGATATGTTCACCATCCGCCGGCACAAGGCGCGCTTTGAGGATCTGCGGGTAGCGATCGTCGGGGACATTGCCCACTCGCGGGTGGCTCGGTCAGAAATCCACGCCCTGAAGACTCTCGGAGTTCCCGACGTGCGGGTGATCGGCCCGCGCACCTTGCTGCCGGACGGGATCGAAGAGCTGGGCGTGTCGATATTCCATGACCTCGATGAAGGCCTTACCGACGTCGATGTGATCGTTATGCTTCGACTACAGCAGGAGCGTATGCAAAGCGCCCTGCTGCCCAGCGGACACGAGTATTTCCGTCTTTACGGCCTGACCCCGCGACGACTGCGGCGCGCCGCCCGCGATGCCATTGTGATGCACCCGGGGCCAATCAATCGAGGCGTGGAAATAGACTCCGCCGTGGCCGATGGACAGCAGTCTGTCATCCTGCAGCAGGTGACCCACGGTATTGCGGTACGCATGGCAGTCATGTCCATGGTGATCGGCTCCCACGCGTCATCGTGAATATCCGGATCAGAAGTGGCCGGGTAATTGACCCGGCTCAGGACCTCGACGCGGTAAGCGACCTGTGGGTCGAGGACGGGACTGTAGCCGGCATCGGGCGCAAACCGCGCGGCTTCAAGGCGGCGCGGGAGATCGACGCGCAGGGTCTCGTAGTTTGCCCCGGCCTGATCGAAATCAGCGCCCACCTGCGCGAGCCGGGCGCGGAACACAAAGCCACCATCGCGAGCGAGCTCGCAGCGGCAGCGAGCGGCGGGTTTACCGCCGTGTGCGCCACACCGGATACGGATCCGGTCGTCGACACGCCGGCGGTTGTCGAGCTTATCCACCAACGCGCCCGCGGCGTGCGCGGTGCGCGCGTTCACTGTATTGGCGCGCTAACGCGCGAGCTGGAAGGCGAAATCCTAGCTGAGATGCAGGCGCTGAAAGATATCGGCTGCGTCGCTGTGTCCAATGCAAACAACCCCGTGCGCGACACGAGCGTGCTGAAAAGCGCGCTCGCCTATGCCTCCACGCTCAACCTGACCGTCGTGCTGCAACCGGCCGATCCCTGGCTGTCGGCCAAGGGCGTCATGCACGAGGGCGCGCAGAGCACCCGCCTCGGACTTCCAGGCATACCCGCTGCCGCCGAGCTTATCGGCCTGACCCGCGATCTCATGCTGATTGCGGCGACCGGCGTCAAAGCCCACTTTCACACGCTCTCAACCGGCGCGGCGGTCCCCTACATCACCAGCGCCCGCGCCGACGGCCTGGCCGTGACGGCAGACGTTGGCCTCGCCCATCTGTGCCTCACTGACAGCGCAGTCAGCAACTACAGCGGAGCAGCGAATGTGCAACCGCCATTGCGCTCGCAACGAGACCGGCAGCAGCTCGTAGCGGCGTTGAAAAGGGGCGACATCGATGCACTCTCGGCGCATCATCAGCCGCAGGATGCGGACGCCAAAGCCGCGCCGTTCGCGGCGGCTGCACCCGGCATCTCCGGCTTCGATACCTTCATTCCTCTTCTGCTGGATGTCGTCAGGCGCGGCAGGGTACCGCTGTCCCGGGCGCTCGCGGCCTGCACTCAGGCGCCGGCTGCAGCTCTCGGTCTGCAGGGAGGCACTCTGGTCAAAGGCGAAAGAGCGGATATCTGCATTTTTGACCCGAGCCACGAATGGATCCTGAACGCAGCGACCGCTTTCAGTTGCGGTCTCAACACCCCGTTTTTCGGCCACACCCTGCGCGGCCGGGTCACTCATACGCTGGTCGGCGGCCGCGTGGTCTATGAACTCGAACGCTGAAATAAATACCGCAGTTGCGCTGCGTCCGCATCGCAACACCCTGCATCTGGAGCAGGCGGCGATCATGTCGATCGAACACTTCGCGGGAGACCAGGTCATCATGCGCCTGTCCAGCCCGACGCTTGCCGCTCGAGCGCTCCCGGGCCAGTTCGTTCATGTTCAATGCGACCCGAGTCTGCCCATGCGACGCCCCATGTCGCTGATGCGCGCGGACAGTCAGGCCGGGTGGGTCGACATCCTGTTCAAAGTTCACGGCCACGGCACCCGCCTGCTGGCCAAAAGGCGGGTTGGCGACACGCTCAGCGTTCTCGGACCCATCGGCCGCACTTTCCGTCTGGAGAGTTATCGTGCCCGCCCGCTGCTAATCGGCGGCGGCGTAGGGATCCCGCCGATGATCTTCCTCGCTGAGCACATGCGTCACAGCAGGGCACCGGTGACTCCCTTTGTTGTCATGGGCTCTGAGGTGCCGTTTCCATTCCAGGCACGACCGTCACAGATCCTGGTCCACGGACTGGACCCTGAATGCATCGCTGCCGTGCCTCTGCTGGACGACTGGGGGATCGCCTCGAGACTCGCCAGTCAGCAGGACTTCCCTGGCTGCTATCGCGGGCATGTGACTGAGCTCGCACGGCGCTGGCTTGAACAATCCATAGACGCCGTGGGCGACGTCGAGATCTTTGCCTGCGGCCCAACGCCGATGCTGCGTGCCGTTCAGGCGCTTGCCCTGGAATTCGAGGTTCGGTGCGAGATCTCCATCGAGGAGTACATGGCGTGCGGCGTTGGCGGCTGCGCAGGCTGCTGTGTATCGGTCATAACCGACGAGGGAGAAGCCATGAAGCGCGCCTGCGTCGACGGCCCCGTGTTTGACGCAGCCAGTGTCAGGCTGTCGTCCTGAGCACACCTCGCGTCCAGTCGCGAGCGATCAATCGGCGCCGCATCCCCGCCTGCCCGGCCTGATCCGTCGATACCGAGCCAACCCGCATCGACGTCCTCAAGATGACAGGTTCACCCGGCTTTTTGCAGAGCTCGATCGGCTGATCGCAGACCAGGGCCTGCCCGTCGTGCTGGATAGCGGCTGTGGAACCGGTCTGTCCAGCAGGGCTCTCGCCCAACGGTTCCCGAAGTGCCTGGTGATCGCCTGTGACCGCAGCGCCGCACGCCTGCGAAAAGCCTCCGGCGGCATTTCTCGACCCGACAATCTGCGCATCATCCGCGCTGATCTACCGGAGCTGTGGGCGCACGCCCGTATCACCGGATGGCCTGTGCTGCACCACTTTCTGCTCTATCCCAATCCGTGGCCAAAGCCGCGTCATCTGACCCGGCGCTGGCACGCCAACCCGGCGATGGCGGATCTGCTGGCGCTCGGCGGCACGTTCGAAATGCGGACCAACTGGGCGCTTTACGCCGACGAGTCTGCACAGGCCATCGGCTGCTGGACGGGACTTAAGGTCAGCGCGGAGCTTTTCCGTCCCGAGCTGCCGTTAAGCGCCTTCGAAAGGAAATATCAGCGCAGCGGTCATGCGCTGTTCCGAGTGCGGGCTACTCTGGGCTCGCTGCCGCCCACTCGGAGTATTACTCAGGTAACGTCATCAAACCGTGAGCCATCAGCGTCTGCTCGATCTCGGCCCGATTGAATCCGACCAGAACATCGTCGTGGATTCTGATCGTCGGGACGACCCGCTGCGGGAGCGTATCAAACAGCCGACGCCCTTCAGCGCCGTCATCGATATCGTATTCGCAGTGAGCTATCGCCTGCGTCTGCAGGTAGTCACGCGCGCGTCGGCAATATCCACACCAGGAGGCGCTCAGCATCACCAGCGTATCGGATCCCGGCGTGACATCGCGGCCGCACAGGATCGGCTCCGGATCCTCCACCTGCCGCACAACAAGCACAAGCAGACCGACAGCAACCAGTGCAAGCCAGGGACCGGATCTCCACGCCACGCCGCCCAGCCTGCGGGATTCAGCCACCAGCAGCCCAGCGGTAGGTTTTCAGATCGATGTGTCCCGCATCGTCACCACAGACGCCTTCCTGCATCAGTAGTGCGTACTGCAGCTCGTCTCGTGTCCCGTGCTTCCGTGGACTTACCCTGCCGGTTCGATTGATAACCCTGTGCCAGGGCACGTCGATTCCGGGCGGCAGCGCAGACAGCGCATAGCCAACCTGGCGTGCACCGGAAGGTCCTTCAATTCCTGCCAGGGCAGCAATCTGCCCATAGGTTGCGACCCGACCAGCGGGAATCAGGGATACAACAGCCCAGACGGCTTCGTTCCTGCGACAGGGAACCGCGTCTGTTTTCACCGCCGCCTGCGACGCAGCAGCGGCAACCTTCCGGCGCGGCCGTCCCAATGGGTTCAACACTTTTCAATCGGAACAGCTCGAACCTCAGGCCCAACCTCAATGCGCCATCCTCTATCGGGGCGGTCGGTCGCGCGCAGACACAGCAGGGCGGCACTCTGTCCCGTCCAGCGCGCAGCGATGTTGCTGACAGTAAACGGGACGCCATCATTTTCCAGCTTTGATTCCAGGAGTTTGCTTACCTTATCCGTGCCGTCCACTGCGTAGGCGGTGACGAAAAAAGGCCCTTGCGGCATCTTCGACTGCGACACTGTCAGCCTCAGGCGCCAGGCCCCGTCGGGCGAAACCGACTCGGAGAACAATTCCTCCGGCGTGCGCCCGCAGCCCGCCAGGAGCAGGCAGCACGCGGCCAGGCGCGACCAGGACCGGCGCGCGCCGATGACGCTGCCGAGAGAACCTGAAGCGACGCTCCGCGGTGAACGCAAGTGCTCAGTCAACATGGTCTCTCTCCGCTTCGAACAGTGCGTTCCAGGCGGCCCACTGATCAGCGTTGGATGGGAATTTAGGGTGGTCGAAACGCGCCAGCACCCAGTGTTTATCACCCTGGCCATAAACCCTGGCTGCGTTGAAAATCAGGCCGTCCTTATAGGCCTGCCGCTGCTCGTCGGGCACGGTTTTCGGCGTCTCCGCGGACCATAAGCCAGCCTGGCGTAAACGCTCGACCTGCGGGCCCGCGCCTGCTCCATTCCTGGGGGTACAGACATAAAGGCTGCCATTACGCGGATCCGCCGGGTCAAAACAGAGGTCATAGTTATCCACGATGTGCTCGGTTGAAAACACATCGGGGAAGACGTCAGCCGGGCTTTTCATGAGCGCTTTTCCAGTTTGCGAAGACCCGCGACGCTACCCCAGCACCTGGGTCCGATCAACTTACCGTCGACCCTGACGACAAGGTCCGCTGCTCAGGTTTTGAGCTCTACCTCTATGAAGGCAAAATCGTAATCGTTTGCATTGATTACATTGTGCTCGACACCCGCGGGTCTGGTGTAAGACGCACCAACGGCCAGTTCGGCTTGCGCGGTTCCTGCGGCGCCGTTATCCAGCAGCAGCGTTCCTGCTACCAGCGGGACGACAACGTAGTCGTGCTCATGACGGTGCCACCCGGTTTCCGCGCCGGGTGCAAACGACCACCGGGTGACAATGACACGCTCGTTTTCCAGCTGCCTTGTCGGCTGCGCCTTCGGTCTGTTGTGCGACATCCAAGCCGTCCTCCGGTCAGTACTTCAAGGTGTGCCCGCTGCGTTCGCTGACGCCGAGTATGAATCCGCCGCGGGCCTGTTCAATGCAATCTCACTGCGATAGCCACGCGCCAGCCAGGCGGGGTCCGCCGGCCGGACAGCGACATTGGGATACTTGAAGTAATCCCGCTCCCATATGAAGTCACTGATCCGGGCGTTTATAAACAGCGCCTGGGGCATTTCACCATAGCGGCGGAACAGCGGGAGCGCGCCGGCGTACCAGGTCGCCACTTCCTCGGGATTCGCCTCCGTCAGCAGCGTCACCGCACCCTGGTCGTCCCAGCCAGAGCGAAGCTGGCATTGCGGTTTTTCTCGGCCCCAGGAAATCTCCACAACCCGCGCGCCCGGGAAGACCGGTGCAAGCACATCGCCGGCCCTGGGAAGACAACGGGAGCGCCGCAGATGTTCGAGGCGAAGTTGCGCGGCGCGATCGAGACCGTGCGCGGGTAACCATTCAAGTTGAGACCCTGCGCCGCTGCCGGACAGGGGAAAGCCGGCCGCGCCGATTGCGGCCGCAAGGATTGCCTCCAGCCACCGATTTCGCGCCCGCCGAAAGCCCGCACGGCGCTTCACAAAGCTCGACGCACTCAGCGCGAGTACGCCAGAGATCCGGCGCGAGCCTCAGCCAAAATTGATCCGCGCTTCGAGATTGGTGCGGGAATCCGCGTTTGACAGCGCTTCCTCCAGACTGATGCGCTCTTCGGAAAACAGGCTGTGCAATGCCATATCGAAGGTCTGCATGCCGCGCGTGCCGCTGCCCTCCATCGCTTCCTTAAGCTCGTGAAGCTCACCTTTGAGAATGAGATCAGCAATGTGTGGCGTGTTGACCAGGATCTCGATGGCGGCCACGCGTTTACCGTCTACGCCCTTGACCAGACGCTGGGAGATAACCGAACGCAGATTGAGCGAGAGGTCCATCAGA
>Ga0181588_10001562_pt1 | contig 20304 bp, 6 predicted proteins | sample 071ome_26_FD_148607 | JGI IMG/M metagenome (GOLD analysis project Ga0181588, IMG submission 148607) | Coastal salt marsh microbial communities from the Groves Creek Marsh, Skidaway Island, Georgia - 071409BT metaG (spades assembly) | ecosystem: Environmental > Aquatic > Marine > Intertidal zone...
AAGAATCAAAATCGAGTTCGTGCGTCTCAAAAGGAGAACCAGCGAATGACCTCGCGGAAACGTGAGCGATTCTACCGACAGCTCTGGCGCTGAGTGCGCACTCGTAGTCTCCCTTTGCTACGATGTTACATAAAATGGCCAGCGACCGTCGTCGGTTTAAATATGGACTTTGCTTGTTGAAATGCGGTTCACACGCGTGGAGCAAACTATCAACGAGCGATTCATTCTTTTCATCGTCAAAGGTTTTTCGCCACGCAAATTTTGAGCAATTGGAAAACGCTTCGATCATCCAAAATGTAGACTGCAAGCGTTGGTGTTGCGCGGTGAGAAGCGCGCTCTCCTCGTCGCCTCCGGTGAGCGCATTTCTCGCAAGCGCGTCCTCTCTGTGTAATCTATCCGTGGCGAACTGCACTGCAGATCGTCGCGCTTCTTTGCTCGAAGATTCAAACATAACTCGCAAGCATTTCGTTCTTTCTCTATGTAATTCGTTCAATACCATCTCTGTGCCTTCTACTGTGTTCCGGGTAAAATGTTCAAAATTCTTCAGCAACGTGTTGAAAACTACCGTGAAGGCCTCCATCCCGAATGCAATTCCAGGAGATGCGAGTAGTGAAATGCATCCGCACAGATATGTCATCGCTTTTGTGTTTGTGTTCAAATCACCTTTGAGCTCATTGTTTACGAAGCGCAGCGCGCGATCCAAATGCGAAGAGACCGAAACACTCGAGGCGCGCATGAGATTTGTCATCGCCACAGACGAGGTAGAGAAAGACGAGAATATTTTAGCTCGCGCGTGTAGACTGTATCCCAGTCCTGCCAGCATGAATCCAAAACATACCGACGTCGCGTGCGAGCTGACATCTTTTTCAAACTTCGCGACGAGAGACTCAAACAATGCTTCCCTCCTTTCGAATTTTTGCACCCACGCCGCCATGGCTTCATCGTCGTTTTCATCGCACGTGTCATCGCGCATCTGCTTACACGCGACTGCTAAGGTCATGGCATCTTTGAAGCATAACTTTTTGCTCTTTGCGTTCGATAGCTGAAACAAATTTTCTTCTCCATCGCGAACATGATACGAAGCATTCGCATACTCTTCGAGGTACGAAAGCCACGCGCTCTCGGGAATCAAATCTTCAATTTCACTCAAAGCCTCTCTCATGCTTTCGCGATGTAACCACGCTAAAGTTGACACATTTTCCTCTGCTTTCTTCACATTAACGGCTGAACGGACTCGAAGAAGAGTTTTCAACGATGATGGTACTTTTCTTTGCTTTTTCGAAAGTTTTGAGACCATCTCCTCAGCCAGTAAAGTGAAATCTTCCAAAGAAGTAAAAAAACGATGCTCGTTTTCCTTACTATCCATAACTTTACGGGGAGAGAATAAAGAGTTCATCTGCAATTCCAACGCTTCCATGGCGTTGACTAATGTCTCCTCTGAATTCTTAGTAGCTTTGCTCAACCAATCGCGAAGTGCATCAATCCAAAGCGTGGCTAAAGCTAAATCATCCACGAGAGCCGCAAATTTCCTATGTTTAATCCTTGATGCAAAGTACCTCTTTGCTTGATCCTCAGATGCTCGCGGTATCCACGTACTCGCATACTGGTGCAACAAGTCATATCTCACATCCGTGCCATCGTCTCTTTTGTTCTCGTCCATCAAAACACAATCGATTATTTCCCGAGCCTTATTTTTCGATAAGTTTTCGTTTGAGATGGCTTGCATCGCGCATGGAAAGATGGAAATGAAATCGTTTGTCGTTCTCAACTCTCGAACGTGTTGAATGAATTGATCAAATAACGCGCAATTATTCATCATGGCATCTCCAACGACAGTAGAAATCGCCATGGCATCGTATATTCCCCAATTTTCTTGCGTGTATCGTCCGAGTTTCTCGCATTGCTCCAAGGTGAACGAGTCGGATATCCCCTTATGAATACTCTTCACGACCATTCCAAAAGTAGTCAGAAGCCTCGTCGATTTCTTCATTACTAAAACATTCTCGCACATCGCGAAAAGCTCTTCGCGCTGACCTTCGAGCATACCTGATGAATGGGTTTCTAATGCTTTCAAAACTGATTCGGAGCGGAAGAGCGAATTCATTCCGCGCAGTTTATCTTCGCTCTCATCAGATACACGCTTGAATGCGTTTCCAACACACGCAATAAAGTCTGCGAGCTTACGGCGAGTCGCAAACGCCGCCATGAGGTTCAGCAAAAACGTAGACGCCGCCGCGCCATTTAAACCTACTCGTGAGATACAACTTTCTGCTCTTTTTTCGAGTAAACGGAAATCAACAGAAAGAACGGCATCCAAGACATTGGCGTAATTCATCTCCTTCTCATACTTCTTCCCGCCAAAACATTCGACCAAAAACGATTCGATGGCCATCTTTGGAAGATTTCTGTCGTCATAGGCTTCGTACACATCCTCTTGTGTTTTTAAAGCGCGCAAGAGATGGACGATGTGTGCTTCTTTTTCATTCGATGACGCGCTCGTAACAGCTCCAAAAAGTTCTGAAAATACCTCTCTCATATCTCTCAGCGCTTTCTCCGCAATTTTCTTCGTTGACGCCGCATTTCTCTTTCTTTCTTTCGACGCACAAAACTCGTGGAAGAACCAGGGCGCGAATTTGATCGCGTCCGAATCTTTGGCAGTCGAGATGCGTTTGGCAAAGTGTACTATAAATGCCGGTATTTGCTGATTCCTTTTTGATTTCTCTTCTTCCGGAACACTGCCGTCATCGTCACCGTCGCCGTCGTCGCCTTCTTTCTTTCGCTTCTCGTCTCGTTTTCGTTTCTTGCCGCCGGATTCTTTTGTTTTTTCAAACGCGTCTGGGTAATATCGCAAAACAGACTCTCTCGCCACCGTCAAACGCATCGTGCTTTCAACCAGTTTCATCAATTCTGCGTCCCCGTTAATCGCGTCCGCCGAAAGTAACACGTCGACAAACTCTTTCGTCACGTTCTGTTGCTTCTCTGCGGTCGTTCCAACTGCTGTCGTTGGTGCACCGCTACTACCATCGTCTCTACTCCTACTATTGTTAAAATCTTTCCTCCTCAACTGCCTCGCGCACAACCTCAAACTCGCTTCACGCATCTCAGGAAACCTCTCAAAAGCTACGACGCACATCTCCGTGCACGCGCCCAACGAAGGCGCATACTTAGATGCCGATAACACGTATGAGAGTGCATCCGAACACTTCGATAGCACCGATTCACCTCCATCTTTCGTCCCCTCGCGGCCGTCATCTTCCTCCGCGAAAAGCTTCATGCTCTCCGTAAAGCATTTCACCATCCGATTCGCGTTCGCCGGATTAAAAGGCACCGGTTCTTCCACACTTCTCTCTTCTCTGCTAAAACTATCCTCGTCCTCGTCCTCTTCGTCAAACAGTTGCGCCGTCTTCTCCTGACAAATTAACAACGCGTTCAGTAACGTCCTCCATAATTTCTCCGCGTTCGCCTTCGTCCGCAAACCTCCTTCTTCTTCTTCTAGGGAACCAAAAGCTTTCCCGAGTGCTTTCTGTTTCATCTTCTTCTCCCCTTCCAAATCTAAAACAATCGTCGGTAACACGCTCAGAGTCCACTCCGCGAACAGCTGCGCGTTCAAGTACACGTCTCGCTCGCGACGAGCGCTTCTCTTCTCCGCTCTTTCTTCTCCTTTCCCTCTTCCTCCGGACAAAATTTCGCCGCCATTCCGCGCAACGAACTCGAGCTTTTTCCCGAACGGTTCCCTCGCGTCGAACAAAAATCGCCGGGTTTTACGCGCGTTCGTTAAAGAAGAAGGACGAAGAGAAGAAGGAGATGATCGAGAAGGAGGCATGTTCGGTTCCTCTCTTTCTCTCTCTCTCTTTGTGTGTGCGCGCGTGTGTTTTGTGCGCGCGCGCGTCTCGGAAAGTGAGGAAAAGACATCGAAAATTGGAAAAAAAAGTGCGCATAAAAAATACGCAAAAACGCCGATGATGTGACTGAAAGCGCTGCTCTCTCTCTCTCTCTCTCTCTGAATATCTCAAGCGCACGCGCGCACGAACATGTGGCGTCGCTCGTTCCTCTCGTACAAAGAAAAGTACGAGCAAACGTTCGTTCCCGAGACCCGAGACGAAAAGAGTCGAGTCCGCATCGACCAGTGCTCGAGCTTGAGCGAACTCAAGAAACGCTTCGGGATTTCAACGACGGCGACGACAACGGCGGAAGAGGAAGAAGAAGACGACGACGAAGATGATGATAGAGGGTCCAACGAGGACGATCGAGATCCAGTTCCCGAGACTGGTTTTACGATATGGGACGCGTCGTTGCTTCTCGCGGCGTATTTGGAGCGAAAGGAGAAGATGGAGGCGTTTCTGTTACCGGCACGCGCTCCTGCTGGTGCTCCTAATAGTGGTAGTAGGGGTTTTGGCGTCGTCGAACTCGGCGCCGGGACGGGGGCCGGCACGTTGCTTCTCGTCGAATCGGTCGAGAAAATGAAGGGAAATGACGACGTGAGGTTTGTGGTGACAGATTTAGGCGCGTGTTTACATCTTTTGCGTCACAACGTGCGGGAGAGTCGCATGTCGAGCGTCGTTTCGGTGGCGCGTTTAGAGTGGGGCGCGACGAGGAGAGAAAAGGACTTGGAGAGGGTGAAGAATCTTCTGTCTCCTTCTCGGAACATAGATCTCGTCATCGGCGCGGATTTATGCTACACGTCGAACGAAGACGTCATAAAAAATTTAGCGGCCACGGTGAAAATGTGCGGAAGTCGCGCGTGCGTGATGGCGTTTTGTAGAGAGCACAATCCGAAAGCGGTCGATTTGTTCGAAACGTTGTCCGAGGATACCTTCGAGGTGAAAAAAGTTACGAATAGCGATCCTTCGTGGCCGGAGCACATGCGCGACGATTCGGATGATTTTGTGATTTTCGAGATGACGCGGCGAGATGCTTCGACTTGACCCGATTTCAAATGTATAAATAACTAGTCATAGCGGTGCTTTTATTCTAATAAGTAGTATTTAGTTTAGTTTTTCAGACGTTGCTCATCATACCTGTGACGATAAACTCGATAAACTCGCGGAGGAGGATAAGTTGCTCACCGCTCTCGCCGAGTACAAAGAAAATAAACCAATAGCGACGAAAACAATAGCAAGCATTTTCTTCAGTACGGCGGTAACGGTTGCAAACGACGAGCGAATGTCGCACGTTTGCTCAAACTCAGCCGCGTCGCCGCCCGGTCCGCTCGCTTGCGCTTTCGCCGCCGGGTGAATCTCGCTAATCGCCGCACCTAGCGTCCACTCCACCTCGGATCCGTTGACGTCTTCGGCGTATTCAATCATTCGCAAACCGTTCTTCTCATCGTCACTACTCATTCCCGTGCTGTACTTCGGGAATCCAAAACCAACCGTGTTGGAATTGTCGTCAATGCTCAACAACGCGTCTAACAGCGCGGCGTCGAAACATCTTCCGTTCAACCTATCCGACGGCGTGTTTGGATCCTTCCCGTCGAAATCCGACGACACGACACTCCAACTCGTTGCACACAACGATTTCCCCGCGTCCGCTATTTCCAAAAGCGTCGGTTTCGGGAAGGTCAACAACGAAGACGGCATCACGACAGAGATGAAGTGCGTCACGTGATAGAGTAAACTCATGCCCAAAAATTTCTTCGTCTGGCCGATGTCCTCGCTCAGGGATGCTTTTGGCAATCGCATGTCGCCGTTACCGTCTTCCGCGAGCATCTTTTCAATCTGTTTCTTCAAACCTAAAGCGCACTTTTCATACTCCCCGGACCCAATCAAAACTGCATTCGAGGACGTTTTTGCTTCATACCCGATGAATCCGCACGGATCTCTCGTTTCGCCTCTCTTGGCCAACGCTTCGCGCCATCTCTTTTCCATGTGATTCGCACCGTAGCCTAAATACGATTTCACTCGCACCGCTTTCCTCAATTGGCCCATGCTCGAAATATTATTCGTCTTTTTCATGTACCCACTCGCGCTTAACGTGACAACTTGCGCGGACCCGCCGCCGACGTCAATCGCCCCGACCGATTGCTCCAACGGTTTCCTCGCGTTCATCTCTCTCAACAACCGATCTCTCTCCTCTTCCTGCAACCCTCCGAAACCATCCACGTCCGCTCCTATGCTCGTGACGTCTACTCCGACTAAATAATTTGCCGCCAGCCACGCGTAAAAACCTTCGTCTTCCCCATCGATTGTTTTAAAATGCTCCTCCTCCCGTCCGATGGCGAATCTCGGCATTTTCGTTCGCACGACTGAAGCCACCGAACGCCACAACTCTCTCTGCTCTTTCTCCGTCAAAATCCGCATCCCAGCCGTCGCCCAGACGTACAAAGGCACTCTCCCATCGCCATTCTTCCCTTTCTTACGACCACCGTGACTCTGCATCCTATCCTCTTCTATCTGTTCAATTTTCCTCATCGCGCCTTCCAACATCGGCACGAGCTCCTCCGCCACTTCCCTCTCGCTCTTCCCGCTCAACCACGCCAACGGATGTTGACTTTTCACCTTCTTCCCGATTGTCGTCAGCGAAAATAATCGTCCATCCGCCGCGTCCGTATCCACCGAATTCACCTGAAACGTGTGCGCGCGACATCCCGTCGACCCCGCGTCCACGAAGACGATAAACTCTGGCACGCCTATGTCGCACAGGATGTTCCGCTTCGCGACGCCTACAGAAGAGGAAGTGGTGCTGCTGGTCGAAGAAGCGAACACAATCTCGCTCTCGACGAGTAAATAGATGAGCGCGAGCAACGGCAAAATTATCTTCACGAACAACATCGGCACCGACGATGAAATAATGCTCGCACTTTTCTGCTGTTGATTTTGTCCGCCGCTCAACGCCGCGGAACTGCCGCCGGAAGAAGAAGAAGAAGCGACAAAGAGGCGCTTCAGGAAGACTAATCCAAAGAACGAGTTGGACGACGACATTTTCCTCTTCGATGGCGACTGTGGCATGGAGTCAAAAGACGACGACGACGTTGGATCGTGCTGTCGCGAGGAAGAAGTCGTCACGCTCTTCAAGCTGGAAGATGCTCGGAGCATATACCGCGCGTGTCTTTTGGTATTCTAGCACTATATGTCGCACGGCTTAAAATGGAGATTTTTAGGAAGCAAATCCACATTAAGATACGCGCGCTTTTCGATCTTTTCTTACCGAGAGAGAGAGAGAGAGAGAGAGAGATGAAGCTCCCAATCATCGATCTAAACGCGCTCTCCCAGAACGACCTGGTCGATGCCGTCCGTCGTGCGTGCGAAACGAACGGTTTTTTCATCCTCCGCAATCACTCGGTGCGGCAAGCAACCATTCGCGAAATGCGCGACGCTTCGGAACTGTTTTACGCGCTTCCCGTGGACGTCAAGATGAAAGCGAAACAGAACGCGAACAACCGAGGGTATTCTCCCATGATGGAAGAAAAATTGGACCTGGAGGCGAACGCGGACAGTAAGGAAGGGTATTACATCGGGAGAGAGTGCGAGGCGTGGGAAGAGGCGCTGCCTCTGAGAGGGAAGAACGTTTGGCTCGAAGAAGAAGGAGAAGACGCAACCGAGGAAGAGAAGGAAGTCGGCGGTCGGTTTCGACGCGCGATGGAAGCGTATTACGACGAAATGGTCGAGCTTTCAGAAAGTTTCGTTCCGATATTCGCGCAGGCGCTCGGGTTAGAGAAGACGTTCTTTGACGATAAGTTTAAGCCGCACAACGCGCTTTTGCGACCGCTGAAGTACGGGAAAGTGAAGAGCGAAGGGAAGCAGTTTGGATGCGGCGCGCACAGCGACTACGGCGTCTTGACGCTGTTGTGGGTGCAACCCGGGTCGGAAGGGTTGGAGATTTTCGATGAGAAGAGCAACGGTTGGATGTCCGTCGATTTGGGCGGAGAGGAAAGGAGAGAGGATGGCAGACCGGACGATTTCGTGTGTAACATTGGAGACTTGATGCAATATTGGACCAACGATCGATTTAAATCCACTGTCCATCGCGTGGTGACGGACGGAACGAAAGAGAGATACTCGGCGGCATTTTTTTACGAACCAAATTACGAGACCGAAATCGAGCCTATACTTTTGGAAGGGGAGGAACCAAAGTACGAGAAGATGACTTTTTTGAAGTATATATTAGCTAAATACGACGCGACGCACGAGGCGTTCGATAGCCGTGAAAAAAGTACCAACGCGTGAAACGACGACGCGAGAATATATCTTAAGTGTACAAATAGCAGATTATTCTTACAACGCGATGTACTATTATAGCAAATCAAGCCGCTTGCGCGCGCATTTCTTTTGTAAATAAAAAAGCTCTGTCTATGTATATATTTTATCAGTACATTTCGTCGTCGAAGAAGCGCATCTCTTCGTGCGACTTGTATTTGTTGCGGCTGCTGTTCTTCTTCTTCCCGCTTTTTGGAGCCGCGCTTCGGTTCTCCAAGGCGCTTTCAATCGCGTCAGAATAATTTATTGGCGTAGTCGCCGCGACCGCCGGTATCGTTGCGTCAGCCGTATATTCATTGCCGCTAGAAGATTCGTATTCTAAATCGCCGGTGACGTGGTGCGAGAACAAAGGGCGCTGCGCTTGCGGGTTCTTCATCGACTTTCTCTGCTCGGACTGAATGCGCATCTGCGCGCACACGTCAAAGACGCGCCATTCGTCTACTTTCGATCGCCGGCAGGACGATTCCAAGAATGCCAAGGTAACCGTGTTCAAACCAACCTCGGCATCTTTCGCCTTATCGAACACCCTCAAGGCGGAGGAGACTTCGTTGAGTCGACAGCATTCGTCGATGAGCGCGCCGTACATTTTCGATCTCGGCGTATCCTTTCGATACGGATTAGCTCTTTTCATCTTTCTCGGTACGTTATCTATTTCGTTATTTTCGTAGTATTCCCAGAACTCCATGGCAGACGTGAGATCTCCATAACGCGCAAAAGCTTCTACGAGCGCACATAAAACGTCCGGGCCAAACAAAGAGATTTCGGATTCAATCGCGAGTTTCGCCATGCTCTTCGTTTTGCTCATGAAATCAACCTCTTGCTCGACGACTTCCGCGTTTCGTGCGACGGCTTTAAATAGAGATCCCATGGCTAACGGCCCGAGTTCTTCGGCAATCGTCATCTTCCCGTTCGTGTGATACTTTTTGCGTCTCTCTACGAGATTCCAAGCGTCGGCAAGAAAGCCGTTGTCAGCGCACGATTGCACCAAATCTTGGAACGTTTCGCGGGTTAAATGATAATACTCCACTTTTTTCGGTAACGAGGTGGTGGCATTGTTTGCGTTTATAGTTGCTTTCACAGTCTTGCTCTCGTTATCTGATTGCCTCGAGCGAAGCCATTTGTATACGCGTAAAGCTCGTTCCGGGTACCCTGCTCGGCACAACGCGCGGACGACGCCCTCGAGCGTGTCGTCCTGAATAGAACCACCGCACTTTATTATAGCTTTAAGTTCTGATATAGTATCTTCAACGCGACCGGCCCGAGAAATGACTTTGACGAAGAGATTACCGCACCAATCGTTCGGCACGACGTTGAATTTGGCCATATCCGCGAAAATTTTATACGCCTTGTCCGCCGCGACGTCTACGTTTTCGCGTTCGACGCTCATGGTCAAGCACCCAAACAAAGCACTTCCGAACGTGACAATCGATGGCGACGCGTTACTTGTATTTTTACCGATATCATCGACAGAATACGATTCGATGATAGAATCGTACACCATCAGTGCTTCTTCTACTCTGTGTGCTTTCACGTTTGCATCCATCCACGCAGTGCGCATAAAATCGTTCACTCGAACGTTCCGATCGCGATTGGCTAACTTATACACTTTCTCAACGTCCGAAAAACGATTCCCGTGCGTACCTAAAACAGTGAGCATGAGAGAATACGTGCGTTCTGTGGCGGGTACTTTTGCTCGTCGCATATCGCGAAAGATTGAAATCGCATTTTCGGCGTTGTTACTCGACGTGTGTGATTTCGTCTTCCTCGCGCAATGTAACAACATCGTGTTGAAAAGAATTTGGTTATCCAACGTGCTGTTTTCGTTCGTTCTGAGCTTCACTTTATCGTACAAATCGGTAGCCTTTTTGACATCGCCGAGGTAAAAGTACAGAAACACAGCCGCACTCGCGACGGAGGACGTTTCGCACACAGATTTGTTCGATTGTTCGAACAATGCCACGCCTTTTGTAGCCATCGCGTGGCCATCGGCGTCGTCTGCCCTCGGTCGACACGCCGTCAACGCGGACGTCAAAATGTGCCGATTTACGGCAAACCCAAGTTTTTTCATTTGTTCTATGGTAGCTAACGCAGATTCGACGTCGTTCGCGCGCGCGTACACAGAAACTAAAGCGCTAAAGACTTGCGACGAGACGTCGAAAGAGTAATCTTTTCTACCGTTGTTCATTTTGTTCGTCTCCCGAAGTCTCTGAGATTCTTCCTCGTACCTTTGTAGGAGCGGTTTCGTGATGTTCTTCGCCAACGCGACCGCTTTAGCGTCCGTTTGCGTGAACGAACCGACTGCCAAGGATCTTTGTAAACACGCCAATGTTGCAGAAACGATGTATTTGTTCATGTCGCCTTGAACGCTCGGATCCTCTTTCGATCGATTGAATAAGTCTAAAGCGAATTCTAAATCCGGTATCGGAGATGCGCTCGCCGCTGCCGTGATGGCCGCACCGTACGTAATCTCCGTCGGTGCTAAGTACGCAAAGTCCTCGGTGAGTTCCTTGAAAATACTTTTCGCAACGCTTATATTCCTCGCATTTTTTGCCGCCGCGATGACGCCGTTGAATGCTCTCACCGCGTCCGTATCGTCTCGAATTCGTTTATCTTCACCTAGTACGTCCACTTTGAATTGTTGAAAAGTGCTCAAAGCCTCCTCGCAATCCGCGCAGCTCGCGCAGCAATCGATGTAGGAACGATACACGATCGCTTTTGGCGTGCCTTTTTCCTTCATATCCTCGAACGCCTTCTTCGCATCGCTCAATCGATTCGCTTTTCCGCACGCTTTCAAAAACGCCGAAACCGTGTATTCATTCTTCGTCAACGACGACTCGAACGCCTGTTTCACGAATTCAAAGTAAAACGCGTTGCTGTTCGCGATACCGTAGCGGTTCTTTCTGCTCGCGCTGGTGGTGGTAGTCGGTGCGTTCAAATCGAACCCGTCGTCGTTACTCTCCCCATCTCGCATCTGCCTCGACATTCTCGATATAAACGCATTCGCCAACCGCCCGCCGTCCATCTTATCGTCCTTCGGATCGAACAAATCGTAATACTCCATCATCAACTCGAACGCGCTCGCCTTCGCGCACTGATCAAAAAAAGGACCGTGATGCTGCGCCACGTTCATTCTCTCAAACAACGAAGACGGCACGCGAGACACCTCTTCCCCTCCCTCGCGCGCCTCTGCGACAAACTGCCTCCGCGCGAACCGAAACGCTCGCGACGGCGCGTTCATCGTCCCTTCCGATATCCGCAGCAACCTCGAAAACTCCTCCAATCGTTCGCTTTCCGTTTTCCTCTTCCACTCTTCCGCCTCTTCCTCTTCTTCTTCTTCAGCGGTCTTTTGTTGTTGTCGTTGTTCTTTCTCGTACAAAATCTCCTCCAGACGCATGTCCTCCTCCGCCGCCGCTTTCAACAGCGCGTCCTTCTTGTACTTTTGGACGACTTTGTTGCTCGCGCTGCTCGTCGTTGACGCGCTACTCGCAAGAAAAGCGGCGTCTTTTCTCCGTCTGCTGTACGTTCTTCGCTTCAGTTTATCCGCAGTCGCCGCCAAAGGAAGAAGAGCGCCAGTCGTTTGATCGTCATCGGTGTCGTCTTCTCCACCTCCTTTTTCGTCGCCCCACGCGTCGTCGTTTTCCTCGTCGTCGTCGTCGTCCTCGTTCGTCTTCTCCGCGCCGTCGTTCCCATTTTTTCTCAACGACGACGAGTTATCTGAAATCGCGCGAAGAAGCGTGGTGCGAAAAGAAGAATCGGAAGAGGTTGGACTTCTTTTTGCGCAACGTCGCGAGCGACGAAAAGCAAAACTACTCGTCGTCTTTGTCCTCCTCCCAAAACCGCTGGATTGCTGGAACAAAAGGGACGACGACACCGCGCAACAACGCGCAGCCGGCGTCATTTTCCCTTTTTTTTTCCCCTACGAATTTCTTTTTTTCTTTTTGTGCCGCCAAAGCGAACAAAAAAGTTTACTTTTTACCCCGGGGTAACGGTTCAAATTAAAAGAAGCAAAAGCGGCGAGATCCAAACATAACAAGCGCCGTTACGAGTGTCCCAACAGAAGAAGAAGCGTATAGATATATACTGTGGATCGAAAAAATTGCTAATAATTGAGAACACAAACGCGGGGAAGAGATTTTTAAGCTTGCGGACGAGACGATGTGCCAACAAAAGCGCGCAAAGAGAGAGAGAGAGAGAAGTTTATCGTCGTATTTTTTGTGTTCGTGCTCGTATTTTGGAATATTTTTTGAGTCCGAATTGTGGTCAAAAATTAACGCTCTCAATCAACAAAGAGACAGACGCGTGTCGTTCTATCGTCTCGTCGTCGCCGCCGCTGCTGCTGCTCGGTAGATACGAAGACATATAAAATAGAAGAAGCGTTTTGAGAGGCTCTGTTTTGTTTTTTTTTTCAAAGCTCTTTTCGAGCGGGAAGAGAGAGAGAGAGAGAGATGGGGTGCGCGAGTTCTTCACCGTTGGTGAACGACGACGGACGACGTCGTTCAGCGGGCAAAAGATTCTTCTTCTTCTCCGGTCGTCGACGAGACGAAGAGCGCGACGACGACGGAGAAGAAGAAGAATGGCGCTTCTTTTTCGACGCGATCCCCTTTGAAACCTCCGCGGTCTCCGCAAGCCTCGCCCGGTGGGTCCGTGCATAAAGAGGAGCAATTTGATGGAGGAGGAGCAAAGAAAGAGAAGAAGAAGAGTCACGCGAAGAACGCGGCGAAAGTGGAAACGAGCAAATTGAGCTTCACGTTTAAAAGAGAGGAACACGACGACGACGACGACGACAACGACGACAACGACGACAAGAAGAAGCGAGTCGCGAGAAAAGAGAACAAGAGTAACGATAACGGCGGTAGTGATTTTCGTACGAATAACAATTCGAGCGAAGGCGGAACGAAGAGCGTGGCGAAGAAACAGCAACCGAAACTGAAAAATTTCAAGGGTTTGCAATACCAAGTGAGCGAAAGCTCGTTCGAGGAAGCCGCGATGGAAGAGGATAACGCGGATGAAGACGAAGCGTCGACGATGCGATTGTTAGAGAGCACGCAACCGGCAATGGCACGGAGGACGAGAGAAGATGAATTGATCACGAGGGACAACGATAACGACGACGAGGAAGAGAACGAGGAAGAGATCGAGGAAGAAGAGAGAAGAATAGCGTCGAGATCTGGGTCGTTGATCGAGAGATTTAATAACGCGAGTGCGACGGCGACGATGACTACAGATGACTACATCGGGGCGCAAAATTCCATGAACGCGGAGTGTAGGAACGTTGAGAGCAATTTTCAACATCCTCCTCGATCGAAAACGCCAGATTTGGCTTTGACCGTGGATAAACGCGTCAACTCGGTAACTTTCAAGAAACAGTTGAGGGATATGCTCGAGAGGAAAAGTTCGGTGAAGATGCCTTCGATTATGACCAATAGCAGCAACGAGGCGAAACGAGAACAAACAAAAAGGAGGAAAGCATCCTTCGATAGCCCTGGATCTTCCAAACCACCGACGACCCCGACAAGCGCAGATAAACAACAGTTCCGTAGTTATTACTCGCACACGACGTCTATGATTAACCGATCATCGTTGTCGTTCAATGACCTGAAATTTGAGCATTCCGAGGAGGACGTCGCGTTTCTCTTGAAGTCTTTGCGAAAATCAGTTTTATTTGCAGACGCGAAAGAAGAAACGCTGCGAGAGTTAATCTCCGTGATGTGGAAAGAATCTGTAGAGGAAAACTATGCCGTAGTCACGCAAGGAGAGAAAGGGAACGCGCTATTCTTAGTCGCCGAGGGCGAATTTGATGTTTTCGAAAGAGTCACGAAAACGACGACGACGACAGCCTTGGTCAACAACAAGAACGACAACGACTCGAAATCATCGTCTCCGCCAGCAGCGAAAGCGCCGCTAGGAAAGTCTCGATTAGGCAGACGTTCTCGAAGTAGTACGAAATCAGACGATGGCAAAGACGATGGCAAAGACGATGGCAAAGACGAAGGCAAAGACGACGTGCAAGAAGACGAGGAAGACGAAGCAGAGGTCAGGAAACGCCTATCGTTAGAACGTGAATCGAACCAGGAGGCAACATCTTCCAGACAAATTAAAAACAACTTAGTCGCCGTGAGTAGCGAAACGAGTATCAGCGAAAAAATCACGACGATAACTGCACAAGAAGTTGTCGAAGTGAAGGTCAACGTGAAGAAACCGGGCGACATTTTCGGCGAGTTGGCGTTGATGTATGGTGCGCCGAGAAGTGCCACTGTGCGAGCGTCGGAGCGGTCCGAAACGAAGGCGTGGTCGACGTGGGTACTCCCACGTCGCGCGTTTCGAGCTGTTGCTAAAAGAGCGGCGGAAGATTTCAGAGAATCCATCGCGGTTTTTATGAGTCTCGTCCCTGTGTTTGCGCCGTTGAGTGTCGCTGAGAGACTGCGACTCGCAGACGCGATGGAAGAAATTGAGTTTGAACCTGACGAAGTAATCTTGAAACAAGGAGAAAACGCTGGTGACAACAGCGGATTTTATATCATCGTTTCTGGAGAAGCCTTGGTGTATGTCAACGATGACGACACGCCTGTAATTGACGATAGCGACGAAGACGATGACTCTAAACTTGGAATTTTAGTTAATCACTTGTTTCGCTCGAATTTTTTCGGAGAGAAGGCGCTCTTGTTCGATAAACCACGAGATGCGACCGTAAAAGTTGGGCCAAACGCACCGCTTCGGTGTTTGAAGTTAAAGCGCGTCGATTTCGTCGCGATGATGGGTACGTTGCAAGATTTGTTATCGAGACGAAATAGCGTGACCCAGAAGCGAAACTCAAAGAAACTAAAAATTTCGTCTCCTCGGAGCGAAGAGAAAAAGAAAAAGAGTCCTCACTCGAACGATACTTTTGCGAATAGTGACGAACCGGAAACGTTGGAAGGCGGTGACGATGATACTGAAATTAGTAGTGCAACCACTGCTTTTGGTGACACTGACGATTCCCAGAAAAAGTCACCGATAAAGACGTTCCAAGGTATCCTCCGCATACGCCGGGTCGGCATGGGATCGCGAAATTTATACTACGACGCGTACAATCCCGCCGACGAGTCTTCAATTTACCGAGACGTCGATGCCATCGGTACATTCAATGAATCCTTCGTCCAAAGCATCACCTCGGGCTCGTTCAACGCATCTATGCAGCCGTTCATTTTCACCGTCTCTGAAGGCGCTTTAATTGGCGGTGGTGCAGTCGGATGCGTCAACGAGTGCAACCACTACGACACTCAACAAAAGTTCGCAATCAAACGCGTTCGAAAAGTTGCGGTGAAGTCTTCTCCAGAGCACGTCTTGTCCGAGCGTAAAATCGTCGCAGAATTGAACCACCCGTCGATTATTTCCTTACACGGTGCCTTTCAATCCGACCGGCACTTATATTTCCTCATTGATTTAATGAACGGGTTTGATTTAATGGACGCGCTCGTTTCAGTTGCGACGGTTCGAAAAATGGCGCACACGACCAAGCCGGACGCTCCTTTAAGGAAAGTTTTGGTAGGATTTGATGAAGATGCCGCGCGGTACTACGCGGCTCTCATCGTGTGTGCGTTCGAGTATTTGCACGAATTGGGCATCATCTATAGAGATTTGAAACCTGAGAATGTATTTCTGGATAAGTCAGGAAGAGCTAAACTTGGTGATTTCGGCTTTGCAAAAAATATTGGCGAAAGTGGTCATCAAACGTTCACGTTTTGCGGCACGCCTGGTTATGTCGCGCCAGAGATGGTCCTGGCGCGAGGGTACTCCTACGGGGTCGATTGGTGGGCCCTCGGCGTGTTGATTTACGTCATTATTTCCGGTTTACAACCGTTCGGTCAAAGAGGTCAGGGGGAGAAAGGAGGCGATAATCAACCGCCACAAAATAATCCGTTGCAAGTCATGCAACGCATCGCCGATGCGAGCTTTCAAGTGACGTACCCTATTTATACCTCTGAGGAAGGGTGCGATTTAATTGCCGGTTTGTTACAACGCCGCGTGGCGAAACGACTAGGCAACTTAAAAGGTGGCGCACAAGCGATAAAAAATCACCCGTGGTTCGAGAACTTCGACTGGGATGCGTTGGAGAATGGAACTTATCCGCCACCACAGTTGCCAGAGCCGTCGAGTGCTATACTGGCGTCGCACACGGCGCGGTTGGCGGAAATTGAAAAGATGGTTTTGGAGCAAGAAATGCGTGACGATGAAAAAGGCGAGAACGATCCAAAGTTGCTTGCAGCGAGAGAGATTTTTAAAGACTGGTAGAATTTAGTTTTATAGAATGTTGTACATTAATTGCGCGCTAGTTCTAGTGTTCATACAAGTACTGCGGCACCCGAGCGCTTCGCTCTTGAATTTTTCTCTCTCTCACTTTCAAAGGACTTGGTGAGTATTTAACGTTTGAACAAAAATTGTAGATCTTCCGGCGATAACTTCGCCATGCTCGCCTCGTTCCCATCCATTGTTCCTTCAAAAACCAACCGCTTCAACTTTTGTAACTCGTGCATTTTCGACTCGATCGTGTCCTTGCACGCGAATCGAAACGCAGTCACCTCTCTCGTCTGCCCGATTCTGTGCGCGCGCATCACCGCTTGCATCTCCACTGCCGGATTCCACCACGGCTCTAAGACGAATACGTAATTCGCTGCCTGCAAATTCAGACCTTCCCCGCCGGATTTCAAAGACATGATGATCGCGTCCACGTCCGGATCAGTGCAGAACTCGTGTAAATTCTGCGCTCTCGCCGTTACTGGCATTGATCCGACAAGTTTGCGAATGACGAAATTTTCCTTCTTCATGCGCCATTCGACGATATCAATCATGCTCGTATACTGAGAGAAGATGATGGCTTTGTTCTTTTTACCATCGCGACCGCTTCGTATCTCCCGTAGCTTTTCCAACATTTTCTCAATCTTTGAAGATGTACGGTATTCGCTCAAATCGATTTGATTCAGGATTGATTTGTTTGGCACGACGTCGTCGGCGTCTAGTTCGCCTTTCTTCTTGGATCCGCCTCTTTCATCTTTCGGAGCTTTGATTTTATCGATTGCTTCGGCATCTGGAAACAAATCGATGGTCAAGTTGGTTCGGCATTTCGGACACTTAATGCCGTCCGCGCCAAAGTCGATCTCCAAGTATGGTTGTATACACTCGCGGTGGAAGATGTGTTTGCACTTGGACGTGGCCGCATCTTCAGGTTCGACTTTCTCGCCGCAATCTGGCATGCCGCAGTAGTGCATGGTTTCTTTCGCATCAGATGGGACGTTCTCTCGCACCTCATATTCTTGCTTCTTCTTCGTTCTATTCTTCGTTGTAGTGTACTCCTCTTCCTCTTCGTCTTCTTCGTCTTCTTTCTTTTTTGCCTTCTTTTCAAATTTCACTTCTGAGTGTTGGTTACGCAACTTTGGATTGCGCGAATGCAAAACCAAATATGGGTGATCGCAAGCCTGTCGTAAACGAGAAAGCAACTCGAACACGTGCGCGTAGTTATTCAACACCGTACCTTTCTTGACAAACCCGTCGAATCTCGCGGTAACGTTCGCGTACAAAGCTTCGTAAAAATCTCGCTCGGTTTGGTCAAACTCGGGTTCCAAGACAATTTCGTTCAGTGGCGGCAGCACGACGTCCGCGGCGCGTTCTTTCTTCGTTCGTCTCAACATCGCCGGGAGTAAGATGTCGTTTCGGAGCGTTAAGTACGCTCTCTTACCCGCACCAACACCACCATAGCGTTGGATCGGGTTGATGACGTCCTTATTAAACTTTGAAAAGTGTTTCAAAGGCGCATGGCCGCACTGTACGCAAAAATCGTTGTTCGGTCCCATGTCCCAGCACGCGCTTTTGCAACCGCAGATACCCTCTTTGGAGCCGTCTTTAGTGCCGATTTTTGCGGTACAAAAATAAAACGAGTACGGTTCCATTTGTAGGAAACGGACGAGAGAGTATAAATCGCCGACTCTATTTTGTAACGGCGTTCCGGTGAGGCACCATTTGTAATCGCTATCCAAAGCGTACACCGCTTTCGCCGTAGAAGTTGTTCTTGCTTTGATTTTGTGCGCCTCGTCGAGGATGATTCTTTGCCAATGAATTTGGTGCAAAGGTGAGGTTTGAAGTAACAACTCCTTGATGTCGCGATCGTCCGTGTTGCCGAAAAGTAAGCTGTTGTTATCGCTGTTCGTGTCGTTTCCACGATCTCGCTTTTTTGTTTCTAGTTGTTGTTGCGGCTCGATTTTGATTTTCGGAGGAGTGACTTTGGTGATTTTGATCTCTTCTTCCGTTTCGGTACCATCGTCGTCGTCGTCCTCATCTTCTTCTTCCGATTCGAGTTTAAAATCCGAGTCGTCGTCGTCGTCGTCGTCGCTGCTCTTCTTTTTCTTTTTCTTCGCGCTTTTCTTCTTTGTTGATCTAGCGGCAGCTGTGTCCGCTTTCCTCTTCGGCATTGTCTTTGGTGCGGGCCGAGAATTCTTCGATCCACTTCTCGTCGTTCTCGTCGTCGGGACAACTTCAGTCGCGTCTTCTTCTTCCTCGTCGCTATCGCAGTCCAAACAAATCACTTCGGTCTCTTTATCGTCCATGACTTCCATTTTGAACCCTTTCGCTTTCATAGTCGTCTTTGGCTTCGGCGAATCCATCAGCGCGTTTACAGCGACGTCGACATCTCCTCCGCTGTCCACGATTGCTTTTTCAATCATGTTTCGGGGAAACCCAAAACCCATGTTGACGATTTGCGTGATTTTTGGCTGAATCGCCTTCAATTCTTCCTCTGTGATTTCATCGTCGTCCTCGTTAGAGCCGAGGACGAGGCCTTCGGCCGCAGCCGCTCGCGCTTTGTGCGCGCCGTCGTACATGGACATGTCGCGACCTCCTGCATGCATGTATCCCCGTGCGATAGCCATCAATGACTTGCCTCCACTCTTTTTCTTTTCTCCGCTACTTCTATCACTGTTCAAGTTATCCAACGTTTCCTTCAATTTGTCTTTCGAGATGACATTCAACGTCGCCAACGCTTTCGTATTCGCGACTTCTCGCGTCTTTTCTGTTTTTTCGAGTTTCAGCGTTCTTTTCGCTTGCGGACCACAAAAGTATTTGTTGTGCACGGCTAACGAGCGCGGGAGGAACAATTTTCTACAATACGCGCACGGCACTTTACTCTGCGTCTCGCACTTGCGGTACTCGGCTTCTAAAACCGGAAACGTAGTGAGCACGACGTCCGCCTCGCGCATCTCGTCAACGATCGTCTTCCGTTTGCGGTCGTTATAATACACGAAAACGTTCAACGCGTTTTCCTTCGTGCACAACTTGATTTCATCTTCCCACTGAACCAACGCAGACGTGGGGACGACGACTAACGTGGAACTTTTCTTCTGTGAAGACGTCGCGGTTGCGGAGGTCTTCGTCGCGCTTGATGGCTGTTCTTCGTCGCCGCTCTTCGGGCTTCCCTTCTTGCTTCGTTTGCTACTCTTCGCCTTGGGTTCGTCTAATTCTTCTTCTTGTTCTAATTCTACTTCTACGCCATTCTTGTCGTTGTCGTTTTGATTCACTTCCATCACCCCAGCCTCGCGCATTCGATCCAATCTCTCCTCCTTGCTCTTCAACACCAACGACACCGCCTGAATGGTCTTCCCCATCCCCATCTCGTCCGCTAATATCCCTCCTTTCACAGCCGTCTTCTCGTTTCCCATCATCCACGCCAGTCCTTCCCTCTGAAACGGCAACAAACTTCGAACCAAACCTCTCGGCGGCTCCGCCGGTTGAATCTCCTCTCGTTCTAAAAACGTCCCCGCGTTTGGATCCACCTCGTCCTCCTCGCACTTCGGCTTCGTCGACGACGTCAACGTCGCCATCAACTCCTCCCGCATTTCCTCGTCTTTGATGAACTCTTTATTCTGCTTCACTTTTTGCGCCTTCCCAAGCTTCTCCAAATGCGCGTTTTTACCTCTCGCCGCCGTTTGTGCCTCATGTTCCGCCCCTCCTTTCCAGTACGTCATCGCCTTCAACTCCTCTCTGGTCACCCCTTCAAATCTCACGCAATCCGCGTGATACCATCCCGTCACGTACCCAAAATACGACCCGCGCCACTGATACGGCATGCCAACCCGAACCGCAT
>Ga0181588_10001575_pt1 | contig 20233 bp, 9 predicted proteins | sample 071ome_26_FD_148607 | JGI IMG/M metagenome (GOLD analysis project Ga0181588, IMG submission 148607) | Coastal salt marsh microbial communities from the Groves Creek Marsh, Skidaway Island, Georgia - 071409BT metaG (spades assembly) | ecosystem: Environmental > Aquatic > Marine > Intertidal zone...
ATATGAACAATTTACTGACTTTATAGAAATTAATCGCAAGAGAAAGGAGATTATGTTAGAAGGTCATAACATATACCCTTTCATCGGTTCTTATAAAGGTTTGATTAATGCAATAAATTATTTTGGTTATAATAACTTACAGGTAAAAGAGTTTTGGAAAAATGTAAATTCATCCTCACCTAATTATGGAAAGTATATTCAATCTTCGCCAATAAAGATTTTTGATCCTACCGTTTCTTATAATGATTTAAGTATTACTTTGCCTAATAAAAACTTTAGAAAGACTAGTCTTTTTAGTTTGGTTTATAAAATTAATCAGGTTATTGATGGTAAGTATGACATTGAAGATCTTCCTATAACAGAGGAGGTATTTGATTATACGATAGAGGAGGTGCTAATTAAGCTATTTGGTTTAAAGAATAGACTAGAAAAAGAATTTCTCCCCCTTAACGCCAGAATTAAAGATATTACAGGTGAAGCCGATTTCTTTGGTCTTTTAGAGGTTACTAATACTATAAGTAGAAATGATAAGAGAAACATATCGGCCGGAATTGCAGCAGATTTTAAAGTTAGTCCTGAAGGGTGTAATTACTTAGAAGATCTGAGATCATTTGCAACCTTTTGTTTACAGGAAGAGGCTGTAGTGGGTCAGGCTATTATCAATTTCTGTAATGCTTACATTGCACCATTATCTGGTGGTACTGGTTCAACCGGAGGTACCGGTACTTCTGGTGCTGGTCAAAGAAACCTTTTGTTAGGTCCTTATAATGATGGAGATCCTTTACCTCCTGTGCCTATAGGCCCTGATATCAATGATATTTTAGGATCCCCTTATGGTGGGCAGAATTTAACGGTTGATGGTATTGCTGATGTATACCTCGCTTACTTTTCAAAATACGCGCCTAATCTTAAAGAGATAGGATACCCAGAAGATGGTTGGTCTTCTCTATATTTACCTGATAAGCCAGGAATTCCTATTGGGGCTTTAACTGTATTAGAGAATACAAGCTTTAATAATTTAACATGGAATAATATAGATATGACATGGGATCAAATATCTAACGCTAATAGATTCCATACATATGACTTAGATCCACAGGGTGCAATACCTGGGGATGTTTATAGAATATTTGATCCTATATCAGAAACTGAAGCCTTATACACAGTACAAGCCGGGGATACCGATAGTGATATTAGAGATCAATTATATAACCAATTAGTAGCATTTAGAACATCATTTGTTGATCCTTGGGTTTTTTGGGATATATCAAAAGAAAATCTACCAAACGAAGGTGATGTGATTAGAATATTTGGTGATGGTACCGAAAGAATAGTATTAAGTGTTAACACTTCTTCAGGTGCTCTATTCAGAAAGATTGACTATGCAGGAGAGTTACTCTATACTTGGGATAGTATACAAAGAGGAAACTTTAGCGAAATTGAATGGACGGTTTATAAGGATAAGACCGATGTATCCCCTGCATTTTATTACAATGTAAGAGGGTCTATTGCCGATTATAATAGATTACCTATAACACTACCTTATGTTGGTGACTATTCTGTAGAAATGAGATTATATGATTTATACAATAACATATCTTCTCTAGTCAAGACTGATGAAATTTGTATAGATGCTAAAGAGGTAGAATATTCAGGATGGTATCAAGCAAGGAAATCTGAATATACTTGGAATGGTGAAGGAAAGTGGAAATGGAATGATTATGGGTCAATGTGGAATCTTCCTATTGAACCTTCTGTTATCTGGGATGAAGAAACTCCTAGTTTATACGAATCTTTAGATAGGGTTAATGCTATACTTAATACCTTTGGTTTAGGTGTTAGTCCTAATTTCCAGTTACTTAATTACCAAGATGATGGTAAGGTTAGCTTTATGGGACCTTATTTTTGGAATAATATTAAAGAAGGTACTTGGAATGATTCATACCACTTATGGTGGGATGTTACTTCCGTCACAGGTGATACCCCAGCATTTTTTCAGTTTAAAGAAATTCAACCGAATTCTTATCTTAAGATAATAGATAATAAAGGAAAGGTAGGTGAACATTATTTTAGTCCAACTACAACCACATTGGCTCAGGCTGCGTCTCAACTTAATTTAAGTAAAGATCCTGTAATTAATAAATATGTTTACAATGTGGTATATGATGTGTCAAATAATCAAAAATTTGTACAAGCAGTTGCAAGATATTTTGGTATCTATGGTGATTGGAAATTCTTAGATATGGTTGATGTTAACGGTGATAGAATTTGTGCTAGTACCGGATCTACAGGATCTACCGGATCTACAGGATCTACCGGATCTACAGGATCTACGGGATGTGAAAGCATTATCTATAGGAGCGGATTACATAAATCAAGTAATCCTACTTGGAGTACAAGTAAGTTTATTAATGATGGTGTGACCTTACCTAAACTGACATGGATTATGTTCGTTTATGATAAATGTAAGATTAAAGGTAAAGGAAAACCTAGATGGACTATCAAGAATACCACTGCACGAAATACATCCGATATATATTTTGAGAGTAAATACTTAACTTACCTTTTTCAGGATCCAGGAAAGTATGAAATAACTTTAGAACTTACAGATTCTAATGGGAATAAATATAAAAAAGGAAGAAACATTCTAATAATAAAATAACAAAAAAAGATGGCAATTAGCGTAACAGAAATTCTCGGAACGGATTCTTTATCAGGGTCTAGGTTAGTTATCAATGATAACTTTAACATTCTTGCTAGTGAGATTAATGCAATGGAGGTTTACTTCAATCCTACATCTGGAACTCTTAACAACTTAAATGATGTTAAGACAGAATCCTTAAGAGTTGGGTTAAGTACCGTCTTATTGGATATTAATGCTAGCACATTTGACATTTTAACTAATGTTGAATCAACTGGAAACATTACTTTAACCGGTGCAGGTTTATTTAGAAATGATGTTGATCCACAAACTCTTAATGATACCTTTTCAGGACCTTCATTAACTATCAGTGTTGGTACTAGTACTGCTATTCCCCCTTACACGGTGGAAAGAGTAGGTAACTCTAACGCAAGTGCATTAACTATAGAACTTCATGATGGAGCAATCGGTCAGGAAATTTTCTTTGTTTATTCAGAAGCCCTGACTGGAGTTGTAGATATTACAGGAGCAGTTAATGCTTTAGTATTACCTGGTGCTGGTGGAACTCCTACGGTTTCATTGAATGCACAAGGTGAAAGTGTACATTTACTATGTGTTGATGATGGCACTGGAAACGGAGATTGGTACCTAGTAGGAGGGGTTGGATATACTATTTCCTAATTAAAAAATTGACAACTGAATGGCTACGACGCCCTTAATAAAAACACCGCAAGCAGATGGAGGTACATTTTATACCTTCTCGTCTTCAGCAAGAGACCTATCTAAGACTCTTAATAACGATAATCTTAGATTAGTCTTTTCTAAGTTTGTGCTTTTAAATATTCCGGATTTTGATAGGTTAGATCCTACGACCTTTAGTAATTATGAAAACTATATGCAGTTTGATACTATTGATGGTATGATTGCAAATGGAGGTCTAAAAGGGGATCCTAATGTTAACTGGGCAGAAAGCTTTCAGAACTATGCTCTTAACCTTGAAGAATTAATCATAAGCGATCCTGATTATGATAACACCGAAAGAAGATCTGTTTCCGAGAGGGTCTTCTTTAAATGGTTAAAGGAAACTGGGGCGATGAGATTCCGTGAAGCTACCAGTTTAGAAAAAAGTGGTGCTGTAACTAATTCATTATATGTTGAAGAAGACGAAGTAAAGTCCGGGCCAGTCCAATATCGTAGGGTTGTTAAATACATAGGCGATATTGATATTGTAAATAATGTAGATAGGGCCGGCGAGGCATATACGGAATTATATATAAATGTACCTACAGAGGTGGGTGGCACTCCTACAATCCTCTTTGACACGGTGTCAGATAATAACTATCAGCCTAGTTTAAAGATTCAAGGTGAAACTGAATATATCTTAGGTCGAGGGACTAGTACAGTTCATCCACAAGGATTGGATTTATTTGCATTTTATGATTATGATCAACCGCTATTAGGGGGAGGTCCTGCTGGATATACAGATCCTAATGCAAACTGGATGAATGAATCAACTCCACCTAATACTACCGATGCATACTTTACAGAGCCTACTACATTTGATAGCGCAGCCAATGTTGATATCAGAAAATATCCAGCTGACTATGGGAGTCCAGCCGGTTATTCTGGGTCTGCATATAGAAGATCAAGTTTAGATGGGATATCTGTTGATTTTACTGCTAGTGATTACCAGCAAATAGTACAAGATCCTACTATATCCACTATTGCTCAATTTAATGGTACTGACCTTTCATCTACTTTTGAATTTAATGCAGTATTAGTTTATTATGATTTGGTTGATTTAAGTAACAGTGCAAATACCACTACTAATTTATATGGTATTTTGCTATTAGATAATATTACACCAACCACCGATGGTGGATACATTCAAAGATATCCTAAGTATAAGCCTAATAAGGTTACCGGGCAAAATGGTAATAGCTACGGGTTTAAAATAAATTTAAGATTTGATGCATCACCAGGAACGGCTGGAATTGATACGATTGTCAATGACTATAACACATTCTCAATGGGTCTATTCGCAGATGCTACGGCACAATTGCAAGAATCGGCCAGAATATTCCAAAGACAACAGATTGAGATATCTGAAATTGAACAAAGAGTACAAGGTTTAGAGAATACAATAAATGCAATAAGTACCTCAACTACATTACAGAACCAACTTAATAGTATACAAAATCAACTTGATAATGCAAGCCTTGCTTTTGCAAGCGAAAGTTCTTTATTAGATCTTATTGCTAAAAACTCTGATGAAATACAAGGGTTAGCAAATGGTAATGTTGCACAAACCTTACAATACAATACGGATGTTTTAAGAGGAGGGCCTGGAATTAGACTGAACAAGAATACACCTAATCAAGTTAGAGTGGATCTTGTAACACAGCAATATAATTTAATGATACCGTTTGATGAAAACAGTGTACAGATCTCTGTTGGTAATCCTTTGGATCTAAATGTAGTTTCTCCTAAAGCTTATGCTGAATTGATACCGTTTACTAATATGCTTAGGTTAGATACTGTGAATGATCCTAATGGTGATTTATTAATATACATTGATGATACTGATACACAATGGTCAGTAGGGCAAACGGTAAGATTAACATTTAACAATAATGTCAATTTAACATCAAGAAATGTTAGAATATTTACTGATGCGTCAAACAGGCTTAATACTGGGGTTTATGGTAAAACGATTGCAAACATTACTGGTAGCGAATTAAGCACAAGACCAATTATAGAATTAATATGTACCGAACAAGGTATCTTAAATTTCGTATATGATATTATCAAATAAATAATAAAAGTATAAAAACTGATGGCCGAACAAAACTCAATATCTACTCTCTTACCTGAATTATTAAGACTCTTTAATAATTCTATGGAGAGCTTTGAAAAAGTGAATCAGGCAATTACCTCAAGTAGGGATTCTGTCACGATTAACTTACAGACCGAGGATGGTACTAACCAGCGTGTTACCGTGCCTTCGTTTGGCTTTTTGAAAAACTCTATTGATAGATTAGATGCTAATGTTAATACTATAACTAATGTAGACGGTGGTGGGAGTTCAATAAGACTTTCTGATGGGACATTTAGAAAATTAGTTCTAGCAAAGTTACCAACAGAAGCACCTGACCTAACAGGAATCAATTCTGTTAATGAATTTAATATTAAGCCTAATTGGTTTTTTGAAGAACTTATTAATCCTTTACTTTATGTTTCGTTTGATTTAACTGATCAGGTACCTATTGATACCGAAAGAGCAATTATCCAAAGATACATATTAGATACCAATACACAAAGCAAAATTCAGTTTTTTGATAATACTTACAATGGGAGATCTGAAATTAGCTATAATGACTTTTTACAGAGTATAGTTGAAAGAAACATTTCATATGTATTGGATGAAGCCGTTGTTGATTTACCACCTAGAGTAAAAAGATATAGTGGTAAGTTTGGCGTAACCAGAATTACTGAAACTGATTTTACCGAGGAGGTGAACGGGGTAACTGTTACAACAAAGAAAAAACAATATAAATTAAATAAGCTTTTCTATTCTGATGCTGAGGCTGATTTTCCAGATACAATCCAACTTAAAGTAGGAGATTCATTAGAGGTTATATCAAACCCTATTGATACTAGATACATAGTTAAGAATGTTGATAGTAGTACAAACACAGTAATTTTAGAATTGGTTGAAGGTAGTAAACCAATTCAGATAGGCGCAGATATTCTTAAGATAGGCTCTGCTTTAAATGATCAAGTTCAGGTTGATGTTACCGTAGGGTTTAATGAAAGGTGTGTTACCTTTATTAAGCCTATTGATCCGGATTCAAAGATACCTTCTGTTAATTGGTCACCGGGTTCTGGTTTCTATACTAATACTTTAACTACTATTGCATCAAATGGTACGAGGCAAACATTAGCTGATTATTATCAACGTAATGCTGTTGACTTCGGTAGATTCTTATTATCATTTGCGCAAGATAAGATGCCAACGAGTAGAGAGGGGCTGGTACCTAATGCTCCAGTTTTATCATCTACTGATTTTAGCGTAAAGCTTATTAATGGGCAAGTTACAAATTCAGATGCAATTGTACAATTAGAGGATTTAAATAACCAAAAGAATACTCTTGAATCTGGAATTAAAGAATTGGATAGTGCAATATCCCAAACTAGAACAAAGATACAAACTACCAATTACGCAACAAGCGTTGAGAGAAATGCCGATAAGAATGCTTTACAGGGCTTAATTACGGAAAGGTCTTCTAATGCACAGCTTTATTCATCTGTGGTAAAAGAGATTGATGCTAAGAGTAAAGATAATTCTGTAGGTAGTGTAACTCCTAAATATAGAGTTAGAGGTTTTTGGCCAATGCCTGCCGAAAAATCTAGCCCTGCAACAGGGGTACAATCAATTATTAAATATAAAATAAGATATAGATATCTTTCACAAGATGGCGCAGCCAACCCAGTTGACCAATTTACATATGAAGATGGACAAACTGCTAGCCAAGGTGCTTTCTCCAATTGGAATATTGTTGAAAGCGTATTAAGACCAAGATCTAAAAATAGTATTACTGGTCTTTATGAATGGGCACCTATTGATAATGACAATGCAGATGCTGTCAATATTAATCAACTGGATATACCAATAAGAAAGGGAGAAATTGTTGAAGTACAAGTAAAATCTATATCTGAGGCAGGGTGGCCATCTAATCCTATTGAGAGCGATTGGTCTGCTGCTACCAGGATTGAGTTTCCTGCAGATTTAAGTTCAGACAGCGCGGTTGAGTCTATACTTGCTCAAAACTCTGAAGACTTAGCAAAAGTTAGTTTACAAGAGCAATTGGACGCGCAAGGAATTAATGAACATTTATCAAGTTCATTTACCGCAAATGAAACTTATTTTGCACACGGTGCTCCGGTTATTGCTTCAGGATTTTTATCAGAAAACCAAACACCTATTGATCTGTTTACTAAGCTATCAGAGATGCAGGCAAGATTGGATGAGTTCGCTGAAATTCTTAGAAATGCTGCAGGTGAGCTATCGGTTACTTTATTGGATGAACAAGGAAATGTACAAAGGCTTAAAAAGAATGCAACAACTAAGATATTTGCTGGATTTTATTTTAATGAAGTTAAGGATTTGGATGATCCTAGAGGAGCGGTTGTTACTAAAACATTCTTTATTAATTTGGCTAACACTGAACAAACTGGCTTAAGATTAATTTCAAGATTAGCAGGTTCTCGTGTTAGAATGGGTAAACAATCCGAAAACCCATCATACTCTTTATCTGAAGCCTCAGGTGGTAGTGTAATATTACCTGCCACATATTCTTGGTTAGATAATAGCCAAGCCAATCAAAGTAACGGTAAAGCTACTTATGATACAAATGATTCAGATTATAATACTATTCGTAAGTACGATTTAACACCTATCCTTTTAACCAACCCAACAGTTGATGTTGATAATAAATATGGACAGGATGTTTCATTGGCGCCTTACCAATCTGCGCAGAATAAAAATCAATTAATTTATTCAAGATTTCAGGACGTATCTTCTGAAGAATCATTCTATGATTATATCAACCCTAGTGGCGACTATACATTTAATTTAGATACAACAGAAAACTTTTACCTAAAAGATACGTTTGATACAACCTTTACTTCAGGTCAATTTATTTGGGGTGGTGGCTTTGATGCAAGTGGAAACCCAACATCGGCTGCTGCTTATGATTTGCCTCAAGGTGATGAGACCATTGAGGTACATATTACTCACCCTTGGGTAACTTCATATGAGGCATATAGATCCGCATATGTAAGTTTAACCGGGGATAATACTACATTACCTACTGTGTTATCTGCAGCTATTGATTGTACATCCGGTGGTAATGGTACTGCCCCAATTTTGTTTAGACAGTCTAAATTTATTCCATTAACATCAGATCAGGTTAAAGGCAAAAAACAGGCAATCTATCTAAATGAAAATGCTAATGATTTAAACACTTTAGCAAATGCAACTCCTATAACATTTACAGGTACGGGTCAAACATTACAAACGAGCCCAACGTTAGCAGCGATACCTGCTCTTAGCGATGAAACGGATCCGGATTTTGTTGATTACGGTAGAAATATTAAAACTTCGTTTGAGGCATTTGATCAATACTTATTAGGTAAAAATACATGTGGATCTTATCTCTTTATTTCTGCCGACGATCATGAAGTAATACAAGTAGATGGGGATTCAGTCCAGTCTAGCAAAATTGTACAATTCGGATCTTCTAATTCTATCAACATACCTTTAGTATTCCAATATAGAATGACTGATTATTTTGGTACTGGCGCAGGTTCAGGTGGTGGGTTAGGAAATATTGCAGGTGATAGTACTGGGGCAACAACTAATTTAACGTATTCAAAGAAAATTGGATTTGATGTTTATCCTAATAGTGTAGAACCATATCAATTTGATGTTGAAATATTTGCTAAGTATAAGTCAGATAATCTTAATGTAGATGTATTCCCTGCTGCAACTGTTACCAAAGGATTGAATGATTTAGAAAAGGTAATTTCTAAATTATCACCTTCAGTAACTGCCACTAAGGTTAACGAGGTGGTGAGAACTGGTGGTGGGTCTTCTTCTGCGATCAGTAAAGGGTTTGTGAATGAGGCTACTCAATAAGGTACGATCTAACTTTTCACTACCTTCATGGTGAATAAATAAAAAAAGTGAAAAATAGATGGCCGAGACCTTATTAGATAAAGCATCGTTTAACTTATTAAGAACCAACCCCAAATTAACCGGGAATGTTAAGCTCGTAAGTAATGGTAATGACATATACTTAGAATCATTTAGTGCAAATGGCCCTTTGTCATCTTCATCATTTAAGGCCTTTAAGATTGACGGAAGTCAAACTTATGATACTGATGTTTTTAACTTTTTCCAAAGAGGGAAGTTTCCAGTAGATTTAGCTTACGAGGTATTTCAAGAATTTGAGGATGTATCTGTATTGTCATCATACGCAGGACAATATGAAATGTTTTACTCTGCGGGTACAAGATCAATAGCATCTGAAGCGTATAATGAAAACTTAGGTATGCTATCCCCTTTATGGTTAAATCAAAAAATACCTAATTACTTTGTTATATTTAGGTTAGATAACCCGTCTGCTGTAAATAATACAGATGCCTTATCACCTAATGAAGATGAAACCTTAGCACAGACCTCTGAAAACTTTACTGAGTTTGTATTGCAAAATTGTACAGCAATAAAGACATTTGATCTTACTGAAAATTCTAAGCTAGGATCTTATATTAGAAGATATAGAAATAAAGAAGGATTTCCTAAAGCCCCATTAACTGTAAGTTGGAGAAAGGATGAGCCCATTACATGGAATGGTATTTCATATAAGAAAGGTGGGTTTAGTTCAGGTGGGAGTTTTTCTTATGATGATTTAATAGGCCAAGATGCTACTATTGTTCAAAATGAATTTTTCTTTACCCAAGGGTTTGAGAGAAACGGTATTCTTTTGGCTAATCTGATTAACATGGAGTTTTTATTCTCTGATCCTGATGCAGATGATTATTCAATTAATAGATATTTTGGTTTATATGTTAATGAAATAGAAGAAGGTACCTTTGATATATCAGGTGAAGGTTTTTATAAGAATACTGAAAAGACACAATTACCTACTATTAAGTCTATTAATGAAGTTTCCCAGTATCTTAATAAGCCATTTGAAATGACAAATGAAAATGGAATATTGGTATTTCTTGATCCTTCTAAAACGACAGAGATTACAGGATTACCTACACCACAGAGGGTAAATGAAGTAGAGTCTATTTTTTATGTTAAAGATAAAACAAACCAATTTCATACTGTTAAAAAAGGATCCAGGTGGGGCAAGAATCAAATTAGACTTTTTGATAAAAAGATTGATATATCAAAACTTGCAGGATATAAAAATCCTGATACTTTTGCAAATGCAACGATCATTAATAAAGCAGGATCATCATCTTCGTTTATTAACATACTAGGAGAATTACCTATAGGTGCCACAATCACATTCTATGATGGCAATGCCCAGATAGGTCAGGTTGCTGCTAATGAATCTTTAACTAATGGACCAGGTACTTCATTTGAATCATTTTTTAATCCTAAAGGTACAACCGCCGAAATTGCAAAGGCTATAACAAAGGCTGTGACTTTTGGTATTATTCCTGATAAAAGATTTTTTAATGCTACCATCAATGGATCAACTGTTTATTTTACCAGTAGGTTTAGTGGATCAAGATTTAATAGGCTTAAGATTAAAATAAACTGGGATGATTACCCTAGCGAACTTGAAGGAAATATTGAAAGCTATCCTTCAACCTCTGTCGGTAATGAAACCGTAAATTTTGTTGGAGGTAATGATAAGACCTCATCTTTATTAAAAGTAACTGCAGGTGACCAACTTAGATTTGTTAAAGGTAATTATGTAAAGACACAATCTGGGTTTGCATTAATATCTGATTGGGTTCCTTATTTAGAAGAGCCTATTTTTGACGGTAGAGGTAATCAATTAGGATATACCGATGTTGATAAATATGTCATAATTACGATTGAAGATAATCAAATTGATGTAACAAGATCTGGTCAGGTTCAATTGTATTCTGATTATAAACCATCATTTGGTAGATTTTCGTTCTTCCCGGTTAAAGATTTTGACTTTGATTTTTATAGTGATTTATATAGTGAGCTTGGTGAACTTAATTATGAGATAGCTGAATATAATCAATATGATGGAACTGCTACTGGTACTACAGGTGGTTCTACGGGCGGTTCTATAAATTATACCGGGATTAGTGCATGGAACGACATTAGAGAGTTTTATGATGCAGGTGGTTTTACTAACCTGATAGGATTACTTAAAGATTCCGATCCTGATGTTATTTTTGACTCTTCTATTTCATCAGAGTATAAAAGATTAGAAGAAAATTATTTAAAGCAACAGGCGGTTGCTTCTAGAATTATTCCTTACATAAATAAATGGGGGTGGTATAATAATGGAACTGATGTAAGAAATCACCCATATAGATTAGACTTAAGTCTTGCCTTTGGTACTAATAACTTTGCCCCATCTAAATGGGATACGGGTAGATCCCCACAAGGATTCAGCCATGAATGGTATTACTTATGTGAATTTCCATCTTACTTTACCGATAATGCTATAAAATCATCGTGGAGTTACTTTGACGCAGCCCCAATTGATAGCAGCTTTGATAAAAATGGTGATTATGTACCAGGTACATTCCAAAGAACAGATAAGAATTTCTTTAATGAATATTTTATAACAGATAGATTTAAAACTGGAGGTTCTATAAATTTAATAGATAGACAACTCAGATATGGAAGATTTACTGGCGGTGATAGACAAAATTTTGCAGAAGCATTTTTAAGAGGTGTTAGAGTTTCAGTAAAGCCTAAATCCAGCGGTGAAGAGAAACCTAACTTTAATGCCAAGAAATTATCATACATTAGAGATGGGAGGTTTAACGATTATAGGTTCTCTGTTATGCTGGTGCCTAATGCGCCAGATAAGCCAAAGAATCAGATTAAATTTATAAAGAATGAGAAATGGAAAACCGTTGTTATGCTTATCTTTATTTCATTTGATAATGCATGCTTAAATGGCGGTAGTCAATCTGTAGATAGAACTTCTTTGTATTCAATGAACAGTTCAATCGAGACTTTAGCAGACTGTTCGCCTGATGTTTCATACGGCTCATATTCGTATCAAGACTCGGTAATGCAAGGCTCAATTAGTTTTACTTCTTCTAATTGGGAACCTGCCGTTAATGCATATCTTATTCAAGGTGTACCTGATATCTTTGGTAATGATACTAAATTTATTAGAGATATTCAAATTGGATCATCGGGGCAGTTTAATGACATTGGTTTTAAAATAGAAGGAACGGGTGATACTTATATTATTAAAGGAATAAGTAGGGTATTAAATGATAATCAGCTTTATGCAAATGAGATAACAAAGAACGGCGTTAATATTACTTTACCTGATCCAACTGTACCTTCTATTTCATTAAAGAGAGCAAATTATGTTGTACTTGGCGGTGGATATAATGAATATACTGATGTATTAAATAGAGTTAGTTTTGCTGAAATATTAAATGCAGTTAATGATGGAGACCCTAACATTATTTATGAAACTATAGATAAGAATGGGAATAGGGTTCTTAATCCTGATGGTAGTCTTGCTATGACTTTCGCCGTTCAGTTAAGAGCACAGGATGATATTTTGAAGGCTTCTTATATTGGAGTTTTACCGGATCCTAATAAACCAACTGCATTTAACTTAACTGATATTATTGGTTATGATTTATCATTACAAACAAAACCAAGAATAAATCCTATAGGTAGGCATTCAGGTTGGTACGAACCTATTGCTACCCCTGTGTTGTTTTTTAAAGACCCATACTCAAATATAGATTTTGATAATTCTTATAATACAGGTAACACGGGTAGTACGTCATATCCTATTATACCTGATGAGGTTTATAAGTTTAAGGTTTTTGAATTATGTAGATATGCTAATGCAGAATTTAATAGTACCTATTTAAATTTCGGACAACTAAAAAACTTTTTCTATCATAAGGTTAACCAAGAAGATCCATCTACGATTTTAGAGTTATCTAATGATAGTGCATTTCTTAGCCTATATCCATTAATTAATGAGGTAGGTATAGACTATAAGGATTTTTATGTATTTTCATCAAATTGGGAACCGGGCTATTTTATAAAAAGTATTGATAAGTCTAAGATACAATCCGTGATTGGTACTAGGTCAATGATGGAAAAGAAATCATTTTTTGGTTCAAAATATCTTAAGGTACCGGAGCAGATAACCTTAGAGACCTTTATACCTAGTGAATTCTTTAGGGATGCAATAAATGATCCTGCTCTAATTGATGGAACCTTTATGTATGAAGAAGATGAAGCCAATATTAAGTTTTACCTTTTTATACAAAAGAGATTAACAGAATACTTATTTAATGAGATTAGACCTAAGTTTGAAGAATACGTTAATCCTAAATTTGGATTTGGAAATATTGAAACTTTAGATGATGATGTTAACCAATACATTGAACAAAATATATTAAAGCTATATAAAATAGGTAGCATTAATTTCTATGTTAGAACCAATAGAGCCAACGTACCTCCTAATTACGATACGGCTGAATTAACTAATTCTGAAAAGGGTAGTGCTGGTCTTTCAATAGATAATAATGTATCATCTAAAATACTTAATACAAACCCATTTGATTTAAGGCTAATATATAACAAAAGGACCGGTTTCTCTGAATCTTTTGGGTTCAGTGTTACACTAGTTAAAAAATAAATAAAGGAATGCCAATTACTATACAAGAACTGCTAGCATCGGATACCATATCACAGGCAGTTGATAAAATTAATTTTAATTTTGACCAGCTTATTCTGAATGGTGGAGGTCCCGTTGGACCTGCTGGTGTAGCTGGGCCTACTGGTCCAATTGGAGGCAGAGGTATTAGAGGAGAAAGGTGGTATGAAGATCCTAATGTAACTGCAACCGATCCTAACACATTGATTTTCACGGATCTTATTGAAGGTGATAATTATCTTGATGCGAATGGGGTGGTGTGGAAGTATAATGGAACATCTTGGGTTATAACACCTATTGATTTAACTGGACCTGTAGGACCTGCAGGGAGCGCAGATGGTTTTCTATTCTTTGGCGGTTTTCCAGGTGGAGCACCGGCTGGTAATGAAAACGTTGCATACCCTACGCTGATGCCTAGTGGTACCGCAGGTGGTGCCAATTCATCTAATGAAGCGGTACCTTCTCTAATCATTGCAGGTATACCTCAAAATGCACCTGCAACTTCTGGTATAACTTATACTGATGCGTATCAGATAAGCACAGCAATGATGGAAGATTTAGATTCATCCGTTGTGAGTACTATTATTCACCAAAAGGATAGTGCTACTAGCGCTATTAAGTTTATGGGCGGTGGCGCCCTTTTAACTGAAAACTTTGAACAAGATGATGTTACCAAACTGTCAGGTATAAAATTAACCGAGGATGATACCTTAAATATTAATGTACCTAAAGCCGCTACATCACCTACAGTTATCAGTGATCTTATTGGATTTAATCTTAATACATCCATGAGAGGGCAACAATTTAGAGCAGGTAAACAGATTGATATTATATCTGGTGTTGATAATACCCCATCAGGTTTAGTTTCTGAGCACTCAGATATTACATTTACTGTTAATACGTCAAATCCTGCTACTCCTGCAAAGTTTTCTGTGGCCAGTACAAATACATCTTCATCTGCTCTGCTTGAATTGGGTGGAAATATTTCAGCACCTACAACTACTACAAATACAGGAAGAATATATGGTTCTGCTGATAATGTTAGATTTGTTGGCGGCACTGAAGTAGGGATGAGAATTGGTAACAACTTTATAATAGTTGAACCAAGTAATGTTACTATTGAATCTTCATTAGGAGACGTTCAAATTAATACAAATAGTAATGACTTTATTTTACAAGCCGGGACAGGTGGGACAATTGATTTAAACGGTTTTGCTATTAGCGGTTCAGCTGATGATGTAGGTTTTGTTGCGGATGATATTCAACTTATTGGACCTGATATAAAGTTAAGAGCACAGAGCGGTACCCATCAACTTTTTGTAGATAACAGTTCAATTACTGGAGGTGGTACAAAACTTACAGGTAACGTAGTATGGGATGAATCTGGTGTTGGTTCTGTAAGCCCTTATACCTCAACACGACAAATACTTATTAGAAATGGGGGAGCTTCAACCAACCCTCCTCTAATTGTACAAAGGGTGAGTATGGGTTCCTCTTTAGATTTAGGTATAAGAGTCGCAACAAGCACTAGCGCGTCTAGCTTTGTTAATTCAACTGAGATTTATAATGCAGGTGTTTATGTAGATGGTAATTCTGCAAATACCGGTATTATGGGATTTAAACTGGATGCTAAGGATAGCATTTCCAGTAGGGATCATACCCTGTTCCATGCAAAACGTGATACAACCGAAATTGGAAATAGACTTAGGTATGTTAGGAGATCGTTAAACGTCAACCCATGTACTGCAGGTATTACAGGGGGTTCTGGTGGAACAGGCTATACTGTACCGGCTGCTTATATGGATGCAACCTATCTTGATATCCAATTTGCTTGGCCCGGAGGACCTACTGAGAGTTCACCAGTAGCATCAGATGATTCATTTGATTTCTATTTACCGGATGGGGCGTACGAAGGACAAAAACTAGTTTTACATATAACAGCTGCACCGAGTCGGCTTATCACTGGTGCTTTTCTTTTTGAGTGGCCTTCATCAAGTGGTACTGGGGGAACTATAGATATTTTAATTAAGTCATCAGCTAATGGCACCAGTACGACTTATGAGCAGATTGCTCAAATGTCAGTTGGGAAGGTTGGTGCATCACCCAGAAACGGTTCCGAATTTTTAGCCGAGTTTATTTGGAGTGGTAGAACATACCAGGCAGCTGAGCAAAGTACTACTAGTACTATTTACAGGAAGAGGACTATGGGTTGGATCATGGTAGGTGGACCTGGTGTAATTAGTGCTACGAGTGGAACGTTTAAGGCGGTTGAAAATACACAAACATATTCTTAATAGTTAAGAAATGAATACAGAAGATAGAAAAGAACTTAAGAGCTTTATAGATCGCTATAAAGAAATTGAAACATCAATTGAACTAATGCAAAAGAGCATTGAATCTTTGGCAGAAAAAAGAGATAATCTTTTTGATGAGTTGGACGGCCTTAAGAAAAAGGAAGAAACTTTTATGAAAAGATTAATCGAAAAATATGGAGCAAATGAAGTAACCCCTTATAAGTTACTACAGCTTTACGAAGAAGGTCTATGATAGTTATTAGAAACATATTAAGCATAATTACCGATCCTAAAAATACTAGAATGTTTTTACTAGGTGGTATTGTCGTGTTATGTATTTTGTTTTTAAGGCAGTGTCAAGCTACCGCTGAAGCTAAAGGGGAGGCTACAAGAATAGAGAATAACTGGAAGGCTTCATTGGATGAAATTGAAAACTACATTAATGAAAAGGGTAATGCTGAGGCCGAGGTCATGGCATTAAATTTAACTATAGATGAGTTAGAGGAAGACCTTAGATATGAGAAAAACAAACCACCTATTACAATAATAGAAACTAAGACTGTTATTAAGGAGGTTATTGTTGAAGTACCAGTTACCGTGATTGATACTGTCATTGGTAATTTTAGTTCAGCATTTGAAATTAAAGACTCTGCTACCTGGGGTAATAGTTTTAGAGAAATTGGTGTTATCGTACCTTATGAAGCACACGACAGTACAATAGATCTAGGTAATGCTACTATTGATCTTAGTCAAAATATTTGGTTAACGGCTTCTATACTAAGAGATAGAAAAACTAAAGAAGTTTTTGTAAATCTTGAAACTGATTACCCAGGAACAACTTTTAATAGCGCGCAAGGAATACTGATAGACCAAAACAGTAAAGGTTTTTTAGATTTACAAAAACAAAACAGAAAGACATTAGGCATTGGATTACAATTAGGTGTTGGATATGGCAATAATGGATTTACTCCTTATGTAGGTATAGGTCTAGGTTATACTCCTAAGTTTTTGCAATGGTAAATAAATAGAATAGATGGAATCTTCTAGATTTATACAAATAACCCCAGAGATCTTGATTGAGTATATTTATACCGATCAAACGAATCCTACGACATTTAATACCTCTACTTACCCAATAGAGATAATGAGAGATGGGCATACAGGAGGATCTTATATGTTTAATACGGATTCTGTTTCTACTACCATGGGTAACTATAGGGACATATCAGCTGTTGCATTAAACCAAAATAAAACACAATATGTATCATTAGATACTGATGTAGGTGTACCTTATAATGATTATGATCCGGAATTAACCGATAGCGCTAACCTATTGCAAACTTTTGCTCCATTCTTAAATATTGAATATGATAGAGTTAGGGTACATTTTATTGCAGGATTTAATTTCCAAGGTTTTGATGGTTTAATTTTTAATGTAACGTGTCCAAGGAGAGACGGTGTTGATATTAATCTTTCTGCAATTAATTTTCTAAGAGATGATACTCCAGTATTTAACCCTGACCCTTTGCTTATAGCAGACAAGTTATTCTCAACATACATTGAGTGGAGAGTACCTTCTCTGTACTTTATGAATGATAATTTTGTTACAAGTGATCCTAATGGTTTAGGTTATAGACTAACAGAAGGTCAAGGCTTTAAGAGTACTCCAACATTAAATTTGCAAGTATTAGGAATATCAAACACCACTGTTGATAACGGCTATAGCTTTTATGAAGTACGTGAACTTAATGCAGTTAATATATTAAGTAGAGATATTTATGATAATCTTTATGCACAGGTTATTGAATCAAGTATAGGTGATTATTTTGAACTAACTGGGATAGTCACAGGGTCTTCTCTATCTAATTTTATTGCCCAGTTAAATTCTTCTGGTGGTGATTACATAATATTCCATGAAATTACTGTCAGCGAACAGATTGGAAGTATATTTGAACAATCAAGCAACCAGATAATATCACAAACTACTGATTTTGACGAGCCTATCTTATTTAGGCCAATTATACTTAATAGTGCAATAGCAGTATCATTTGCAATTAATTATACATTAAGACTTTATAACAGAGCCGACAGTACACAGATTATTAAAAATGCTAGACTAGTTTCAACCGATACTAAAAAGTATGGTAGAAGACTTATGAAAATTAATTTAGGGGTAGTTCCTACTGTTGCTAATGTAGTTAATCAAATAGTACCTGATGACGGTAGAAATATTATTGTTTCAACAGGGTCTTCTTTAGGATCTAACAGAGCTAATACATCTGAACAAATTGCAGAAAAATTAGTAGTTAAGACTAAGTATGTTACTAGCTTTAGAGATAGAATAAATGTAAAGGCATCAATAGCACCAGTAAAAATACAAAACATAACAGAAACAGATGGCGGTACAAACTAATATAGCATTAACCGAAAAGGAGACTCGGATTTATAAGAAGTTTAAATCTCTTTCTGTAAATGAAGTTCCTAAATTACAGGGAGATGGTGTTATTAAAATATCTCCTTTTGATGATTACTTTTTGTTTACACTCTTTAATGAAATCAATTCTGAGAATGTTCCAATTGATCTAACTAATGTGGGTACTCTTTATATAGTTTTTATTGGTCAGAATGATGAAATAAGAATTCCTAATTATACAAATGTACAGGATATTGATATGTCATCTGGGCAAGTGTTGTTTAGAATAGATAAGGAAAATTCAAAAAAGATACTTGCATTAGATAACAGAAACTTTTACATATCAACTATTATGTCTGATGATGATGGTGCATCTGATGAATCTGTGGTTTATACTGGAACCTTTTTGTCGTTTGAGGATGGTGCAAAACAATCAACTACCGATCAAATAGAGGAATTAAGAATTCAGTATTCTAAAGAACTCGCAGAACTACAATCAAAAATAGAAGCTCTTAACACTACCGTATCGGATTTAACTGAAACGAATGAAGAGCAACTAGTTACCATAGAAGCTCTTAACAATAGTAATGTTAATCTTACAAATGAAGTTGCAACATTAAGCGAAGCCTTAGGTGATTCACAGGCTGAGACATTATTGGCTGAAGCACAGGCGGCTCAGCGTGCAGCCGAGTTGGCTCAATTACAAATGCAACAACAAAATGCTTTGGCTTCATCTGGAAATAGTGGCTTTAATTATATAGCAGCTTCTAGGAATTTACAAAATTATACATTAGACGTAAATCCTGTTACATCAGGTACTTCAGGAGTATCTTCTATAATTACAACAGCATCTAATCCTCCTGGTCCGATTGATGTTGCAGGCAGAAAACAGGGTGTTAGTGGCCTGAGTGGAGTAGGAGGAGTTACAATTCAATAAGATATGTTATTAAGCGCAAGAAATAATCAATTTAGGTTTTCGTTTCCAAGAAACTTTATACCTCAGGAAATTGCAGATAAGTATAGGCCTTATCTTAATCGCATGCCTGGCGGTTTAATCAAGGAGCCTATTGACTTTTTTAATTATGGCATCCAATCATTAAATTTACCAGGTCCTAGTTTTGATCCTACTACACAAAATGATTTTCCTGGTAATACTAGAAGATTTAGATCAAGCATACCTAAACAAGAGCTCTATGATAAATCACTAACGGTAACAATGCAAGCCTTTGATGGCTGGGTTAATTATTGGATGGCCGTTGAAGTCTTTGACTATTATTATAGGTTAGATGGTAAGAATCCATTTTTACCAGAAGGTGTAGGAATACAAATGCTGGATGGCGAAGGTAATGTGTTTGTTACTGCTAGGTTAGGAGAAATGATTATGTCTAGTGTTAGTTCATTGGATCTTAACTTTTCAAGTAATACTATTGAATTTCAAACATTTGATATA
>Ga0181588_10001577_pt1 | contig 20208 bp, 14 predicted proteins | sample 071ome_26_FD_148607 | JGI IMG/M metagenome (GOLD analysis project Ga0181588, IMG submission 148607) | Coastal salt marsh microbial communities from the Groves Creek Marsh, Skidaway Island, Georgia - 071409BT metaG (spades assembly) | ecosystem: Environmental > Aquatic > Marine > Intertidal zone...
GGCAAAGTCACCACTCAGAATGGACTGAGCCAGGGGGTTTTCTATCAACTGCTGGATAGCTCGCTTAAGTGGTCTGGCCCCGTAAACCGGATCAAATCCGGCCTGTGACAGATGATCAAGAACACTGTCGTCCAAGTCCAAAGACAGCTCACGCTCGGCAAGCCGTCCACGCAGGGCCGCCAACTGGATCGTCGCAATGCCCCGAATCTGGTCCTGACGCAGGGGATGAAACACGACAGCTTCATCGATACGGTTGATAAATTCCGGTCGAAAATGCTGGCCCACAACGCCGAGTACCGCCTGCTTGATTGCACCGTAATTTTCATCACCCGCCATGTCTTGAATCAGCTCAGAGCCCAGATTCGATGTCATGACGATAACGGTATTCTTGAAGTCGACCGTGCGGCCTTGTCCATCGGTTAGTCGACCGTCCTCCAAGACCTGAAGCAAAATGTTAAATACATCGGGGTCGGCTTTCTCCACCTCATCAAGCAATAGGAGGCTGTAGGGTCGCCGTCGCACTGCTTCAGTCAAATAACCCCCCTCCTCGTACCCAACATAACCAGGGGGCGCACCGATCAGGCGGGCCACCGAATGCTTCTCCATAAATTCAGACATGTCGATGCGAACCATGGCACGCTCACTGTCGAAGAGATACTCTGCCAGCGACTTACACAACTCGGTCTTGCCCACCCCCGTCGGACCAAGAAACAAAAAGGAACCATTGGGACGGTTTGGATCTGAGAGCCCAGCCCGAGATCGACGCACCGCATTAGCAACGGCAACAACAGCTTCTGATTGACCCACCACGCGCTGGTGCAATACCGATTCAATCCTGAGCAGTTTCTCTCGATCACCCTCCAGCATTTTTGTGATAGGAATACCGGTCCAACGAGAAACCACTTCCGCTACCTCCTCTTCAGTCACGCGGCTTCGCAACAGCTGAGGTGCCGGTTGGTCCTCACTGGAGGCTTCTGCGAGACGCTTTTCAAGCTCAGGCAACTGTCCATACTGGAGCTCCGACATTTTTGCCAGGTCACCGGCTCTGTGAGCCACCTCGAGCTCGCTCTTTACTCGCTCAATCTCACTCTTTAAGTGCGCTACTCCTTGCACCGCTGCCTTCTCAGTCCTCCAGATCTCCTCAAGGTCGGAAAACTCCCGCTCGATCGTGCCAATTTGATCATCAAGCAACTGGACCTGTTTTTTTGCCGCATCAGTGGTGTCTTTTTTTACCGCCTCGCGCTCGATTTTTAATTGGATCAGCCGTCGCTCCAGACGATCCATCGCCTCAGGCTTTGAGTCGATCTCCATACGAATACGGCTTGCAGCTTCATCGATGAGGTCGATCGCCTTATCGGGCAATTGTCTGTCAGTGATGTAGCGCTGGCTCAAACGCGCAGCGGCGATGATCGCGCTGTCAGTAATGTCAACGCTATGGTGAACCTCGTAGCGTTCCTTTAAACCGCGGAGGATTGCAATGGTGTCCTCTTCCGATGGCTCAGTTACCAATACTTTCTGAAAGCGCCGCTCTAACGCCGCATCTTTCTCAACATACTGACGATACTCGTTCAAGGTGGTGGCACCCACGCAGTGCAACTCGCCCCGGGCCAGTGCCGGCTTTAGCATATTGCCTGCGTCCATCGACCCCTCGGCTTTACCTGCCCCTACCATCGTGTGAATCTCGTCAATGAAAAGGATGACGCGACCCTCTTCCTTGGATAACTCGTTGAGTACCGCCTTGAGGCGCTCTTCAAAGTCACCACGGAACTTCGCTCCCGCCAGTAAGGCACCCAGGTCGAGAGCCAAAATGCGCTTATTTTTTAGGCCTTCGGGCACCTCGCCATTGATTACACGCTGGGCCAGCCCCTCGATTATGGCAGTCTTACCGACACCCGGTTCTCCAATGAGCACCGGATTATTTTTGGTCCGACGCTGCAAGACTTGAATCGTGCGCCTTATTTCATCATCGCGACCAACGACGGGATCAAGCTTTCCTGCTTCGGCTCGCGCAGTGAGATCGATGGTGTATTTTTCAAGAGCTTGGCGAGATTCTTCCGCCTCAGCCCCGGATACGCTTTCGCCGCCTCGCATGGATTCGATCGCCGCGCCGAGCGCTCCATCGGTGACTCCCGCCTTCGCTAAGAAAGAGGCGACGGGCGAACTCTTGTCCAGCATAGCCAGTAGCACCAACTCCGAGGAGAGGTAGGTATCCTTGCGCTCTTGGGCAAGCTTGTCGGCTCTGTTTAAAAGACGGCTGGTGTCCTGCGAGATATGAACATCCCCCGCGCTACCACTAACCGTTGGCTGTGATTCGAGGCTGTCCTGCACTACAGACGTAAGTCGCTGGAGGTCAGCTTTACACTGCTGCAGAAGTGGTCGAATTGATCCCGCGTGCTGACTCAACATAGCGCTCAATACGTGAACCGGCTCGATGAACGCATGATCTCGACCCACGGCCAGTGATTGGGCATCTGCCAAAACCTGTTGCAGTTGGTTTGTGAGTTTATCCATTCTCATTGCCTGGTCCTTTTCCCTCGTAAGCAGGAAATCCTTTTCGATGGTAAGGAGATGGTGGCAGAAACCCCTTTTTTCAAGGGGCTTTCCCAAAGGGCTTTTCCCAAAGGGCTTTTTCCTAAAGCTTTTTTCGGGCTTTCTCTGGCAAGATCAAAACGATAGTTCGTGGAGCGCCATGGTGGGGCCTGTTGCGACAGCGCGATTGAGAGAGCGTCAGGGGTACGCGAGCCGCAACGTTGAGGCTCCTGTTTCAAGGTAGCAAGGCCACAATGGTTGCCATCCGCCCTGTGAGGCCATCACGACGATGAGAGAAAAATTTTTTAGAGTCGGTGGCAGTGCACCAGGTGCCTCCTGAAATATTGAGCACCCCTGCACGCTGTAAATCTATCTTTGCCAAGGCGGGCAGGTCGGCATAAAACTTTTCCGACTCAACCCCCTGCTGAAAACATGACAAGACCTGCTTGCCTAACGATCCGACGAACGCTCGGACAACATCGCTGCCAACCTCAAAAGCTGGTTGCAAAATCCCGGGGCCAATCCACGCTCGCAGGTCTTGCGGATTACCGAGATGACGCATCAACTCAGGCACAATGCCAGCCGCTAACCCACGCCATCCTGCATGAGCAATGGCGACTTTTGTCTCAGCTCTATTGACGAGAACAATAGGTAAACAATCCGCCGTGAGAATCACGAGGGGCAAACCAGGCCGACTCGTCCAGCTTGCATCCGCAACCGGCATTTCCCCCGCCGCCACATCATGCGCAGCAACGACTCGCACCCCATGCACCTGCTCAAGCCACACCGGTGGGCTGCACCCGGGGAGATAGTCCGCAATACGCGCACGATTCTCTGCTACATGATCAGGGTTATCCCCAACATGCCCCGCGAGATTCAAACTATTGAAAGGCGCCTGACTGACCCCACCGAGACGCAAGGTGGTGAAAGCTACAACTCGCTCTGTAGATATAGGCGACTGAACAATGTTTATCCCGCCCACTACGCCGGGTCCTCGGTGCGCAGGACTGACAGAAGCTGAGTGAGATCATCGGGAACCGGCGTCGTAAAGCTGACGTCCTCATTACGTGCGGGATGCACGAAACTCAGGGATTGCGCATGTAATGCCTGCCTTGTGAAACCACGCAGTACCCTCAGCAGCTCATCACTCGCCCCTTTGGGTACCCGGGAGCGACCACCGTACACGGGATCCCCGAGCAAGGGATGCTTATACCACGCCAGATGCACCCGAATCTGATGGGTACGGCCTGTCTCGAGGTTCACCGTAATCGCGGTGTAATGCCCAAAGCGTTCTCCCACATGAAAGTGGGTAATTGCGGGCTTGCCCGACGACGTCACCGCCATTTTTGTGCGCGCCGTCGCGTGGCGGCCAATAGGCTCGTTAATGGTTGCTCCGCCTGAGAGCACCCCCTGGCAAACCGCCACATATTCGCGCTTGACCGTGCGGTCGGACAGTTGCGCCACCAGAGACCGGTGCGCCATAGACGAGCGGGCAACGCAGATCACACCTGAGGTGTCTTTGTCTAATCGATGAACAATACCGCCTCGGGGCAAGGCCTCCAGCTCCGGGGCATAGCCGAGCAGCGCATTGACCAGCGTGCCTGTAGGATGTCCCGCTGCAGGGTGAACCACCAAGCCCGCGGGCTTGTTTACAACGAGCACATGCTCATCCTCGAACAGAATATCCAGGGGGCGCGCCTCCCCTTTCCAGCTCACTTCGGGGCTGATCCGGGCACGAATCGCCAGGTTTTGGCCTACCGACACCTTGTCCCTGGCCCGCCGCTCGCCCCCGTCCACCGTCAGGCTGCCCTCAAGAATCCAGTCCTGAAGCTTGGATCGCGAATACATGGGAAAAAGCTTCACCGCAGCCTGATCCAAGCGGATTCCATGCATTTCAGCAGGTATCTGGGCGTCCAGTGACACCATATCGGAAGAATCAGTCAATCCGTCATGCCCTTATCAATGCCTCCGCGGGCTGTTGGCCAGCGACCGCTTCGCGTTACAATGCCGTCAGACACAGGTCCGCAGGGAAATTCCACCTTTGACTCTATCGACGCCCGCCAGCATGTTTCTGTCAAAACCAGCACGCCTCATCAGCACCTTGATGTTACTAGCCATGATATCAGCCTGTTCCTGGTTTGGTGGCGATGACATTGAAATAGCAGATTCCGGTGAGCAGCAAATTTATTTTGATGCCCAAAGGCACCTGGAAAACGAGAATTTCGATATGGCCATTCGCACCCTTCAGCTACTGGAGAGTCGATATCCCTTTGGGAGGTATGCCGAGCAGGCACAGCTAGAGCTCGTCTATGCGCACTACGGCGCTTATGAATTCGAGGCAAGCATCGAAGCGGCCGACCGATTCATCCGCCTCCATCCCCAGCACCCCAGTGTTGACTATGCCTACTACATGAAGGGTCTTGCATCCTTCGACATGGAAGGTGACTTTCTCTCCAAGTTCGTGCCAACAGACGATACCAAACGGGATATTTCTCACATCAAACAGGCATTCGCTGAATTCGCCCAGCTCCTGGCCCGTTTCCCCGACAGCGCTTACGCCCCGGATGCCCGGGCGCGAATGGTTCATATGCGTAACATGATTGCCCGCCATGAAATTCACGTCGCCAACTACTACTTCAGACGCGGGGCTTACATGGCAGCACTCAATCGAGGCCGCTATGTCGTCGAGCACATGCAGCAGACGCCCTCAGTCGCTGACGGACTCGCTATCATGGCTCAAGCTTATCTCTTGTTGGGCCTTGATGACTTGGCAGTTGATTCGATAGACGTATTGCGGGAGAACCATCCGGCTCATCCCCTGCTGGATCAGAACGGGCAATTTCGCAGTGTCTATGACCTAGACGGACTTCACCGGTCGTTCGTCAACAAGATGACGTTTGGCCTGTTTGATCCCCCCAAACCACCCCAGTTTAACTACCGACCCAAAAGCTAGCGTCGTCCCCGCTCGCTCTAGGATTGACGCCACGCCCAGGTAATGGGGTAACGTCGGTCACGGCCAAAGCCCCGCTGGGTAATGCGGACACCAACCGGCGCCTGTCGCCTCTTGTACTCGTTGAGATCGACAAGACGAACAACTCGCCTTACATCCTCCTCAGAGAACCCAAGCGCGATGATATCGGCGACAGATCGGTCTTGTTCAACGTAGTGCTCAATAATGGCATCCAAAATATCGTAAGGAGGCAAGCTGTCTTCGTCTTTTTGATCAGGAGCCAGTTCGGCTGAGGGCGGCCTGGTTATCACGCGCTCAGGGATACATGCCCCAAGGGTATTTCGGTAGTTGGCTAGCGCGTATACCAGCATTTTCGGGCAATCTTTGAGGACGTCAAAGCCCCCCGCCATATCCCCGTAAAGCGTGGAATAGCCAACCGCCAGCTCACTTTTGTTACCGGTGGTCAATACCAAAGCGTTTTTCTTGTTTGACACTGACATCAGCAGCACGCCGCGGCATCGGGCCTGAAGATTTTCCTCGGTAATGTTCGCAGGCAGACCCTCAAATTCGGGAGCGAGTGACCCAACAAAGGCGTCATAAAGAGGCTCAATTGAAATGACCGAATAGGTCACGCCCAGCGTGGTAGCCTGAGCCTCCGCATCCTCAAGTGACATTGAGGCGGTGTAACGAAAGGGCATCATGATAGCTTGCACCCGCTCCGGCCCCAGCGCATCCACTGCCACCGCGAGAGTCACGGCGGAATCGATGCCTCCCGACAAACCCAGAACGACACCAGGAAAGCCATTTTTATTGACATAGTCCCTGACTCCCACCACCAGCGCCTGCCACACTGCAGCCAAGTCGTCCAATGGGCTCGGCAGGGATTGCGGCACTATGGTCGGAGTAACTCGGTTTTCCACCTCGACACTGAGGGCGCTCTCGACAAAGTCAGGAGCCACCGCGGCCACTTCGCCGGAGGCGTTCACCGCAAAGGAGCCACCATCAAAAACGAGCTCATCCTGAGCGCCAACCTGATTGACGTAAATAATCGCCAGCTTATTTTCACGGGCCCGATCTGCAACCAATGATTGTCGCTCCTGGCGCTTACCCTGATGAAATGGCGAGGCATTGAGGTTGATCAGCACCTGCGCTCCCGCAGCAGCAGCTCGCCTGGCCGGGATTGGATCCCATATGTCCTCACAAATCGTCATCCCTATGGGGATCCCTAAAATGTCTACCACACAGGGTTCGTGACCGGCAGTAAAGTATCGTTTCTCGTCGAATACCTGATAATTGGGGAGACAGTGTTTGTAATACTCCGCAATGAGTTGGCCCTGGTGAATAACGCCTGCCGCGTTATATAAACCGCCAGAGGATAATCGCGGATAGCCGACAATCACATGAAGCGTTGGCGGTAGCGAGGTGCACAACTCGGCAAGCGTCAAGCCTGTGTGCTCTCCTACACTGGGCCGCAGAAGCAGGTCCTCAGGTGGATAGCCAGTCAGGGTCAACTCGGGAAATACCACAATCGCCTCTGGGTTGAGGGCTGAGGTCTCTCGGCAGACGGCAAGAACCTTCTCCTTATTCCCCGACCAATCCCCAACGAGGGTGTTGATTTGAGCCATGACTATTTGCATGTGACATTTCCTAGTTGGCATACCAACCCGCCGCCCTACGACACTGGCAGCACCCTAACCCATTGTACTCGCTGTGACGCTTGGCGCGTGCCATCCAACGAAGATAAAAACAGAACAGGATTAGCATCGATACAGTCTTACCATGACAGATGAATCTGACATCATGGATTTAGACTTGCCTCCATCATCAGTAGCCCATCGAGGACAGCAGCGACAAGATCAGCGTAAACAGCAGAGTTGACGAGGATCAACTGAACGTTGTTGATAAAGACCTCAAAGGCTATCTCCCAGAAACCGGCAGACAAACTCTGGGCTAGGCACTGGTGACGCATCGCTGGACTGAGAGCACAACCGCAGAACTACCCGGTATCATCTTCCGCAGTTAAAACTATTGACTGAAAAAACATGGCTTGGACGACTAAGGCGGACACACTCCCCAGTCCTGCACCACGCGTGGGCGACCCAGACGGTTGACCACCACCGACCAGTGCGTCCCGCCTCCCACGGGACAAAAGAGCCAACTCATATTCCGACTGCCCCACCCGTCGCCCCGCCAGCTCAAGGACCTACCCTCCTCGCGAGTGCCCGCGCTGTTCCAGACAGCGATTTGCTGTCTAGGGGGGTAGTGCTGCATAACACCCCCCACCCCATCAGTGAGATAAAACCCATCCGAGTAAAGACCGCTACAGGATTTGGTCGCGGGATGTCCGGGACAGAGCGTCACCGTGCTGTCATGCCCGATGGCCCGCGAGCGGGCAAGATTGATTGCCGAGAGAAGTCGCAGTGCTTGGGCTCGACTGCGCCACTCGCTCACTTTGCCAGCAAAGCTGGGCGCTCCAACAGTGAGCAGCGTGGCAAAAATAGCAAGCACCACCAGAAGCTCCAATAGGGTGACACCTTTGAGATTTACAGGGCGTGGGCACAAATCACCGAGCCATACGCCAGACCGGTAAGACCCGCGCACTGGCCAGTTGCAGAGAGTATATCGCTGTCATCGGAGTAGCCTGTCAGGCCGGCAGCCCTGTCTCCAGCGCTGAAACGGGCGGGATCAATCCCCCGCTACCACTAGAGATTTTTGGCTGGAATTCGCAGTTCTTTGGGGAGGGAAAAGGTAATGTTTTCAGGGCGGCCATCGAGAGAATTGACGACATCGGCCCCCGCATCACGAAGAGCGTCCACGACGCCCTCAACCAAAAGCTCTGGCGCCGACGCGCCGGCTGTCACACCAACGGAGCGCCCCTTGGAGATCCACGCCGGGTCTATCTTACTGGCATCGTCAATCAAATAGGCACTGGCACCACATCGCTCCGCGAGCTCCCGAAGTCGATTGGAATTCGAGCTATTGGGAGACCCCACAACCAACACCACATCGGCTTTTTCTGCCAGCATCTTGACTGCATCCTGACGATTCTGCGTCGCGTAGCAAATATCGTCTTTCCGAGGGCCCGCAATGTTGGGGAATCGTTCTCGCAAAGCATCGATGACCTTGGCTGTGTCGTCAACAGAGAGCGTGGTTTGGGTGACGTAAGCAAGATTATCCGGGTCTTTCACCTGCAGCGATGCAGCCTGCTGTTCATCTTCCACCAGGTAGATCTGTCCACCCGCCGAGGTGTCGTATTGACCCATAGTCCCCTCCACCTCGGGGTGACCCTCATGCCCGATCAAAATACATTCGCGCCCCGCGCCGCTGAATGCCGCCACCTCTACGTGCACCTTGGTGACCAGGGGGCAAGTCGCGTCAAATACCCGCAGGCCACGGCTGGAGGCCTCATGCTGTACGGCCTTGGATACGCCGTGGGCACTGAAAATCACAATGGCGTCGTCAGGAACTTCATTGAGTTCCTCGACAAAAATCGCGCCACGGTCACGCAAGTCGTCTACCACAAATTTATTGTGAACTACTTCGTGCCGCACATAAATCGGTTGACCAAACACCTCAAGGGCGCGGTTGACAATATCAATCGCACGGTCAACGCCGGCGCAAAAGCCGCGGGGATTCGCCAGTATTACGTCCACGAATTATGCATCTCTATCACAGCCATTGAGACAAAGTCCTTTGACCAAGCCGGCCTAGTGTAACTCAGCTGCCTCAACGTCGTGTATCACCACATGGAAGCCCAACGTTCGTCCCGCTAGCGGGTGATTGAAGTCAACAGTGACCTCGGACTCATCGAAATCCGTGACCACGCCGGGCAGCTCTCCACCGGCCGCATCGGCGAAGGAGAACATCATGCCGACTTCCAGTGTAATGTCAGGCTCAAACTGGTCCCGCTTAACTACCTGAATATTGTGCTCGTTTGGCTGACCGAAACCCTGCTCAGGGGGAATCGTGAATTCCGCTTCATCCCCTGCTTTAAGACCAAATAAGGCGCGCTCAAAGCCAGGTAGCAAGGACCCATCGCCAACCGAAAAGGTAACGGCGGCTTGCTCCAGATTTGAATCAACCATCGATCCATCTTCGAGACTTAGCGCAAAATTAAGCGTCACCCGCGTGTTTTCACTGATTACCAAATCATTCATTTCACTGCCTGTAGAGACTGTATTACCGAGCACTGTCGGTTCGAAAACTGTCGATCACCAAAAAGACAGCGCCGAGGGTTATGGTTGAGTCGGCAATATTGAACGCCGGCCAATACCAATCGCGGTAATGGAGCGATATAAAATCAACCACATAACCAAGGGTCAGCCGATCAATCAGGTTCCCGAGCCCACCACCAAGCACCAGGCCCAAAGCAAGACACAACCCCAAACGCTGTCGCGGCAGTTGCGATACCCACACAATGATGACGAGGCTGACGATCGCGGCAACCGCGGTAAAAAACCAGCGCTGCCACCCCCCCGCTCCGGCCAAAAAACTGAAAGCGGCCCCCGTATTGTGCGCCAAGGTCAGGTCAAACCAGACCGCGAGCTCAACCGGAGATCGATAGCTGAGATGTGACGACGCCAGGTTTTTCGTCCACTGGTCAAGGACAATCACTCCCAATGCCAATGCGTAGGCCCACAAGGCCTGACGAGAGAGTAAACCTGCGCCCTCAGGCATAACGCCGGACTTCTCCATCACCCTCAACGTTGGTGACACACCGCCCACACAGGGTTGGGTGGGCTGCGTGTGCCCCCACATCAACTCGCCGATGCCAGCAGCGTTCACATTTATCAGCCGAAGACAGGACTACCCGGACCCGCAGGTCAGGGTTCTCTCCCTCCAGAGATTCCTCCGGGGCATCTGCAATGGAAAACACCGTTGCCTCAGAGGTAATAAGAACAAAGCGAAGCTCGTCCCCGAGCGATTTCAACATAGCTGCGAGCTCGGAAGACGCATACAGCTCAACATCGGCGTCAAGGCTACCCTTTAACTCCCCCGCAGCCCGCTTGGTTTCCATAGCCCGATTCACTTCTTGGCGAACCTCCAACAGAGTGCGCCAGAGACCATCGTCAAACTCCCCATCTGCGCTTCCCTCGGGAAGATTTTCGGCCCACTCGGCCAGAAAAACGGAAGCGGCACGCTCACCGGGCAGATTTTCCCAAATTTCCTCCGCGGTAAAACTCAGGATGGGCGCGATCCAGCGACAAAGAGTTTCAGCAAGGTGCCAAAGGGCCGTTTGCGCCGAGCGTCGGGGATGGCTGTCAGCTTGGGTGGTGTACTGGCGGTCTTTAATAATATCGAGATAAAAGCCGCCCAGCTCACCCCCGCAAAAGTTGTGTACTTTGTGGAATACCTGATGAAACTGGTAGGTGCTGTAGCTGGTAATCAACTCTCTCTGAAGCTCTGCTGCACGACCACAAATCCAGCGGTCCAAAGGCAATAGCGCCTCGTCGGCCACCGCGTGAGACGCCGGATCAAATCCATTTAAGTTAGCCAACAGAAAACGACTGGTGTTACGGATTCGCCGATAGGCGTCACCGGTCCGCTTGAAGATCTCATCCGACGCCGCGATTTCGTTTCGGTAATCAGAAGAGGCGACCCACAGTCGCAAGATATCGGCCCCCATGTCGTTCATTGCTTTCTTTGCAGAGATGATGTTGCCGACCGACTTGGACATCTTTCTGCCCTCGCCATCGACCGTAAAGCCATGGGTCAGTACCGAGCGATACGGCGCCTCGCCGTAGGCTCCGATACCGGTTAACAGGGAGGACTGAAACCAGCCACGGTGCTGATCGGATCCTTCGAGATAGAGATCCGCCGGCGCAGCGAGGCCGTCTCGCTGGCGCAGCACACAGGCATGGGTAACACCCGAGTCAAACCAGACATCCAAGGTATCAACCACCTTGTCATAGTCTCCTGCCTCATCACCCAGTAGGGTGGAGGGTTCAAGATCAAACCAGGCATCTATGCCCGATGCTTCAATTCCAAGGGCAATCTCCTCGATTAGCTCCGGGGTTCGTGGGTGGAGCTCACCGGTTTGCTGATGCACAAACAGAGGTATCGGAACCCCCCAGGTTCGCTGTCGTGAAATACACCAGTCGGGGCGCTCTGCCAGCATGGCGTCAATACGAGCTCGACCCCAATCGGGAATCCAGTTGACCGCCTCCACCGCCTCTTTGGCTCGGGGCAACAGATCGGCCTTATTCATACTCACGAACCACTGAGGCGTTGCCCGAAAAATAATGGGGGTTTTGTGGCGCCAACAGTGCGGATAAGAATGATCGTAAGGTAAGTGAGCCAGCAAGACCCCGCGAGCGTCGAGCTCTGCGATGATATCGTCATTGGCCTTGAAGATATGCTTACCTTCCAAGACCGGCGTGTCTGCGACATAAACCCCATGAGGGCCAACAGGATTGTAGACCTCCAATCCATACTCCTGGCCTACCGCGAAATCTTCAAGACCGTGGGCGGGCGCCGTATGCACACACCCCGTACCCGCTTCGGTGGTGACGTGATCTCCAAGCATGACAGGCACGTCGATGTCCGCGAAGGGCGGCTTGAGCATCAACCGCTCGAGCTTGGCGCCAGTGGTCGTCGCTATCTTGGTAACACGATCAAGCCCGAATCGTTCAGCGCAGTCCTCGGCTAGGGCGTCTGCAACAACAACAGCCCTGTCGCCCTGCTGCAGCATGACGTACTCAAGATCGGGACTGACACAGACCCCCCTGTTCGCGGCCAGCGTCCAGGGCGTGGTGGTCCAAATGGCCACCGCCACCTCCCCCTGCCAGTCGGTATCAAAGGCTCTGCAAAATGCCGCCGAGTCCAACGCGGCAAAAGCCACATCCACTGCTGAGGAGCGCTTTTCCTGATATTCAACCTCGGCCTCGGCAAGCGCTGATCCACAATCGAGACACCAGTGCACAGGCTTAAAACCTTTGTGCAGATGACCGCGATCAATAATCTGACCCAGCGTACGAACGATGTCAGCCTCAAAACGAAAGTCCATTGTCAGATAGGGGTTCTGCCAATCTCCCAACACCCCCATCCGCACGAAGTCATCCCGCTGCTGATCCACCTGCTTGGCGGCGTACTCCCGGCACTTCTTGCGGAACTCACCGGCGCTCACCTTGTGGCCGGGCTTGCCGACTTTCTTTTCGACATTTAATTCGATCGGGAGTCCATGGCAATCCCAACCGGGCACGTAAGGTGCATCGTATCCCGAGAGCGTTCTTGATTTGACGATAAAGTCCTTGAGGATCTTGTTGATCGCATGGCCCACGTGAAGTTCGCCATTGGCATAGGGGGGACCGTCGTGGAGAATAAACGTGGGCCTTCCCGCACAGACCTCCCTTACCTGCTGATACAGATCCATGTCCTGCCACTGCTTAAGCCGCGCAGGCTCGCGCTGGGCCAGATTCGCCTTCATCGGAAAGTCTGTTTGGGGAAGGTTGAGTGTGTCTTTGTAATCGCTCATATACGTCTGTACTTTCGCGCCCAGCGGGCTCAATGAATCTCATGCTCCGATAGCCAGGCCCTCGCCTGCTTAACGTCAGCAGCGATACCTGTCTTAAGGGCCTCTAGAGACTCGTATTTTTTCTCCTCGCGAAGCTTACACAAAAATTCTACGGTCAACCGCTGACCATAAAAATCACCATCCACATCCAAAATATGTACTTCGAGATTGGCCTGTAAACTGTCATTGAACGTTGGTCGCGTACCCACGTTGGCCACTCCCGGGACCCCGTCGAGACCAGCACCGGTGGCAAGAACGACATAGACACCTGCCAGAGGACTTCGTATTCGCCCAATTCGAATATTCGCCGTTGGACTTCCCAGCTCCCGTCCCAGCTTTTTGCCGTGCTCGACCCGGCCAGTCATGGTGTAAGGCCGACCCAGCAATAATGCCGCCTCCTGAAACCCTCCCTCGGCGAGGGTCTCGCGAATACGAGTACTACTCACCCGCTCACCGGAGAGCTCAATGGTACTGGTCTGATGAACCTCATAGCCGAATTTTTCCGACATCGCCTGCGCGAAAGCGAAGTCTCCCTCACGACTGTTCCCAAAACGAAAATCGTCACCGAGAGCAATGTACTCTGCGCCTAGACCATCCACAAAAACCCGCCGGATAAATTGCTCTGCACTCATGGCTCGCAGGGACTCATCGAACTTCAGCACCAGAACCCTGTCCACGCCAGTCCCCGCCAAAAACGTAAGCCGTTCGCGAAAATTAGTAATCCGTGGCGGCGCTTCCAGAGGGCGAAAATACTCTCGAGGAAGAGGCTCGAAAACGATTACCGTGGAAGGCAATCCCATATCGTTGGCTTTACTCTTGAGATGCCCCAAGACCGCCTGGTGACCCAGATGGATACCGTCAAAGGCACCCACGGTAACGGCGCAACCCCGGTGCTCCTCTCGCAAATTGTGAAGACCGCGGATCAGTTCCATGGGATAGAGGTCGACGAGCGCATCAAACGCCGCAGTATATAGAAATTCCCGGCTCCGGGGGGCATTACCGAGTGAGCCATATTACTGGTTGGGACTGCGAAACTGATGGAGGCGAAGCCCCATGGCGTAAAGAGGCAACACATAGGCGAGGACCCCTGCAACCACCAAACCACTCATGGCAACAACGCGCTCCGTCATACCCCCATTGAGCCACCATGACAGTTCCGGCGTCAGTAACCATAAAATAAAGCCCATGGTGCCCAGTCCGATCATTAGCATCAGCCCGTAACCAGACCCATCGTCAGGCACACGGAGTACCCCCTCTCGGTTCAGGCCACGATACAGCAAACCGGCATTGAGCCAGGCAGACAGGCTGGTCGCGACTGCCAGACCAACATGCCCGAGATCAAACCACCACATCAGCGGGAAAATAAAGAGGGGATTCATCACCATGTTTGCTACCATCGCGATAATGCCGATCCGCACCGGCGTCTTCATATCCTGGCGCGCATAAAATCCAGGAGCCAATACCTTGACCAACATAAAGGCAGTTAAACCCAGCGTATAAGCCCGCAAGGAGTAACCGGCCTTTTCGACATCAGGCGCTCCAAAGGCACCGTATTGAAACAGTGTGCTGAGAATTGGCTCAGCAAGGATAAGCAGCGCAAGCGTAGCTGGTAGCGCGATAAACATGACGCAGCGAATTGCCCAGTGAAGTGTCGCCGCAAAAACGTCGCGGGCGCGATCTCCCTGCTCACCGCTGGCCTGCGCGAGTGCCTGCTGTGAGGACAACGCCGGTAAGATAACGGTCGCGATCGCAATGGCGAAGACGCCCAGCGGCAGTTCGGTCAGTCGATCCGAGTAGTATAGCCACGATACGCTCCCCGCAGGCAGCAGCGACGCCAGCACTGTGTCCAGAAGCAGGTTGATCTGACTCACCGAGACACCAAACAGCGCCGGCACCATCAGGGTCAAGATGCGGCGCACACCGGGGGCTTGGGTGTCCCAGCGTGGCCGCGGCAGCAACTCCAGTCCATAGAGAAAAGGTAATTGGAACAGTAGCTGGAGCAGGCCCGCAATGAGTACTCCCAGGGCCAGCGCGTACACCGGCTCCTGCATGAGAGGGGCGACAAACAGCGCCGCCGAAATCAAACTCAGGTTCAGCAGCACGGGGGTAAAGGCAGGCACGGCAAAGCGACCGTAGGCATTGAGCACGGCCCCCGCAAACCCCGTCATTGAAATCAGGAAGAGATAGGGAAAGGTGAGACGAATCAGCTCAGCGGTGAGGGCGAGCTTGGCCGCATCCCGGGAAAAACCGGGGGCAAAAATCATTGCCACCAGGGGCGCGGCCATGATTGTCAGGGCCGTCAGCAGTAGCAACGTACCCCCCAACACGCCAGCCACCCGATCCGTGAGCGCCTTGACGGCCTGGAGTCCTCCCTCTTCACGGGTTTCCGCCAAAACCGGAATAAAGGCCTGTGCAAAAGCGCCTTCAGCAAAGAGTCGACGCAAAAAATTGGGGATCTTGAAGGCGACAAAAAAAGCATCCGCATTGCTGCTCGCGCCAATCAATGCTGCTAGTACAACATCGCGCACCAAGCCAAGCACCCTCGATGTCATAGTGGCGGCGCCCACCACCACGCTGGAGTGCAGCAGCCCGCTCCCTCGCCCATCAGGGGTTGTCGGCGGTGTCAGCTGTTCAGCCATTCCTGTCGCAAGGCATCGCCGTGACGCGCCAACCACTGCAGGGCAATTAAGGTGTGACCGTTATTAATCCGGTCCGAGTCCAGAAGCCGTAAGGCTTCTCCTCGAGGAACTGCGTGGACTAATAAATCCTCATGCTCATCGGCGAGGCCATGTACTTCTCCCGCCCCTGCAGTCACCACCCGCCCGACAAACGCCCTGATCTGTTCTGAGCAGGCACCCGCGCTGGGATAAAAGGTCGCGATGGGATGCAGCCGATCGAGCTCACAACCGGCCTCTTCCATGGACTCGCGATGAGCGACCTCAACATCACCCTCCCCCGGCTCCACCACCCCGGCGATGAGTTCCAGCATCCAGGGGCTATCTGCTTGCCGAATAGCGCCCGGGCGGAACTGCTCGACCAAAATAAGGGAATCGGTATTGAGGTCCCAGGGTAATACCGCGACCGCATCTCCACGCTCGAAAACCTCTCGAGTCACCGTCTCGCTCCAGCCACCGCCAAACAGCCGGTGCCGCAGACTCAGGCGATCCACGCGAAAGTGACCTCGATAACACTCTTGCCGCTTGAGGATCTCAACGTCGTTATCGGAGAACTGGAGAGAAAACCCGGTCAAAAACGCCGCTCCGTGAACCAGCTGACCTCTCTGGCGTGAGTATCAACCTGATCCGCCACGTCCAGAATCAAGGCAAACAACGCCATCCTCACCAACACCCCGTTATCACTCTGGCGGAAAATCGCGAGATTGGGGTTGTCATTGAGATCCACATCCAACTCCTGAGCCCCGGCTCGAGAATCTCGCGGGAGCGGGTGCATGATCACGGTATTTGGCTCGCAGTGTGCTGTATACACCCCCTGATTCAGGCGCAGTCGGCCTCGATAGAGATCTGCCTCTTCTCGACTGGCGAAGCGCTCTTCCTGAATGCGGGTGGAATAGACGATATCGACACCAGCGATCCCCGACTCGAGTTCGTCTGTTTCGATGACCTCGTGCCCCGCAGAGCGCAGCGCCTCGACGATATCAGGCGGCATACGCAACTCAGGGGGCGCTACCAAATGCACATGAACAGGCGTAAATAACAACAGCAGCCGGGAGAGGGAATGCACTGTGCGACCGAATCGGAGGTCGCCGACCATGGCTATCCGCAACCCGTCGATACCGCGACCCCGCGAAGCCAGTTCGCTCCGAATGGTATAGAGGTCAAGCAACGCCTGAGTGGGGTGTTCGTTGGAGCCGTCACCGCCATTGATGACCGGCACCCGACTCCCATGGGAAAACTCCCTGACCGATCCCTCGGCGGGGTGGCGCATGGCAATGACATCTGAATAGCCGCTGAGTACCCGTGCGGTATCGAACAGGGATTCACCCTTGGCGATGGCGGTGGTCTCAAACCCAGTGGTCTCACGCACTTCACCGCCCAGCAAATTAAACGCCGAACCAAAGCTAATACGCGTTCGGGTAGAGGGCTCGAAAAACATGGAGCCGAGAATGGCACCTTCCAGAACCCGGGTAATCCGCTGTCGGTGGGCGTAGGGCCTCATTCTGTCAGCCACCTCAAATAACCGTTCCACGTCGCCACGCTCAAACTGGTCGATGGTGAGGATATGACTGCCCGGGAACTTCACGTGTCACCCTTCGCTTTCAAGACAGGCTCCTATGATAACCCAGTGCAAGACTTGGATGCGCCGCATTAGTTGGCTTTCCCTACCGCCGAGCCCTTGTCGCTATGTACTACCGGTAAGCGGTCGATGTATTGACAACCAACCGATTGAAAGCGGCGGCTATGAAGGCAGAATCGATCGCGCGTAACGCTCGAGATCATCAAGCGCCGCTACCTGACGCGGAGATAACTCGGGCCGGCCGCGCTCTAATGCCATTGCCTCCCAAAACGGTGGCTCTTGCCTACTGGCATCCTCGACAAGTTTGATGTGACAGTGCTCCTGCCACTGTTGGCGCTCATCGGGGGAGAGCGACTCGGGATAATTACGAGCTCGATAGCGAAACAGAAGTTCCGGCAGTCTGGTATCAGAAAACACCCATCGGCTATCCCGGAGTTGCTCTGGCGACGCCTCGCGAATCTGCCCAAAAAGACCCTCATCAGCGCGGTTGATGAACCCCGAATAAAGCATCGTGTCAGGGTCTGTTCTCGGTGCAAATTCCCTGTCACTAAAGATGGACTGCACAAACCTTTTAAATCCCTCGGGGTCAGCATCACGGGTCGCCCGCAGTGTCGCCAAACTCGTCCGGGCCATGTCCCCATCAAGGCCGAGTCGCGTGGCTGCCTCACCCGCTACCCACTCGGTAGGCAAAACAACCGGCGCCTTGTTAAGGCGGATGGTTTTCAACGGTGGACGAGACGCCCCCTCAGGGAGATCTGATTCCTTAGTAAATAGATGGCTCCTCACTGTTTCAACAGGCTGATCCAGAAAATCCATCGAACCCGATAGATCGGCGCATATTATTTCATTGGCATTTTTAGGGTGCGGAGCCAATGGAATCACCACCGCAAGGTTTGATCGTGCGGCGCCAAACATCCCCGACACATGAACCACCGGACGCATAGCGCCGGTATCGAGCAGCGGCGCAATCTTCTGCTTGGTCCTCTGTGCAAACAGGGTTTCGAAAAGCGCAGGCTGTACCTGTTTCAACTTTTTCGCCAGAGCGATAGTTGCCTGAACATCTGCCAGAGCATCGTGGGCCGCCCCATGATCGATATCATTTGCCGCCGTAAGATCCTCCAGTCGAAAGCTTGGCAGACCGTCATCCCGTGTCGGCCAGCACAGTCCCTCCGGGCGAAGCGCATAAAAAGCGCGAACCGCATCGATAAGATCCCACCGAGTTCGGCCTTGGCCGTACTCCCGGGCGTAGGCAGGAAAGAAATTTCGGTAAAGCGTAAATCGAGTGACCTCATCATCGAAACGGATCGAGTTGTAACCCAATGCACAGGTGCCCGGTTGCTGAAGTTCTTGATGGATGCGAACGATGAAATCGGCCTCAGAAAGACCCTGCTCTATCGCCGTGGCAGGGCCTATGCCTGTTACCCGCGTAGCCGCTGGATGAGGTAGGCAGTCCGCCGTCAGACGATTGTAAATGACCAGAGGAGCCCCGATGGGGTTGAGATCACTGTCAGTGCGCAGCCCTGCAAATTGAATCGGTCGATCGTAGGCCGGGTCAGCACCGGTGGTTTCGTAGTCGTGCCAATAGAAAGTCTCAGATAAGCTCAAGCGCCTGCTCTTCGATTTTCGCCTGCCACACTTTGGGCCCGGTTATGTGCACCGATTCACCGCGAGCATCTACCGCCACGCTTACGGGCATATCTTTCACCGTGAAGCCATAAATGGCCTCCATGCCTAAATCCTCAAACGCCACAACCCGCGCTTCGGTAATGGCTTTGGAGACAAGATAAGCCGCGCCACCAACAGCCATCAGATAGACCGCGCCATGCTTGCGAATCGCCTCGATCGCAATGGGCCCTCGCTCGGCTTTACCGATCATGCCGATCAACCCCGTCTTATCAAGGATATAGTCGGTAAATTTATCCATACGCGTGGCGGTGGTTGGTCCTGCGGGGCCCATGACCTCATCACGCACCGGATCAACAGGCCCGACGTAGTAGATAAACTTGCCCTGCAAATCGACGGGCAGTGATTCACCCTGCTCTAGCATCTGGGTCATGCGTTTGTGCGCCGCGTCGCGGCCAGTCAGCATTGTTCCTGACAACAGAAGGGTCTCGCCGGGCTGCCAGGTATGGGTTTCCTCCCGGGTGACGGTGTCGAGGTTAACCCGCCGGACGGCATCACCCGGCTCCCAACTGATTTCCGGCCAGGCGGACAGCGCCGGCGGTGTCTGTAGCGCGGGACCCTCACCGGTAAGGGTGAAATGAGCGTGCCGGGTGGCGGCGCAATTCGGAATCATCGCGACAGGCAACGAAGCAGCATGAGTTGGATAGTCCTTTATTTTCACGTCGAGTACCGTGGTGAGCCCGCCAAGTCCCTGGGCGCCAATACCAAGTCTGTTGACAGCATCCATGATCTCGAGGCGGAGCTCCTCAATACGATTATTTGGCCCGCGCTTGCGCAGGTCATGAATATCTATAGGGTCCATCAATGACTCTTTCGCCATGACCGCCGCTTTTTCGGCTGTACCACCGATACCCAAACCCAGCATGCCGGGAGGACACCAACCGGCGCCCATGGTCGGCACTGTTTTGACCACCCAATCGACGATACTGTCTGAGGGGTTGAGCATCACGAGCTTTGATTTGTTTTCGGACCCTCCCCCCTTGGCAGCGACGCGAACATCAACGGTATCACCCGGGACCAGCTTGGTATGAATTACGGCGGGCGTGTTGTCACGGGTGTTTTTTCGAGCCCCCGCCGGGTCCTCCAGAATCGACGCCCGCAAGGTATTGTCAGGATGGGTGTAAGCACGTCTTACCCCTTCATTGATCATCTCCTCGAGTGAGAGTTCGGCATCCCACTGGACATCCATTCCCACCTCGATAAAAACGGTGACGATCCCGGTGTCCTGACAGATGGGCCGCTTGCCCATGGCGCATAGACGAGAGTTAATGAGAATTTG
>Ga0181588_10001580_pt1 | contig 20194 bp, 23 predicted proteins | sample 071ome_26_FD_148607 | JGI IMG/M metagenome (GOLD analysis project Ga0181588, IMG submission 148607) | Coastal salt marsh microbial communities from the Groves Creek Marsh, Skidaway Island, Georgia - 071409BT metaG (spades assembly) | ecosystem: Environmental > Aquatic > Marine > Intertidal zone...
TCAGGGCGAGCATGCCCGAGTGCAGGTGCGCTTTGAAAAATCCGGCAGCAAATGGCTCGTGCTGGCTTATGCCAATCTCGAGCCTGTTTGATCTAGGAGACTCACTGCACCAAAAAAAGACCCCGCCTCGGCGGGGTCTTTGGTTGTTGAAGGGTTATCGGGGTTAGCTCTCGTCGAATTCTTTTTTCTTCTCTAGGCTCATGCGGTCTTTGTGACTCATGATCCAGGCGGCAGCGGCCAGCACCAAAATCGCGCCGGCTTCGGCCATCAATACCCAGGGCTCGTTATCCTTGCTGCGCAGGACCACCAGCCGGCAAAGCGCGGTAATGGCAATAATGATGGGCAACGTCACCGGTATGCGGCTGCTGGAATAAAACGCACCGACCATGCCGATGATCTCGGCATAAATAAATAAAAGAAAAAGATCAGCAAGCTCAATGCGCCTTGCAAGATAAAGCTCGTAGATCTCCATGGCCACGGCCACCATGGTCAGCGCGCCAATGATGGCGAGCACTAATTTTTCACTGACCAGCGTGGTCCAGTGCAGTTCTTTATCCCAGTTGGTTTTCATTTTTTTGGGGTCGGGCGTTATTTGAGCGCGTACGCTAGCACGAGCCCGGCAAACACAAAACCCCCGAACCAGATGTTGTTCAAAAACGCTTTAAAGCACCGCTGACGGTCTCGATCCTTGCAAAGAACCAGCTGATACACGCCGGTGCACGCCGCGCCCAAAAGCCCCAGATAAAAAACGCCGCCCAGATCCAGATGACGGCCGATCAGCGCGAGGCTTAAAAGCGCCAGCACCTGCAGCGCGGCGTTAATCAGAAGATCAAAACGGCCAAACAAAATGGCGGTGGACTTGATGCCGGCTTTGAGGTCATCGGGCCGGTCTGCCATGGCGTACATGGTGTCGTACGCGACCGTCCATAGAAGATTGGTGGCCAAGAGCCACCAGGCGAGCGGCATGAGATCGGCATCTTGCGCGCTGAAGGCCATGGGGATGCCCCAGGAGAACGCCACCCCGAGATACACCTGCGGCAGATTGGTGAAGCGCTTGGCAAGCGGGTACGTCACGGCAATAAACGCGCCGGCAAACGAGAGCAAAATGGTCTGTCGATTAAGCGTCAGCACCAGCAAAAACGCCGCGAGCATCAGCACGGCGAAAACGCTGAGGGCTTCTTTAGGCGTAACGGCGCCGCTTGCCAGAGGGCGCTCGCGCGTGCGCGCCACCTGCGGATCAAAGTCGCGATCCAGATAATCGTTTATGACGCAGCCTGCCGCGCGCATGGCAATAACGCCCAGCACAAACACCACCACGATGTGCGCGGGCGGGTGACCGTCGGCGGCAATCCACACTGCCCAGAGCGTTGGCCACAAAAGCAACAGCCAGCCCACCGGCTTATCGAGGCGGGCCAGGCGCCAGTAAAGACGAAGTTTTTCAGGCATGAGAAAAGGCCAGGCCCTCGCGCACCCAGCGCGCCATCAGGGGCGCGGCTTTTTCCGGATGATCGCGCAGTAGCTGCTGCGCGCCGTGCTGCACAGCCGGCAACAGCGCGCGATCGCGCGCAAGATCGGCGATACGAAACTGCGGTGCGCCGCTTTGGCGAGTGCCTAAAAGCTCGCCCGGGCCACGCAGCTCAAGATCTTTTTGCGCAATCACAAAGCCGTCCGTGCTTTGGCGCAAAGTGGCAAGACGCTCTTTGGCCGTGTTGCCCAGCGGCGCCTGATACATCAGCACGCACACCGATTTTTGATCACCCCTGCCCACCCGCCCGCGCAGCTGATGCAGCTGAGAAAGACCGAGGCGCTCGGCGTTTTCAATAATCATAAGCGAGGCCTCGGGCACATCCACGCCCACCTCAATCACGGTAGTGGCCACCAGCACATCCAGACGGCCCTGACGAAAATCTTCCATGATGGCGTCTTTTTCTGCCGGGGCGATCTTGCCGTGCAAGAGCGCGATGCGAACCTCGGGCAGCTCGGCCTTGAGCGACTCGGCGCGGCTGGAGGCGGCCTGCACCGCGAGCGCATCGGAATCTTCAATGAGCGGGCACACCCAATAGGCGCGCCGGCCTCGGGCGCAGGCCTCCTGAATGCGCGCCTGCACATCCTCCCGGCGGGTGTTCGGTAGCACCACCGTCTCCACCGGCTGGCGGCCTGGGGGCATCTCATCAATGACAGAGATATCCATGTCGGCGTACATCACCATGGTGAGCGAGCGCGGGATGGGGGTCGCGCTCATGATGATCTGATGCGCGGCGCCATCTTCGCTGTGGCCTTTGTCGCGCAGCGCAAGCCGCTGCGCCACGCCGAACCGGTGCTGCTCGTCGACCACCACCAGCCCCAGCCGGTGATAGGCAACCTCGTCCTGAAAAAGCGCGTGGGTACCGATGGCTACGCGCGCGGCGCCACTCGCGAGCTGCTTACAGGCGTTGCGTCTTTCAGCGGCGCCGATGCGACCGCTCAGCCATACCGGCCGAATACCAAGCGGTTCAAACCACTCGCTGAAGGTGCGTAGATGCTGCTCGGCAAGAAGCTCCGTAGGGGCCATCACTACTGCCTGCTCACCGGCCTCGATGGCGGCCAGCACCGCGGCGGCGGCCACGATGGTCTTGCCGCAGCCGACGTCACCCTGCACCAGCCGAAGCGCGGGCTGCGCTTTGGCGAGATCCTTCATCACCTCTTCAATACTGCGCGTCTGGGCATCTGTGAGCGAGAACCCAAGGCTTTCACGAAGGCGTGGCCAAAGCTCGGTGGAAGGCAGGATCGCGCGGGCCGAAAGCGCATCGCGACGTTCGCGACGGCGGCGAAGCGCCAGATGATTGGCCAGCAGTTCTTCAAAGGCCAGACGCTGCTGCGCGGGATGGGTGCCGGATTTAAGGGCATCAAGATCCACGCCCGATGGCGGCCGATGCAAAAAGCGAAGGGCATCAGCCAGCGAAAGATCGCTGAACTCAAAGCCTGCCCAGTCACCCAGAAGCTCCGGGATGGCATCCGCGCAACGATCCAGCGCCTGACCGGTGAGATCGCGCCAGCGGCTTTGGCCAATGCCCTCCGTGGTGGGATACACCGGCGTCAGTGAGGCCTCTACTGGTACGGCATCGGGCGAATCGACCACGCGATATTCCGGGTGCACCATCTCAAGGCCGGCCGGCCCCGAGCGCACTTCGCCATAGCACTGAAGATAGGCGCCGCGCTTGAGGGCGCGCTGCTGTGAGGCGTTGAAATAAAACTGCCGCATGGTCAGGCGCGCGGTATCGTCCGAGATCACCGTAATGAGGCTGCGCCGGCGGCCAAAGCGCACGCCGCTGGCCTCGATGCGCCCTTGCACCAGGGCCTCGCCGCCGGACTGAAGCTCACCGATGGCTTTAAGCTGCGTGCGATCCTGATACCGAAGCGGCAAATGAAACAGAAGATCCGCCACCGAGCAGATGCTAAGCGCTTCGAGCTTGGCCTCAAGCTGTGGGCCAACGCCTTTTAAGGTGCTGACACGGGCCAGTGCGGGATCGGTCATCCCGTATTCCGTGATCGGCTAACGCGTGGGGGGTCGATGAAAACCGGAACTAAAAATGCGCGATCGCCTCCACCTCAACCGGTGCGCCCTTGGGCAGGCCAGCGATAGCGACGGTTGCGCGCGAAGGGTATGGCTCCTGAAAGTATTCGGCCATCACGGCATTGACCTTTGCAAAATCATTGAGGTCCACAAGATAAATCGTGAGTTTCACGATATCGGCAAGCGAGCCGCCCGCTGCCGCCATCACCGCGGCAAGATTGTCAAAAATACGCCGGGCCATCGCGTCGATATCGCCATCAATAAGCTCGCCTGTCACCGGATCAAGCGGGACCTGGCCGGACAGATACATCGTGTCGCCGACCTTAACGGCCTGCGAATACGGGCCGATCGGCGCCGGGGCGTTATCGCTCTTAATGGCTTGCTTGCTGCTCATGAAAGCTCCTTTCGCTGTGGGTAGCTGTGAGTTAACCGCGGGTTCTCGACACGCGAATCACCGACCGTCGGGCGCGCAGCCGCCGAATGATCGACGCCAGGTGCTTTCGGTCCGTGACTTCAATCGTAAAACGAATCGCCGAATTACGGTCATCGCGGGCGGTGACCAACACATGATTGATGTTGGAGTTCTCTTCGGCAATGACCGCGGCAAGCGTTGCAAACACGCCGCGGCGGTTCACCACCTCAAGGCGTATATCTGCCTCGAAGGTGCTCTTGATGTCATCCGACCACTCCACATCAATCCACGCGTCGGGTTTTTTGCTGTGCTCGCGAGCATTGGGACAGGTGGGGCGATGAATCACAATGCCGCGCCCGCGCGAGAAGATACCAATGATGCCGTCACCCGGAATCGGCCGACAGCAGCGGGCATACGACACGCTCATGCCCTCCACCCCGCGAATCGGCAGTGGCGCGCTGGTCTCCACCGCCTCGCCCGCCGCATCCGGCAGCAGCTGACGGGCCACCACCATGGGCAGACGACGGCCCATGCCGATGTCGGTCAAAAGCTCGTTCCAGTCCTCGCGCCCGATACGGCGGAGCAGTTGAATCTTCTGATCGGTGCGAAGCCGCGTCTTTAACCCCACGGAGGTCAGCGCGCGCTCCAAAAGCTGCTTGCCGAGCTTGCTGGCGTCTTCTTCCTGCTGATGCTTAAGAAAGTCACGAATGGCTGCCCGCGCCTTGGCGGTGACGGCGTAGTTGAGCCACAGCGGGGTGGGGCTTGCCGAGCGGGCAGTAAGCACCTCGATGTGATCACCGTTGGACACGTTGTGATGCAGCGGCACCGGCTCGTTGTTGACCTTGGCGCCGATGCAGTGATTGCCGATATCCGAGTGCACCGCGTAGGCGAAGTCCAGCGCGCTCGAGCCTTTGGGCAGTTTTTTGATGTCGCCTTTCGGTGTGAATACATAAACCTCATCCGGATACAGATCGATCTTGAGATGCTCGAGAAACTCGGCCGGGTTACCGGCCTGCTCCTGCGTATCCAAAAGATCCATCAGCCAATGGTGCGAGGGCGTGGTGGCGCCGTTTTTGTTATCGCCGGTCTTGTAGCGCCAGTGCGAGGCGATGCCCGTCTCCGCAGTGCGATGCATTTCGGTGGTGCGGATCTGCACCTCAATGCTTTGGCCGAAGGTACCGAATAAAAGCGTATGCAGCGACTGGTAGCCGTTGGCCTTTGGGATGGCGATGTAATCCTTGAACTTGCCGGGCACCGGTTTGTAGGTGTTGTGAATGACGCCGAGCACCCGATAGCAATCGTCCACCGAGCGCACGATCACACGGATGGCAAAGATATCGCGCATCTCAGACATGGGCACGCGGCGCGAGCGCATCTTGCGGTAGACGCTGTAGATGTTTTTTTCGCGACCCTCCACGGAGCACTCAATGCCGATCTCCGAGAGTTCGGCTTTTATCTTGGAGACGGTTTTTTCAATGATGGCGCGGTGGTTGCCGCGGCGCTTGCCGAGCTCTTTGGATATGGCGTCATAGCGCTTGGGATACAGGTGGCGAAAACTTAGATCCTCAAGTTCCTGCGTCCAGTTGCGCATGCCGAGGCGGTTGGCGATAGGGGCATAAATATCGAGCGTCTGTGCGGCGATGCGCTTTCGCTTCTCGGGCTTGAGGGCATCAAGAGTACGCATGTTGTGCAGACGATCGGCGAGTTTGATCAGAATCACGCGAATGTCTTTGGCCATCGCCAAAAGCATCTTGCGGAAGTTCTCGGCCTCGGCCTGCTCGCGCGAATCAAACTCAATCTGATCGATTTTGCTCACCCCGTCGACCAGGCGGGCCACATCGACCCCAAATCGGGCCTGCAGATCTTCTTGAGCGGTGGGGGTGTCTTCGATAACGTCGTGCAGCAGCGCCGCGATCACGCTGCGGCTATCCAGACGTATCTCCGCAAGGATTGCGGCGACCGATAGCGGATGAAAAATGTAGGCTTCGCCGCTGCGGCGAAGTTGGCCGTCATGCGCCTCGGCGCCGAAGGCATAGGCGGCCTGAACCGCGTTCACTTCCTCGTCGTCCAGGTACTCCCTTAAGACGTCGAGTAAGTCACCAATCAGCAGCGGGCCCTCGGCATCGGCGAGGGCCGCCTGCTGTGGTTCAGCGGGTGGGGTCTTCTTCCTCCCCGTCGTCGTCGCTGGCGTCGTCGCCATCCTGGGCTTCCTCTGCGTTCTCAGCGTCCGGTGTATCGTCCATTGGGGCCGCCTCGATCATATCAGCGAGTGCTGCCAGTTCGGCAAGCTCGTCGGCTGAGATCTCACCGTCTTCTTCATCATCATCGTCAAGGCTCTTGGACGACAGGCCCGCGGCGATTTCTTCTTCAAGCGTCTTGGGGCTGCCTTCTTCCGCGGGCGCAAAGACCTCTTCAAGCTCCTGGCGGGTGTCGACTTCTGCTTCTTTGAGAATGTCGCGGGTCACAAGACCTTCGGCAATTTCGCGCAGCGCAATGACGGTGTTCTTATCGCGATCTTCCGGGACCAGCGGATCATGACCAAGGTGCAGTTGTCGCGTGCGTCGCGCGGCGACGAGCACCAGCTCAAAACGATTCTCAACGTGGTCGAGGCAATCCTCGACGGTAATTCTTGCCATCTGAAGTTCTCCAGAAAAATTCGCGCCCGAGACGATCCGGGCTCGGATCGAGGGCAAATCCTGACGTAAAGCGGTGATTAGGGTGCTTTCCTTGGACGACTTCTTGAAAGACCCGCTAAAGCGTTGCTGCGTCTTAGGTTTTTAGTCTAACGTTTTTTGCGCTCTGCACAAGAGCCTCAACATCAAAACCCGCGGCGGACCTTGGCGGTTTTCCCTTAAAAACCAATTCTTTAAGCTCTGATAACGCCTGATCAAACTCGGCGTTCACCATGAGATGGTCGTACTCCTCGTAATGCGCCATCTCGCTTGCGGCCTCGGCAAGTCTCGCCCCGACCTGCTCTTCGGTCTCCCTACCGCGGGCACGAAGCCGTGCCGCCAGATCCTCCAAAGAGGGGGGCAGGATATAAACGCTGACCGCATCATTAAACGCCGCGCGCACTTGCTGGGCCCCCTGCCAGTCAATATCCAGCACCACGCTTTTTCCGGCGGCGAGGCTCTCGGCAATAGCGGCGCGTGATGTGCCGTACCGCTTGCCAAACACGTGCGCGTGCTCGACAAATTCATCCGCAGCAATCATTGCTTTGAAGGTCTGATCGTCCACAAAAAAATAATCACGTCCGTCCACTTCGCCCGGCCGGATGGCGCGGGTGGTGTGCGAGACGGATGTGACGACATCGGCTGAGCTATCTGCAAGCGCACGGGCGAGCGAGCTCTTGCCGCCGCCGGAGGGAGCGGAGAGGATAATTACCCGAGCCTGATCCGATGCGCCTGCTGTCACGTTCTATTCGATGTTCTGAACCTGCTCGCGCATCTGCTCGATCACGACCTTAAGATTGACCGACGCGTTGGTTTGCTCCGGGTGGCCGGACTTTGATCCCAGCGTATTGGCCTCGCGGTTGAGCTCCTGCATCAGAAAATCAAGACGCCGGCCGATCGGCTCCGCTTTGGCGAGCGTTCGCTCAACGTCCTTAAAGTGCAGTTTGAGGCGATCAATTTCTTCTGAGACTTCGCTTCTCGCGAGCAAGATCGCCACTTCCTGCTCGAGCCGTTCTGCGTCAACCTGAGCGGTCACTTCAGCCATCCGCTGGGCCATCCGCTCGCGCTGGGCACTCCCGATCTCGGGCAGCTGCGCTTCAAAACCCACAAGAATCTCCCGCGCTGCGCCCAAACGCTCGGTCAGAATTGCAGCCAGGGCCTGGCCCTCGCGTGATCTCGCTGCCGTCAACTCCCCAAGCGCTTTTTTCAGAAGATCGGTGGCAGCGGCACCCAAGGCCTCTTCGTCCATCGCGGGGGTGGCCATGACCCCAGGCCACCGCAAGACCTCGCCTACCCGAAGCGGCTGCGCATCGGGCATCACGGCGCGCACCTGATCAGACCAGCCGGAGATGCGCTGAATCAATTCGTTATCGATTGCCGGATCCGCCTCGCCCGCGATTGCGCAATGAAAACGTAGGGTGGCATCAACACGACCGCGTGCCAGCGCACCGGCAATCAGATCGCGAAAGGCGGTCTCGGCAAATCGCAGCTCCTCCGGCAAGCGCAGGGCGACCTCGCGATAACGATGATTGACGGAACGAATTTCCCACGTGAGATCACCCAATGGTGTTTGCGCCGCGCTGCGTGCGAACGCCGTCATGCTGTGAGCCAAAACGGTCTCCCGATAAAGCCGACGCGCGGGCGCTACGCCCACGCCGCGACTCGGTGCAGATGGAAAGATGCGCTATTTTAATATCACTGCCAGAAGGTGACGGGCGCTATCGGCTTCAGGCTGCGGCTTCTGGCAAAGCCCTGCGGCATGAGGGGCTTAACCGCCGTAACCTGCGATAAGATTAGAGCCGGCCTCGTTCTGGTTTAACCCACCGCTTCATACCGTCAATGGCAAGCCGACTACCGCTACCATCGGGCTACATCCTCAAAGGCTACACCCTCGGTGAGGTTCTGGGCGGCGGCGGATTCAGCCTGGTTTATCTCGCCAGCAGCGAGCTCAGCCGCCAGAAAGTCGTTATCAAGGAGTTCTGTCCCCAGGACCTCGTGACACGCTATCCGGACGGCGCCTTGAAACCCAACACGCCGCTCGCGGAATCCGCTTTTCGGCACGGCTTGGAGCGTTTCAAGATTGAAGCCGAGCGGATGAGCAAGATCCGCCACCCCAACCTGATTGGCGTAACCGAATATTTTGAAGCGAACGACACGCTTTACATGGTGATGAACCACGAAGCCGGTCGTGATCTTCGCTGGTTTATTTCAAAGATGGCCGGAACGCTGGATTGGGATTTTCTTCAGCGCGTGTTTCCGCCCATAGGCGATGGGCTGATGCAGATGCATGAGCAGGGCGTTGTGCATTTGGACATCAAACCGGCCAACATCCTGCTGCGCACGAGCGGTCAGCCCCTGTTGCTGGATTTTGGAGCGGCGCAGGCGCTGGATAACGATAAACCCTTTGGTTCATTTCAGACCCTAACCCATGGCTTTGCACCACCCGAGCAATACCTGGACGGTGAGCTCGGCAGCTGGACGGATATCTATGGATTTGCCGCCACCATGTACAACTGCATGACCGGCAATCCACCGCCTGCGGCCCTCAAACGTCGCGAAGGCGAGCCGCTTGAAAAGATTACCGTGACGCGTGCCGACCGCTACCCGTACACCCTGCTCAGGACTATCGAAAACGCGCTATCGATTGATCAGCACGAGCGGCCCAAAGATATGCGGTCGTTTCTCGCCCTCGCGTTTGGCTCGCGCGGCGGCCAAACGTCGCCGTAATTCAAAATACCCTCGCGTTTTTTGGGGCTTGCAGTGTGCTCACGCGTCAAATTCAATCGGTGATAAATTTGGTCTGTTGGTCATACCACGAGATCCAAAGGCATGGCGGGAGAGCGGGTTAGCGACAGCGTAGTGCGTCAAATCGAGGAGCTCATCCTCGAGGGCGCCCTGAAGCCTGGCGATCGACTTCCTGCGGAACGCAAATTTGCGGCCCAGCTGGGCGTATCTCGGCCGTCGCTTCGGGAGGGTCTGCAGATACTTGCGGCGCGGGGCCTGCTGCACACGCGGCGTGGTGGCGCTACCGAAGTCGCGGAAAGCCTCAATCCCGCGCTAGAGAATCCTTTGCTCGAGCTCATCAGCGCGTCGGCCGACGCGCAGGAAGACGTGATGGAACTGCGTCACGCTATAGAGTCCATGGCGGCTTACCACGCCGCCGCCCGGCGCACGGAAACCGACATCGTGTCGTTGCGCGAGGCCTACAAGCGCATGGTGAATTCGCACGGCTCCGGCGATGCCGTGCTGGAGGCAAAAGCCGATGCGGATTTTCATCTGGCGATTGGCGAAGCGTCGCACAACGTGGTGTTGGTCCATGTGATGCGAAGCCTCTTCTCTTTGTTGCGCCGAAGCATTCACTACAACCTTGAGAATCTTTATCAGCGCCCGGATAACTTCAAGCATCTGCGTGATCAGCACTATCACCTGATGAATGCGATCATCGACGGCGATCCGCAAGGCGCCAAAACCGCTTCGGACATGCACATTCATTATGTTGAAAAAACCCTGCGTGACATGAATGTTCGGCGGCGACGCGAAGCACGCGCGCAACTGCGAACCGCCGGTCTCGCGAGCGAGCAACCCTGAATCGGATAGGCCTAATGTTCATGCGCATACGGTTTTTAAGGAAGCGATCACTTGATCTATGCTTAGCCCTCGTTTCCATCGTGGCCATAAGTCCCCGGAGCCTCCGATCGTGAGAAAAACCGTTTCGCTTTTTTTTGTGCTTGCCGGGACGTGGCTTCTTTTATCAGGCCATTGGTCGATGCTGTTGCTCGGGCTGGGTCTTGCATCCGTACTGCTTGTGGTATTTTGCGCAAGACGCCTTGGGGTGATCGATGATGAGGGCATGCCGATTGAGATTATCCCGGGGCTGGTGCGCTATGCGCCCTGGCTGATTCAGCAGATCATCCTGTCCTGTCTGGATGTGAGCAAGCGCATCCTCAATCCGACAATGCCGATCAGTCCCGCTATCGTCCATATCGAGGCGGGACAAAAAAGCGACATGGGGCGGGTAAGTCTCGCGAACTCCATTACGCTCACGCCGGGCACGATCTCCCTTGATGTGGGCCATGACACGATTGAGGTCCATGCTCTCACTGCCGAATCGGCCGCGAGTCTTGCCGACGGCGAGATGGCCCGACGTGTTCATAAAAAAGTGGAGGGCGAATGATTCTTGCCTCGACCGCCGTGGGGCTGTTGATCGCCATGGCATTTGCCCTCACTCGGGCGATAAAGGGACCAACAGTCTACGATCGGATCCTGGCCTCGAACGCTCTTGGTACCAAGACCGTATTGATCATTGCTGTGCTGGGCTTTCTGGTCGGGGACCCCGGTCACTACATCGATATCGCGCTTATGTACGTGCTGATCGGGTTCATCGGCACCATCGCGGTGTTGAAGGTTTCCGAATTTGGCGACCTTGGCCAAACGCAGCCCGTGGACTCAGAGCCTCCGAAATGAGTACTGCACTCGACTTTCTCAGTGGGGCTTTGCTGCTGATCGGTATCTTCTTCACGCTCGTCGGCAGCGTTGGGATCCTGCGTCTGCCGGACGTTCTGTCGCGTCTTCACGGGGCGAGCATCACCGACACCCTCGGCGCGGCGTCGATTCTTCTGGGTCTTGCCGTCGCTGCGGGATGGAGTCTTTTGATGGGAAAGATCCTGGCGCTCTTGGTGATGATGGTGCTGCTCAATCCGTCGGCATCCCACGCGCTCGCCCGGGCGGCCATTCACGGCATACGAAAACCCTGGCTGGAACGCGAGAGCGACTGAATGCTGATCGAATTCGTTAACGTCGCGATCCTGGCGCTGCTTGCTGTCACGGCGCTGGCCGCGATTCGACTGCACGATCTTTTTGCGGTGGCCATGATGTTCGGCATTTACAGCCTGCTGGCCTCGGTGATGTTTGTGGTGCTGGATGCAATCGACGTCGCATTTACCGAGGCGGCGGTGGGCGTGGGTATCTCAACGGTGCTCATGCTCGGGACCATCGGACTGGTTGGCCGCCATGAGCAAAAGCCCGCACACCGACCGCTACTGCCAATACTGGTGGTAACCATTACGGGCGCGGCTCTCGTCTATGGGACGCTGGACATGCCGCTATTTATGGATCCCGCGGCCCCGGCACAGCAGCACGTCGCGCCGTATTACCTGAACGAATCACCTGAGCAGATCGGCATCCCTAACGTGGTCACGAGCATCTTGGCGAGTTACCGAGGCTACGACACCCTCGGAGAACTCGCGGTCATCTTCACCGCCGGTATCGGCGTGCTGGGCATCCTGGGATTGCGCCGGCGCAAACGGCCTGGCCATGAGGGTACGAGCGAATGAACGACAATCCCGTTCTTCGCATTGTTGCCAAGATCATCATCCCGATGATCTTGATTTTTGGCCTCTACGTTCAGTTTCATGGCGACTTTGGCCCGGGCGGTGGCTTTCAGGCTGGCGTGATTTTTGCCACGGGGTTTATTTTGTATGGCCTGGTGTTTGGCACCGACGCCCTGCGCAGTGCGATACCCGCGCCTATCTTACGGATCGTGATCGCCGGGGGTTTGCTTTTATATGTGGGCGTGGGGGTTGCCACACTGTTGATGGGTTCAGACTTTCTCGCCTACAACGTGCTGGGGAGCACTCCGTCCGGTGGACAGCACCTTGGTATTTTTCTTGTGGAGCTCGGCGTAGGGGTGACGGTAAGCGCGGTGATGATCACGGTATTTCTCGGGTTTGCCGGGAGAAATGACCCGTGAGCTTTGGAGGCCTTTACAACTACTGGATTGTGATCCTTCTGATGATGACCGGTTTTTACGTGGTCATCGCCAGCGGAAATCTCGTCAAGAAAATTATTGGTCTGAATCTTTTTCAGGCATCGGTTTTTATTCTGTATATCAGCGTTGGCAAGGTCGCTGGAGGAAGCGCGCCCGTCCTGCAGGACGGCTTTGAACCGTACTCCAATCCCTTGCCACATGTGCTGATCCTGACCGCTATTGTAGTTGGCGTTGCCACAACCGCTCTTGGACTCGCGTTGGTCGTGCGTATTCGCGAGGCTTATGATTCGGTTGAGGAAGACGAGATCCACGATCAGGACGAGTCGTTGTGATCGGCGCCCAGCTACCTGCTTTGCAGGTCGTCATCCCGCTTTTGGCAGCACCGTTGTGCCTGCTCTTGTACCGACCGTTTGCGACGTGGCTGCTCACCGTTGTTACGAGCGCCGCCACATTGGTTATCTCGACCCTGCTTCTGACGCAGGTGCTGGACAGCGGGCCGATCGATTACACCTTCGGGGGCTGGGCTGCGCCCTTTGGAATCGCCTATCGCATTGACCTCGTAAACGCCTATGTGTTGCTTATCGTTTCCGCCATCAGCACCGTCGTCTCCGTGTTTGCTCGACTGAGTGTCGCGGCGGAGATCGAAGCGTCGAATCAGGGCATTTTTTATACCGCCTGGCTTTTGTGTCTGACGGGCCTTCTGGGCATCGCCATTACCGGGGATGCGTTCAATCTCTTTGTGTTTCTTGAAATCTCCTCGCTATCGAGTTACGTCCTTATCGCCATGGGACAAGATCGCCGGGCTCTGACGGCGTCTTACCAGTACCTCATCATGGGGACCATTGGCGCCACGTTTATTCTTATCGGGGTCGGTCTTCTGTACGCCCTGACCGGCACCTTGAATATGGCGGATCTCGCTGAGCGCCTGCCGGCCGTTGCCGATACCCGCACGGCCCGAGCCGGATTTGCGTTTTTAACGGTCGGCATTGCGCTCAAGATCGCGCTGTTCCCGCTGCACCTGTGGCTACCCAATGCCTATGCCTACGCCCCCTCGGCTGTGAGTGCGTTTTTGGCCGCTACCGCCACGAAGGTGGCGGTCTATGCGCTGCTGCGGTTTTTGTTTTCGGTTTTTGGTGAAAGCTTCTCGCTGGAGACGATGCCGCTCGCCCACGGTCTTGCTGTGCTGGGCTCGGTTGCTGTTCTCTTTGCGTCCCTTGTTGCGATTTTCCAGCACAACATAAAGCGTATGCTGGCCTATTCCAGTGTGGCCCAAATCGGTTACCTGACGCTCGGTATCAGCTTCGTCAACGAACTCGGCCTGAGTGCGACCATCCTGCATCTTTTTAATCACGCGCTAATGAAAGGAGCGCTCTTTTTAGCGCTGGGGTGCATTGCCTGGCGGATCGGTAGCGCTCGCCTGGGTGACTTTCAGGGCTTGGGCTATCGCATGCCCTGGACGATGGGGGTCTTCCTGATTGGCGGGCTGAGCCTCATCGGCATCCCCACGACAGCCGGCTTCATCAGTAAGTGGTATCTGGTTTTGGCGGCGCTTGAAAAAGGCTGGTGGCCGGTGCTCATCGTCATCGTTATCGGTTCGCTTCTCGCCGTCGTATACATCTGGCGCGTGGTGGAGATCGCGTATCTGGGTAAGCGTCTTGAAGAAGCGCCATCTGGTGAAGCGCCGTTGTCGATGCTCTTGCCGGCCTGGCTTTTGGCGCTCGCCAATATCTACTTTGGCATTCACACCGAGCTGAGCGTAGGCGTGGCCCATGAGGCGGCAAAAGCGCTCTTTGGTGGCCTGTGATGGCTGACGCCTCACTTTTTCTGATCGTATTGACGCCTCTGGTCGGGGCCTTGCTGGTGCTGCTGACCGGCAGATCGCCCAATCTTCGGGAAACCATCAGCATCCTGACGGGGTTTGCGCTGCTGGCACAGGTGATATCGATTACGCCAGGGGTTTTGGCTGGAGAAATTCCCCATCAACTCCTGGCCACTCCAGTGCCGGGACTGCCCATTGCGCTTGCGCTTGAGCCTTTAGGGCTGCTTTTTGCGCTGATTGCTTCATCGCTTTGGATTGTCACGACCGTTTACGCAATCGGCTATATGCGCGGGCACGGCGAGGGTGATCAGACACGTTTTTTTACTTTCTTCGCCATCGCGATCAGCGCCACCATGGGTGTTGCTCTCTCAGCAAACCTGATCACGCTGTTTCTCTTTTACGAGCTTCTGACCTTGTCCACCTACCCGCTTGTGACCCACGCCGGGACTGCCGAGGCCCGTCGGGGAGGGCGCGTATATCTTGGGATTCTGATCGGTACATCGATGGCCTTTTTGTTACCGGCGATCATCGCCACCTGGTATTTCACCGGCAGCGTGACGTTTGAGGCCGGTGGCATTCTCGCGGGAAAAATATCGCCACTGACGACTGGCATTCTTTTTGCGCTTTTTGCCTTTGGCATCGGAAAAGCAGCGCTCATGCCGTTTCATCGCTGGCTGCCGGCCGCCATGGTCGCGCCGACGCCCGTGAGCGCCTTATTGCATGCTGTAGCGGTAGTGAAAGCAGGCGTGTTTTCTTTACTTAAGATCGTCATCTACGTCTTTGGTATTGACCTGCTGGCGCAAAACGGGGTGCGCGACCTGATGCTCTGGGTGGTCGCCATTACCATTCTTGGCGCGTCAGTCGTCGCGATGCATCAAGACAATCTGAAGCGGCGGCTCGCCTACTCGACGATCAGTCAGCTCTCCTATGTCGTTCTCGGAGCGGTCCTCGCGAGCGCGGCCGGTGTCGCCGGCGCTGCGATCCACATTGCGACGCATGCGGTGGGCAAGATCACGCTGTTCTTCTGCGCGGGGGCAATTTTGGTAGCCGCGCACAAAACCCGCGTGAGCGAGCTTGATGGGCTTGGCCGTCAGATGCCCGTCACCATGGGCGCCTTTCTGATTGCGAGCATCAGCATTGCGGGCCTGCCGCCCCTCGCGGGGATGTGGGGCAAGTGGTACCTCGCCGTCGGAGCGCTGGATTCCGGTTACGCCATGCTGGTTGGCGTTCTGATGGTGAGCACGTTACTCAATATCGCCTATTTGATTCCCATCCCGATCAGGGCGTTTTTCGGTGGCGGCGCAGAACCCAAGAAGCCTTTAAAAGAAGCGCCAATACCCTGTCTACTGGCGATCATTACAACCGCGACGTTGTGCGTGATTCTGTTCTTTTTTCCATCCGCGCTTCTCCAGTTCACGGAAGCACTGCTTCGATAGACAAGAGCACGCCACAACAAGGATCAACCAAGAAGACTATCGATGATATTTAAAGCCCTTGTCTCAGCCTGCGTCGCGCTGGTAATCCTTGAGATCATCTTTCATCGGCACGCCAGTTTTCCCTGGGAAAGCTGGCCAGGCTTTTACGCACTTTGGGGTTTTGTGTCCTTGTTTGCGATTGTGGTCGTAGGCAAGCGACTGGGTCGAGGCCTCAAGCGCGACGAGGACTACTATGATGAATAGCCTGCCCCCGGGCATCATCATTCTGGTGGGCGCTTTGGCGCTGCCGCTGCTGCCTCGCGCTCTACGGGCGGTCGGGGCGCTTGCTTTACCGATTATCAGCCTCGCCCATCTCATCCTTTTAAGCGACGCTGTTTCGTTGGAGGTTGAATTCGCCGGACTTAGCCTGATTCCAGTACGGGTGGATCGACTCAGTCTTATCTTTGGCTACATCTTCCATATCGCAGCGATACTGGCGGCCTTATATGCGCTGCACGTGCGCAACACTGTTGAGCACGTTACTGCGATGTTCTATGTCGGCAGCGCTATCGGTGCGGTATTTGCCGGCGACCTTGTGACGCTGTTTCTCTACTGGGAGATCACGGCTTTAAGCTCCGTGTTTTTGATCTTCGCGAGCCGCACGGAGCGCTCTTATCGCGCAGGCATTCGATACCTGATCATTCAGGTGGGCTCCGGGGTCCTGCTGCTCTCGGGGATCCTCATGCACTATCAGGACGTCGGCTCATTGGCCTTCGGCCAGTTAATTGGCGCAGCAGGCAGTCTTGGCGACGCAAGCCTCGGCGTATGGCTCATATTTTTGGCCTTTGGCATTAAGTGCGCTTTTCCTTTTCTTCACAATTGGCTGCAAGACGCCTACCCGCAGGCTACCGTCACCGGGGCCGTATTTTTAAGCGCGTTTACCACGAAACTCGCAATCTATGCGCTCGCTCGCGGGTTTCCGGGGACAGATGCGCTTATCGGCATTGGTGTAGTCATGACGCTGTTCCCTATCTTTTTTGCCGTCATCGAAAACGATCTTCGCAAGGTGCTCTGCTACAGCCTCAACAACCAATTGGGCTTTATGGTGGTAGGCATTGGCATCGGCAGCCAAATGGCTCTTAATGGTGCTGTGGCGCATGCCTTTGTGCATATCCTCTACAAGGGTCTCCTCTTCATGTCCATGGGTGCGGTGCTTTATCGAACGGGGACGATCCGGGCCTCAGATCTTGGCGGGCTCTATCGCTCGATGCCCTGGACGACGGCGTTCTGCATTGTGGGCGCGATGTCGATTTCGGCATTCCCGCTGTTCAGCGGGTTTGTAGCGAAGTCACTGACCATGTCAGCCGTTGTAGAGGGCTATTACGTATGGACTTTTGTAGGGCTTTTGATTGCATCAGCGGGCGTGATGGAGCATTCGGGAATTAAGATTCCCTACTTCGCGTTCTTTGGGCACGATTCGGGCATCCGCTGCAAGGAAGCGCCTTTACACATGTGTCTCGCGATGGGAGCAACAGCGGTGTTGTGCATAACCATCGGCTGGCTCCCGGGCCCGCTTTATGCGCTGTTACCGTACCCTACTGCCTACGAGCCTTATGCGGATCTCGGGCATTCCATTACGCAACTCCAGCTGTTGCTATTTGCCGCCCTCGCTTTTGCTGTTCTTGTCCGTACCGGTCTGTATCCACCGGAAAAAGCGTCGATCACGCTTGATACCGACTGGCTCTACAGGCGCCTGGCGCCTCGCTGGGCAAAAGGCATTCTCTCCTCGCTAGAGCGGATTCGCCAAAGCGGGGTGAACGCCAGTCACCAAACCGGCAGGCACCTGATGCGCTGGGTTCTGCATCACTACGGAGCAGAAGGCACGCTCGCCCGGGCCTGGCCCACCGGCTCTATGGTGCTATGGGTGGCCATTCTGCTGGGCACCAGCCTGATTCTTTACTACCTATAACCGAGGGTAAGACGTGAGCACCTCTGAGATGAATAACACCGCCGCCGTCGACGACGCTATCGAGTCCCGGCGCTCTGTTCGCGCTTTTTTGTCGACCCCAGTACCGAAGGAAACGATCGAAGCGATTCTGACAACAGCTGCGCGAGCCCCGTCAGGCACCAACATTCAGCCCTGGCATACCTACGTGCTCACAGGGAAAAGCCTGGCCGGACTGAGTGAGGCGATCCTCGCCGTTTATAACGATCGCGAGGCAGCCAAAGCGCACACGGAGGAATATCCGTATTACCCGCGCACCTGGGTGTCCCCCTATATTGAACGACGACGGAAAATCGGCTGGGATCTTTACGGACTGCTCGGCATCACCCGCGACGACAAGGCAAAAATGCATCACCAGCATGGGCGCAACTACACTTTCTTCGATGCGCCAGTCGGCATGATGTTCACGATTGATCGGGTGCTTGAACAGGGCAGTTGGCTGGACTACGGCATGTTCCTGCAGAACATCATGATCGCGGCGCGCGGTAAAGGTCTGGATACCTGTCCGCAGGCGGCCTTTACGCCTTATCACCGAATCATCAGCGAGTACCTCGAGATACCGCCGACGCAGGCGCTGGTCTGCGGCATGTCCCTCGGTTACGCCGATCCCGACGCTGTCGAAAATAACCTGGTGACGGAGCGCGAACCGCTCGATAACTGGGTGAAATTTCTAGACTGAGAGCCGGGCAAACCTGCCCAAGTGACGCTCAGGCTTTCCCGAGACTCTCTTTAAAGTGACGTCGACACATCGAGACATAGGTCTCGTTACCACCAATCTGAATTTGATCGCCCGCACAGACGGGTTTGCCCTCTGAATCAAAGCGCACCACCATGGTCGCCTTGCGCCCGCAGTGACAGACGGTTTTGATCTCCCGAAGCTCGTCCGCCAGCGCCAACAGCTGGCGCGATCCTTCAAAAAGCTGTCCCAGAAAATCAGTGCGCAGCCCGTAAGCCAACACCGGAATATCGAGTCGATCCACCACCTCGGATAGCTGGCCGACCTGCTCGGCGCTGAGAAACTGCGCCTCATCGACCAGCACGCAATGAACCGGCGTCTTCGTATGGGCCGCGCCCACGATGGCAAATAGGTCATCGGACGAATCGACGTCTGCTGCGTCAGCCTCAAGACCGATGCGTGAGCGCACCCGGCCCTGACCGGAGCGGCTGTCAATGCTGGGTTTGAGCACCAGCGTGTTCATGCCCCGCTCCGCGTAGTTATGGCGCGACTGCAGCAGCGTGGTGGTTTTACCGGCGTTCATCGCCGAGTAATAAAAATAAAGCTTGGCCAAGTGTGTTCGACTCCTTCGCGATCATGGCATTGTAGGGTATTGTTTCTGCAAACCCTACCGACTGCTGAGATAAGAACCCGCTATGACAACGACTGCGCTATCCCTCGACGAGATTTATGACATCGCTAATACGGTGCTTATTTCAGCCGGTGCCAACGAAGAAAATGCCGATGCCGTGGCCCAGACCGTAACCCGTGCCGAGCGCGACGGGTCGCACTCGCATGGGCTTTTTCGCATCCCAGGCTATGTCGCCTCGTTGAAAAGCGGCAAAGTCAATGGTCAGGCTAACCCCAAAGTGGATCAACGGACCGCTGTGGTGGTTCACTGTGACGGAGATCTCGGATATGCGCCGATCGCGCACCAGCGCTCGCTCGACACGTTGGCAAAGGCTGCACAAGCTCAAGGTATCGCCACACTGTCGCTCACGCGCACCCACCACTTTGCCGCGCTGTGGCCGGAAACCGAAACGCTGGCGAGACAGGGCCTTGTCGCGATGACCTGTGTCTCTTACATGCCGAACGTCGCACCGTTCGGATCTCGCGAGAAACTGTACGGCACCAATCCGCTTTCGTTTGCATGGCCTCGACCCGATCACGACCCGATGGTCTTTGATATGGCCACCGCCGCAATGGCGATGGGTGAGGTCCAGATCAAAGCCCGAGACGGCGGATCGGTGCCGCCCGGAACGGGCCTCGATGCCGAGGGAAAAGAGACGACGGATCCGGCCGCGATTGTCAAAGGCATGTTGCTGCCCTTTGGAGGCTACAAGGGCTCCCACATCGCCATGATGATTGAGCTTCTGGCCGGCCCGTTGGTGGGTGAAACCGTGAGTTTTAACTCCAAGGCCCGTGACTCCGGCGACGGCGGTCCACCGCAAGGCGGTCAATTCATCCTGGCCATGAATCCTGAACTTTTATCGGGTGGGCAATGGAAAGAAGAAGGCGAAGCATTCTTGGCGCGTCTCGCCTCGTTAGATGGCGTACGGCTACCAGCGGAGCGACGTTACCGGAACCGAAAAGAGTCTGGGCCAAGAGCCGTTAATACTGAACTGCTCAAAAAAATTGAGGCGACCGTTTCGTCGCCTCAATGAAACCGCTTTAATTAGTTGCCTGCAGGGCTAGCCCCTCTGGAGCAGGCACCCCCCACAATCAAGGCCACACAACCTTTACCGCATCCGTTCGGGCCTGATAGTTGTTGAGGTTCGATCCGCGGGAAATGGATGCCACCATCATATAGACCGTCTCACCGGAGACCGGGGTCCA
>Ga0181588_10001582_pt1 | contig 20186 bp, 17 predicted proteins | sample 071ome_26_FD_148607 | JGI IMG/M metagenome (GOLD analysis project Ga0181588, IMG submission 148607) | Coastal salt marsh microbial communities from the Groves Creek Marsh, Skidaway Island, Georgia - 071409BT metaG (spades assembly) | ecosystem: Environmental > Aquatic > Marine > Intertidal zone...
CTCGGCAGGGCGATGGAACCGCCCCCGCGCACCTTCCATTCATGTTCCCAGAGAATGGCTCCCGTGTCCGGATTCAGCGAGACGACTGCGCCGGTGTGCCAGATGATCAACTGCCGCTCTCCCGCCGCTTCGTAGATCACCGGCGCGCAGTAGCCCACGTCCCGGGTCGTCAGCGCGCGCCAGAGTTCACGACCGCTACCCTTGTCGAAGGCGACGACCGCGCTCCCCTCCCCGCCAACCAGGCAGACGACCTTGTTCCCGTCGACCAACGGATGCGCCGCATGCCCCCAGGTCGGCGTCTTGGCGCCAAAATCCTCGGTGAAGCTGCGCCGCCAGACGACCTCGCCATCCGCCACCTTGAGACAATGCAGATGCCCTTCGGCTCCCAGGGTGTAAACCCGGTCGGCGTCGACGGTCGGCGTCGCGCGCGGCCCCTTGGGATAACTCACCGTATAGCCGGCTTCGTACTTTCGCTCCCAGAGCGCACGACCGCTCCGTTCGTCCAGGCACAGAACGCGCTCGGTTCCCGCAATGTGGCCGCGCTTGAAGAGATTCTCGGGGTTCTTCGCGCCGGGAGCCAGTTGGCGGTCCATGACAAACACCCTTCCTTCCGCCACCGCGGGCCCCGTGTATCCCGGGCCGAGCGGCGTCCGCCAGACAGGGTTGAGCTTGTCCCCCGGGAAAGAATCCACGATTCCGGTCTCCCGCCAGACTGCATCACGCTGCGGCCCCAGCCATTGCGGCCAATCTGCGGCCGACGCGCCGAAGGAGCACAGCAAACCGACGACAACAACAAGGAATCCTCTGAGAATCATGCCGCCAGCTTAGGCGACGCCACCGGGGATTTGAACCTCATTCCCATGAACACCCACTCGGACGAAGCGTCGCTTTCCGCCACGACCGGGGTTGTTCGTGACGCAATATCCGGCTAGATTGTCGGACTGTCATGTTGTCTGAAGCAGCCGCCAAACCCGAAACCGCGCAGGACGCCCCATTCGATTGGGAGGCGACCCGCGCTCATTTCCCGATTTTGAACCAGGAGGTTCATGGTTGCCCCCTGATTTACTTCGACAATGCGGCGACGAGCCAGAAGCCGAACGCCGTCATTGACCCCCTGACCGCATACTACCGCCGGGACAACGCCAACGTACATCGCGGCATCCACGAACTGAGCAATCGAGCCACCTCGGGCTACGAGGGAGCACGGGCCACGACGGCGACGTTCATCAATGCATCCAGCCCCAACGAGATCATCTTCACCCGGGGCGTCACTGAGAGCGTCAACCTGGTCGCCCGGACCTGGGGCGCCGCCAATCTCAAGGCCGGCGACAAGATCCTCCTGACGGAGATGGAGCATCACAGCAACATCGTCCCCTGGCAGATCCTGGCCCGGGAGACCGGCGCGGAACTGATCTACGTCCCCGTGACCGGCGATGAAGGCCTGCTGGACCTGGAACACCTCGACAAATGCCTCGCCGACGGCGTGAAGCTGTTCTCCATGGTTCATATCTCCAACTCCCTGGGAACCATCAATCCCGTCGCGGAAATGTGCGAGAAGGCCCGTCAACACGGCGTCGTCACACTCGTCGACGCCGCGCAAAGCGGAGGCCACTTCCCCCTGGACGTCCAGGAGATTGGCTGCGATTTCCTGGCTCTTTCCGGCCACAAGATGTGCGCCCCCACCGGCATCGGCGCGCTCTACGGCCGCGAGGCAATCCTGAACGGCATGCCGCCCTTCCACGGCGGCGGCGAGATGATCGACTCCGTGGATTATCATGACGTGACCTTCAAACAGGCCCCCCATCGATTCGAGGCCGGCACGCCCAACATCGCCGACGCCATCGGCTTCGGCGCCGCCATGGATTACCTCGCCGCCATCGGGCGGGAACGCATTCTCGAGCACGACAAGGAATTGGGAGCCTACGCCTACGAAGCCTACTCGCAATTGCCGGGCATCCGGATCTTCGGTCCGAAGTCCGGGCGGGCCGGCGTCGTCAGCTTCGCGTTCGACGAGGTGCATGCGCATGACGTGGTGACAATCGTCGATCAACGCGGCCTGGCCCTGCGCGGCGGCCATCACTGCACCCAGCCCCTCATGAAGAAGTTCGGCGTGGAATCCACCTCCCGCGCGAGCTTCTATTTCTACAACACCAAGGCGGAGATCGATCAAAGCGTCGAGATCCTCCGCGCCACCCTGAAATTCTTCGGCGTGGAGGCCTGAACCCTACACCTTCCCCCTTACAACATGGAAACCGACACCCAGACCATCGGCCCGGAATCAACCATGGAAGAGACGCTGGCAGCGTATCCCGGCGCGCGACGCGCCCTGTTCCGCGGGTATCACATCGGTGGCTGCGCCAGCTGCGGCTTCGAAGCCACCGAAACCCTCGCCCAACTCTGCGAGCGCAACAACAAGCTCGATGTCAACGAGGTCCTCGAGCACATCCGCACGGCCCACGAACAGGACGAAAAGATCTGGTTGGACCCCGAGGCCCTCGCCGAACTACGTCAGAGCGACGCGCCGCCGCAACTCCTCGATGTGCGGACCCGCGAGGAGTTCGAAGCCGTCAAGATCGCCGATTCCGTGTTGATGGATCAGGAGAAAATGCAAGAGATTCTCGGCAAGTGGGACAAGGATGGCCTGTTCGTCATCGTGGATCACCAGGGCAAACAAGGCCTCGACGCCGCTTCCTTCTTTCTCGGCCACGGCTTCAACAACGTCCGCTGCCTCCGCGGCGGCATCGACGCCTGGTCGCAACAGGTCGACAAGAGCCTCCCACGCTACAAGCTGGGGTGATCATTATGAACGAAGAACTCGAACAAAAAGTCCGCGAAGCAATCCGCAATCCACAGAACATGGGCGAGCTGAAGGACGCCGATTCCGTCGGCACGGTCGGCAATTCCGAGTGCGGCGAAATGCTGCGCATGTGGGTCAAGTATCGCGAGGAGAAGGGCAGGAAGGTCATCGACCAGGCGACCTTTCAATCCTTCGGCTGCGAAACCGCCATTGCCGTGGCGAGCATGGCGACGGAGATGATCAAGGGCAAAACGGCCGATGAGGCGCTCGCATTGAAGACCGAGGATCTCTCCGGCGATCTTGGCGCCCTGCCGCCCATGAAGATCCATTGCGCGGAGCTGGTGGAGGGGGCCATGCGCTCGGCCCTGGAGGGCCGCGAGGATGACTCCCCCCAAGCTGCGGGCGCGGCAGACGCCCCCAATCCGGCTTCCTCCGGCAATCTCATCGAAAGCCTCAATTCCGGCGAATCACCCTCCGGCGGTCTCAAGATTGTGATGCTCGACGATGAGGCTGACGCGGAGAAGAACGCGTGATCACCCCTTGCCCTATTGACGCCGCCGGCCTGCAAAGCAAAGGCTTGCGCGCGTATTTCGCGCCTCTATACTGAGGCAAGGCGGCATTTTGCCGGCGCTGATGGGACGTGTGACCAATCCAACCAACCAGCGAACTTACTTTATTGACCAACCATGAAAGAGATTATGGAAGCCCTCCTAAAACTACAGGAGGCTCAAATTCGCTCCGAACTGAAGCCGGGTGAGGAGAACTCGACGACGCGCAAGTGGCGCAAGGAGATCCCCAAGCCGATTCAAGGGCACTTCGATCGTCTGCGCGCCCGCGGCAAGAAGGGCATTGCCATCATCCGCAACGGCACCTGCACGGGCTGCTACATGAAGGTCGCGCTGGGCGTGATGGTGACGCTGCGCAACGGAACGGACATCCAGCTTTGCGGCAATTGCGGGCGCTATCTGTTTCTGCCCGAAGAAGAGGCCATCGGCACGATTGCGGAGAAGGAGAAGGCCAAGGAAGAGGCCAAGGCCAAGAAGAAGGCCGCCAAGGAAAAAGACGCCTGATTCGTCAGACTTGTTTCGGTTTCGGCGCCAGCTGGACCTTGGGATAGCGGCGCTTTTTCGAGGCTTCTCCGGTCTTCCGGCCAACCTCGCGCTTTTTCCTGCCGGGCTTGGACAACTCCATGAATTCCACCTGGCTTCGGCGTTTCCGAGCCTTGGTCTTCCGCTGCTGCCGACGATACAGGGATCGCGGCCCAAGCAACCGCGCCTTAACGTTGTCCTTCAGCGTCACCTCGAACAACTCGCGGATGACGCGGTCCCGAAGGACTCCGTCCTCGATCGGAAACACCACCTCGATCCGCTTGAAAAAGTTTCTCGGCATCCAGTCCGCGCTGCCCATGAACACCTCGGGCCGACAGGCGTTCTCGAAATAGAAAATCCGACTGTGCTCCAGGTAGCGGTCCACGACGCTGCGCACCGTGATGTTGTCGCTGACCCCTTTCAACCCCGGCTTCAGACAACAAATGCCCCGGATGATGAGGTCGATCTTCACGCCCACCTGGGACGCCCGATACAGTTCCTTGATGATCGCCTCATCGACGAGCGAGTTCATCTTGGCGACAATCCTGGCCGGAACGCCGCGAGCCGCGTTCTCCGCCTCGCGACGAATCATGGCGACCATCCGATCATGCAGTTCGAACGGCGCGATCAGCAGCTTGTTGGCTCCCTGGAACTGGCTGATGCCGGTGAGGAGGTTGAAGAGATTGGTGGCGTCCTCGCCGAAGTCAGGCCTGCAGGTCAGCATGCCCGTGTCCGTATAGAGCTTCGCGGTGGTGGCATTGTAATTGCCCGTGCTGAGATGCAGGTAACGCCGGATGCCGTCCGGGTCGTTGCGCACGACCAGGCACATCTTGCAGTGAATCTTGTAGCCGACGAGGCCGTAGACCACATGCACCCCGGCCTCCTCCAGCTTGCGCGACCATTCGATGTTGTTCGCCTCGTCAAAACGCGCGCGCAACTCCACCACCGCGGTGACCTGCTTGCCGTTGTTCACCGCGAGCATCAGGGCGCCGACGATCCGCGTGTCGCCGCCGGTGCGGTAGAGCGTCTGCTTGATCGCCAACGTCTTGGGGTCGCTCGCCGCCTGCTCCAGAAAATCCACCACGCTTTCGAAACTTTCGTAGGGGTGATGCAACAGGATATCCCGTTCCCGGACGGCCTCGAAGATATCGTCCCTTCCGTTCAGCGCCGGCGCGATCGGGGCGAGGTAGGGATCGTCGCGAAGGTGGGCGGGACGGTCCCCGCCGCAGATGGCCATGAGTCTCGTGGGGTTCAACAGTCCGTCGATGATGTAGAGATCGTCCACGGTGAGATTCAAGGTCTTGAGCAAAGCCTGCACGACCGATTCCCGGCAGCCCTTTTCAACCTCAAGGCGGACGGCGGCGCCCTTGCGGCGGTTGTGCAGTTCGTTCTCCACGGCGCGGAGCAGGCTGCCCATCTCCTCCTCCTCGCCGATGTAGAGCTCACTGTTGCGCGTCACCCGGAAGAACCAGTGCCCCAAGAGCTCCGCGCCCCGGAACAGATCGGACAGGAAGCCCTTGATCAACGCGCCGAGAAACAGGTGATTGCAGCCCTCGCCGCCCGGCAACTCCACCAGTCGCGGCAGGTTGCGCGGAACCTGAACCACCGCGAGATGCCGATGCTTCTTGCGCCCCTCGACGACCTGCAGCTCCACCATCAGGTTCAACGACTTGTTGAGCAGTTGGGGAAAGGGATGGGCCGGATCGATCGCCAGCGGGGTCAACACGGGGCGAACCTCGGACTGGTAATAATTTTCCACCCACTCCAGCTCTTCCGCGGTCAGCTTGTCAAAGGATCGAAACCGGATGTTCTCCTTCTCCAACAATGGCAGCAGCTCTTTCTTCCAACAGCGATACTGCGCATCGAGCAGTTTCCGGACGCGCCGACCGATCGCCGCAAAGGTCTCCTTCGCCGTCAGTCCATCCACCGAGGCGCCCGTCGCCCCGGACTCGATCTGCTGCTTGATGCCGGCCACGCGAACCTCGAAGAACTCATCGAGATTGGAGCTGACAATGCAGAAGAATTTGACGCGCTCCAGCAACGGATGGGTGGCGTCGCGCGCCTCATTCAGGACGCGCTGGTTGAATTCCAGCCAGCTGAGTTCGCGGTTGATGAAATGTTCGGGGCCAAATTCGCTCATGCCTCAATGCCGATCACGGTCATCATAAGCGCCGGACCGTAGTCAACAAACCGATTTTTTCCGAGTTACGTTTGAGTGACGCGCTTGTGATTCCCATGGCGGCGGGGCCGCCGCCCGCCCGCTTGAGCACGAATCCGCCCGCCCCCCCGGGGCAACCGACAAAAAAGAAGGCCGGGCGGATGCCCGGCCTTCGAGAGATGCTTGCGCCAGCCAGCGCGATTCGTCGCTTACTCCGGCTTGTGCAGATTGTGGCAGGCTTTGCAGTTGATCGCCTTGCCGAAGGCCGCCTTGGCCTTCTCGTCTCCCTTGACGAGCTTGCCCGTGATCTGGGCAATCCGCGTGGTCTTCTTCTTCCAGCTGCCAACCTCGCCGCGCGGCGGCTTGACCTTGGACATGGCGACATACCAGTCGTGCAGCTTCTTGATTTCCTCCTTCGAGGCCGAGCCGTCCTTGATCTTGGCGACGATGGAAGTCTTGCCCTTGTGGCCTTCCTTCATGGCCTTCTCAATGAGTTCATGGGCGTCGTCGGCCGAGGCGGTGAACGCGAATCCCACCGCAACAAAGGCGGCAATAATGTGTTTGATGTGCTTCATGTGACTTGAATCAGGTTTGTGTGACTTCCTTCCGGAAGTGTGTCCGGGTTTTTTACGCAATCCTTTCCGGAATGCCAGCTGAAAACGCGGAGAATCTCAGTCGAGCCGCTCCCGAATCGTCCGGGCAACGCAGCCCCACGGCCGCAAGCGGACCAAGCCCCGCCCGCGATGCTGCGGTCGCCTCCCCGCTTCAGAACGTCACCTTCATGCCGACCTGGAGGGCAAGTCCGGGCGCGGGGTTGTGCGCGGTCACCTGCGGCCCCAGCCCGGGCAGGGATGTCGCCGGCGATTGCTCGTAGCGCCGATCGAGGAGGTTGTTGATCGCCAGCCAACCCGAGAAGCGGTCGCGCCGGTAGGCCAAGCGCGCGTTGACCACATTGTAGGTGTTGCGCGATTGCGCATTGACCGCGTCGTTGATCCGGACCTGCCCCGTCACGTAGAGATTCTCCAGGGTGAGCGTCCAGCGGTCGAACGGCTTCAGATTGAGCCCGGAGGAGAACTGCCATTCCGGGACCAGGACCTGCCGGTTGCCGTCGTAAGGTCCACCGTCGAAGGTTGCGTCGGTGTAGGCGGTGTTGGCAAACACGCTGACGCGCTCGCACAGGCGGGATCGCAGGGAGAGCTCGACGCCCTGGCGGACTGCGTCGTTGTTGCTGTTCTGGCTGAAGCCGAAGGCCAACGCCGGATCGGTGAAGATGTCGTTGTCGATCCAACTGCGGAAAAAGGTCAACGAGCCGGACAACCGATGATCGGCCCGGGTCCGGACCCCCGTCTCGAGGGTGCGCGCCTTCAAGGGAACCAGATCCTTGTTGCTGACAAAGGCCGGGGTTGCGGCGACCACATCATTATAGGATGGGAAGCGATACGCCTGCGAATAGGAAGCCCAGATCTCGGTGTCGCGGGCAACACGCTGCACCAGACTGACTTTGGGATTCCAGGCGGCGTTGTCCCGGGCTCCCGTAAAGGGCGCCGCTGGAAACGGCGCAAAAACGTTGTCGAGATAGGCCTCCTGCCGATCGTAACGCAACGCGGCCGTGAAGGTCGTGCCCGCACCGAAGTTGATGGCGTCCTTCACAAAGGCGCCGAACGTCGTGTTGTCGTAGGCCGAAGGCGGCGCCGCTCCAAACTGCTGGCTGAAGAACTGCGTCCGCCCCTCGCCCCCGACCGTCAGCATGTTCTCCGCGCCCCAGAACTCACTTTCATGGGACGCCTGGATCAAACCGCCGGAGGAGGATTCATCGCCGACGCCGCCAAAGGCCGGGAACCGCGTGCCATACTCCTGGTGATAGAGCTTCGAATTCAGGCTCCAACCGCTCGCGAAGGCGCCGGAGTAGTTGAGCGTTCCACGATGGAGCTTGTCATCGAACACAAACCGGCTGAAGGCTCCCGGAGCCGACTGCTTCGGGTTGGCCGCATACTGCGCCGCCGTCAGCGTTCCGGGGTTCTCACTATACTCCGTGTGAAAGTCATAGCCGATCGAGAAGCGGCCGACAGGCGATGCATAACCCAACTCCGCCCCGGCGTTCCAAGCCCGAAAGTGACTGAAATCACGCCAACCCGACCACTCTTGACGCCCCCCGGTGATGCGGTAGTCGAAACGGTTGGTCGTTCCGCTGAGCCGGACAGAACCCTGATTGAAACCCAGGTTGCCAGCGCTTCCTGTCGCCTCAACCGACAGCGGTTTCTCAGCGGCGGCGCGCGTGACGATGTTGATCACGCCGGCCGCCGCCCCGGCCCCATAGACTGTGGAGCCGCCGCCCCGGATGATCTCAACGCGCTCAACATTCTCCAGTGGGACCGAGTTCCAGAAAAAGCCGCCACCGCCGCCCTCATTCGCGGTCACCCCGTCGACCAACACGAGCGTTCCCGCCTTCTCGCCAAAGCCCCGCAGGCCAAACCCGGCAAGGTGCGCGCCAAATCCGCTCGAGTTGTCGAACAGAGCAAAGCCCGCCTCCGTCCGCAACAGGTCGCTCAAGCTGAAGGCCGGCGAGGATTCGAGCCTGTCGCGATCGATGACGCTGATATTGGCCGCAACCCGTGAAAGCGGCGTCGAATCACCCGGCAAACGGGCCGCCGTGACCGTAATCTCCGGGAGTTCGACCGCGGGATCACTGTTGGTTTGCGCAAAAGACGCGGCAACAGAAGCAAGCAGGAGAGACGAGATGAGACGTTGTTTCATAGCGCTGATCTGAACGATCCCCGCGCACAGGCGGAGAGAGGTTGTGGTTGTTCGAGACCAGCGGGGAATGAAACGCCCAGGACGAAAACAAAAGGACTCCACCCCCGCAAATCGGAGAATGGAGCCAAAGTCCGAAGTCCGACGACACCCAAATCGTCGGGCTGGCCTCATCCTTCTCTTTGACGGAGAAGTTGCTCCGAAACGTTCGGAGCGGACGAGCACAACCAGACCGGTATCCTGACTTCGGGCTTCAAACCTTGCTCCCGCCTTCCCGATCCGAAACGGCGTTGGATCAGTGGCAGTGGGAGCTCGTAGCCCGTCACAGTGGCGCAACCGTCCCGGATTCTCACCGGGTTCCCTGTCATCTGGCTGCTGTGCAAGCGAGACAATCCAAGGGGCGTCCCGCGATTCAAAGAACTGTCGGAGTCTTAGTCGTGCGCCGGAGCCTTGCCAAGGAGAATCTCCCTGCGCGACCGGGTCGGGCCTTTGCCCGGTTCAATTCCCTCAGCCCTGCGGTTCGGTTTGGGACGCCGGGTCGAGCAACTCGTTCAACTTCTCGGCGTCGAGGCCGGATTTCTCGAGGGCGACCTCGCGGACGGTGCGGCCCTCGGCAAAAGCCTGCTTGGCAATGGCGGCGGCGTTGTCGTAGCCGATCACCGGCGCCAAGGAGGTGCACATGGCGAGGCTTTGCTCAATCATCCCGCCGCACTTCTCCGCGTCCGCCTCCAGGGGCTTGACCGCGCGGTTGGCAAAGACCCGGCTGGCGCTGGCGAGCAGTTCGATGGATTCGAGCAGGTTGTGGCCAATGACCGGGAGCATCACATTCAGTTCAAAGTTGCCGAACGTGCCGCTGAACGTGATGGCTCCATCGTTGCCGATGACCTGTGCGCCGACCATGATGGCCATCTCGCACATGACGGGATTCACCTTGCCGGGCATGATGGAGGAGCCCGGCTGCGTGGCCTCGAGCTTGATCTCGCCGATGCCGCAGCGCGGTCCGGAGCCGAGGAAGCGAATGTCGTTGGCGATCTTGATGAGACTGGTCGCGACCGTCTTCAGCGCGCCGCTGGTCTCCACGCAGGCGTCGCGGGATCCCTGGGCTTCGAAGTGATTCGACGCCTCCGACAACTTCAGACCGGTCTCCGCGGCGATGCCGGCGATGGTCTTGCCCGCGAACTCCGGGTGGGTGTTGATGCCTGTGCCCACCGCCGTACCGCCGAGCGCGAGTTCTCCCAATCTCGGTTCCACCGCGCGCAGGCGATCGATGCCATGCTGGATCTGGGCCGCATAGCCGCTGAATTCCTGGCCCAACCGGATGGGCGTCGCATCCTGCAGGTGCGTGCGACCGATCTTGATGATGTCGTTGAACTGATCCGCTTTCTGCGCCAACGCGTCCCGCAGCCCCTCGAGCTCCGGGATCAAACACTTGGCGATCTGCTCCGACGCGGAGAGATGAATCGCGGTAGGAATCACGTCGTTGCTCGACTGGCCGGTATTGACGTGGTCGTTTGGATGAACGGACTTGTCGCCGACCTTGCCGCCCATGATCTCAATCGCGCGATTGGCCACCACCTCGTTGACGTTCATGTTCGAGGACGTCCCCGAGCCGGTCTGAAAGATATCGACCACAAATTGGTCATCGAGCTTGCCGTCAATGACCTCCTGCGCGGCCCGTTGGACGGCGTCCGCAATCCTGGCGTCGAGCTTGCCCAGGTCGGCATTGGCGGCGGCGGCATGCTTCTTGATCAAGCCGAGGGCCCGGATGAACGGGCGGGTGAAACGAAGGTTGCTGATGGGGAAGTTCTCGACGGCCCGGGCTGTCTGCGCGCCGTAATACGCGTCGGCCGGAACCTGCATTTCGCCCATGGAATCTTTTTCAGTGCGGGTGTTCTCGCTCATGATATTGCTTGGTTGAGGGCCGCGTCGGCAGCCCGAAATTTCAGGCCCGGGAGCATGCTGCGAAAGGCCTCGGGAGGCAAGCATGCAACCAGAGCGGCGCGGGCTTCGCATGTGTTGCCGATTGGGCGTTACGGTGGGGCGACGCTCCTGCTCACATAGACCAAACCGCCCCGGGACTTGGAGTGGCGGCTTCCTGCCGGCTCACTTCCCCCGCGTCTTACCGCGACTCCTATTCGCCCCGTTTCGGGGCCATGCAAGTCCTGAAGCCTCGAGGCGGGCATCCAGTTGAGCGCGCAGTTCGCGGATCCGCCCGTTCTGTTCCGACCTGCCGGCCAGGTTGTCAAACTGATTGGGATCCCGGCGCATGTCATAGAGTTCCTCGCTGTCGTCATGATAACGGATGTAGGCCCAATCGGCGCCGCGCAGCGCGTAGCCCTTGCCGCCGACGGACAAGGCGGCCCGGCGAACCTCCGCGCGAGGATCCGCGAGGATCGGGCTCAAATCCTTCCCCTGGACGGAATCGGGGATCTTCAACCCGACCGACGAGGCGAGGGTCGGAAACAAGTCGGTCAACTCAACCAGCGATTGTGAACGTCCGGGTTTCATCCCGGGGACGGAAACAATCAGGGGCACACGCAGAACCTCCTCATGCAAATTCGATTTCTGCCAGAATCCGTGTTCGCCCAGATGGTAGCCATGGTCGCTGGTGAAAACGACGGCGGTGCTGTCGCGCAGCCCGAGACGATCCAGTTCCGCCAGCACGCGCCCCACCTGCTCGTCCATGAATTGGATCGTTGCATAGTATCCCGCCCACATGCGCTTCTGGTTGTCGGGATACTTCTCCAGGCCCGTGCTCTTGGAGTTGGAGCCCGCGCGGCCCGCCTTGGGAATGTCGGCCAGGTCATCCGGCTTCGCGTCCGGCAACGGCAAACGTTCCCAGGGATAGGCGTCGAAGTATTGATTCGGCGCAACCATGGGATAGTGCGGCCGCACAAAACCGGCCGCGATGAAGAAGCGGCGATTCTTGTTCTGCCGGAGCAATGCCATGGTCTTGGTTGCGGTCTTGTGATCGGGTTGATCCGATCCGTCGCCGGCGTAGCGCACGGTGACAAAGGGTCGATGCGGCATGCGCGTGGATTGTCGGCCTTCCAACAGGCTGGTGAAGATATTCAGGTTGAGACAGGCATAGTCACCGGGCGTATGGGCCTCAAGACCGGTGGAGTTGTGTCGTTCGGTCCAGGAGTTAGCGATGTCCGCCCCATGCGTTCCGGCAATGATATCGCCCGGGACGCGCATGTGATAGATCTTGCCGACGCGCGCGGTGTGCCACCCGTTATTGCGAAAGTGCAGGCCCAGGTTGAGCGCCGCTCCTCCGCGATAACGGCTGTGCATGAACGAGGTGCGGGAAGGGCCACAGGACGTGCCCTGGCAGTAAGCGCGCTCAAAGACCATTCCCTGCTTCGCCAAGGCGTCGATGTGCGGCGTCTTGACGGAAGAGTCGCCATAACATCCCAAGGCGCTGGCCTTGAGATCATCCGAGATCAGGAAAAGGACGTTCCGGACGCGATCGCCGAAGGCCGCCTCCGACTGCGCCGCTCCCGACGACAACAAACCGGCAAGGAACGCGGCCGAAGTAAGAATCAGACGCTTCATGCCGGTATTGTTAGCAACGGTGCATCGCGGCGTGAAGCCGGGATTGCCGGGGACGGCCGGTTGACTAAACACACCTCGCCGCGTATTCAGTAGCGGCATGGATTTCGAAGATGAGAAGAATGTCCTGGGAGGCGAACTTCAACCCTGCAGTCTCAACCCCATGACCGGGTTTCACCGAAACGGCCGCTGCAACACCGGACCACACGATCATGGCTGCCACGCGGTCTGCATCATCGCGACGGCCGAGTTTCTGGAATATTCCAAGGCGGCTGGCAACGATCTCAGCACGCCGATGCCGCAATACCAGTTTCCAGGCCTGAAGCCGGGCGACCGCTGGTGCCTCTGCGCGCCGCGTTGGAAACAGGCCTACGACGCCGGCAAGGCCCCCAATGTCGTGCTGGAGGCCACCAGTGAAGCCGCTTTGCAATACGTCTCGCGCAGCGTGTTGGAGGAGTTCGCCCCGGTGGAATCGGATTGAGGCGGCCGGCCGCGCTCAGGAGACCGATTGCTCAATCGCCTCCACGCTGGAAGCGGACGAACGCCGGGAGTGGATCTTGTAGCCCACGAACCCGACAACGCCCACTGCCAACCCAACCGCCAGGACTGGCAGGAAGATCGACAGGACGCTCATCACGACCGAACCGCCCAACTCCGCGGTCGAAACCAGTGGGTTGGCAAGCCCGCCCGTGCCGGCAGTGGAGGTTCCCCGCACGAGCACGGTCGCGGCTTGAACCGCGCCCGCCGCGCCGCCTCCCGCGATCAACGCGAGGGACCATTGCATCAGTGGGGAAACATCGGTGACCACCGAGGCGGTGGCGACCGTGCCGGCCACCACGGCCGTGGGCGAAGCCATGCTGTCCAGGAGATTGTCCAGCCAGGGCACATAATAGGCCCCAACTTCCAAAGCAGTGGCGACGCCGAAAGTGACCAACGCCGGCGTTGAACCGATCCAGGCAAAGCCATTGGCCAGAGTGATGTGGCCGGAATGCGCGGCCAGACTGAGAATCAACATCGGCACAAAAACGCGAAAGCCGCAGGCCGCGCTGAGTCCAATGCCCAAACAGGCAGTGAGAAGGAGGTTGAATTCGTCCATGATATCAAGGGGTTGAAGAGTCGTTTCAAGAAATCCGAGCGTTTCTCTGTTTTTCGGCCGTCCAGCATGACGCCGGCTTTCTCCGAGACAATTACAATACCGCAGCCTCATTGTAAGTCCAGCGAAGACCGAAAAGGCGTGTTTGCGCCGGCCGGCGCAGTTGCTAGTCTCCCTGAATGCAAACCCGCTCACTTCTGGTCGTCTCCCTCATGGCAGTCGCCGCCTTCTGCGCGCCCGCCGCCGCCCAGTCATCCAAACCCAACGTGCTGTTCGTCATCTGCGACGATCTCAACTGCGACCTGGGAGCCTACGGACACCCGCAGGTCCGATCACCCAACATCGATCGCCTCGCCGCGCGCGGGAGGTTGTTCGAGCGGGCCTACTGCCAGTATCCGCTTTGCGGGCCGAGTCGCGCATCCTTCATGACCGGACTCTATCCGGACCAGAACCTGGTGAAACGCAACGCGATCTACATCCGCGAGCACGTTCCCACCGTGAAGACCCTATCCCAGATGTTCCGGGACCACGGCTACTTCGCCACGCGGATTGGCAAGATCTACCACTACAACGTCCCCAAGCACATTGGCACCAGCGGCCACGACGATCCCTATTCCTGGAACGACACCTTCAATCCGCGCGGTCGCGACGTCGACGACGAGGACCAGATCTTCAGCCTGCGACCGGGGAGCTTCGGCGGGACCTTGAGCTGGCTCGCCGCCGAGGGAACAGACGCCGAACAAACCGACGGCATCGCCGCCGCCGAGGCCATCCGCCGGCTGCAGAAACACGCCGACGACAACACGCCCTTCTTCATGGCCGTGGGTTTGTTTCGCCCGCATACGCCCTTTGTCGCCCCGAAGAAGTATTTCGATCTGTATCCGCTCGACAAGATCGTCGTGCCCACGGAGCCCGCAGGTTACCTGGAAACCCTGCCCGAGCCCGCCCGAAAGTCGATCCGCCGCAAGAAGGACCAGGTTGATCTCAAGGACGCGTTGGCCCGCCAGGCAATCCAGGCCTACTACGCTTCCATCACCTTCGCGGATGCGCAGATCGGGTTGCTTCTTGACGCGCTGGAGTCCTCAGGCCTCGCGAAGAACACGATCGTGTTGTTCACCTCGGATCACGGTTACCACATGGGCGAGCACGGCCATTGGCAGAAGACAACCCTGTTTGAGAATGCCGCGCGGGTGCCGTTGATCATCGCCGGCCCGGGCGTCAAGGAGCCCGGCAAACGCTCGACCTCACCGGCGGAGATGGTGGATTTTTATCCGACCCTGGCCGAGCTCTGCGGGGTCAAGGCGCCCCCCTACATCTCAGGAATCAGCCTGGTCCCGGCATTGAGGGACCCGAAGGCCCGGCCCCGCCGGGCCGCCCTGACCCATTACGCCAACGGCTACAGCCTCCGCACCGACCGATGGCGCTACACCGAGTGGGGCGAGGACGGCGCGGAAGGAGCTGAGCTCTACGACTGCAAGGCCGACCCCGTGGAATTGAACAACCTCGCCGCCAAGCCGGAGTCCAAGGAACGCATCGCCCAACTCTCCAAACAACTGCGCCAACGAATCAAACAGGCGAAAGAGAAGGTGAACGGCTACACCCAGATTCAGTTCGAGAATCGCCGGAGAGTGAAGTGAACAGGCATCGGGATCCTGAGCGACCCAGGTCGCGAAACGACGGGAGCTCCGCCCCGCAACATTGCCCGATCAGGCGCCTCATGCGGTGCGCGACCGCAGTCTGTGTGTTCTTGGCCGCCACCCTCGCACTCAATGCCGCTGACGACACGCATCTCCGCGACTGGCAACGCGAGGTGGAGATCGCGCGCGCCATTCGCGAGCGGATCGTGAAGCGGCAGGCCGAAGCTCCGACGGAATCCAGCAAGCCGTTCACGGAGAAACTGCCCGACGGCAAGGTGACATTCGACATGCTGCCGATTCCCGCGGGAACCTTCACCATGGGGAGCCCGGCGACCGAACCCAATCGCAAGCTCGACGAAGGTCCGCAACGCTCCGTTCGCATCAACGCCTTCTGGATGGGCCGGACCGAGGTGACTTGGAGTGAGTTCGAACGCTACGCGATGCCTTGGAAACACGTCAACAAACCGCGCCATGACACTGTCCTGAAACTGCTTGGCTCGGACGCGAGCATCGCGGTCTCGCATCCGACGCAACGCTACGTCACGGCCGATTGGGGCGTGGGCTGGGGCGAACGGCCGGCGATCAACATGACGCAATTCGCCGCGCGGCAATACTGCCGTTGGCTCAGCGCCCGGACGGGGCATTTCTATCGATTGCCCACCGAGGCGGAATGGGAATACGCCTGCCGCGCCGGCTCCACGACAGCCTGGCATTTTGGCGAGGAACCGAAGCGCCTCGACGAACATGCCTGGCATTTCGGGAACAGCGGCGACAAGACGCACCCGGTCGGACTGAAGAAACCCAACGCCTGGGGCCTCCACGACATGCACGGCAACGTCGCCGAATGGTGCCTCGATCTTTATGCTGCCCCGACGAGCTACCCGGGTGTTCCGCCCGTCCTTCGCAATCCCCGCAACCGCGCCTCGGCGCTGTATCCCCGCGTCGTTCGCGGCGGTTCCTGGGATGACGATCCCGACCGGCTGCGCAGCGCCGCGCGAAGCGGCTCCACTCCGGACTGGAGCCTGCAGGATCCCCAGATCCCGAAGAGCATCTGGTGGCACACCGAGGCGATCTGGATCGGGTTCCGGGTTGTCCGCCCCGTCAAGCTCCCCTCCGCCGAAGAGATGGCCCGCTATTGGAATGGCGGCCGCAATGTCAGGACCTGGAAGGGGCGCGAGTTCGATTTCGGGCCATTCTTCAAGAACGGCAAACCGAATTCTAATCCCGTCTGGACCAAGAGCCGGAACGGGAACGGAATCATTCCCTGGACGCTGGCGGATCCACGCGCAGAACACCACCATTCCGATTCAAGGAACGAACGCCCTTAAGCAAGAGCGTTTCCTACCAAGGTGGAATGGAATAGCATCGCATCATGAATAGGTTGCCAGGAAAGAGAGTCGCCCTGATCGTGTTGGCTTGCGCCGTCCTTGGGACATCGGGCTGCGGCAAGGGTGGGTCGAGCGGATCCGCCGACGCGTTGGCGCCGACTGGTCCATTGTCCGACCGGGTCGCGGCATTGGTGGAACCGTTGATCGAGGACGGCTGGGCCCACGGATTGATGGTCGGTGTCGTTCAAAATGGGCGGGAGAGCTACTTCCCCTTCGGATCTCTGAACGATGAGGCGAACCCATCCATCGACAAGAACACCGTGTTCGAGATCGGCTCGATCACCAAGGTTTTCACTGCTCTTGCGCTGGCGGACATGGCGGTGAAAGAAGAGTTGTCGATCGACGATGCGGCGGAAAAATGGCTTCCCGACGAGTGGAACGTAGCGACGACCAGCGGAGAACCCATTACCTTGAAGGGACTTGCCGCCCACATCTCCGGCCTGCCGGTCGTTCCAGCCAACTTCTGGAACGACGGCGACAACACCTTCGACGGCGATCTTGGCGGCCGCCGCTGGGCCGAGTACCCCAAGCCCAGTTGCAGAACTACTTCGCAGATCCGAAGCCGCCCCTGGGAGAGCCCGGCAAGTACCTCTACAGCAACCTTGGCGCAGGCTTGCTGGGACACGTTCTGTCCACGAAGACCGGCGTCTCCTTGGATTCCCTGATTGAGAAGCGAATCTGCGCCCCGCTCGAAATGAGCGCCACATCCTTTGACGCAACGCCTTCCGGCCCCGGACATGACGTCGACGGCAACCACGCGGCGCATTGGCCCGCTGGCGAGTCCGTGCTGCGCGGCGCCTTCGCGTTGCGTTCAAGCTGCGCCGACATGCTTAAACTGGCGGCGGCAACCCTGGAACCGGAGCGCACGCCCCTCAAGGACGCCCTGACACTATCGCTTCAACCCTGCGCAACAATCAATGAACTGGAGAAGTCCGCGCTCGGTTGGAAGCTGAACAAATTCGGCGTCATTTACACCACCGGCGCCACCGGCGGCTTCCGCTGCGCCATGTACCTTCACCCTCAATCAAAAACCGGCGTTGTCCTTATGGCAAACACCCAGGTGGGCGGCGTCACCGGGGGGCGAGGCGGCCTGTTCGACGCGCTCGGAGGAAGCCTGCTCAACGTCACCCTCGGAGCGCAACCACTGGAAATCGAGTTTCCCGCTGCCGCCGACACAGCCGCCGGACCGCTGAATGACTTCGTCGGCGGCTTCGTGCCGGAGGACGGCTCCCGAGATCCGTCTTTTCCAATCCGACTGGAGGACGGGAAGCTGATGACGCTCGGACCAGGCGGCGTCGAACAACGCCTCTGGCCATTGAAGGAAAACACTTTCTTCTTAAGGGCATACATATCGGAACTCCGGTTCCTGCGGAATGCGGATGGCGACGTCACTGGTTGCGAGCTTTCTTTCGAAGGTCGCACTGCGCGACTGAAGAAGAACACCGACTGATGGACAACGACCAGACCGTGGCTTTCTTCACGCAGTAAGCCCGCCCCGCGCAGCCACGCTGCCTGTTGCGCAGGGGCCCAAATTTCCTCGATTTCCCACGCGGCCTAACTATCGTTGCGCGTTGAACAGGAAGTGATTTGAAATCGTTAGTTGCAACAGCGGACAAGAAGACCGAACGCGCGTTTCTGGTGGGCGTCGAACTGAAGTCGTCGCCCAAATGGGAACTGCAGGACTCGTTGGAGGAACTCGGCAGCTTGGCATCCACTGCCGGCGCCGAGATCATCGGCGCGGGTTCGCAACGCCTGGAGAAACCCTTTCCCGCGACCCTCATCGGGACCGGCAAGGCGGATGAGTTCGCGGATCTTTGCCGCGAGAGCAAGGCCGACACCGTCATCTTCGACGATGAGCTCTCCCCCGCCCAGAGCCGCAACCTGGAGAAGATTTTCGAATGCAAGGTTCTGGATCGAACCTCTTTGATTCTCGATATCTTCGCCCAACGCGCTCGGACACGGGAAGGCAAACTGCAGATCGAGTTGGCGCAACTCCAGCATCTCCTGCCCCGCTTGACGCGTTTCTGGACTCACCTCTCCCGACAGAAGGGCGGCATCGGCATGCGCGGCGACGGTGAAACCCAGTTGGAGTCGGATCGCCGCCGCGTGCAGGAGCGGATCCATCGCATCTCGCTCGACCTCAAATCCGTGCAGCGGCAGCGCGCGACACAACGCGATGGACGCCGACGCACCCTCTGGCCGACCGCCTCGCTCGTGGGTTATACGAACGCCGGCAAGTCCACCTTGTTCAACGCGCTCACCGGGGCGGACACCCTGCAGGAGGACAAGCTCTTCGCCACCCTGGACCCCACCACGCGCCGACTCCGACTCCCCACCAATCAGAACGTTTTGCTATCCGACACGGTGGGATTCATCCGCAAGCTGCCCCACAGTCTCGTCGATTCCTTCAAAGCCACGCTTGAGGAGGTCGTGCAATCGGATCTCCTGCTGCATGTCGTCGATGTCAGCCACCCCCAGGCCGAGGAACAGATCTCCGTGGTCAACGGCGTGCTGCATGAATTGGGCGCCGGCGAGAAACCGACCTTGATGGTGTTCAACAAGGCCGACCGCCTCGAAAGCGGCCAGTTCGCCGGCAGCCTCGCGGAAGCGTATCCTGACGCGGCGGCGGTGTCCGCCCTTCGACGATCGGGTTTCGACGACCTCATGCGGGAGCTGGGAACCCGACTGCGCCCCGTGCGCGAGTTCGTCGTCTTGGCCGTTCCCCATTCCCGAACGGATGTGATCGCCCGCCTTCACGAGGTGGGCGAGGTCGTGGAGATCGATTACGATGGCCCGGAGGCGTCCATTCGGGCGCGGATTCCACCCTACGTGGTGAATGAGTTCGAGCGCTTCATCAAGGCGGATGTCCATGCGTGATGAACGAAGGCGTTCGCATCAAGGACATGCTGCCGGGCGACAAGCCGCGAGAGCGCCTCGCGGCCAAGGGACCTGAGGCTCTCAGCAATGCGGAGTTGATCGCGATCCTCCTGCGCGTGGGCACCAAGGGACGGTCGGCGGTCGCGGTGGCCGGTGATCTGGTGAAGGAGTTCCGTTCACTGGATCGGCTGGCGCGAGCCTCCCTGGCGGATCTCTCAAGAATCAAAGGCGTCGGCCGGGACAAGGCCATCGCCCTTCAGGCAGCCTTCACCCTGGCGCAGCGCATGGCCCGGGAGTTGACGAGGGAAAGCCCGCAATTGGACAGCCCTGACGCGGTCGCCGATCTGCTTCGGGAAGAGTGTCGCCTGCACGACGTGGAGCGCTTTCAGGTGCTGCTGCTCAATACACGACGTCGGCTGATCCGCACGGAGACGGTCTCGCAGGGAACGCTGGATTCCCTGCTCGTCCATCCACGGGAGGTCTTCCGTTCGGCGATCGCCGCCAACGCGTCGGCGCTCATTCTTGCGCACAACCATCCCAGTGGAGATCCCACGCCGTCGGATGCGGATATTCGCGTGACCAGGGATCTGATTCGCGCAGGACAATTGTTGAAGATCGATGTGCTGGACCACATCATCATGGGGCGACGAACGAACGAACGTGAACGGGATTTCGTCTCCCTCAAAGAACTCGGCCATTTCTACACATGATTCATCCAACCGCCGTCATTCATCCGGGCGCCCGAATTGATTCCTCCGTCAGCGTAGGCCCTTTTTCGGTCATTGACGCCGACGTGGAACTGGGGCCCGGAAACAAGCTCGGCCCCCACGTTTATATCACGGGCG
>Ga0181588_10001584_pt1 | contig 20176 bp, 18 predicted proteins | sample 071ome_26_FD_148607 | JGI IMG/M metagenome (GOLD analysis project Ga0181588, IMG submission 148607) | Coastal salt marsh microbial communities from the Groves Creek Marsh, Skidaway Island, Georgia - 071409BT metaG (spades assembly) | ecosystem: Environmental > Aquatic > Marine > Intertidal zone...
AACCCGGGATCGCCTGATCGACGCCGTGGGCGTGCGGCTGGAGGCCGACGTGCCGGTGGGCTGCTACCTGTCGGGCGGCATCGACAGCTGCTCCATCCTCGGCCTCGCCGCCCCCCAGCAGCAGTCGCCCATCACGGCATTCACGATCGCCTTCGATGATGACCGCTACGACGAGAGCCGGATCGCGCGCGACATGGCGCGCACCGTGGGGGCGCGCCAGATCATCCTGCACGTGGATGCCGCCCGCCTGTACGGCGATTCCTTCACGTCGGTGGTGCGCCACGCCGAGCGCACCTTCTACAACACCCTCAGCGTCGCCAAGTGGCAGATGAGCCGACGCGTGCGTGAGGAGGGCTTCAAGGTGGTGCTCACCGGCGAGGGGTCGGATGAGCTCTTCGGCGGCTACCCCTTCTTCAAGCGTGACATGTTCATCCACGGCGGCCCGGACCAGGCGGTGCACCGCGAGGCCATGGAGCGGTCAAACGCGCTGTTCGGGGGCGCCATCCTCTCCGAGGACGCCCAGCGCCACGCGGCCTTCGACGACCTGTGCGGCTTCACGCCGTCGTGGGTGCAGCCCTGGATGGAGACGCTTCAGCGCGCCCGCCCGCTGCTGTCGGACGGCCTCCGCGAGGAACTGGCGGGGTACGACCCCATCGAGGCGATCGCCGGTGCCCTGGACGCAGAGCGCGTGCGTGGACGGCATCCCCTCGACATTGCCCAGTACACGTGGAGCAAGACCCAGCTCGAGGGGCAGATCCTCACCTGGGGCGGCGACCGCGTGGACATGGCGCACGCGCTGGAGTCGCGGCCGGCGTTCCTCGACCACCTGCTGGCCGAGTACGCCGTCACGATCCCGCCCGGCCTGCGCATCCGCGATGGCGTCGAGAAGTGGGTCCTGCGCGAAGCGGTGAAGGGCGTGCTGCCCGATGAGCTCTACACCCGCGAGAAGTTCCCGTTCATGGCGCCGCCTGCGCACACCGACGACGCCAAGGCGCGCGGACTCGGGGCGCTGGCGGACGAGTGGCTCGACCCACGGCGGATTGTGGCTGCGGGCATCGCCGACCCGGGGGCCGTCGCGGAACTCGTGGGCGGCCGTGGGGGCGATGCCGCCGATGCCAACCGCGATGACATCCTCGTGAACCACCTGCTCGGCGTGCACATCCTGAGCGACATGGTGGAGCCCGCCCCGGCATAGCGCGGGCCGGCCTCGGGCTGGCCGTCGGTGAGCCTGCCGCGATAGCGTGACCGGGTGACCGCCTCCCGCCCGCATCGGCCCCGCATCGGCATCGCCTGCGCCATCCTGCCCGCCGCATGGGGCCCATGGCAGCAGCCCGCGGCGGTTGTTGCGGCGGACTACGTGCGGCACGTCCAACGCGCGGGTGGCATGGCATTCGTGCTCCCGCCGCACGACGGGGACGCGGATGAGGTGCTCGCGGCGCTCGACGGGTTGATGCTCACCGGCGGCAACGACATCGAGGCCGCGGCATTCGGCGCGAGTCCCCATCCCGAGGCCGAGGTGCCCGATCCGACACGCGACGACTGGGAGTCCCGCCTGGTGCGGGCGGCCATCGACCGTGGCATGCCGCTGCTCGGCATCTGCCGCGGCATGCAGGTACTGAACGTCGCCCTCGGGGGCACGCTCACCCAGCACCTCCCCGAGAGCCATGGCCACGAGGGGCACCGGCGCACCACGGGCACCTTCGACGGCAACGATCACATGGTGGAGATCACTCCCGGCAGCCTCGCCGCGCGTGCGGCGGGGGAGACCGTCCACCGCGTGCCATCGCATCACCATCAGGCGGTTGATCGCCTCGGGGACGGGCTCATCCTGAGCGGGGTTGCCTCCGATGACGACGTCGCCGAGGCGATCGAGTTGCCCAGCGCCCCGTTCGTGCTGGGCGTGCAGTGGCACCCCGAGGCCGACCCCGGGAGCGGCGTGATCGCGGCGTTCGTCGACGCCGCGCGGCAGCGCTAGCCGGCGGCGCCCTCCACGGGCACGCCCATCGCGGCCACGGTGTCCACGCCGCCGTTGTCCACGTGGATCACCGGGCCGAGGCCCTCGCGCGCCAGCACGCTGGCCGCCAGCGCCGCCCGTCGCCCCGCGGCGCAGATCACGGCCACGGGCCGGCCCCGCGGGATCGCGGCGTCCGGCCCGTCGCGGAAGGCCCAGTACGGCTGGTTGATGGATCCCGGCAGGTGGCACGCGGAGAACTCGGCGTGGTCGCGCACGTCCACCACCACGATCGACGGATCGGCCTCCAGGCGTGGCGGAAGGTCCGCTGCGCGGATGCGCTCGATCGCGGCCGTCGGCAGCCCCTCGTCGAGGTAGGCCGAGAACCCGCCCGCCAGCACGCCGATGATGTCGCGCCGGCCCACCGCCGCAAGACGTTCGCCCATGTCACGGGCCTGGGCCTCGTCGGATCCCACCAGCAGCAGTGGGTCGTCGCGGCCGGCAACCAGCGCGGCGCGCGTGGCGAACCCCGAGCCCGCAGACGGCACCGAGAGCGATCCGGGGACGTGCGCCGCCGCGAAGGCCGCCGACGAGCGGCCGTCGATCACCACTCCGCCGGCCTGCGCCCGGCGCAGGAACTCCTCGCCGTCCAGGGCGGGGGCCGGCGCGCCGGGGGTCACCAGGGGCCCGTTGTTCATCCCGACCACGCGGTCCAGGTCCGGGGGCTTGACCGCCAGGCGCGAGATGAGCTCGGCGGTGAACGCCCGCACGTCCTCGGACCGCGTCAGGGCGGAGTGCGCCCGCTCGTAGCCGATGGTGCTGGAGGTCTTGGCGCTGATCTCCGCGCTGCCGCACAGCGAGCCGCCGATGTGGCCCGGGTACACCTCGACCCAGTCGGGGAGCTCCATGAGGCGCTGGATGCTGGAGAACTGCTCGCGCGCGCCGTCGGCCGCATCCACGGCGAGATCCGGTCGCCCGATGTCGCCGACGAACAGCGAATCGCCGGTCAGCACCGCCCACGGTTCGGCGCCGCGGCTGGTGTCGATCAACAGCAGGCCGGTGTGCTCGGGGCGATGACCGGGCAGGTGCATCGCCTCGAGGTGCACGGTGCCGAGGTCGATCACCGCCCCGTCGTCCAGCGGCTCGTGGGGGAACTGCGCATCGGCCAGCGGGCTCACGTGCATCGTCGCGCCGGTGGCCTCGTGCAGTCTGCCGCGCCCCGAGACGTGGTCGGCATGCGTGTGGGTCTCGAGGATGTGCGTGATGCGCATGCCCCGCCCGCGCGCGGCCTCGAGGTACGGCGCGATGTCCCACTGCGGATCCACCACCGCGGCCTGGCCGCTGGCGATGTCACCGACGAGGTACGACGCGCACCCCAGATCCTCGTTGATCACCTGCCGGAACAGCATGTGGTCCCCCCGCGATCCATCCGATGTCCGCCTATAAGTGTGGCGCATCCGCCGGATGAGGCCCGGCTAATAACGACCATTTCATCCGTGGTTTTTGGGGTTTTCGGGCTGTACGCTCACGCCATGCCCATCATCGAATCCATGACCGACCTCATCGGCGGCACGCCGCTCGTGCGCCTGGGGCACATCTCCGAAGGGACCGGCGCCACGATCCTCGGCAAGCTCGAGTCGGCGAATCCCGCGGGCAGCGTGAAGGACCGCATCGGCCTCGCGATGGTCGAGGCGGCCGAGCGCGACGGACTGCTCGTGCCGGGGGAGAGTGTGATCGTCGAGCCCACCTCGGGCAACACCGGGATCGCCCTGGCGTTCGTGGCTGCCGCACGCGGCTATCGCTGCATCCTGGTGATGCCCGAGAGCATGAGCATCGAGCGCCGGGCGCTCCTGCGCGCCTACGGCGCCGAATTGGTGCTCACGCCGGCCACCGAGGGCATGCGGGGTGCCATTGCGCGCGCGGGTGAGATCGCCGCCGAGACGCCCGGGGCGTTCGTGCCGCAGCAGTTCGAGAACGCGGCGAACCCCGCGGTCCACGCTGCCACCACGGCCGAGGAGATATGGGCCGACACCGACGGCGCCGTGGACATCTTCGTCGCGGGCGTGGGGACGGGCGGCACGATCACCGGGGTGGGGCAGGTCCTGAAAGAGCGCAAGCCCGCCGTGCGCGTGGTCGCGGTGGAGCCCGCCGACTCGCCGGTGCTCTCCGGCGGGGAGCCGTCCCCGCACCGCATCCAGGGCATCGGTGCCGGGTTCGTGCCGGGCATCCTCGACACCTCCGTCTACGACGAGATCATCCAGGCCTCGGCTGATGACGCCTTCGCCATGTCGCGGCGCCTCGCCACCGAGGAGGGGGTCCTCACCGGTATCTCGGCGGGGGCGAATGTGTGGGCGGCGGAGCAACTCGCGCGCCGTCCCGGCAACGAGGGCAAGGTGATCGTCACCATCATCTGCGACACCGGCGAGCGGTACCTCTCCACGCCGTTGTTCTCCGAGGCCTAGCGGCGGATCAGCAACTCGCGGGGTTCGCGTGCCCGGAACCCCAGGGCGGCGAGGAACGCCCGGGCCTCCGGCGTGTCCTCGGGCTCGACCAGCAGGTGCGTGCCGCCCGCCACGCGGGTGGCCCGGGCCGCGGAGTCGATCAGCATCCGCCCGACGCCGTGGCGGCGCTCATCGGGCACCACGCCCAGCCACCACACGATCCCCTCAGGCACCTGTGTGAAGCAGAAGCCGATGATGCTTTCGCCGCGAAGGGCCACGGTGAAGTCGCCGTACCCCGCGCCCTGTGCGTAGCCGGTGGGGCGGCCCATGGCCCGGTAGATGGCCAGCCCGTCCAGGGCGTCGAATTCCGCATCCTCGTAGCGATCCGCCATCGCGTTGTCGTACGTGAGCAGCCGAACGCCGTCGGCGGGCGGGGCGTCGGGCATGCGCTCGATCGCGCGACTCATCGGGATCGTCGTCGCGTAGGGCTCGAACCCCGCGTCGCGCAGGAGCGCGGCTGCGGGGTCGCCGGGCGCCAGCGCGACGTCGTACGGGGGGTCCGCGGGGATCGCCTCGAGCAGGGCCGCCAGCGCTGCGGCATCCCGCGCGCGCAGGTTGTCCAGCCGCACCGCGCGCGCGGTGGGCGATGGCCCGATCTGGCAGGCGGCCCCGTCTGCGGTGACGCTAGAGAAGGTAGGCCTCCAGATCGTCCACGCGCACGCCCGTCTCCTCCAGCCACTCCCGCGCCGCGACGACATCGTCGGTGTCGCCGCTGATCTCCAGGATCACCCAGCCCGTGCGGTCGCGCACGTCCGCGCGCCGGATGTTGCACACGACGTCGTGCTCGGTGGAGAGCCGGTGGACGATCGGTTCGCGCACCAGTGTCTCCGGGAATGTCAACCTCACGCGGATGCTCGGCACCGTCGATGCTCCCCCCGGCCGGGGCGTGAATATACTCGCCCCATGAGCACCGGACCGCTGTCCCGGATGCGCGCCGCGCTCCGGAGAGACCTCGACGCCGCGCGCGAGCGCGACCCCGCCGCCCGCTCCACCACCGAGCTGGTGCTGACCTACCCCGGCCTCCACGCCGTGTGGATGCACCGTGCGGCCCACGGACTGAACCGTCGCGGGTTGCACCTGCCTGCGCGCGTGGTGAGCCAGGTGTCCCGCTTCGCGACCGGGATCGAGATCCACCCGGGCGCCACGATCGGCCCCGGGTTCTTCATCGACCACGGCATGGGTGTGGTCATCGGCGAGACCACCGAGATCGGCGAGGACGTCACCGTGTACCAGGGCGTCACGCTCGGCGGGACCGGCAAGCACGCCGGCAAGCGCCACCCCACCCTGCGCGACGGGGTGATCGTGGGGGCCGGGGCATCTGTGCTCGGGCCGCTGGAGATCGGCGAGGGCGCCAAGATCGGCGCCGGTTCGATCGTGGTGAAGGACGTGCCCGCGAACTCGACCGTCGTGGGGAATCCCGGCAAGCCCGTGGTGGTGGACGGCCAGCGCGTGGACCCCGAGAAGATCCATCATCCGGATCTCGACCACACGCGGTTGCCCGACCCCGTTGCCGATGCGCTGGACTGCCTGATCCAGCGCGTCGAGGAGTTGGAGGCGGAGATCGCGGCGCTTCGCGCGGGCGTGGAGCCCCCGCCGAGCCTGGGAGACGGCGACTGCCGGGAGAGGGTGAAGGCCGGCATCCGCGAGGCGCGCCGGGCACCCCGCGACGCCGCCTGAGCGCGCCACCGGGCCGTCCGCGGGCGTCCGCCCGCGGCGCTACCTTTGCCCGGTGAGCGAGGAACTCCTCAAGGGCCTCAACGGTCCGCAGCGCGAGGCCGTGCTCCACGCCGACGGCCCGCTTCTGGTGCTGGCGGGGGCGGGGAGCGGCAAGACCAGGGTCATCACCCACCGCATCGCGCACCTTGTGCGCGACCTGGGCGTGCCGGTCGGCGCGATCCTCGCGATCACCTTCACCAACAAGGCGGCCGGCGAGATGCGCGAGCGCATCGGGGGGCTCATCGGCCCTGCCGCCTCGCGACTCTGGGCCTCCACGTTCCATTCGGCGTGCGCGCGCATGCTGCGCATCGAGCACGAGGCCGCGGGCTACGACCGTGCGTTCTCGATCTACGACGACGCCGACCAACAGCGCATCATGCGTGACCTGCTGAAGGCCGAGGGCATCGACCCCAAGCGCATGTCGCCACGCGCGGTGCTGGGGCGCATCTCGGCCGCCAAGAACGAACTGCTCCATCCGGCCGACCTGGTCGAGCGGGCCACGGATGAGGCCGAGCAGGGCATCGCACGGCTCTACCAGCGCTATCAGGACCGGCTCATGGCCAATCAGGCCATGGACTTCGACGACCTCCTGATGGTCACCGTGGACATGCTGCGCCGCGACGCAGCGGTGCGCGAGCGGTGGCAGCGGCGGTTCCGGTACGTGCTGGTGGACGAGTACCAGGACACCAACCACGCCCAGTACTGGCTGGTGCGCATCCTCGCCGAGCCCGAGCGGAACGTGACCGTGGTGGGCGATGACGATCAGGGCATCTACTCGTGGCGCGGGGCGGATATCCGCAACATCCTGGAATTCCGTGCGGACTATCCCGATGCAGTCACTATCGCGCTCGAGCAGAACTACCGGTCCACGTCCACCATCCTCGATGCCGCGAACGCCGTGGTGCGCAACAACCGCGGGCGTCACCCCAAGCGGCTCTTCACCGACCGCCAGGGTGGCGAGCCGGTGTCGGTGTCGGTGTGCAGCGACGAGCATGACGAGGCCCGCCTGGTGCTGCGCGAGATCTCGCGCGCGTCGGCCGAGGGGCGCTCGCTCGATGACGTCGCGGTCTTCTACCGCACCCATGCGCAGAGCCGCGTGATCGAGGACCAACTGGTGCGTGCGGGCGTGGCGTACCAGGTGCTGGGCGGTCCCCGGTTCTACGAGCGGGCGGAGGTCAAGGACCTCATGGCCTACCTGCGCGTGGTGGCGAATCCGGCCGACCGCGAGGCGTTCGCGCGGGCGGCCGGCAGCCCCAAGCGGGGGCTTGGCCCCGCTGCCCTGGCGCGCGTGGCCGAGGCCGCCGAGTCCATGCGCCGCCCGATGGATGACCTCGCGCGCGCGCCCGACCTGGTGCCCGGCCTCACGGCCACGCAGCGCGAGGCCCTCGGTGGCCTGGGCAGCCTGCTGGAGCGCCTGCGGGAGATGGACGCGACGGGTGCCCCGCCCGACCGCGTGATGGAGCGGGCCATCGAGGATTCCGGACTGCGCGAGGCGCTCCTGGCCGACGGCCCTGCGGATGCCGGCCTCGGCCGCCTGGACAACCTGCAGGAGCTCGTCGGTATGGCGGGCGAGTACGCGGCCCGGGCCGAGGAGCCCTCACTCACCGGGTTCCTCGAGGAGGTCGCACTGGTATCCGCGGTCGATGAGGCGGAGGACACCGGTGGCCGCGTGACGCTGATGACGGTGCACAACGCGAAGGGCCTCGAGTACGACGTGGTGCTGGTGACCGGGCTGGAGGAGGGCCTGTTCCCGCATGCACGCTCGATCGACGACCCGGACGGGCTCGAGGAGGAGCGGCGGCTCTGCTACGTCGCGCTGACGCGTGCACGTGAGCGCCTGGTCCTGTCGCACGCCGACAGTCGGGCGCTGCGCGGTAATCGGATGTACGCGATCCCGTCGCGGTTCATCGAGGAGATCCCCGACGAGGCGCTCGGCCGTGAGGTGGCGCCCCGCCGGGACGGTCCGTCCGGCGCGGCCATCACCGTGTCCGCCTATGACGTGGGCGATGCGGTGGTGCATGAGTCGTTCGGCGAGGGCGTGATCACGGGCGTCCAGCAGAAGGGGCGGCTGATCCAGGTTCGGTTCGACGACAAGGAGCGGATACTGATGGCGGACATGGCGCCGATGAGGAGGCTCGCGGGATGAGCGCGAGGGTGATCGATGGCCGCGACGCGGCCCGGCGGGTGCGCGAGCGGGTGGCGGAGGGCTGCGCGGCATTCGAGGCCCGGCATGGGCGGAAGCCGGGCCTGGTGGGGATACAGGTGGGGGAGGACCCCGCCAGCGAGATCTACCAGCGCAACAAGGCGCAGCAGGCGGAGGAGGCCGGCATGGCCGTGGAGCGCATGAAGCTGCCCGAGGGCACCACGCAGGCGGAGATGGACGCCCTGCTGGACCGCCTGGCCGCCGACGACGCCGTGGACGGCATGCTGGTGCAGCTACCGGTACCGGATCCGCTGACCGAGCCGGCGATCGCCGCGCGCATCGAGCCGACGAAGGACGTTGACGGGTTCTCGCCCGTCAACATCGGACACCTGGTGCGGGGCGAGCCCTGCCTGCGCCCATGCACGCCATCGGGCGTCATGTGGCTGCTGGACGATGCCGGGGTGGACCTGGAGGGGGCGAACGCCGTGGTGGTGGGCCGCAGCCTGATCGTGGGCAAGCCCCAGGCGATGATGCTGCTGGAGCGCAACGCCACGGTGACCGTGGCGCACTCGCGCACGCGCGACCTGCCGGCGGTCTGCCGCGAGGCCGACGTGCTGGTGGTGGCCGTGGGCCGCCCCGAGATGGTGCGCGGCGACTGGGTCAAGCCCGGTGCAACGGTGATCGACGTGGGCATGAACCGCCTCGATGACAGGCTGTGCGGCGACGTGCACTACGACGAGGTCGCGCAGGTCGCGGGTGCCCTCACTCCCGTTCCCGGGGGCGTGGGACCCATGACGATTGCTTTCCTGCTGGCCAACACCCTCCAGTCCGCGGAGCGGCGCATGGGGGACGAACCGACAAGGGGAATCATCACGTGAAGATCGCGATCTTCGGCGGCACCGGCGACCTCGGTCGCGGTCTCGCCATCACCTTCGCCGCTGCGGGCCACGAGATCATCGTGGGCTCACGCAGCCAGGAGCGTGCCGACCAGGCGGCAGAGGGGCTGCGCGAGGCCTACGCCGAGGGCAACTTCGTGCCCATGGAGAACGCTGCTGCGGCAGCCGCCTGCGAGATGGCCGTGCTGTCGATCCCGTATGAGGGGATCGAGGCGACCATGCCCGCCCTGGCCGAGCACCTGGCCGACAAGGTGCTGGTCTCCGTCGTGAACGCGCTGAAGTTCGGCAAGAGCGGTGCGATGGCGGTGCTCGACCTGCCGGCGCCGTCCTGCGCCCACCAGATCCAGGACCTGGCGCCCGACGCCAAGGTGGTCGTGGCCTACAACAACCTGCCGGCCGCCGCGCTGCAGGAGCGCCACCGCATCGAGGGCGACGTGCTGGTGTGCGGCAAGAGCAAGGCCGCCCGCGAGGCGGTCGTCGAGCTGACCAAGTCCATCCCGGGCTGCCGCGGCCTGGACGCGGGTCCGCTGGCCAACGCGATCATCATCGAGGGCATGACCGCGGTGATCATCAACCTCAACAAGAGGTACGGGGGAGAGGCGTCCATCAACGTGACCGGCCTCGAGGACGCACCCACGCGCTCCTAGCTGCCCGTGCGGACCGCTGGACGGGCCCGGATCAGGCGTATCCGAGCTCGTCCAGGCGGTCCTCGTCGAGTCCCATGTGGTGACCCAGTTCGTGCAGCACGGTCACGCGCACCTGATGCCGCAGTTCCGCCGGGTCGCGGAAGTGCTCGGCCATGGGGCGCATGTAGATGGTGATGCGCGGCGGCATGGCCCCGGAGGGAATGGTGCCGGTGGTGATGGGGTGCCCCTCGTAGAGCCCGTACAGGGACCTGCCCCGTGCGTGGTCCTCCACGACCAGCACGACGTCGTCGAGGGCCGAGGCGAAGGGCTCGGGGATGCCGGCGACGGCCTCGGCCACGAGGTCTTCGAACCGGTCGAGCGGATCGGCAGGGGCATCCACGTGCCGCACGGTATCGCCCGCCGCCCCCCGCCGTTCCCCGCACTGGGCCCCCGGGCCAGTCGCTAGCGTGGCGCGCGTGAAGTCCGTCCTGTCGCGCATCGCCACGTTCCCGGCCGACCGCCGGGGAAAGTTCGTGGTCCTCGCGGCGTGGGCCCTGATCCTCGTCGTGATCTTCCCGTTCGCGGGGAAGTTCGAGTCGGCGCAGAGCAACGAGCCGTCGAGCTTCCTGCCGGGCACGGCGGAATCCGTGACGGTCCTCGACCTGCAAGAGCAGTTCCCGGGCGGTGACGTCACCCCGGCGGTCGCGGTGATCGCCCGCGATGGGGGCCTCACGGCCGCCGATCGCACGGCCATCGCCCGCGCCGTGGCGGAGTTCAACCGCAACCTCCCGGCGGGCGTGCAGGCGCCGGGCGTGGTTCCCGGTCCGGTGTCGGAGGACGGCACGGCCCAGTTGCTGGTGGCAAACCTCGAGGTCGCGGGCGACTCCGACCTGCTGCTGGATGATGTGACGGAACTCCGGGCCACGCTCGAGGACGCCGCGCCACCCGGGCTGGAGGCGCGCGTCACCGGTCCGGCCGGCATCTCCGCCGACGCCATCGAGGTATTCGGGGGCATCAACACCAACCTCCTCCTCGCAACGACGCTCATCGTGTTCGTGCTGCTGCTGGTCATCTACCGCAGCCCGATCTTCTGGCTGCTGCCCCTCCTCGCCGTGGGAGTCGCGGAGATCAGTGCCCGCGCGTTCGGCTACCTGCTCGCCGACAACGGCGTGGTGGTGAACGGCCAGTCGGCAGGCATCCTGCTGGTGCTCGTGTTCGGCACCGGCACCGACTACGCGCTGCTGCTCACGGCGCGATACCGCGAGGAGTTGCGCCGCAACGAGGACAAGCACGAGGCAATGGCCATCGCCATCCGACGAGCGGGACCGGCCATCCTGGCCTCCGCGGGCACGGTCATCGCCGCGCTGCTGTGCCTGCTGCTGGCCGAGGTCAACGGCACCTCCGGGCTGGGACCCATCGGCGCGATGGGGGTATTCCTCGCCATGCTTGTGATGCTGACCGCGCTCCCCGCGCTGCTCCTGCTGGGCGGGCGTCGGGCCTTCTGGCCCTTCATCCCGCGCTACGGATCGACCGGCAGCAGCGAGACGCAGGGCTGGTGGCGACGCCTTGGGGAGCGCGTGGCGCGGCGGCCCCGTGGCACATGGATCGTGACGGCGCTCATCCTGGGCATCGCGTCGCTGGGCCTCCTGTCGTTCAACACGGGCCTCACGTCGGCAGATGACTTCCGGCAGGACGTCGATTCCATCCTCGGCCAGGACATCATCACCCGGGCGTTCCCGGCGGGCTCCTCGGCGCCCACCAATGTGATCATCCCGCCCGGCGCCGATGAGGCCGCGGTGGCCGAGGCCATCCGCACGACGCCGGGGGTGAGTTCGGCGCGCCGTGCCACCGAGGGACCACCCGGCGTGCAGTACGACGTCACGCTCGAGGACCCGCCGTACAGCGACGCCGCATACGACGACATCACCGTTCTGCGCGAGCGGGTGAAGGCCGCGGGAGGCGATGGCGTCCTGGTGGGCGGTCCCACGGCCACCGAGGCCGACCTCGACGCCGCGTCCCAGCGCGACCTGATGCTGCTCGTGCCGATCGTGCTCGTGGTCGTCGCGATCATCCTGGGCCTGCTGCTGCGGGCGGTCGCCGCGCCGGTGATCCTGATCCTCACGGTCATCCTGTCGTTCCTGGCCAGCCTTGGGATCGCGTGCCTGGTGTTCGACCTCGCCGGGTTCGCGGGAGAAAGCACGGCCCTGCCGTTGTTCGGCTTCATATTCCTCGTGGCACTGGGCATCGACTACAACATCTTCCTCATGGCCCGGGTACGCGAGGAGGCGCTCGCGCACGGGACGCATGAGGGCATGCTCCGCGGCCTTGCGGTGACCGGCGGTGTCATCACCTCTGCCGGCGTGGTGCTTGCCGGCACGTTCGCCGTGCTGGCGGTGCTGCCACTGGTCAGCATCACCCAGATCGGCTTCCTCGTGGCCTTCGGCGTGCTGCTGGACACCCTGGTGGTGCGCTCGGTGCTGGTCCCCGCCCTCGTGCTGGACATCGGCAACCGGGTGTGGTGGCCATCAGCCCTGTGGCGGCGGCTCAGCGGGCGGTGATGCGCCCCCGCGGTGCTCCCAGCCAAGCCGGTCGGGGGTGATATCCCGCCCGTCCCGCATGGCGCGCACGCCGGCGGCGCCCGGCTCGAGGTGCCCCACTACGTGCAGGTGCGGTTCGCGGCCTGCCTCCGGGGGCAGCGCGGCCAGCAGTTGGTAGTCCTCGCCCCCGGTGCAGGCCAGCAGCGCGGCGTCCGTGCCGAGCGCACCGGCCACGGCGTCCACGCCCGGGGCACGCGGGACGGCCTCGAGGTCGATGACGGCGGCGAGTCCTGATGCCCGCGCAAGGCGGTCTGCGTCCATCAGGAGCCCATCCGACACATCGATCATCGCCGTGGCGCCCGCCTCGGCGAGGTGGCGGCCGTGGGCGGCCTGGGGCTGCGGGCGCAGATGGGCGCTGATGAGGGCGCCGCGGGCATCGCCGCCGGCATCGGGGTGGTCGAGGCACAGGAGCCCGGCCGCAGAGGCCCCGAGCGGACCGGTGACCACCAGCACGTCGCCGGCGCGCGCCCCCGAGCGCAGCACCGGCCGGATGCCCTCGGGCGCCCGTCCGATGATCGCCACCGACAGGGACAGGACCGGCGAGGCCGACACGTCCCCGCCCACGATCGACATCGCGTGGGCACGGGCGAGCTCCTCCATCGCGGCGTACATGGCGTCCACGTCACCCGCGCCGATATCCGGGGGGAGGCCCAGCCCGACCATCGCCGCCACGGGAATGGCGCCCATGGCGGCGACGTCGGAGATGTTCACTGCGAGCGCCGTGTGCCCGATGTCGGCGGGCGAGTGCGTGGACCTTCGCACGTGCACCCCGTCCACGACCATGTCGAGCGCCAGGACGGTGCCATCATCCAGCACGGCCGCGTCGTCGCCGATGCCGACCGAGACGCCACTCCGGGGCGCGACGCGGGCGGCGATGCGACGGATGACCTCGAGCTCGCCGTCCATGATCCGACGGTACCAGCCACCCCGCGGCCGAGCGGCTACAGTCCTCCGCCGATGATCGACGACGAGACCGTCCGCCACGTCGCCCGCCTTGCGCGCCTCCGCCTCTCGCCCGACGAGGAGAAGGTGATGCGCGAGGAGCTGTCGGGCATCCTCGAGCACATCGACGCCATTCGCGCGATGGACCTCGATGGCGTCCCACCGACGACGCACGTGATCACGCTCGAGAACGTGGTGCGCCCCGACGTTCCCGTACCGGGCCTGCCGCGCGAGGAGGCCCTGCGCGAGGCCGCCCACGCGACGGATGAGGGCTTCGGCGTCCCGAGGATGGACTGATGGGCCTGAGGGACCTGACGGCCACCGGGCAGATCGCCGCGATCCGGGCGGGGGAGACCTCCAGCGAGGAACTGGTGGACGCACATCTGGCCGCGATCGGCGCGGACGACGTGGATGCGTTCCTCGCGGTGGATGCCGAGGGCGCGCGGGAGCGGGCCCGGGAGATCGACGCAATGCCCGAGCGGCCCCCGCTGGCCGGCGTGCCCATCGGCATCAAGGACGCCCTGTCGGTGCGCGATGTGGTCACCACCTCCGGATCGCGCATGCTCGAGGGGTTCCGGCCGGTCTACACCGCCACATGCGTTGCCCGGCTGGAGGCGGCGGGCGCCGTCGTGGTGGGCAAGACCAACATGGACGAGTTCGCCATGGGTTCCAGCACGGAGAACTCGGCCTTCAAGAACACGCTCAACCCCTGGGACCACGGGCGGGTGCCCGGTGGCTCCAGCGGCGGCTCGGCCGCCGCCGTGGCCGAGCGGCAAGTGCCGTGGTCACTGGGGTCCGACACCGGGGGCTCCATCCGCCAGCCGGCAGCGCTCTGCGGCATCGTCGGGATGAAGCCCACCTACGGGGCGATCTCGCGGTACGGGCTGATCGCCTTCGCGTCGTCGCTCGACCAGGTGGGTCCGCTCGCGCGCAGCGTGGAGGATGCCGCGCTCCTGCTGCAGCACATGGTCGGTCGCGATCCGATGGACTCGACATCCCTCGAGTGGCCCGGCGGGATCGTCGCGCCCACCGCCACGGACCTGTCGGGCATGCGCGTGGGCGTGGTCGAGGAGCTCATGGGCGAGGGCATCGAGCCCGGCGTGCGCGCAGCCATTGACGCGGCGCTCGGCACGGTGGAGGAGCTTGGGGGCACCGTGGTGCCTGTGAGCCTGCCGTCGGCGCTCAGCGGCCTGGCCACCTATTACGTGCTGGCCCCGGCGGAGTGCTCCGCCAACCTGGCACGGTTCGATGGCATCCGGTACGGCCCGGTCGCGCCGGCGGCGAACCTTCTGGACCAGTACGAGACGACCCGTGGGGACCTGTTCGGCCCGGAGGTGAAGCGCCGGATCATGCTGGGCACCTTCGCCCTGGCGTCGGGCTACTACGACCAGTACTACGGGCGCGCGCAGCGGGTGCGCACCCTGATGGGGCGCGAGTTCGCGCGGGCATTCGAGCAGGTGGACCTGCTGGCCTCTCCCACGTCCCCCACGGTGGCCTTCCCGCTCGGCGACCGCACCGCCGATCCGTATGCCATGTACATGGCCGACGTGTGCACGATCCCCGTGAGCCTGGCGGGACTCCCCGCCATCTCGATCCCCTGCGGGCTCGCGGACGGCCTTCCGGTGGGCCTGCAGTTGGCGGGTCCGGCCTTCAGCGAGAACGCGCTGCTCGGCGCGGCCCACGCGCTGGAGGGCGCGCTGGCGTTCGACACGCGGCCGCCGGGGCTGGTGACGTGAGCGCCTGCGAGCCCGTCATCGGCGTGGAGATCCACGTGCAGCTCTCCACGCGCACGAAGATGTTCTGTGGCTGCGAGCTGTCATTCGGCGACCCGCCCAACACCCACACGTGCCCGGTGTGCCTGGCGCATCCCGGCGTGCTGCCCGTGGTCAACGAGGAGGCCGTGCGGCGTGCGCTGCTGATCGGCCTGGCGCTTGGGTGCGAGATCGCGCCGCGCTCGATCTTCCATCGCAAGAACTACTTCTACCCCGATCTGCCGAAGGCGTACCAGATCAGCCAGTTCGACATCCCCATCTGCGGGCGGGGGGAGTTCCGCGCCCTTCGGGAGGACGGGTCGGAACTGGTGGTCGGCATCACGCGCGCGCATCTGGAGGAGGACGCCGCCAAGCTCACGCATGCCGGAGGACGGCGCGCGGGCGCGGCCGAGTCGGTCGTGGACTTCAATCGCGGCGGCACGCCGCTGGTGGAGATCGTCACCGAGCCGGACCTCCGGTCGCCATCGGATGTCGCCCTGTTCCTGCGCCAACTGCGGCAGACGCTGCTGTTCCTCGGCGTGAGCGACTGCTCGATGGAGGAGGGCTCGATGCGCGCCGACGCAAACGTGTCGATCCGCCCCGTGGGCTCGCACGAGTTCGGCACGAAGACCGAGCTCAAGAACATGAACTCCTTCCGGTTCCTCGAGCGGGGCATCGAGGCCGAGATCGCCCGGCAGGAGGAGATCGTCGCCGCCGGGGGCAGGGTCTCCCAGGAGACCGTGCACTACGAGCCCGACACCGGTCACATCACGTCGCTGCGCTCGAAGGAGGAGTCGCACGACTACCGGTACTTCCCCGAGCCCGACCTCGTGCCGATCGCCCCCGACCCCGCGTGGGTCGAGGACCTGCGCACCGGCCTGCCGGAGCTGCCACTGCCGCTGCGCCAGCGGATGGTGGGGGAGATGGGGCTGTCGGCCGAGGACGCCGAGGTCCTCACCGAGGTACCGGAGCTCGTGGCGTACTTCATGGAGGCCGCGGCGGAGGCCGACCCCAAGGCGTGCGCGAACTGGATCCGGGGCGAACTGCGCGCCCAGCTGCGCGAGGCGGGCGTCGAGCCGTGGCAGTCGAAGGTCACCCCGGCGCACATCGCCGCGCTCGTGGGGCTGCTGGATGCCGGCACGGTCACGGTGCCCGCGGCAAAGGAGGTTCTGGCCGAGGTCATCGCGTCCGGCGAGGAGCCCGGCGCCGTGATCGAATCCCGGGGCCTCGGCGCGATGGACGAGGGTGACCTCGCGGCCATCGTTTCCGAGATCGTCGCGGCGAACCCCGACCAGGCCCAGCAGTTGCGCGATGGCAAGGACAAAGTCATCGGCTTCTTCGTCGGGCAGGCGATGAAGCGCACCAGCGGGCGCGCGGACCCGCAGTCGGTGCAGCGGCTGGTGCGCGAGGCCGTCCGGGGCGACTAGTTGCGCGTGGGGTATGCTCCCGCGCCGTGACCCAGCACACCCTCTCCGTCCTCGTGGAGAACAAGCCGGGCGTGCTCTCGCGCGTCGCCGGCATGTTCACGCGACGCGGCTACAACATCGACTCGCTCGCGGTGAGTCCCACCGAGGACGAGCATCGCTCGCGCATGACCATCACCGTGGACGCATCGCGCTTCCCGGTCGAGCAGATCACCAAGCAGCTGGACAAGCTGATCAACGTGATCAAGGTGCGGGACCTCGATCCCGAGAACATGGTCGCCCGCGAGCTCGGGCTGTTCAAGGTGTCCACCGCCGAGGCCCCGCGCGCCGAGGTCCTGGCGCTGGTGGACATCTTCAAGGGCGAGATCGTCGACGTGACGAGCGAGTCCATGATCATCCAGGCCACCGGCACCACGGCGGAACTCGAGAACCTCGAGGAACTCCTCCGCGGTAACGGGCTGGTCGAGATGGTCCGCACCGGCGTCGTGGCCCTGGGCCGCGGCGGGAAGACGACCTAGGCGAAGAAAGACCACATGAGCGACGAGCTGAAGATGATCTACGACGCGGATGCCGACCTCGGCCTGCTCGATGGCAAGACCGTTGCCATCATCGGATACGGCAGCCAGGGGCATGCGCACGCCCTGAACCTGAAGGAATCGGGCGCGGACGTGGTCGTCGGGCTCCGGCCGGACTCGCAGTCGGCCGCCAAGGCCGCTGCAGATGGACTGGAGGTGCTGACCCCTCTGGAGGCCACCCGCCGGGCGGACATGGTCATGATCCTCGTGCCTGACGAGATCATGGGCGACGTCTACGCCGCCGATGTCGCACCGGGCCTCGAGCCGGGCAACATGCTGCTCTTCGCCCACGGGTTCGCGGTCCACTTCAAGCAGATCACCCCGCCCGAGGGGGTGGACGTCGCCATGGTCGCCCCCAAGGGGCCCGGCCATCTGGTGCGCCGCCAGTACACCGAGGGCAAGGGCGTCCCCGGCCTCATGGCTGTGGAGGTGGACGCCACCGGGAACGCCGACGCGCTCGCCCGTGCCTACGCCAAGGGCATCGGGTGCACCCGCGCGGGCGTCATCCCCACGACCTTCCGCGATGAGTGCGAGTCGGACCTGTTCGGCGAGCAGGTCGTTCTCTGCGGCGGCCTCACGGAGCTTGTGCGCGCCGGGTTCGACACCCTCACGGAGGCCGGGTACCCGCCCGAGCTCGCCTACTTCGAGTGCCTCCACGAGGTCAAGCTGATCGTGGACCTCATGTACGAGAAGGGCATCGCAGGGATGCGGTACTCCATCTCCAACACGGCCGAGTACGGCGACCTCACGCGCGGCAAGCGCATCATTACCGATGACACCCGCGCAGAGATGCGCAAGATCCTGTCCGAGATCCAGAGCGGCGAGTTCGCCGAGGAGTGGATCGCCGAGTACAAGGCGGGCCTCCCGAACTTCAATGCCACGGCGGAGGCGCAGGCCAAGCACCCCATCGAGGTGACCGGCAAGAAGCTCCGCGGGATGATGGACTGGATCGACACCGAGTTCTGAGCACGACTCCGGGAGCATGCCCATATGAGTGACCGTCCGCGGATCCTCGTCACCGAGAAGATCGCGGAGGGGGGCATCGAGGTGCTCCGCTCCGTGGGTGACGTCGACGTCGAGCTGGAGTGGTCGGCCGATGAGCTGGCCGAGCGCATCGCACCCTACGACGCGCTGGTGGTGCGCAGTGCCACCAAGGTGACTGCCGCGCTGATCGGCGCGGCGCCGCGCCTGCGCGTGGTGGGCCGCGCGGGCACGGGGGTCGACAATGTGGACGTGGAGGCCGCCACCGAGCGCGGCATCGTCGTGGTGAACGCGGCCGGCTCGAACGCCGTCTCGGCCGCCGAGCACGCCGTGGCCCTGCTCCTCGCCCAGGCCCGCAACATCCCGCAGGCGCACATGGCCCTCGTGGACGGTCGGTGGGAGCGGTCGCGGTTCGGCGGCATCGAGGTGACGGGGAAGACCCTCGGCGTCGTCGGCTTCGGGAACATCGGCCAGTTGGTGGCCGAGCGCGCGATGGGCCTCGGGATGCGGGTGGTCGCGTTCGACCCATTCGTCGCCGATGCGCGGTACCGCGAGATGGGCGTCGAGAAGATGGACGACCTCGACCAGCTCTACGGCGAGGCCGACTTCATCACGCTGCACCTGGCATCCACCCCGGAGACCCGGGGTTTCATGGACGCCGGCGCCTTCGCGAAGATGCGCGACGGCGTGCGCATCGTCAACGACGCCCGCGGCGACCTCATCGTCGAGCAGGACCTGGTGGACGCCATCGCGAGCGGCAAGGTGGCCGGCGCGGCCATTGATGTGTTCCGCGAGGAGCCCGCGACCGAGAGCCCGTACTTCGGGGTGCCGGGAATCATCGTCACTCCGCATCTGGGTGCGTCGACGGGCGAGGCGCAGGAGCGCGCCGGCGTTGCGTGCGCCGAGCAGGTTGCGGCCGCTCTCACCGGCGGCGTGGTGACCAGCGCCGTGAACATCCCCGTCGTCTCCGCCGAGACCATGGCCACCGTCGGCCCGTTCCTGCCACTGGCCGGTCACCTCGGCCGCCTCGCCGCAGGAATCGCCGGCGGCATCGAGGACTCGATCGAGGTCTCCTGCGAGGGCGAGATCGCCGAGCACGACACCCGCCTGCTCGTGACCGCCGTCCTCGCTGGCGCGCTGTCCGGCCACACGGTAGAGACCGTGAACATGGTGAACGCCGCCGACCGTGCGCGCGAGCGCGGAATCGAGTGGAGCGACTCCACCACCTCGGCCTCGCGCGACTACACCAGCCGCCTGAAGGTGAGCATCGGCGCCGTTTCGGTCGCCGGCACCACCGTGGGCAGCACCTCGCGCCCGCGCCTGGTGGAGGTTCTCGGTCAGTCCATCGAGCTCGAACTGGACCGTCACGTGGGCATCCTCCGCTACGCGGACGTCCCGGGGAAGATCGGCACCGTCGGGTCCGTCATGGCGGATGAGGGAATCAACATCGCCTCCATGGCCGTCGGCCGGTCCTCAGAGGGCCAGGCGACCATGGGCGTGACCGTGGACTCCCCGGTGCCACCCGCCACGCAGGCTGCGATCGCCAAGGGTTGCGACGCGGACGTGTGGTTCGTCGCCCTGGACATCTGAGCGGATGCCCCGCGGGGGTGCTGTCACCCCCGGCGATAACCACAGCAGTGCGGCTGGCCCCGGTGTATCGGTTGGCGACAACTCGCCGACGCCGCCGCGTGCGAACGGGCTCCGCCCGTGCGCTCACGCGGATGGCCCGCCTGCGGTAGTCGCCAACCGATACACCGGGGCCAGCCGCCTCTCGCGCTTTTTCGCCGGGGGTGACGGCACCCCGGCGGGGCGTGCGCTACGCTGCGCATCGATGAGCGCCACCGCGAACACGAACCTCCTGGCCGGTCGCGGCACCCTGGGCGCCCTTCTGCTCCTCCCCCGCTAGGGGGAGCGAACCGACACCCACGCCGGGATGCGCCCGGCAACCGGATCAGTCCACACGAGCCAGGAGGAAGCCCCCGTGCCGGCCGACGACGCCAGCCGAGACGACGCCAACCGCGTCACGTTCTTCGATACGACCCTTCGCGATGGGGAGCAGTCCCCGCGCATCCA
>Ga0181588_10001592_pt1 | contig 20124 bp, 16 predicted proteins | sample 071ome_26_FD_148607 | JGI IMG/M metagenome (GOLD analysis project Ga0181588, IMG submission 148607) | Coastal salt marsh microbial communities from the Groves Creek Marsh, Skidaway Island, Georgia - 071409BT metaG (spades assembly) | ecosystem: Environmental > Aquatic > Marine > Intertidal zone...
TCCATGACCGGGCACGTACGTCGACGCACTGGTGGCACGCATCAGACGTACCGCCTGACTCAGCCGGGACGGTACCGCGTCCATGTAATTCGGGACCATCTCATTCCAGACCAGATCGCCACAGAACACGACGGAGGCGTCGGGTACCTCGGCGGTGATATCCGACGCCGTGTGACCACGCCGCGGAACGAGGATGACCGAACGGTCACCGAGATCGATCTCGGTCGGACGTATGCGGTCGACCTCGGTGGCCGAGCCGAGTACGTCCGAGGCGGCGTTCCTGTTGTCCATCGAGAGATCGATCGTCACGTCCGTACCGAGGACCTCGATGTCCGGCGTCTCCGCGGTGCCACGCAAGCCGGCGGTGTGATCACCGTGATAATGCGTGATGACCGCGTGTGTCGGTGCGCGACCGGTCAGACGCCGAGCCTGCGCTGCCATCCAGCGTGCCCCCTCGTCCGACCCGAACGCTTCGATGATCACCGCGCCGCTGCGACCGGCGATGATGCCACCGTTGCACAGGGTCGTCCGGTCTTCAAGCGGCGTGGACACCAGCGCCCAGATGCCGTCCGCCACGCGTTCGAGGCGGCCCCACGGCTCCGAAACCTCGACCGGAAAGCGCTCCTGGGCGGCCCACAAAGGCCGGGACCAGAGCGGTGCCGCCGCGCTCATGAGCGCGATGTGCGCCGCGCATGAAGCGGACGACCGTACGAAGTCGCGCCGGGAGCGAGAACAGCCTGATTCCATACCGGGCCCTTCGATCAGAAAGGATACAGCGTCAAAGCTGGCGTCGCCGAGCCCACCTCGCCATCCTCTGCCGCCATGAACCTCAGACTCTGGATCGTCACCGTCGTCGGGCTGGGCCTCGTCGTCAGCGCCCCGTTCCTGGCCCGTCGAGATGCGACCAGCCCCGGCGCGCAGTACGGCGTGGGGATGGGTGCGGTGCAGCCACTGGGCGATACGATCCCGGATATCGACAGGCTCATGGCCACGGTCCGCACCCTCGCGCACGACTCGATGGCGGGGCGAGAAGCGGGCTCGAACACCAACGTCGCAGTCGCCCGGTGGCTCACCGATAGCCTCGGAAGGCTGGGCATCGCGCCCGCCGCCGAAGAGTACCGGATGCCCTTCGCATGGGCGGAAGGGTCGGGCGTCAACGTTCTCGGTCGCATCCGTGGCACGGAAGGAGCCTCCCTCATCGTGCTCACGGCGCACTTCGACCACATAGGCGTTCGCGACGGCGAGATCTACAACGGGGCGGACGACAATGCCTCCGGCACCGCTGCGGTACTCGAACTCGCCCGACTCCTCGTCGAACAACCACCCGAGGCGGACGTGCTCGTCGCCTTTCTCGACGCCGAAGAGGTCGGTCTGCAGGGAGCTCGTGCGCTTGTTGCCCGACCACCGGAGCCGTTCCCCGCGGCGACGGTCAACGTGAACCTCGATATGGTGTCACGCAGCGGAGGCATTCTCTGGGCCGCCGGAGCTCACCACACACCGGCACTGCGCCCGGTGCTCGAGGCGGTTGCTGCAGAGGCACCCGCCACACTGCGCCTGGGTCACGATCGCCCCGACGCCCCGGAGGGCGATGACTGGACCTCGGCCTCGGACCATCGGCCGTTCCACGAGGCAGGAATCCCCTTCGTGTACTTCGGAGTGGAGGACCACCCCGACTACCACCGTCCGACAGACGACGTCGAACTCATCGTGCCATCCGAGTTCGAAGCCTCTGTGCGGACCATCTACGCAGCGATCCGCGCGCTAGACGCCGCCCTACCCCTCGTCACGGAACCGTAGCGATGACCGAAACCGGCAAGCTGAGACTCCCTCACCCCCTCGCGCTCCTCACCGGATGCGTACTGCTCGCCGCTGCGGCGAGCTACATGCTGCCGGCCGGTGAGTTCGATCGTCGGGACGACCCCGTCACGGGTCGGACGCTGGTCGTACCGGGTACCTATCAGGCGGTCGAATCGAATCCGGTGAATCTGTTCGAGGCGATGGTCGCGCTACCTCGAGGGATGGCCGACGCCGGTAGCGTGATCTTCCTCGTCTTTCTGATCGGCGGCGCGTTCACGGTCGTGGACGAGACGGGTGCCCTCCGACGTGCGATTCCATCCCTGATCCGAGTGCTTCGCGGACGAGATCTGCTCGTAGTCCCCGTGGTATCGCTCTTCTTCGCGATGGGGGGCGTCGTGCAGAATATGCAGGAGGAGATCATACCTCTGATCCCCGTCCTGTTGATCCTGGTCGGGCGGCTCGGCTTCACGCCACTCGTCGCGGTCGCGATGAGTGCGGGATCGGCATTCGTGGGTTCGGCATTCTCGCCGATCAACCCGTTCCAGGTGATCATCGCCCAGCAGGCGGCCGAGGTGGAGCCCATATCGGGAGCCCTCTTCCGAATCGTCTTTCTGATCGCGGCCCTCACCCTGTGGATTGGGGCGACCATGCGCTACGCGGCCGCGACCCGGACCGCTCAACAAGGCACCGTGTCGGAGGACCTCGGCGAAAGTATGACGGGGATTGATACCGTCATCATCGGCATGGTGGCTGGGACCTTCGGCGTCATGGTGATCGGGCTTCGCTACTGGGGCTGGGGCTTCGATCAGATGTCCGGAGCATTCTTCCTGATGGGCTGCGCCGTGGGGCTCATCGCAAAGATGGGTATCGGTGGGACGGCCGAAGCCTACGTGAAAGGCTTCCGAGACCTCGCGTACGCCGCGCTGCTCATCGGCTTCGCACGTGCGATCTCCACCGTGCTGGCCGACGGCCGTATTATCGACACGATCGTCAACGGCATGTTCACCCCCCTTGAGAGCCTGCCGCAGCTCGCGTCCGCGCTCGGCATGGTCGTCGGCCAGGCGCTCCTGCACGTGCCCGTTCCCAGCGTGAGCGGCCAGGCGGTTCTGACTATGCCGATCCTGGTTCCACTCGCGGACCTGCTGGGGCTCTCCCGGCAGGTGATCGTGCTCGCCTACCAGTACGGCGCTGGGCTCTGCGACCTCGTGACGCCGACCAACGGGGCACTCCTGGCAATCCTCGCATCGGCCGGCGTGCGATATGAGCAGTGGATCAAGTTCACGGCCCCGCTCTACCTGAGTCTCGTCGCACTTGGATGCGTGTCGATCGGGATCGCCGTCGCCATCGGACTACAGTGAACCCGATCAGGGTCGTCGCCGCGGTTCTGCGACGCGGCGACGCACTCCTGGTCGGCCGACGCCCCGATTCGAAACGACACGGGGGGATGTGGGAATTCCCCGGCGGAAAGATCGACCCGGGCGAGACGCCGACCGATGCGGCCCGGCGGGAGCTCGCCGAAGAGCTGGAACTCACGGTCACACATGTGGGCGACCTCTTGCACTCGGTGCGGGACGAACACTCTCCGTTCGTCATCGAGTTCTATCCAGTCGAGTCGGAGGGAGAGCCGGTGCTCCATGAGCATTCGGAGATCGCCTGGCTCACGGCTGAGGAGCTGACTTCACATCCGCTCGCCCCCGCCGACGAGGCGTTCGTTCAGTGGCTGGCGACGTCGGATGCGCGGACGCGTCAGGCCGGCTCGATCGAACGCAGGTAGTCGGCCGCTCGGGTCTTCGGGATCTCGCTCTTGAGCCCATCGACAGTCACGGCGCCCCGACCGACCACATCCCCACGATGTCGAATCGCGATCGGGCCACGCTCTGTCTCCGTCGCCGGGATCGGCTTCTTCGCCAGGAGTGTCCGGATCTCCTCGTCGTCGACATCGACGACCCGACCGGTGAGGTTCTCACCGAACAGGCGGATCAGATCGTTCGACGGGCGAGCCCGTCCCCTCGAATCGAAGTCGATCCCCCGGATGCCCACCGAGATCGCCCGCCAGCCGCCCTCTTCCCAGATCGGAAGAGGCCAGGCATCGAGCGTGTGAAACCACGCCCGGCCGCCGCGGAACATCCATCGGAGATGGTCCAGCGCCTCACCGGCACCGTACCGGGTGCGCAACTCATCGAGCGCCGAGCCGAGCCGGACCTCAGCCTCGTCCGGGGTGAGCTCCCCGCCAGGAAACACCGTCGGAACGGACGCCCGGAACGCCCGATCCGCACCTTCTTCGAGCTTGCGCAAACGCGCCAGGAAGAGCCCCCCGGAATCGAGATGGTGTGGGTAGATCCGCGCGGCACCCTCGACCCGGGGGTCGAACCGTGTCCCCTCGAATTCAGTCAGTCCGCGCGCGTGGGGCACCGGCAGATCGAGCCACTCGAGCTCAACGGGCAGGTCCCTCAGGGCATCACTCACGATCGCCTCGTTCTCCTCGGGCGCGAACGTGCACGTCACGTACAGGATGACGCCTCCCGGACGCGTGACCTGGACCGCCCGCTCGAGCAATCCGCGCTGGGTCCGGGTTACGTATCCCAGAAATGAGGCCGACTGGTTGGGAGCCTGCCCACCTCCTCGGCGCAGCGTACCCTCACCCGAGCAGGGTGCGTCGACGAGGACCCGATCGAAGGTCGCGCCGGTGGGGAAATCGCGACCGTCGCCGGCGGTCACCAGGATGTTCGAGTGCCCGAGGCGGTAGACGTTGCCCAGAAGTCCACGGATGCGCGGCTCGCTCAGCTCGGAGGCCACGATGCAGCCGGTGTCCTGCATGAGCTCGGCCATGTGCAGCGTCTTTCCACCTGGGGCCGAGCACAAATCGAGCACGTGCTCACCCGGCCCGGGCGCCAGCGCCGGTGCCGCGCTACCGGTTGAAGCCTGTTGCACGTAGAGAAGGCCGAGCCAGTGCTCGGCGGTGGCGGACAGGGGGCCCGGCCCCTCGGTCACCTGGTGGAAACCCGGAAGACCCTCGATCGGCTCCGTGCCGAAGCCACGCACGTGCAGGCGGTCCAGGAGCCCGGCTTCCGTGATCCGCCCCGTCCGGACGCGGAAGACTGTCGGCTCGGGGCGGCGCGCGGCGTCGAGGAACGCCCCCCAGTCAGCGATGAATGGCCGATAGCGCTCGAGATCGACGGTCCGCTCGCGCGGAGGCTTACGCCTCCTGCGTCGCGGCGTCAGAAGGCGAGTTCTTCGGGGTCCTCGTCTTCGCGGACGAGGGTCAGGATCGCGGCCTGCGGAACAACGAGGTAGTGCTCTCCTTCGAACGTGATCTCGACCGCCGCGCGGCGGAAGAAGATCGCGTAGTCTCCGATGCGCGCCTGAAGCGGCACGTAGCGTGGCTCGCCCGTCGCACCCCCGATCTTCCACGGCTCGTCATCGAGCTCGGTGGGAGCGGACACGGCGTTTCCCGGACCGGTCGCCATGACGGTGCCACCCTGCACGGCCTGATTGTCGACCGCAGTCCGGGGCAGATACAGCCCGACCCTGGTGCGGTCTTCACCCTCTTCTGGCTGGATGAGGACGCGATCACCGACAACGATGAGACGTTTCTTGGAATCTGACATGCTCGCCCTGACCGAACGCGAGAAGCTGCGGGAGAGAGACGAAAAAACTCGCGTCAGACCAGAATTCCCGCTACCGCAGCCGTCGCGAGCGACGCCATCAGCCCGGCAGCCATCGCCTTGAGGCCCAGCCTCGCCAGGTCGTGTCGACGTGACGGGGCGATCTCTCCAAGACCCGCCAGCGTCATCGCCACCGAGCCGAAGTTTGCGAACGTGGTGAGCGCGTAGATCCCGATCACGAGCGAGCGTGGGTCGAGTGACGCTCCGTCCCCCAACTCATTCGAGAGCTGCACGTAGGCGACGAATTCGTTCAGGACGAAATCCACGCCGATCATGCGACCGATGAGGCCGGCGTCCGCCCACGGGATTCCGAGCATCCACGCGACCGGCGCCAGCACCGCCCCCAGGATCCCCTCGAGTGTCATGCCGGGCACTCCGAACAATCCACCAACCCAGCCCAGCAAACCGTTGATCATTGCCACGAGGGCAATGAACGCGATGAGCATCGCGCCGACGACCAGCGCTAAGCGGAGTCCCTCTGCCGCGCCCCGAGCCGCAGCATCGATCACGTTCACGTCGGAACGCTCGACGTCCTCGGTGAGCATCCCGGTCGTGGCCGGCTCTCCCGTTTCCGGGACCAGCAACTTCGCCATGACGAGCGCGGCGGGGGCGGACATCACCGACGCCGCAATCAGGTGCCCGGCTGCGTCGGGATGATATGGGAGGAGCATTCCCGCGTACGCCGCGAGGACCGTCCCGGAGATCGTCGCCAGACCGGCCGTCATGATCGCCATCATCTCGGATTCGGTCATGCGCTCGACATACGGCTTCACGACGAGCGGCGACTCCATCATGCCGACGAAGATGTTCGTCGCGGTGCACAGGGTTTCGGCACCGGAGGTCCGCATGGTGCGCTGCATGACCCACGCGACCGCGCGTACGACCCTCTGCATGATCCCAAGGTGGTACAACACGGTCATCAGAGACGACACGAAGATGATGTTCGGCAGGATACGAAAGGCGAAGAACGCCCCGGTCTCCGCCGCCATGCCTTCCGTGGCCCTGAAGGTCCCGTCCGAACCGAGCGATCCGACCGGGACCTCGCTCCCCACGAGATTCCCGAAGACGAATCGCCCCCCCTGGGTGCCATAGCCGAGGACCGCATGAACGACATGGTTCAGCGCATCGAAGGCGGCGACACCGGCCGGCGTCTTGAGGACCAGAAGGGCGAAGCCGATCTGCAGGCCGAGACCCCAGCCCACGAGCCGCCACGAGACCTTCCGCCGATCGGTGGACAGGGCCCAGGCGATCCCGAGGAGAAGAACGAGACCGAGCGCCGCACGCATCCGCGCCTCCATCATCGTGCTCGTCCTCCGGTCGTCGATGTTCGGGTCATCGTTTCCTGGCCTCGTCTCGTTGGGGTGCTCCGCTCCTCACCGAGCAGACGGTTCGCACCGGGCACTCCGGACAGCGTCGGGGCCGCATGCAGCGAGCCCCGGTGGCGCGATGGTACCGCTCGGACGAGCAAGCGGCGAGTCCCGGGCACGAACCACGGCTCGCCGCGGCTTGATTCCGGTCCTGGGGCGTGCTCAGCAACCGGTACGGCAATACAATCAGGCAGTCATCCTGCCACCCATGCTTGAGACGTCCATGAGCCCGATTCGAACCCGTGGATCCCTGTCGACCGTCATCCTCGCCGTCGCGTTTGCCTGTCTCCCTTCCTTCGCGGCCGCCCAGTCCATCGGGCAGAGCGGTCGGTCAGACGCCGGGATGGTGAGCGCAGCGCATCCACTGGCCACCGAAGCGGGGGTCCGAATGCTCGAGATGGGCGGCAACGCGGCGGATGCGGCCGTCGCCGCAGGCTTTGCCATCGCCGTGGTCGAGCCGACCATGAACTCGATCGGGGGACGGAACCAGATTCTGGTGCGCACCCCGGACGGTGAGTTTCACGGGATCGACGGTACGACCCAGGCACCCTGGGACTACGACCACGACACCGCCCCTCGCGCGTCGTTCGGGTACGCCGTGATCGGCATTCCCGGCGCGACGGCCGGTCTACTCAAGCTTCACGAGGAGCACGGGTCACTCCCGCTGGCACGGGTGATGGCACCCGCCATCGAGTATGCCGAAAACGGCTTCCGACTCCTCGCTGGAGACGCGGCTCGTCAGGCAGCGGGCGCGGAGCAGGCGCTCCAGTTCCCGGGGACGGCAGCCTCGTACTACAAAGGCGACGGATCCCCGTACCGGGCGGGTGAGACGCTGGTCCAGCCGGACTACGCCGAGACGCTCCGCAAGATCATGGTGGGGGGACGGGACGCCTTCTATCGAGGAGAGATCGCGGAGGCGATGGCCGCCGACCTCCAGGCGAACGGGGCCGTCATCGACCTGGACGATCTGGAGCAGTACGTCGCGGAGGACAGCCGAATCGTGCGCGGTACCTATCGCGGGTACGACATCATCGGGACAGACGTCCCGGCCGCCGGGGTTCTGGCGATTCAGGCGCTTCAGGTCATGGAGACGTTCGACCCGTCGTCGATGAGCGAGGCGGAGTGGTTCGCGATCACCGGTCAGGCTCTGCGCATGGCACAGCGTGAGCTGGCGGTCCTCGGTCCGGACACGGCCGCGGTGCGCGCAACGTCGAAGGAGTACGCCCGCGCCATCGCAGCCGATATCGCAGCGCCCGGGCAGCTACCGCAGCAGCCGTGGGCGCCGGTGCCCGAGCTCGAAGAGCGCGGAGACCTCTTCGGAGGGCACACGACTCACCTGTCCACGGCCGACGCGGATGGAATGTTCGTCTCACTTACGCAGACACTCGGTCCCAACATGGGTTCGAAGGTGGTCACGCCGGGATTGGGCTTCCTCTACGCGTCCACGCTCGGTGGGTACCTCGGTACGATGACGCAGCCCGGGATGCGCGCGCGGTCGAACATCTGCCCCTTCATCGTCGCGAAGGATGGCGAGGTACTGCTCGTTCTGGGCGGCGCCGGCGGTGGGATGATTCCACCCGCCGTCGTACACGCGATCACCCGAGTGATCGATTTCGGGATGGAGCTCCCGCATGCCCTCGCCGAGCCACGTGTCGCAGGCGGAGCCGGTGGCGGATTCAATGCCGAGACGTCTCCAGGTATCGGTTGGACATCCAACGAAATCGCGCAGATGGAGGCGCTCGGGCTCGACGTCACCCCTCAGCCACGAACCGGGGCGTTCGGCCGGATTCACGGCATCCAGTACGACCCCGCGACCGGGACCTTCATCGGTGCAGCCGACCCGGATTGGGAGGGAACGGCGCGCGGCCCGATGGGTGGCGGTCGATGAGCACACGGACGGCCTCGGGAGCGTTGATCCTTGCCGTACTCCTGACGCCCCCGACCCCGGCTACCGCTCGACAGGCTCCGCCCCCGACCCCTCCGGGCTGGACCGTGCCTCGACTCGCGGACGGGACGCCCGACTTCCAGGGCAACTGGAGCAACGCCACGATGACGCCCATCGCTCGAGGACAGGGACAGCCGCTGATCCTGAGCCCCGAGCAGATCGCCACGATGGAAGGTCGGCGTCAGGATCTGATCGAAGCGGAGGCACAGCCGAGTGATCCGGATCGCGACGCACCACCGGTCGGCGGTGACGGGTCGACCGGAGCGGCCGGTGGCGTGGGTGGCTACAACTACTTCTTTATCGATGCCGGCGACCGAGTCGCATGGTACAACGGCGAACCTCGCAGCTCGTTGATCACCGTCCCTGAGGATGGTCGACGGCCGCCGTTCACTGAGGAGGGTCAGCGCCGACTCGTGGAGCGCCGCGCGTTCTCGAGACAGTTCGGCCAGTACGACAACCCGGAGAACCGCCCGTTGGCCGAGCGGTGCATCCTTTCGTTCGGGTCGAACGGCGGACCACCGATGCTCCCGAACTACTTCTACAACAACAACTACACGATCGTGCAGACACCTGATGCGATCATGATCATGACCGAGATGGTGCATGACGTGCGCATCATCCGGATGGGCGAGCCGCAATCTCTTCCCGACCACATACGCCCCTGGCTCGGGGATTCGTGGGGCCACTGGGAAGGAGACACGCTCGTGGTCGAGACCACGAACATTCACCCCGATCAGCCCATGTTCGCCCTTTCACCCGCACAGTTCGTCCCTTCCACATCAATCCGGGTGATCGAGCGGATCACGCGTCCCTCGGACTACCAGCTGAATTACGAGTTCACGGTAGAGGATCCCGTCATGCTGACGGCTCCCGTGAGCGGCGAGATGCCGTTCAACAGACTCGACGGCATGCTCTACGAATACGCCTGCCACGAGGCCAACTACGCCCTCGAGAACGTTCTTTCCGGGGCCCGGGCCCAGGAGCGCAACGAAGGGCGGTAAGGTCGTCCCCCCGACGGCGGTTCGTGCGGCTCTCCCCACCGGCCGCTTCGTGCACAGCCGGCCCTGCGCGATGCCTCCGAAGCCGGGCTCAGCCTGAATGCACGAAGGACCGGGCACTCGGCCCGGTCCTTCTGCAGCAGGTCACCCCTAGAGCGGCGGGCCCCCCGGAAGCCCTAGAGACTCTGGCCGGAACGGCGAGTGCCTATGCGGGAGAGGCGCTCCTCGAGCTCACGCATCGCCTCCTCTATACGATGCTCGATCTCCTCTCGCTCTTCGGATGAGAGCTCCTCCCACTCCGCATCACCGAAGTCACGCTCGAGGTCGCCGAACTCGGCTTCGATCTCACGCCCGAGACCCTCGAGTTCCCGCGCGAGTCCGTCCATCTCGGTCTCGAGCTCGCGTCCGAGCTGCTCCATCTCGGCCTCGAGCTTGTGCATGTCGATCGTGAAGTCTTCCATCCCCTCGAGGTCGACGACGAGCGTCTCACCGTCGAACTCGACGTCGAATTCCATCTCGTCAAAATCGAAATCGAAATCGAAGTCGAAATCGAAATCGAGGCCGATGCCTTCGAGGCCTTGGATCCGTACCTGGACTTCCTGCGCACGGACCGCACGCTCCCGAGCCCGGTGACGGGCCTCTTCGGCACGCTCGAGCGCCTCGCGAACCCGGGCCTCCACCCGTTCGGCCTTCACGTCAGTGACCTGGACGACCGAAACGCAGTCCCGGCTGTGCGCGACGGCGTGCGAACACTCTAACGGTTCGGCGGCGTCGGTCCCCGTGCTGGCCAGCAGGATCGTGGCGCCGCCCGCGAGAGCCGCCCCACCCACAACCATCGCGACCGCAAACGCGTCGGTGCGAAACTGATACATGTCCTCTCTCCCCCCTGAAATCCGTCCCTGTACCACCTCTGACGAGATCGAGGGGCAAAAGGTTGCGTCGCGTGGATTCGCGTCCTGCCCGGCGCCCACCGCACCTGCGCCCGAGTCCGTGGTTTCCCGCGACGAATCTGTACCTGCGAACCAGCTTGCCGCCCCCAGGTTGGGTCCGCCAATTGAACGCCATCCCGTACGACCAAGACCGCTCCCGGTAACGCAGGAGGACGGATGACCGGCTTCGCTCCCTCAGTCATACTCTCCCGTTCACGCACGCTGGCCGTACTCGCCAGTGCCCTCGTCGTCGCGCCTCTGGCCGCACAGCAGGTCGCCCCGGAACACCTGAATGCGCTCGACTACCGACACATCGGCGTGGTCGGCAATCGCATCGCCTCGGTCTCAGGCGTCGTGGGCGACCCCCTCACATACTTCGCTGGCGCCGCGTCCGGCGGGCTGTGGAAGACGGACGATGGCGGCATCACGTGGCGCCCCGTCTTCGATGATCAGGACGTGGCGTCCGTCGGCGCCCTCGCCGTATCCGTCTCGGATCCCACGATCGTCTGGGCGGGCACGGGCGAACCCCACATCCGTTCGAACGTCACCGTCGGCGACGGCGTGTACAAATCGACCGATGGCGGAGACACCTTCGAACACATGGGTCTCGACCAGATCGGTCGTGTGTCCCGAATCGTGATCCACCCCTCGGATCCTGACATCGTCTACGTCGGTGCGCTGGGCCATGCACACGGCCCCCAGCAGGAACGCGGGATCTTCCGGACCATGGACGGCGGGGACACCTGGGAGCACGTGCTGTTCGTGGATGAGAATACGGGCTCCTCGAGCGTCATCATGGATCCCAACAACCCTCGGGTTCTCTTCGCCGGCATGTGGACCGTGGTCTTCAACACGTGGGGCCGTGAAAGTGGCGGTCCAGGCTCGGGCATCTACACGTCGCGAGATGGCGGAGATACGTGGACCAAGCTGGAAGGCCGGGGTCTCCCGGTCCTGCCGGTTGGCAAAGTCGACGTCTGCATGTCGCAGGCGGATTCCCGACGAGTCTACGCACTGATCGAGACCGGGGACGGTGTGCCGTGGCATGGTCGGGACACCGAATCCGGTGAACTCTGGCGGTCCGACAACGGCGGGACCGACTGGACGCTGGTCAACTTCAGTCGAGACCTCGGTGGCCGGACCGGCTACTACAACAACTGCCGCGCATTCCCCGACGACGAAAACGAGGTCTTCTTCCTCACCGCGGGGCTCTCACGCACGTACGACGGCGGACTGACCTATATCAATCATCAGGGGCCTCAGCGGCCCGGTGGCGACTATCACGACCTGTGGATCGATCCAGACAACGCCGATCGTCTGGTCATCGGGAACGACCAGGGCGTGCACATTTCGAACAATCGCGGTGAGACGTATCACCGGGTCGAGCTGCCGATCTCACAGATGTACCATGTGACCGTCGACAACGCGGTCCCGTACAACGTGCTCGGGAACCGGCAGGACGGACCCTCCTATCGGGGGCCGAGCAACACTCTCTACGGCGCGACGATCCCGCGTGGGGACTGGCACGCGGTCGGCGGGGGTGAGAGTGGCTTCGCGACCCCGGATCCGACCGACTCCAACATCGTCTGGTCGAGTGCCTCCGGGTCCGGTGCGCGGGGAGGTATCGTGGTGCGGCACGATGAGCGTACCCGGCAATTCCGCAACGTCGAGGTCTGGCCCGAAAGCACGGGAGGCTGGCCTGCGGAGGAGCTCCGATACCGCTTCCAGTGGACGTTCCCGCTCCTCGTCTCACCTCATGACAACAACACGATCTATGTGACCAGTCAGCACGTACATCGGACGCGCAACGGTGGGCAGAGCTGGGATGTGATCAGCCCGGACCTGACTACGAACGACAAGAGCCGGCAGGGTATCAGCGGGGGGCTCACACCGGACAACATCGGCGTCGAATACTGCTGCGTGATCTACGCCTTCGACGAGTCACCTGCGCAGCAGGGTGTCTTCTACGCCGGCTCCAACGACGGAAAGGTCCACGTCAGCCGCGACGACGGGCAGACATGGGACGACGTGACCGGGAACCTCCCGGACTGGCCTGCGGACGGTGTCGTGCGAGGCATCGACGCGTCGAAATGGGACCCCGGTCGCGCGTACATGGCCGTGGAGGCCCACCAGGTCGGCGACTTCCGCCCCTACGTGTATCGGACCGACGACTATGGTCAGAGCTGGGATCTGATCACAGAAGGAATCGAGGACCATATCCTCAGCTTCACGAGGAGCATCCAGGAGGATCCGGTCCGGCCGGGGATGCTTTTCCTCGGCACCGAGAACCGGGTCTACGTCAGCTTTGACGACGGAGATGGGTGGCAGCCGCTCATCAACAACATGCCGGCCGCTCCGATGTACGGGATCGTCATTCAGGAGCACTTCAACGATCTGGTCGTTGGGACGTACGGGCGGGGCTTCTGGATCATGGACGACATCACTCCACTCCAGCAGCTCACCGATGCGGTCCGCGCGACCTCCGCGCATCTCTTCGATCCACGTGATGCCTATCGCTTCAATCCGAGGACGACCCCGGCGCAGCAGACGATCGACATGAGTGCCGGTCAGAACCCTCCGAACGCCGCATTCCTCAACTACTGGATCGGTGACGCCTTCGTGGGGATGCCGGCCACGATCGTGATCGAGGATGCACTCGGAGCCGTGGTCCGGACCCTGGATGCCCCGACCGAGGCAGGTATCAACCGGATCTTCTGGGACTTCATGGGCGAACAAAGCACCGCCATCGAGCGGCGGGTACCCCCGCTGTACGCGGACTGGGTCGACTACGGCCCGGAGCGTGTGCGGATCCAGAACGGCATGTCGCTTCGACACCCGCCCGGGATGTACCGGGTGACGCTTCTCGTCGGAGGAGAAGAACACCGCTCTGAGCTGATGGTGCTCAAGGACCCCGCCTCGGAGGGCTCCGCCGACGACATCGAGGCGCAGCTCGCGCTCCTGGCCGAGATCCGGAACGATTACGACGCGGCGGCCGACGCGATCAACCGGATCGAATGGGTGCGTCGTCAGCTGTACGACCTGGTCGACGTGCTGCAAAGCCAGGGCGGTGCCGATGATCTGATCGACGGAGCAAATACGCTGGACGAGAGCCTGATCGCGATCGAAGAGGAGCTGATTCAGCTGCGCACGACCGGTACCGGCCAGGACGGGGTGCGCTACCCGGCCAAAATCGTGGGCAAGCTGAGACACCTCGCCAACGGGGTGTCGAGTGCTGATTTCCGACCGACGGATCAGCACGGGGAGGTGCACATCCTGCTTCGCGAGACTCTGATGAGTGCCCGTGAGGCGCTCGACGCACTCCTCGAGAGTGATCTCGCGGACTTCAACCAGCTTCTGCGCGACCGGGGCTTGAACCCGCTCATCAGTGACTGAGGGTTCACGTCTCGGCACGGCGGGCCACCCGCGCGTCTGACTCGTCACGTCGACTCTGTGCGGGTCGGGGGAAACCCCGGCCCGTGCGACTGGTAAGACACACGCGCCTGACCGCAGGTTGTGCGCGACGTCCAGGCTCGACCCTTCAACGGAGACACCCCCGTGCGCACTGCTGCGCTCGCCGCCTTCATCACGCTGATTCCTGCCACGCTGGCCGCTCAGGTTGGAGCCGTGCCCAGCCGGCTCGCCGAAGTCGAGGTGGAGCGCTCTCGTACCTGCGTCGGCACGCTCGCTCAGATCGCCGTCCTCGACGCGGTGCTCGAACCCCTCGTCACCCGGGGTACCCGACTTCGCCGGGTCGCGGAGGCGGTGGCTCTGGAGGATCGGAGCATGGTCGAGCCATTCGACCCCGCGGACCCGGCCGAGGCCCTGGTGCAGGACTGGTTCACGACGGACGCGGCGCTCGCCCAACGGTATGTCACGACGGAAGACGACGGACTCCTGACGGAACGTCAGGCCGGCCGTGAAACCATCAAGACGGTGGTGGCCGATGCACTCGTATCGGTTCAGGCCCGCGCGGACAGCGCGCTGAACGCCAACGCCTCGTTGATTCAGTCCGCCGGCCCGTGCGACGGTGCGATCTTCGTCCGGAGTGCGGTTGAAGAGGCGTGTGCCGACGCTTCGGGGGCGATCTGTGACCAGGCCGCGCTTCCGGCAGGCCAGTCGACCGACTTCCGCTTCGTCGAATCCGCCGAGTCCGTGTGGGAGATTCAGGAAAGCCGCCCGTGGACCGTACCCGCTCCCCTCCAGCCGACAGCGGATGGTCAGCTGGGGGGTGGGCGCACGGTCGGATACGCCCGGATCGGTAACGTGGCTGTGTCCCTTTCCTTCTCCCCCCTCTTTCGGGATCGGGAGGACGCTTCGGCCGAGGAGCTCGCCGGGTATCGAGCGATCAATGACTCGCTGGGCGTGAGCATCGATCATCCGGCACTCGCCGTGGCCCCGGCACTCGGTTTGCGAGCAGCGCTACCGGAGCCGTTGGGCACCGAAACGAGATACGTCGTCCATTTCGGTGACATTGATGCCCCGGACGTCGTCTGGACCGGTCCGGCCGGCTCGGGAGCACCACTGGAGGCAGCCATTCCGCTGGCAGCCAGGCACGTCGCACGCCTTCGGGCGGGTGACCCCGTGACACTGACGGCCATTGGCGGAGCGGACGGCAATCAGCCCGAATACTCGATCATGGTCGGCAACGTGAACCAGGGACCCGCCACGGTCGTCCTGTTGAACTACATGGCGACCGAGATGGGCGAGGATCTGGATCGATACGTACAGCCTCGCGGCTGAGCCCGGCCCCCGCGCTCAGCGAACGGTCCCGGCGCCTCCGACCCGGTCGTCCACCACGAACTTATCCCGTGCCGGCATGACGACCGCCGGCAACGTTTGGGCGTCCATCACCGCATCGTCAGGCACGATCTCGTTCATCCACAGAATGTACGCGATCACCGCGTAGACCTGGTCCTCGGACAGGATACCCGGCGTCAGCTGCGGCATCGCCTTGCGGATGTAGTCGTACAGCGTCGTGGCGTACGGCCAGTAGTTGCCGACCGTGCGCGTGCTCGGGACGTCGTCCCACTGCTCGCTGTCTACGAGGCGATCGTTGGGGCCCTCGGTCCCGGTCGGGCCATGGCACGCGACGCAGTAGATGTTGTACACCTCCCGCCCCTGCGATACGGATCCGCTCCCGGCCGGGAGGCCCTCACCATCCGGTCGCACGTCGATGTCCCACATCGCGACTCGAGCGTCCGATGCTTCGCTACCGAACCCGAAGCGGCCCGGAGCATGGGAGGGAATCCCGTCCGCTGTTCCGGCCATCGCGACCTCACCCGATGCCGCGGTGGCCCGGGTCGCCGACCGATCCCCGTCTGAGCACGCGGTGAGGAGCCCGATCGTCAGACACAACCCCGTCACGAGCGACCTCATACCAGCTCCCCCAGTCCGAATGTGACTTCGCCGGTGCGGGCGATCTTCCAGGCTCGCTGATGGTTCTGGTGGTACGAAGTCCGGGTCCCGCGTGCTTGCCAGAGCTGCTCCACCGTCGGCTGCACGTACCCGGTCTCGTCGGTCGCCCGGCTGAGGATCACCGTGTCCCGACCATTCCAGTCGAAGAGGTGGCGGAAGCGTACCGTCGACTTGTCCAGGATCGGTCCCTGAAGCGCAGCATCGGCCCAGCTGCGGCCACCATCCGTGCTGACTTCGACCCGGGTGATCCGGCCCCGGCCGGACCAGGCCAGTCCGCGGATCTCCCACCAACCGGGGTCGGGCAGCACATACGGGTACGAGGGGAACGTGATGACCGACTTCGCATCCATCATCAGGCTGAACTGACGCACGGTACCGTCACCGAGTGGATCGGTGTACTTCGATGTCTCGTCCCGCGTGTGTGTCGGCTGATCGGTCACCTCGATCCGGCGAAGCCATTTGACCGACGTATTCCCTTCGTAGCCCGGGTTGAACAGCCGCAGCGGATACCCCTGCTCAGGGCGGATCCGCTCCCCGTTCTGCCCGTAGGCCAGAATGGAGTCCTCCATCACCTTGTCGAGCGGGACGCTCCGGGACATCACGGCCGAGTCTCCGCCCTCGGCCAGTATCCAGCTCGCCCCCGGACGCACCCCCACCTCACGCAGGATGGTCGACACCGCCACACCGGTCCATTCACTGGTGCTCAGGAGCCCGTCGAGGGCCTGAACCGTAACCTCGGTCGGCATCCGATCGCGGTTGTAGACCCCACCGCCGTTTCCTGAGCACTCGAGGAATCGGATGCGCGAGACCTGGGGATACCGCATGAGGTCGGACATTCGAAAGACCATAGGCCGATCGACCATGCCGTGAACGAGGAGTTCGTGATCCTCGAAGTCGATCTCCGGGATGCCCGCATGGTGCCGCTCGAAGTGCAGATCCGCAGGCGTGATGGTGCCCATCAGGTCGGCGAGAGGCGTACGGGACGACGACGACAGCGCCTGGGCCCGGACGAGCCTTTTGGGCTGCTCGGCCGGGGCGCGGGTGCCCAGCTCCGAGACCAGACGGCCCGGCACCCTCGTCGGGTCGGCAGGAACCTCCTGGGCGACCAGCTTGATCGCGTCGGTCTGGGTCTTCACGAGGCCCGCGGCGATCACGCCGGAGGTCGTCGTGATCCAGGCGCGTCGGGAGATTCTTGGACGTTCATCGCTGGACATCGAGTCGGTCTCCTCGGTCCGGGTTCGAGCAGCGGGCTCAACCTGCGGCGCGGCGGCGCCCTCGGCCAGAGGGCGGGACATCGTCCGCCGCGCCGAAGCACGAGTAGACGAGGGGGCGGCCGCGGAACAGATTCCGTCTCCCTTCATCCACCGTGCCGGAGTCACCGCACATGCGCCGACTGATCGCCGCGTCGACCTTCGCTCTCGCTGTCGCCACCCCTTTGGTGGCCCAGGACGTCCAGTTACCTCCTGGCTTCGACGAACCCATGCCGCTTCACCACGATGGCCGTGGCCTCGGGCCCTTCCAGCGCGCCATCACCACCTCGTCGGCCGAAGCACAGCGCTACTTCGATCAGGGCATCCAGCTCATGTACGCCTTCGATCCGAATCTGGCGGCCCGGTCGTTCCGTGAGGCGTGGAAGCTCGATCCCGACTGTGCCATGTGCTACTTCGGTGAAGCGTGGGCCTGGGGACCGTACCTGAACGGGCCCATGACGGCACCGGACGCGCCGCGCGCGCACGCCGCGATCCAGAAGGCCATGGAGCGTTCCAAGGACCACGCAACCGACGTGGAGCGGGCCATGATCGAGGCGATGTCCGTGCGCTACGAGGCGGAGCATGACCCCGACAGGCGCCGCTCACTGGATGAAACATGGGCCGAGACGATCAACGGTTTGTTCGAGGAGCACCCGGGTGATCTGGACATCGGCTTTCTGGCCGGCGAGTCGCTCATGCTGCTGCAGCCGCGTCGTGGCCTCTGGGACATCAACAACCCGGAGGTTCAGGAGATCCATCGAGTGCTCGAGTTCGTTCTGGAGCAGGACATCACGCATCCCGGGACGTGCCATCTCTACATCCATGCGACCGAGCCAACGCAGGAGCCCGGCCTGGCAGAAGGGTGTGCGGACTACCTCGGCCAATCCATCCCGGGTGCCAGCCACATCCAGCACATGCCGTCGCACACGTACAACCGTATCGGTCGCTGGGGTGATGCCGTACGCGCGAACACCGATGCATGGCACTCCGACCTGAAGGCGGCGCACGGGGACGGGTTTGCGATCTACCCGTCGCACAACCTGCACATGCTGCTCTTTGCCGCGTCGAACGACGGTCAGGGAGCGGTCGCCATCCAGGCCGGTCGTGACTACGCCGACCTCATGGACGGGGCCACCTTCTACGAAGCCCTGACGATGGTTCGCTTCGGTCGCTTCGACGACATCATCGAGCTGCGCGAGGCACCCGAGGGCACCGTCTTCCGGGGTCTGTACGACTTCGGAAAGGGGTATGCCCACCTGCGTCTCGGGGACGAGGGCACGGCTCGCTGGTATCTGCACCTCGTCCAGACGGCGATCGAGGACGATCCCGACGACAACTTCCGCGGGCACACCGCAACGCAGCTGCTCGGGGTCGTCGGTGCCATCCTCGAGGGTGAGATCCTGCGGGCGAATGGAGAGCTGGATCGGGCGATTGAGGTCCTGCGAGCCGGCGGTGAGGTGGAGGACGGCCTCCGGTACGACGAGCCCGAACCCCTCCCCTTCTCTGTGTACACCTGGCTCGGTGACGCCTTGAACGAGGCGGGACGGTATGCCGAGGCGGAGGAGGCGTTCCGACACGAGCTCGTCAAGCATCCCCACAATGGATGGTCGCTCTTCGGGCTCGAGCAGGCGCTCAGAGCTCAGGGCAAGGATGGGGAGGCGAGCGAGGTCCATGCCGAATTCCGGGAGGCTTGGGCGCGATCCGACACCTATCTGCGGGGTCCGATCTTCTAGCGGGCAGCGTGGACGGAACACCGGTCAGGCACCACGCACCCGGGCACGAGAAGGGGCGGGCCGTCGCATGACGGCCCGCCCCTTCGTGCTTCAGTCGGATGACGTGGCTCAGGTCTTCTTCTTTCTCTTCTTCTTCGACGTCTTCTCGGAGCTCTTGTCCACGTCGGTGCCTGAGGTGCCCTCCGGCTCGTCCCCTGAGTCGCCCTGAACATCGTGTGTCCCAAGTCGTCTTAGGGCGCTTCCTCCACCTCGGAGACAGTCGCCTCTTCCTGTCGCGAAGGGGGCTCCGTGGCCGGCGTTTCAACCGACCTACGCGAAGCCACTGCCCCGACCTGCCCACCGATCAGTGGGCCTCGCTCGGGAGGGATCGGCACGCCTCGTTCCGCCGTCCCGGCCGAGTCACGCAGTCCGAACCCCATCGCCGCAACGATCACGGAGGCGAGGACGTACTTCACAGCCTGGAGCAGACCACCGTACAGCACTGCTGCCTGGGCCTCGGCAGGCCGCAGCTGCCGAACCTGAACGACGTCGAGCATGAACAGGCCAACCGCCGCGATCAGGCCTACGGACACGACCAGGAACAACGTCCCGATCATCCGCGCGAGCGTCAGATTCCCCGTCCAGAGGGCGGTTGCCGCGATGAGCAACAGCCCCAGCGTCGGCGTCTGAAGATATCCGGCCCCCAGCCCCAGGAACCCGTACCTCCACGTGATCTCGGTGACCCGTAGCGGCCACACCGTAGTCGAAAGATCGATGACGGCGTGAAGCACCAGGGCGAAGCCGAAGAGATAGACCCCGCGAATCAGCCAGGGTGAAACGTCGTCCGATTGCATGTGAAGCCCGAATCAGGAGTGTGAAGCCGATAGGACGGTCTGCGAAGTATCTAGGGCAGAATGAAAGCCTGCGCGAGACTTTCCTCCAGCTCGCCGATCCGCACGGGTCACTCGTCCGAAATCCCATCGAGGAAGACCGGCCAATCCCCATACTGCTCGGCGAGGTAACGCTCCACATCCAGAACCACGTCGATC
>Ga0181588_10001602_pt1 | contig 20033 bp, 21 predicted proteins | sample 071ome_26_FD_148607 | JGI IMG/M metagenome (GOLD analysis project Ga0181588, IMG submission 148607) | Coastal salt marsh microbial communities from the Groves Creek Marsh, Skidaway Island, Georgia - 071409BT metaG (spades assembly) | ecosystem: Environmental > Aquatic > Marine > Intertidal zone...
TAAGCTCGCCTGACAGTCGCCGCAGCGACCTCGGCTTTCGGCTCCGTAAAATGATCTCGAACGGACAGGAGGGAAAGCGCTCAGCTAGTAAAGAGGCAGAGACAGAGAAAGAGATCGCTCAGCCTTAAACAAAGTAAACAAAGAGGCAGCCTTTTATCTAAACAAAGAGGCAGCCTTTTATCTGGTCACACTCTGATCATCCAGACTACGGCCTCAGTCTAGACGCATCTCCCCCACTCCACTCACCGAGGGCAAGGGATCAAATCCAAAATCCGAGCTAACATAATCAGTGGGAGCCAAACGGCCTGGGAACAACGGTGCAGAGCAAACTCTGAAAGGCCAACATCATCAAATCAATCAAAAGTCAGCCACCGCCAAACAGCGGCACACCTCCCTCAGGAAAGCTCACAGCAGGAGCCACCTCACCACGAGCGAGCGCAGAGCGAAGCTCAAAAGAGGCCTCTCCCTGACTCCAACGGTAACGAGCAGCCGCTCTCTCAGTTTGCAGACGTCTTGGCGCAAGAGGGTGTGTTTGGATCACATAACGGCACCACGATGGTGAGCGTCAACGTTAACCAGGGGGGAGGCGCTGTGCTCACGAGGGTAGACAGTAACTACATGCTGTCTAAGTTGCGCTCTCGAGTGTGGATGCGACCCAAGAGCACTCTGGACAAAGCTACAGGAGAGTGGGTCACGAAGCTGGTTCGATATAAGCTCCCTGCTGAGGTTAAATCGGACTACCAAGCGATCGCTGAGCGCCTGTTCCCTCTCGATGGTGTCGTGAGCGCGCCGATCTTGAGCGAGGAGATGGAGCTGACACAAATCCACTCTGGATACGTTCATGGTCGAAGGCTGTATTTAGAGCTCAGCCCTGTGTTTCGGGAGCAGTATAAACAGCTGCTGGTGCCAAAGCCTACGCTCAGTGACGCTGTGCGAGCGATGAGGATGTTCATTCAAACGTTCCACGAGTTCCCGCTCTGTGAGCAGATGTTTTGCCTGATTGCAGCCATATTCACAGCGATCTTCGCCCCCCTAATGAAGAATCGACCGATGATCTTGCTTCAAGCCAACATGAGAGGGACAGGGAAGAGCACGCTCGCAGACTGCATATCAATTATATTTTCGGGCTTGTATCAAGGGAACATAATCGCGTGGCCTAGCTCAAAAGCTGAGTTCGATAAGGTGCTTGACGGTGAGCTGCTGAGAGGCTCTCCGCTCATGATCTTTGATAACGCGGTCGGCTCAATCGGGACCCCAAAGCTCGACAGCGTCCTCACCTCTCATGGGAATTCTGTCTCTATTCGCCCATTAGGCTCGACTGACATTAAGCCTGTCCCAACGCATGCGATCGTCATCGTGACCTCTAATAACGCCTCCTTTGCGGGTGACACGAACCGAAGGTCGCTCAGCGTCTATCTGAACACGGAGCTTGAGAACCCTGAGTATCGTGACGGGTTCACGATACCCAACATTAGGGATTATGTATTCAAGCACACCCCTGAGATGTGGAGAGCTGCGATCACGGTCGTAAGAGCTTACTTACTAGCTCCCCAAATGAGCGGTCTTACGAACACGTTCTCAAGAGAATCTCGGCGGACTCGAAACGTGTTCTCTTGCGTAAGTGTATGTTCTTGCCCTGCTTTTCGGTGATGTTATTCGGACGGCTTCAAAATGGGGTCTCCATTCCGAAGTGGTGGCGGCTGAAGTTAACACCCCCCTGTTAACTTCAGTCGAGCGTCTCTCCCCAGTGGGCGGTCGTCAGAGCACTGGGAGAGCAGAATTCTCGTTCGACCCGGCGGGAGGTGGCGTTCTCTTGCGGAGAAGGCTGCGCCCCAAGCCTGCGCCCAAGCCATTGATTCCGCAGCTTTAGGGAGACTAGTCGAGCCCCGTTAAACGAAAAAGCCCCGCCAACCGGCGAGGCTTTCATCTGGCTGCCCAGGTGGGTGGTTCTGCGAACGCACTCTCTTGCGTCTCTTGCAAGAGAATCTGAGCGTTTTCAGCGACATTGCAAGAGACCACAGAGCGAAAGTGATCTCGGATTCTGCCGTTCCGAAGATTATCCCTTGACCCTGTACCCTACTAAAGAGTTTATAGTTTTTGGTATGGAGTCGAGCATGACCAAGACCACCATCGGAAAGGTAGCCAGGGCGGCCGGCATCGGCGTCGAGACCGTGCGCTTCTACGAGCGCCAGGGGCTGATCCCCGAGCCGCCGCGCAGCGACTCCGGCTACCGCCTCTACCCAGATGACACGGTCGCCCGGCTGCGCTTCATCAGTCGCGCCAAGGGTCTGGGCTTCACCCTCGCCGAGATTGGCGAGCTGCTGTCTCTGAGCGCCATGCCCGGGGCGGGCTGCAAGGACGTGCGGGACCGTGCGCGGGTGAAGATCACCGACATCGACGGGCGGGTGGCCCAGCTCCTGGCGATGAAGCGGGCGCTCGAGGGCCTGGTGGAGCAGTGCAGCGGCGTGGGCCCGACCACTGAGTGTCCCATCCTTGAGGCGCTTAAGGAGGAGGACGCATGACCGCGTGTCCTCAGTGTGGCGCCGCGGGTCGCAAAGTAAGCGGGCTCACCGTCGAGCATCACGCCCGCGCGGATCAGCTCGCGACGGGTTCGCCTCGCGACGGCTGGCGCTGCTGCCGGACTCCGACCTGCCCGGTTGGCTACTTCGCCTCGCCGGAGGACACGCCAATCCTAGTGGAAGCCATGCGGACCGTACCCTTCCCCAAGAGCGAGGACCCTAGCCGTCTCGTCTGTTTCTGCTTCGAACATAGCGCACGTGCCATCACCGAGGATGTGCTGGCGGGCGGGGAGTCCAGCATCAAGGCGGCGATCACCGAGGCATGTCGCAAGGGCTCCGACGACTGCGAGCGTAAGAACCCCGAGGGCCGCTGCTGTTTGGGCCATGTCGCGGCGGTGATTCGAGAGGTGGACCGAGAGGCTGGAGATTGTTCGGCCCGCGGAGACCAGCCCCAGGTCGCCTGCTGTCCACCGAAGGCACCACAGAGCCCCTCGGACGCGACAGTGCAGTCGGACCATTCCAGCCGGGCTGCCGCGCTCGGAGCGGTGGGGGCTGCTGCCTTGTCGTCGGCCTGCTGCTGGCTGCCGCTGCTCCTCATCGGCCTTGGTCTCTCGTCAGCGGGCGTCGGCGCGTTTTTCGAGGCTTGGCGTGTTCCGCTCCTCGCAGTGACCGTCTCGCTGCTCGGGTTCGGGTTCTACTTGGTCTACGTCCGCAAACCGACCTGCGAGCCCCAAGACGCCTGTGCCGCCCCTGACCCTAAGTCCGGTCGGCGAAACAAAGCGCTCCTGTGGTTCGCCAGCGTCGCAGTCGCCGCCTTTGCCCTCTTCCCCGAGTACGTCACGACCTTCACAGGTGACGGCTTCTCAGCGCAGGCGCAGGCTGCTCCCGCAGAAACGAGGGTTGTCTACAGAGTCGAGGGCATGACCTGTGGCGGCTGTGCTTCCCACGTGAAGACGGCGCTGGAGAAGATCCCAGGCGTCACGTCGGCCAGTGTCTCCTATGAGGCGAGCGAGGCCACGGTGCTGTGGAGCACCACACCCGATGACAGCAAGGTGGTCGCGGCTCTGAAGGAGCTTGGCTACCGCGCCGCCCGAGCAGCGGGGAGGTCAGGGGAGACACGAGCCACGGGCCTTTGACGATGCGGCGGCGGTCGACCATCGACGGCACCAGCTGCCAGCCTACTTGCCCATCACACGCCCGAAACGACCGAAGACGTCGACGAGTTCTTGCAGCTTGGCCTGCCGCTCCTGGTCATCTCCCTCCAGGAGGGCAGAGGTGACGCAGGATTCGAGGTGTGCGCTGAGGATTCCCTGGGCCGCTTTGGCCAGCGCGCCCTGGACTGCAGAAAATTGGTGGAGCACGTCGACGCAATAGGTCTCGGACTCCACCATGCGCTTGATGCCAGCCACCTGACCCTCGATGCGCTTGAGGCGCGCGACCATCTTCGTTTTGTCGTCACCGGTCAGCATCGATCACTCCTCGTTCCTCACGCCCGCTCTAATGGGCCATTGTTGCCTGCACATGAACCGCGTTGAAGACGGTTGACATCCTCGCCTGAAGATCATACCCTATGGGGGTATAGGTATCAACAATGGCGCATCGAAATCTAAAACTTGTTGTGCGAGCCATGGCCCTGATGATGGCCCTGCTCGTGGCTGTTCCGGCCAGTGGCCTGGGACAGCTGCTCTTTTTCTGCACGATGACCGGGGAGGTGGGGCCAAAGTGCTGTTGCCAGCATGAGGTCGAGCAAGACGCTCTTGAGGTGCCCTCTCTGAGGGCCGCATCCTGCTGTGAAGTCGTCAGCGCCGAGCAGCAGGTCCCGCCCACGCGGGTCGAAGTGCAGGCGCCTCAGTTCGAGACACCGCAGTTTGTCGCCTTGCCCTTCGCGCCGAGTGAGCGCACGCGGGTTCGTGCGCCCACACGCCTCGCCTTGCCTCATGGCTCCCGCGGACCCCCGCCCGATACGGGGCCGCCTATCTTCATCAAGCACTGCTCCTACCTGATTTGATCCTGCACCGCTTCGACCTTTGAGGTCCGGGCACTGGTGTGTCCAGCGCCTCGCCGAGGACGGGCTGACCGGTCCGCCTCGATCTCGAACCGACGTGCAGGAGTAGGAGTATGAACACAAAACCATCGAGGCGTGCTGCGTGGCAGCGGCGCCTTCTCGTGGCAGCTTTGCTGCCCATTCTTGGCGGCTGCGTCGCGGCCACCCAGCGAACACAACACAGCGCATCGAGCCTGGCATGGACCCGTAGCGCACCCACCGATGTGCCCGATTCAGCTGCGGCCCCGTTTCCCGCTGCCGACGCGCTGTCCAGAGAGCAGCTCATCCAGCAGGTGCTCACCCGCAACCCCACGGTGGAAACCGCACGGCAGGCGTGGGGCGAAGCGCTGGCCCGTTATCCCCAAGTGACGGCTTTTTCCGACCCTTCGCTGAGCTACGAAACAGCACCGGGCACGATTGGCTCGGAGCACGGCTACGGACAGGTCGTGCGCGTAAGCCAGCGCCTCGAGTGGCCTGGAAAGCAGGCGCTTCGGGGCGCCATCGCGCTCGCCGAAGCCGAGGCTCGAAGCGCGGACCTGGAGCGGGTCCGACTCCACCTTCGTACCACGGCGTCGATCCTCTTTGACGACTACTTTGCGGTGGGCCGAGCACTGGAGATCAATCGAGCCCATCGGGAGCTCGTGACCCGACTTCGGCAGGGCGCAGTGGCCCAGTACGCGGCGGGCCGTGGTGGACAACAGGATCCCATCCAGGCCGACGTGGAGCTGGCGTTGCTCGAGCGCGAGCGGCTCACGCTGGCGGCCCGCGAACAAATCATTGTCGCGCAGATCAACGGTCTGTTGCATCGCCCGGCCGAAGGTCAGCTGCCCGCCGCGCCCGCAACCCTCGAACCTGCCGCCGCATCATCCAGGAGCGCCGAGCAGTGGCAGCGATACGCTCAGCAGCACCGCCCCGAACTTCACACCGCGGCGCGGATTGTCGACGCTCGAGCGAGCAGCGTGGCGCTGGCTCAGCGCGCCTACTACCCAGATTTCTCGTTTGGGGTCGCCTACAACTCGATGTGGCCGCAGCTCGAGCACCAGTTCATGCTGGGGTTCTCACTCAATATCCCGATTCAGCTCGGCGCTCGGCGGGGCGGTGTGAACGAAGCGACCGCCGCGCTCGCGCGCGCCGAGTCATTGCAGGCCGAGCGCCGGTCGGCCGTGAATGTCGAGGTGCGCCAAGCATGGGTGCGCTTTGACGAGGCGCTGGCCCAGGTCGCCGTCTACCGCGACCAGGTCCTGCCGGCCGCTCGGCGCCAGATTGAGGCTGCCGAGGCAGGCTACACGAGCGGACGAAACAGCTTCTCCGACATCATGAGCGCCCAGCGGCAGCTGCGGCGCTTCGAACAAGCCTACGCCGAGGCGCTGGCCGACACCTGGCGCAGGCGAGCCGCGCTCACCAGGGCGGCGGGGACAGCCTCGGACCAACCGGCTGAAGGAGGTGTGCGATGAGCGGCATTCGCATCCGGCGCTTGGGCTGGTTCGGGCTCTTTAGCCTATTTCTGACCGTGCTGGTGGTCTACCAGGGACCACTGCTGCAGTGGTTCTTCATTGGGTCAGAAGAGGCTGCAACACCCCCATCCCACCATCATCACGCGCACCGCGAACACAGCGAAGCGGGTGAGTCCGCCCCAGAGCGAGTGGTTTCACACCGTTTCTCTGCGGAGCAGCTGACGGCGTTGCGCGGGGGGTTCGCGGCGACCGAGGAGATCCGCATCGCCTTGTCTCAAGATCGGGTCGACGTGATTCCCGCCGCGGTGACCCGTGTCCAAGCCGGCTTGGCGGTCCTCGATGGTGTCACCTTGCCCGAGCCTGTCCGAGCCACACTGCGTGCCGCAGCGGCTAGCGCAAGAAACCTTGAGAGCGTCGATTCGGCAGTCTCCGCCCGTAGACCCTACGCGGCGCTATCCCGAGCGCTCTTTGGTCTCGCCGAAGCCGATCCGAGGTTGCAAGAGGGCTGGCACGCCTTCTCCTGCCCCATGGCCGAGGATTTCCCAAAGTGGTTTCAAGGCCACCAGGAGATCGAGAACCCGTACATGGGCCAGCAGATGCTCGCCTGCGGTTCGGCGAGTGATTGGGCGACGCAGATGGAGCCGACTGCGCCGCAGCCAGGGGCTGATGAGGTGGCGCACTACACCTGCCCCATGCACCCGTCTGTACGCCAGCAGACACCCGGCACCTGTCCTATCTGCAACATGGACCTCACACCGGTTACCCACGAGGACCTGCGTACCGGGGATGTCCTGGTGGACTCGGTGCGTCGCCAGCGCATCGGGGTTCGCACCACGGCCGTGGCTCGCCGGACCCTGGTCCGACCCATTCGAGCGGTGGGCGAGGTGGCCTGGGATGAGAGCCGGGTCCATGACGTGACGGCACGGGTGGATGGCTGGGTCGAAGATTTGCTTGTCACCCGTGCCGGCGATCCGGTTGAGCGCAACGCGACCCTGCTCAGGTTCTACAGCCCAGACTTGCTCGCGACCCAGCGGGAGCTCTTGGCAGCGCCGCCAGGGGGCCGGTTGGCGACGGCGGCTCGCGAGCGACTGCGTCTCTGGGGCATGTCGAGCTGGGCGATTCGAGACATGCAGAGGCGCCAGGAGCCGCGGCAGCGGATCGGCATTCAAAGCCCCATCACCGGCGTCGTGATCGACAAGAGGGTCAACGAAGGGGCGCATGTGTCGGCCGGGGCGCTGCTCTACCGCATCGCCGACCGAAGCAGGGTCTGGGTGCTTGCGGACGTCTTTGAGCAAGACCTCCCCCATGTCACTGTCGGTCAACGCGTTGTCGTGAACGTGTCGGGCGCGACCGGAGAGCCGATCGGCGGCGTGGTGGACTACATCTACCCGACGGTCTCAGCTCAGACTCGGACCGCGCGTGTTCGGGTGCAACTCGACAACCCTGAAGGCCGCCTGCGTCCGGGCATGATCGCCAACCTGAGCTTCGACGTTGACCTCGGTGAGCATCTCGCCGTGCCCACCGATGCGGTGGTCTACACCGGCCGACGACGCCTGGTGTTCGTGGATCGTGGGGAGGGGCGTCTGCGTCCCGTAGAGGTCACAGTCGGTGCGCGCACCACGGACTGGATCAGCGTCGAAAGCGGCCTGACCGAGGGCGACATCGTGGTGAGTTCGGGCGTGTTCCTGCTCGCCGCCGAGAGCCGCATCCGCTCGGCCACCGACTACTGGGAGGCCAATGATGAAGCCCAGTAAGGCGCGCACCGGGCTGATCGCTCGGCTTATCGAGAGCAGCGCACGCAATCCGCTGCTCACGGTGCTCTTTGTGATGGCCATGGGGTTGTGGGGGTTCATGTCCCTACGCGCGGCACCGCTGGACGCCATCCCGGACCTGTCGGACACCCAGGTCATCGTCCTGACCGATTGGCCGGGGCGCAGCCCGGACCTGGTGGAGGACCAGGTCACCTACCCGGTCTCGTCGGCCTTGATGAGCGCGCCCGGTGTCTCTTATGTGCGGGGCCAGTCCTTCTTCGGTCTGTCCTTTGTCAACGTCATCTTCGAGGACGGCACCGACCTGTACTGGGCCCGCAGTCGCGTCCTCGAGTACCTGAGCACGGTTCAAAACGACCTGCCTGCTGATGCCCGGCCAACCCTCGGTCCGGACGCCACCGGCGTGGGTTGGGTGTTTATGTACGTGCTGGTCGACGAGACCGGCCACCACGATCTGGCCGATCTGCGGGCTCTGCAAGACTGGAACATTCGCTACGCGCTCGAGAGCGTGCCCGGCGTGGCTGAGGTCGCGGCTGTCGGCGGCTACGACAAGCAGTACCAGGTGCAGCTCGACCCGAACCGCATGATGGCGCATGGGGTGACGCTGGCACAGGTGCAGTCGGCCATCCAGCAGTCCAATCGGGATAGCGGTGGCCGCACCCTGGAGATCGCCGGACACGAACACATGATCCGCGGCCGCGGCTACCTGGGCAGTATCACGGACATCGAGACCATCCCGCTTCGGGTCTCCGCGAGCGGTACGCCCTTGCTGGTGCGCGACGTGGCGGAGGTTTCCCTGGGCTCGGAGCCACGCCGTGGGCTCGCCGAGTGGAACGGCGAGGGGGAGACGGTGGGTGGCATCGTCGTGATGCGGCAGGGAGAGAACGCGCTCACGGTCATCGAGCGGGTCAAGGAGCGCCTGGAGGCGGTCCGTGCGGGCTTGCCCGAGGGGGTGCGCGTCGAGGTGGCCTACGACCGCTCAGAGCTGATCGAGGCGTCCATCGACACGCTGACGCACACCCTGGTCGAAGAGATGGTGGTGGTCAGCCTGATCATCTTCCTCTTTTTGCTCAGCGTGCGCAGCGCGCTGGTGCCCATCCTCACCTTGCCGGTGGCGGTGCTCTTGGCCTTTATCCCCATGCTCCAGCAAGGGCTGACGGCGAACATCATGTCCCTCGGCGGCATCGCGGTGGCCATCGGCGCCATGGTCGACGCCTCGATCATCCTCGTGGAGAACATCCACAAGCGCCTGGAGGAGCACGAGGACGATCCGGACAGGCTGTCGGTGGTGATCCGCGCCATGCAGGAGGTGGGTCCGTCGGTCTTCTTTTCCTTGCTGGTCATCACGGTGTCGTTCCTGCCGGTGTTTACGCTGCAGGCCACCGAAGGCCGGCTTTTTAAGCCCTTGGCCTACACCAAGACCTACTCCATGGGCTTCGCAGCGGTCTTGGCGGTGACGCTCACGCCGGCCCTGGCGGCGATCTTGATCCGTGGCCGAGTCCGACGCGAGGACGCCCACCCCTTGAGCCGACTGCTGAAGTGGCTTTATGTGCCGGTGGTCCGATTTGTCGTCCGTCACCGCTGGGGCGTCGTAGCCACCACCGTCATCGCCATGATTCTGACCGTGCCGGCCGCGATGCGCCTGCAGTCGGAGTTCATGCCACCCTTGAACGAGGGGGCCATCCTCTACATGCCGTCGGCACCACCAGGCATGTCGATGACCGAGGCCGGCAATGTGGTCCAGGCCATGGACCGGCAGCTGATGGAGATCCCGGAGGTGGTGAGCGTGCTCGGCAAGATGGGTCGAGCGGACACCGCCACGGATCCGGCCCCTTTGGGCATGGCCGAGACGACGATTGTGCTCAAGCCTCGCGACCAGTGGCGTGAAGGGCTGACTTGGGACGACCTGGTCGCCGAGCTGGATGGCAAGCTGCAATACCCCGGGATGCCCAACATCTGGTGGATGCCCATCCAGACGCGCACGGAGATGCTGGCCACGGGGATCCGCAGCCCGCTCGCTGTTCAGGTATTTGGCGATGATCTGGCCACTATCGAGCGCGCGGCGGTGGCCATCGAGCGCGTGCTGACGAATGTTCCCGGGACGCGTAGCGTGTTCGCAGAGCGCGCCACCGGCGGCTTCTACATCGACTTCGAAATCAAACGCGAGGAAGCGGCTCGGTACGGGCTTCGGGTCGACCACATTCAAGCCGCGGTGCAGACGGCGATCGGTGGCTCGGACGTCACCGAGACGGTGGAGGGGCGCCGGCGCTTCTCCGTCAACGTCCGCTACGCGCGTGAGTTTCGCGACGACCCGAATCAGTTCGACCGCATCCTCGTGGACACGCCCGCTGGCGTTCCAGTACCGCTGACCGAGGTCGCTTCTGTCCGCTTCGTGAACGGCCCGCCCATGATCCGCAGTGAAGACGGCCAGCTTACGGGCTTTGTCTTCGTGGATCCCGGCAGCCAGGCCATCAGTGACTATGTGGCCAGCGCGCGTGCAGCCGTCGCCGCCGAGGTTGACCTGCCTGCCGGAGTGAGGATCCAGTGGACGGGCCAGTTTCGCTATCTGCAGCGAGCGGAAGAACGGCTCCGGGTGGTGTTGCCGCTCACGCTGCTGCTGGTGTTTCTCTTGCTCTACTTGAACACCCGGTCGGTGATGGAGACCGCCATTGTGCTCTTGGCGGTGCCGTTCTCGCTGATCGGGGCCTTCTGGCTGCTCTATGTGCTCGGCTTTCATCTGAGCGTCGCGGTTTGGGTGGGCATCATCGCTCTGGCCGGGCTCGACGCCGAGACAGGGGTGGTCATGCTGCTCTACTTGCGCCTGGCGGAAGACCGTGCACGTGAGCAGGGCCGCCTGAACTCCATGTCGGATCTGACGGATGCCATCGTGGAGGGCGCGGCCGGTCGTGTTCGTCCGAAGCTGATGACGGTGATGACCACCATGATTGGTCTGGCCCCGCTCCTGTGGAGCACGGGTGCGGGCGCCGACGTGATGCAGCGCATTGCCGCCCCCATGGTGGGGGGGCTGGTGAGCTCATTCTTTCTTGAACTCACTGTTTACCCGGCGATTTTCGCCATCTGGAAGAGCCGCAAGCTCGACCACACAACGCCCCGCATAGGGGAAGGAGAGATCCAATGATGAAGAAGACTTTTTTGATCCTGTTCTTGGTCACCGCAGCGGGGGCGCCTGCCATCGGGTGCAAAGAAGCGCCGACTGAGGCGCAGCCCACTTCAACGGCCAACGCCACGGCGGATCTGAGCGCGGAAGTTTCCGCCCGGGTTGACACGGCGCTCGGCGACTATGAGGCGCTCAGAGCCGCCCTTGCTGGGGACCGTCTGGGCGAGGTCGCAGCCATCGCGACCCGCCTCGAGGGCAGCGCGAGCGCGGCGAAGGCCGGGGCGCCTTCGAGCGTCGCGAGTCGTCTTGACGAGATGGGCACGGCGGCGGCGAGGCTCAAGGTCGGTGGTAGCGCAGATGACCAGCGCCGAACCTTCGGGGACCTGAGCCGAGCCGTCGTCTCATTGCTCTCCGAACAAAGCACACTCGCCCGCGGGCGATACGTCTTCCAGTGCCCGATGGCCCAGGGCTATCAGAAGTGGGTGCAAACCGGCGAGAGGCTGGAGAATCCGTACATGGGAGGCAGGATGCTTCGTTGTGGATCTTCCAGCGAGTGGAGCCCATAGTCATGCTGGACGCACTGTTATCGGGGTTGACCAACAGCCCCAACGTGCACCCCGTCTTTGTCCACTTCCCGGTCGCTCTGTGGCTTGTTGCCGCAGGAGCATGGCTGCTCTGGCTCTTTCGTCGCGACGAATCGCTGTGGCGATTCGGCCGCTGGTCGTTGCGGATCGGTCTGTTGGGAGCCGTGGCGGCGATTGTCTCGGGCTACCTGGCAGCTGATGCCATGGGGCATCACAGCCCGGGCCACGACCTGGTCCACACGCACCGGGACTGGATGCTGTGGGCCTCTGGGCTCGCATTGCTCACCGCCATCGCGGATCACCTGGTGTGTCGTCGTTTGGACCGGATCTCTAGGGCGTCTCTTGTGGTCATGGGGCTGGTCACGGCGGTGGTACTGATTATCGGCGCGGACCGGGGCGGTGAGCTGGTGTTTCGGTACAGCATCGGGACGGCAGGCGAGCCGTTGCCCGCGAGCGACGGCCATGACCACGAGCACGCCGATGAAACCCACCCCGACCCCCACGAGCCAGAACCCGCAGCCCAAGACTCGCCCGCGGCCCAGCAGGAACCAGAGTTGATCGATCAACCCTCGACGCAACCGGCACGCGTTCATGACGCCGCACCGGCGACACCGCCAGGACACGAAGGTCATGACCACGCACACTGACGGGCCAGAGGTTTGCCCTCATGTGGCCGAGTTGGAGGAGTGTGTCGTTCTGCAGAGTCGAGGCCAAACGGATCTCTTGCTCTGGTCGACCTGGTCCAAGCGGAGAGGCGGAGCGGTTCTCGAACTTGGGACAGGCACCGGCCGGGTGTTGTCGTTCCTCTTGCGACAGGGTCTCGACGCCTATGGCATCGAAGTAGATCCTCAAGTCCGAGACATCGGCTTAGCTCGGTTGGCGCATCAAGGCATCGAGAGACCAGAGTCTCGTCTTCTACTCGGTGACATCCGCCACTTCGATATAGGGAGAAGGTTCTCGTTGGTCATCGTGCCATTCAACACATTCGGGCTCTTAGCTGATGACGACCTCCGATCGACGCTTGCGTGTGTCGCCCAACACCTTGAACTCGGCGGTACGCTCGCTATTGAAGCGCAAACATGGCCAGGCGAGCGGTGTCCGTTTCCCTGGATGTCTAAGAGGTCGCGGGTAGGTCTCGAAACCCGGCACGGTACATTTGTCTATTCAGAGGTGGCCCGTCAACCGCTTCCAAATGCTCCACTTACGGTTGAACGATCCTATGAGGCTCCAGACGGAACCCTGTATGAATACTCTTTTGAGCTGAAGGTTCGGTTGCTGCCAGAATGGGATGAGCTCGCTGGATCGATGGGGTTTGTCCGTGTTTCTCCCGCTGTCGACCAAAGTGGCAATCCCTGGACAGCGAAGAGCAAGATGGTCTTCTTCGAGATTGCACTGAATCGATTGACGTGACCGAGTATGAGAAGGGCGAACAGACAACCGGTCGTAAACGTTTATCGTCCAGGCCGCTAACCATCCAGAGAACGTAGACGCAGGGCATTGGCGATCACCGAAACCGAACTCAAGCTCATCGCAGCGGCGGCCAGCATCGGCGACAGCAGGATGCCAAAGAACGGGTAGAGTACGCCGGCAGCGATGGGTACGCCCGCTGTGTTGTAGGCGAAGGCGAAGAAGAGATTTTGGCGGATGTTCGCCATTGTCTGACGCGACAGCTTGCGAGCCCGCACGATGCGGCGGAGGTCGCCCTTCACGAGCGTAACGCCCGCGCTTTCCATCGCCACGTCGGTGCCTGTGCCCATCGCGATCCCAACGTCGGCATGTGCGAGGGCTGGCGCGTCGTTGATCCCATCGCCGGCCATGGCGACGACCCGACCCTCGCTCTGGAGCGACTCGACTTTGGCTGCCTTCTCGTCGGGCAGCACGCCCGCGATGACCTCGTCGATTCCCAGCTTGGCAGCCACGGCGCGGGCAGTGGTCCCACTGTCGCCGGTGAGCATGACCAAGTGGAGACCCTCCTTGTGGAGTGCGGCGACGGCCTCCGGCGTGCTCTCCTTGATAGGGTCCGCCACGCCAATAATGCCGGCGAGCCCGCCGTCGAGCGCCACGAACATCACTGTCTGTCCTTGGCCTCGAAGTGATTCAGCCCGCTCCTTCAGCGGTCCTGGTTCGACCGCAACCTCCGCCATCATCGCGAGGTTGCCGAGCGCGACATCGCGTCCATCGACTGTGCCGCGCACGCCCTTACCGGTAAACGACCCGAAGTCGCTGGCCTTGGGCAGTTCGTACCCGCGCTCTTCGGCACCATGGACGATGGCCTCGGCCAGCGGATGCTCGCTGGCTCGTTCGAGGGCGGCGGCTAGTCGCAGCATCTCATCTTCGTCCACGTCCTCCGCGGGCTCGACGACGACCAGTGTTGGGCGCCCCTCGGTGAGGGTGCCCGTCTTGTCGATGACCAGTGTATCGACCTTCCGTAGCACCTCGATCGCTTCGGCGTTCTTGAAGAGCACGCCGAGCGAGGCTCCTTTGCCAGTGGCCACCATGATGGACATTGGTGTTGCGAGGCCGAGGGCACACGGGCAGGCGATGATGAGCACGGCTACTGCGTTGATGAGCGCGTAGGTCATCGGGGGCTCCGGACCCAGCAGTGCCCACACGATGAAGGTCACCACGGCGGTGATGATAACGGCTGGCACGAAGTATGAGGACACCCGATCGGCGAGTCTCTGAATCGGTGCACGGCTGCGCTGCGCTTCGGCGACCATTGCTACGATGCGCGACAAAACCGAATCGGCACCGACGTTCTCGGCACGTATCACAAGCGTACCCGTGCCGTTGATGGTGGCACCAATAACCTGATCTCTCGGCCCTTTCTCTACGGGAATGGGTTCCCCCGTCACCATCGACTCGTCGACGTTGCTTGAGCCTGCGATCACTTGGCCGTCCACGGGGACCTTCTCGCCTGGTCGAATGCGAAGCCGATCACCCTCGTGTACCTCTTCGAGCGGCACGTCCTCCTCGGTCCCGTCATCACCGAGCCGTCGGGCGCTCGTGGCTGCCATCCCGAGCAGCTGCTTGATGGCGACGCTGGTCTGGCTGCGCGCCTTCAACTCCATGACCTGACCTAGCAGAATGAGTGTCACGATCACACCAGCAGCCTCGAAGTACACACCGACCTCGCCGCCATGACTACGAAATGAGTCAGGGAAGATGTCCGGCAGCAGGGTAGCGATGAGGCTGTAGCCGAACGCAACGCTCACGCCGAGTCCGATGAGCGTGAACATGTTGAGGCTCATGTTCTTCACCGATCGCACAGCCCGGAGGTAGAAGGGCCACGCGGACCAGAGGCAAATCGGCGTGGCCAGCGCCAATTCGATGAAGACGCGGGTGCGGCCGGGAAGCAGGGCCGAGACAGGGCGAGCCGGAAGCATGTCGATCATGACGATGGCGACCAGTGGCACAGACAAGGCTGCGGCGAACCAGAAGCGCCTCGTCATGTCGCGGAGTTCTGAATTGTCGTCTTCTTCAACCGTGATGGTCTGCGCCTCCAGAGCCATCCCGCACTTCGGACAGTCCCCCGGTTGATCCTGGACGATCTCGAGGTGCATGGGGCAGGTCCACTCGGTCCTGGTTGCCAGTGCGGGGACGCCCATCGGCTCGAGCGCCATACCGCATTTGGGGCAGTCCCCAGAGCCAACCTGCTCTACCTCCGGGTGCATCGGACAGGTGAACACCGTGCCCTCGGGAGCCTCGGCGAGTTCGTCGTGTGCGCCGTTTAGGTAGCGGCCGGGATCGGCGCTGAACTTCATGAGGCACCCGCTGGAGCAGAAATGGTACGCAACTCCGTCTATCCGGTGCTCGTGCGCGCTGTCCTCGGTGACGGCCATTCCGCAGACCGGGTCGCGGAGCGCCGTTGCTTGCGAGGGGCCGTGGCCGCAGCAGTGGGGAAGCCCGTGGTCATTGCTCATGTCGTCCATCTCCTCAGCAACTGCAGTTCTTCTGGAAGACGCGCACGAGTTCATCGGTCTTCGCGGCTCGGACATCAGGGTCGTTGCTCTCGAACGCACCTGTGACGCAGGTCTGGATGTGCGACTCGAGCAACATCTTGCTGACCTTGGCGAGTGCCGCTCGAGCGGCCGAGATCTGCATCAGTACGTCTACACAGTAGCGATCCGCGGCGACCATGCGCTGGACCCCGGACACTTGTCCGGCCACGCGATTGAGGCGTGCTTCGACCTTCTCCTTGGTCTCGCTGTTCATCATAATGATCATCTCTCCTTTGATGGATATACCTATACCCCGGTAGGGGTATATGCCATGAGTCACCGCTTCGTCAAGAGCCTCCGCCGAACGCTGGAGCTTGGGTTGGCTGGTGCCCCCCTCAGACCTTCTCCGCCAACCCCGCCCCCAGCATCGCCTCAACCAGCGACGCTGCCTTCTCGTCATCCGTCTCGCCCTCGACCTTCAGGTCCAGCTCGTTCATCCGGCTGGCCTGGTCCACGGCCCAGTCGATGTACTCGCTGAGCGTCCGCTGCTCTTGGCCGAAGGCGACGTAGTGCATTGCCTCCACGATTTGCTTGGCCGTGCCTTCGAGCACGCGCCCGTCACTTGTGATTCGTATCCTCATGTCCATCGCTCCTTTCTGTGCGAGCGCCAGTCGCCGCTCGCGATTCTTGTTCTCCCCGCCACTTGCTCGGGCTCGAGCAGGTAGGCGAGCACTTCTTCGCCGTCGTCCAGTTGAATGGGGCGCCGCCGATAGAACCGCGGGTGTCCCTCCAGGTGGTCCATCGCCCTCAATGTCCAGCGGTCCACCGCGTAGACCTCACCACGCACGGCCGTCTCGCCGCCTGCCACCATCGCCGGGAACGCGCCCAGGCTGACCAGATCGAAGACCGGCTCGGTCGTCGCCTCAGCCACCAGGTAGTCGCGGTCGAGCAGGTGGTGGTTGGACTCGCCGGAGAGCAGCGTGCCGTAGACGAACACGAGGGTTCGCTCGTTGTCGTTCATCGCGCACCCCCCATCGAATCGAGCAGCGGCGTGTCGTCGAAGCCCAGCCGATGGTAGGCCCGCCGGATGACGCCCAGGTAGTCCGGTGACGGAGGCGCCTCGATGGCGGCCTCCTTCACGTAGACCTGCGCTCGGCGGCGCTGGCCGTGCTCGTCTTCGACCCGGAGGAGCCGACGGCGGTAGGCCACCGGGTGCCCCTCGTAGCGGTCAAGGATGGTGAGCTCCGCAAGCGGCAGGTCGTAGAGGATCCCCTCCACCCAGTCGTCGTGGACCTTGAGCAGCGTCGCCACGCCGCCTCCACCCCACAGCTGGCTTCGACCTGCGAAGCCGATCCGGTAGCCGTCGAGGACTGCCGGGCCGACCGGGCGTGCGCCAGGGCATCGCCGGCGCATCTGCGTCAGGTCCAGGTTTGAGCCGTAGGCGAAGTAGAGGGTCCTCCTCACCTTGCGCCCCCAGCTGGCTTGTCGGGTGCGCGTCTCATCTTGCTTGTACATCGCTTCCTCCATGGGCGAAGTCCAGTCGGATCCGCCACAAATATCCAGGATTTCCAGTAGATTCAGGCAGGTGCCACTGCCGCTCGATGACGCAGTTGGGCTGAAGGCTTCGCTTGGCGCTGTGTCGGCCCGTGTTTGCGGCTGTGTGGCTCATGTCTGGTCCTCTGGGGCCACCGAGCGCCTGTGCCCGGCCGCCCCCGCTGTGGGGCGCTCAGGCGCTCCGGTGGGTGTCGCGCCGTCCGTGCTTCCAGGCGGCTGATCCGGCCAGGTGCGCCATCAGGTGCAGCCGGGCGGTCTTGAACTCGTCGCCGATGAGGCCGAGCTTCAGCAAGAAGACCCTGAAGTCGTACTTGGCGGTGTCGGGGTTGAAGTCCCGGCGCTTGCTGCTGCTCGCCCGGGCGTTGATGGCCTTGGCGCTCAGGGCCAAGGCGAATTGGATGTAAGCCTTCACCTTACCGGCGTGCAGGGTGCTCTCAAACCATCGGTACTCGACCGTGCCGCGAAACCAGACGTTGTGCAGGTTGACCCCGTGGTAGCGGCTCGAGTCGTAGTGGACCGGGCGGCTGTTTTGGTAGCCGTACCAGGCTCGGTTGACCTCGGTGAGGCAGGTCGGCCGGTCCTTCTCAATCTTGGCGAGGAAATCCTGGTCGATGCCTCGACACCAGCGGCTTCGGCGTGCGGCGTTGATCCCCAGGGCGTGCTCGATGAGCCGCTCCTGCTTGTTGACGATCTTGACCAGGTTGCGGAGCGCCTTGGCGTTGAAGCGTGCGGCGTCGACGTGGATGTGGATCCCGCAGCTGCTGTCCACCTTGGCGCGGGCTCGGCGCACCGCCCGGACAATCTGCTGAACCGTCTCCATGTCGTCGTAGGTGAGGATGGGGCTCACCACCTCGGCCTGGCGTGCCTTGGGGGCGCTGAGGCTGCTGTCGGCCATCACGCGCCAGATCCGGCCGTCGGGAGCGGTGACCTCGTAAGGGTCGTAGCAGTAAGGCGTGCCCACGTGGCGGATGGTGCCGCCGGTCACGCTCTGGATGGCCTGGGCCACCTTCTGGCGGGTCTGGCCGATGGTCTCGATCTCGATCCCGAAGCGAAGCGTCTTCATGCTGTTTTCTCCTGCGTTTTCGATGGTTTGCGTCGTCGTCATCGTGTGGATATACACGCTTCGCTTCGGGAGGAAGTCCACTCGATATCGAAGAAAAACCTCTTCTTTTTCAGGGGTTTGGAATAGCGCCGGAAGTTCCGGCGCTTACGGCCCGCCCGAACACGCAGAAGATGTGAATTGTGGAGCTTTGAGGGTCCAGATCCGGCGCTCGCCGGCGCCGTTCAGCTTCTTGGCGCGAAGGGTTCGGCCGCTTCGTGCTCCCCCACGCGGGTCAGGTAGAGGTGCAGCGCCCGACGGAACAGCTCCATGCGGCTCTTGAGGCCCTGGCGCTCCCGCGCCTCGTCGAGCCCAGCTACGGCGTCAGCGGCGAGGCGCAGGGGCAGTACCTTGTGTTCGACGGGCTCGCCGGTGCGGTTGTGACCGGTGGGTCCGACCGGGACGAGCCCTCGCTCGGCCTGGCGGATCTTCCAGCGCAGGTAGCGGACGTTGCTGGAGCCGGTGGGTCGTCCCACCGCCTCCAGGTACCGGGCCTGCCACATGGCGACGCGCTCAGGGTCCTCGGGCTGGGCGTTGGACGGCTCGGGTGCGGTGTCGGGCAGATCCTCGCAGCCCAGCACCTCGGTGATCTTACGGATCAAGAAGGTGCGGTTCGGGCAGCGCGTGGGCTCGCCCACGACCTCGGCGAAGCGGGCTTGAAGCTCGGGAAGCCGCAGGGCTTCGAGGGCCTCGGGGCTGTTGTCAGTGTGCGTGGTCATGGTCATCTCCTCTTGTGGGTTGCGTGGTCAGTTGCACTCGCTCAGGTGGGCGAAGCAGGCGAGAACGACCGCCTTGGGGTCCGAGCTCACGAAGCTGAAGCGGTCCTCCTGGGCGATCCAGGGGTGAACCTCGATGCGGTCATCGCTGCTCACCCCGCCGGCGCGAGCCAGATCATCGTCGTCGGTGATGTGCTGGTATTCGGGGCCGTCCACGTCGATGTCGGGCCTCGCGGCGTTCTTGAGGACCGCGACGATGCGGACTTTGTGGCCCGCGAGGTAGCGGTGCTCATCGCTCTGGCAGGTGGTGATCGTTCCGATGGTCGGGGTCATGGCGTGCTCCTGTCTGCGTTGGCCCGGGCCGGCCCCGAGCGCGTGGACATACACGCTTCATTTCGCCGCCCCAGCAAGTCGATTGGACGTAGAAATCGAAGTTCTTTCATGTGGTTGCGGGCATCTCGGGGAGCACATCCCCGAGATGCCGGCGGCGGATTGGGCAGACCGCTCACCGCTGGGCCGCATCCCAGGCAGCCTTGTTGCCGTAGCGGGTCTGCCCGCCCTCCACGATGAAGACGTCGCTGCCGGGCAAGCTCGCCTCGGCGGCACCCCAGCGGTCGCCTCCTTTGTCGGGCTCGAAGCCCTCATCCTCTTCGGTGAAGTCGGCTCTGGCGGCGACGCCGTAGATCCGATGTTCGAAGGGCCAGTTCTGCTGGCTCATCAGGTAGACCTCGGCGTTGGGGTCCTGGGCCTCCAGCAGCTCGATCAGGTCTTGCACTTTCATGGTTCTCGCTCCTTTGTCGGCGGCTGAGGGGCGTCTCCAGCGCATCGATATACACGCTTCCTTCCGGCCGCCCAGCAAGCAGAAGAAGCACCAATAGCGACGTATTTTCAGTGTGCTGCGAGCGTTCTCGAAGAAGCGCCCTCACGCTCAGCGGTGCAAGTCGCGGATGGCCTCTTTGAGCGCCACGAGCGCGGCCTCCACTTTGACCATCGCGGCAGTCTGCGCCTCGGACAGATCCCCCAGCCGCTCACAGAGCATCTGGAGCGAAGCGTCCTTCTTCTCGTTGACCTTCCAGAAGGCCCAGCCGAGCACGCACACCAACCCATAGGGGCCCGTGGCCTGCAGCACCTCGGCAAAGGTCCCGAGTCCGCCTGGCTCCATCAAGCCACCTCCTCGGGGAGCAGGTCCGAGACGTCCACGCTCTTGCCGGCTCCGGTCGCTCGCTTGACGGCCT
>Ga0181588_10001603_pt1 | contig 20026 bp, 17 predicted proteins | sample 071ome_26_FD_148607 | JGI IMG/M metagenome (GOLD analysis project Ga0181588, IMG submission 148607) | Coastal salt marsh microbial communities from the Groves Creek Marsh, Skidaway Island, Georgia - 071409BT metaG (spades assembly) | ecosystem: Environmental > Aquatic > Marine > Intertidal zone...
GATACACGCTGCCACTCCACCGAGCGGCGCATAAATCCGACCTTCACGGTGAAGACCATGCGTCCATCGGACGATAAGGTGATCTCCGCGTTACGGTACTCGCCCAGGCGCGCGGCGAAGACCTGCGCGGACCATTCATTGGGTTCATCGCTGGCTTCCAAATCGGTGACGACCAAAAAACCCACGCGATCCGGCCTGTTGTCATTTCGGAGCATGACCCCCTGACCGGTTTCGGGCTGCATTTCAATCCACACTGGCTCGCTCTCGTGCTGCCAGTAGCCGGCTAACTCGCTTTCGGCGTGACCCGGCAAGGCGAACGTGGCACTCATCATCAGAAGTAACAGTCTGGGTAGCAAACGGGCCATTACGTGGCTCTCCATCAAGGCGTCAGTTCACGGGCGGTTAGTTTGCCCAGCTGGGACATGTGGACCTCATCGGGGCCGTCTGCAATGCGGCAGAACCGACCGATCGTGAAGACCTCAGGGATCATGGTGTCCTGACACACACCCATGCCACCGAAAATCTGCATCGCGCGATCGGCCACTTCCTGTGCCATTTTGGGCGCCACGATCTTGATCATCGAAATATAGGGTCGCGCGCCGTCGAGGCCCTCGCGATCCATGACCTCCGCCGCCTGCAATGTCAGCAACCGGCATTGCTCGATATCACAGCGGCTACGGGCGATCTCATGCTGAATCGAAGTCTTTTTAATAAGCGGTTCGCCAAAGGCCACCCGCTCCTGGGCGCGCGCGCACATGAGCTCCAGGCAGCGCTGCGCCATCCCCACAAAACCCATGGCGTACTGAAAACGGCCGGGGCCGAGACGCCCCTGAGCAATCTCAAAACCACAGCCCTCACCTTTGATCATGTTGCTGACCGGCACCCGCACGTCTTCAAACAACAGTTCCGCCTCACCGCCAGGCGAGTGAAGGCTGTCAAAGGCGCGCAAGGTTCTGACCAGTTTCACCCCGGGGGTGTCGCGGGGCACCAGAATCGTTGAGTGCTGGCGATGCCGGTCGTTTTCCGGGTTGGACTTACCCATTACCAGCATGATCTTGCAGCGCGGCCCCACCGCGCCGGTGGTCCACCACTTGCGGCCATTGAGTACGTACTCGTCGCCATCGCGCCGGATTTCGAGCTCCATATTGGTCGCATCCGATGAAGCCACCTGTGGCTCGGTCATCGCATAGGCGCTGCGAATCTCGCCCGCGAGCAGCGGTTTCAGCCACTGCTCCTGCTGCTCTGGCGTGCCGTACTTGGCGAGCACTTCCATATTGCCGCGATCCGGCGCGTTGCAATTGAAGACGCTCTGGGCCCACATGACCTTCGACATCGTCTCAAAGAGCGGCGCGATCTTGACGTTAGTCAGACCCGGGCTCCAGGGCGCGTACTCCTCTGGCAGGAACAGGTTCCACAACCCCTCGGCCTTGGCCTTGCTACGGATATCGTCATACCAGTCGGGCACTTCCCAGAGGTGCTCCGGGTCATGGCACCACTCATGCCAGTCGCGCTCGCGGGGATAAATATGCTCGTCCATGAAATGCTGCAGCTGTGCATTCAATGCCCGAACCTGATCGCTGATTTCAAAACCCATACGGTATTCCTATTGCTACTTCTTGTTTCCACTGAGGTGTGTTTCGTGCACACCCACCATTTTCGTATCAGCACGAAAAGGCAGTCCTTGCTCCTGCCCCTCGAGCAGTGGTAGATCCCGATCGCGCCACAGGGGCTCCCAGCAATCGGTGCTTTTCAGCAGTGCTTCTGCATCAGCCTTGGCATCGACGGGGAGCGCCTCAAAGTGGTCACGCAACTGCTGCAGGCACCAGACCCGGTATCGCGAATAGCGTGCACCCTCATAGCGGATGCCATCGATCTCAACGGTAAAACGTTCGCGCCCCGATCGCACCGCTTCCACATTCGCCGACAGGTAGGGTAAATAACCGCGCCCCATGTGCTCCAATAGGGCTGTCACGCCGGAGGGAACGCCAGGCTGCCACTCGCTCTGAACGGTATCGAGCCGGGTGTTCCACAAACGGGTGACCCACTGCAAGATTGCCGGCGCCTGCTGCCTGAGTAACTCGAGCGGCACGGGATCCAGCGCAAAATGCCGGAAGAACGGCCCGGCAAAACCCACGTCGGCGAGGGATGGTCGCTCTCCCAGTATAAAAGGCTGTTGGCTGAGCGTGGCCTCAAGCTGTTGCCAGAGCGCGGCGACATCGGCTTCGACCGCTTTGACGTTGGCGCGGGTGATGCCATCCCCGGTGGTGTAGCCACTACGCTGTCGATGCTGCAAAAAGCGTCGCTTGAGCCACACCGGGAGCGGGTGGTTGACCATGACTTCTGTCGCCAGGTGATAAGACGCAAAGCGCGCGCCCTCGGCGTAGTGCCAGCGGTAATGCATGGCGGGTCGCCACCACCACTCATCTGCCCAGTCCTCGAGCAGGTGGCAGAGGAATCGCTGCAGAGGATCCGGCGGCAATATCGGGTGCTCAGGGTGGCGGGCCTCAAACCACTCGATCATCTTGGTGGAATCGGTCATGTATCGGCCGTCGGGCAAGATGATGGCCGGCATCTGCATTACCCCGAGTTCCCGCTCCAACACCTTGCGCACGGCAGGAAACTGCATGCTCTCCAGCTGATAGGGGATCTGCTTGAGGCGGAGGTAGTTCTCCATCTTCCCGGTGAAGTAGGAGATATTGGAGCCCAGCAAAGTGAGCGGTGCGGTGCCCTGATCAGACATTACGGGCTGGCATAGTCCTGCAATTGACCCAGCGAGTCATAAAAACCGCTCATGGTGCTCTGAATCACCTCCGTCACGGGTTGTACCGCATCGATGCGGCCCACTACCTGACCAGACAGCGGAATCGCCGCCTCCATGTCGCCCCCAAAATAGAGTTCTTGCACGCCGGCTAACTGCTCGCGGAAGTCGAAGGCACCCAACGGCTGCAGTGCGGCGGTGCGCTCGGTGCGCAAAGCACGCAATGCAGGGCGGGACTGCTGATTCAAAAATACCGTATCGGTCTCCTTCGCCTCGACCACCGCCTGCTTCCAATTTTGGTGAACCGGGGACTCGGCGCTGCTCAGCATGCGGGTGCCCATTTGCACCCCCTCGGCCCCCATGGCGAACGCGGCGGCCATCGAGGGGCCGTCGCAAATACCGCCCGCAGCAATAATCGGGATATCAGTGCGCGAGCAAATGAGCGGTAGGAGCACCATCAGCGAGACCGGGCTCGGGTTTTTAAAACCACCACCCTCGCCGCCCTCGACGATCAGGCCATCCACGCCACAGTCGATCGCCTTGAGCGCCATATCCAGAGTGGGCACGACATGAAACACCTTGATACCCGCCTGCTGGAAGATCTCGGTGCAAACAGCCGGGCTACCTGAGGAGGTGGTGACAAAGGGCAGGTTTTGTTCGATCACGAAGTCGATGAAGTTGCTGCCCTTCACAAAGGCGAGCGCGACATTCATGCCAAAGGGCTTGTCGGTGAGCTCGCGCATTTTCAAGACTTCGCCGCGGATTGCATCGAGCTCACCGGAGCCGGTCTCGATAATGCCCATGCCGCCGGCATTACAGACTGCCGAGGCAAGCTGGGCCCTGGCGATCCAGCTCATGGGCGCCTGAATGATGGGATAGTCGGTCCCCGTAATCTCTGTGACTCGGTTTTTAATCGGTGCGGCGCTCATTTCACCCCCTCCAACATTGGCTCAATTCCGGTGCCGGCGATTAATCCGTCGACGCGCGCCTGATCAGCTGCCGACAGCTGCCCGTATTGATCCCGGGTCCACTGCAGGCACTTGGCCTGATAGGGGAAGGTCCGCTGGTGCCACCTCGCGCCATCGATCTCGCATTCCCAGGTTTTCTCCTGCGCCGCCACGGCTTGCGCATTCGTGAGTTGCGCCGGCGTATAGACCCGTCCGATTTCCTCTAATAACCCCCTGAGGCTCTCCGGCTGATCCTCGATGGCAACCCAATCCGAGTCCTCGGGCATCAGGCCGCTGCCATCCGGCATGCGATCGACCCAACCGACCGTGCGCGGCGCAACCGCGTGGGCAATTTCCCGCGACGTGGGATCAAAGCCCACCAGCTGACTCAACTGACCGAACAGGCCGAAGTCGCCGGCACCCGGACGACGGCCCAGCATGAACGGCTGGTTGGCGAGATGCGCCTCCATCGCGGCTAGGAACCGCCGGTAACTGGCATCGATAATCGGCGCCGTTACCTCGTTGGAACCCACGACCCAGAGTCTCTCGATCTGTCGCTGGGAGATATAGTCCTTAAACTGCTGAAACGCCGCTTGAGGCATGGAGACATCCATGCTGAGCGGTAATTTGGTACCGGCGTTGTCGGCGTCAGCCTCGAAATGCCAGCGGTAGTGGAACATATATTTGGTGCACCACTCGTCGGCGAAGTCCTCGATTAGGTAATCGATAAAGGCGAGTGCGGGATCCGCTGGCAATACCGATCGGCCGGCGTGGTCCGCCTCCAGTCGACGAATGATCGGGGTCGAATCGCAGTGCGCGGTGAGCTCGTCGCCTTCCTCAAAAAAGAAGGTGGGCATAAAGGTGGGCTTGGGTGCCTCGACTCCGAGCGCCTCGCAGCTTGCTTCGGGCTGACCCCAGGTAATGGCGTAAGGGATGCGTCGGTATCTCAGCAGCGCCACCATCTTCTGGGTGTAGGGCGAGCCGGTACCCCCCACCAGCTGGACGGGTTCAAGAGACATCTTTGGAACTCCTTGCGGCGTCTTGAAGCGATCTATATATTGGCATAGATAGTGCCAATAAGTAACCGCTGGGTCGTTCGTAAAGGATCGTCTATGTGTTGCGAAAACGCCATCGCCATAGCGCGTATCAGGCTTAAAGCGAAAGCAAAATGGCGCTGTGGTGTATCAAATTTGGCGATAGCCAGGACGAGCAGCCTGACAGCCGGCCCTCGCGAGGATCTATTGCGGGCAAACCTTAAAGGCACTGCCTAAGGGCAGCTTTGACGAGCATTGTTAACGTGCATCTGTGCCTGACAAATTGTCATTGATTATGGAGACTGCCGGTATGACATCACGACGCAAACTGTGGCTCGGCTCCTTCCTGCTCTATGCGCTTTTCTTCAGCTGGTACACCGACTTCGGTGGCCCGCTGACTGAGGCCGAAATTCAGGCGTACATTGCCAAGACTGACAACCTCGACCTGGGCGGACACCCCTCAGCTCGCAAAGCGCTACTTGAGTTTCTGCGCAATGACACGGGCGGCCAGTTTTTGATGCTCAACGCCGTCGATCTAGCGAAGGACCCGCCGCCAATAGAGGGCGCACCGCCCGATGCCGACGGGCAAACGCTCATTGATCTTTACATGGAGCATATGATCCCCGCGCTGCTCTCCCGCGCTAGTCACCCCGTGGTGGTGGGCAAGTCGGTTGCCAACAGCCTCGATCTGCTGGGCATCGAGGGTGCCGAAGCGTGGTCGGACGGCGCGATCATGCGGTACCGCAGTCGGCGCACGCTGATCGACATCATCGGCAATCCCGAGTTTTACGCGCGGCACGATTTCAAACTGGCGGGGCTCGAGAAAACCATCGCCTACCCTATCGAGCCGCGGATCTATCTCGGCGACCTGCGGCTGTTACTAGGGCTTTTCATGCTCGCGATCACCGCACTTCTTGATGCCCGCCTGGCAAGAAAAGAGACCCGGGCCGAGTCCACTTAGCTTTCTTGGTTTTTCGTCGCAAGTTGTATAGCTTGGCGCAACTGACGGTTTCATCTCACGCACACTGACCCTATGACCCAACAACGCCCGCGCCTTGAAGACCTCGAAGCCATCCGCCATCGCTATGCCGCGGAGCGAGACAAACGCATCCGCGAGGATGGCAACGACCAGTACATCGAAATCGCCGGGGATTTGGCGCACTACGTGGAAGATCCTTATGTGGAACCGGGATTTCAACGGGAGCCCATCGACAAGGCCGTCGATGCGCTGATTATCGGTGGTGGCTTCGGCGGTTTGCTGGCCGGCGCGCGGTTTAGACAAGCCGGTGTCAAAGATATCTGTGTCGTCGAAAAGGGCGGCGACTTTGGCGGCACCTGGTACTGGAACCGATACCCTGGCGCTCAGTGTGATGTGGAGTCCTACATTTATCTGCCGCTACTGGAAGAGCTCGGCTACATGCCGAAAGAAAAGTACTCCCATGCGCCGGAGATTCTTGAACACAGCCGCGCCATCGGTCGCCACTTTGACCTTTATGACGGTGCCTTGTTTCAAACCGGGGTGAAAGAGTTGCGCTGGGACGACGGCGAGCGTCGCTGGTTGGTGCGCACCGATCGCGGTGATCTTATCCGCGCCCGCTTTGTCTCACTCGCCAGTGGTCCGCTGAATCGCCCCAAACTCCCGGGCATCCCTGGCATACGCGACTTTAAAGGCCATACGTTCCACACCAGCCGCTGGGACTACGACTACACCGGCGGCACGGCCGAGGGTAGGTTGGATAAGCTGGCTGACAAGCGCATCGCGGTGATTGGTACCGGTGCTACGGCAGTGCAGTGCGTGCCGCATCTTGCCGCCAGCGCCAAGCATCTTTACGTCTGCCAACGCACACCGTCGAGTATCGACGTGCGGGATAACCGTCCCACCGACCCCGAGTGGGCCGCTGAGCTCAGACCAGGCTGGCAGCGAGAGCGCATGGATAACTTCAATGCCCTGGTCACTGGCCAGCCGCAGGAAGTCGATCTGGTCGACGATGGCTGGACCTCTCTGATCGGCAAGATGCTCAGGCTTTATCTGGAGAGTCAGGAGGGCGAAGCACTGAGCCTGCCTGACATCATGGATCTCGCGAACCTCGAAAAAATGAACGAGCTGCGCGCGAGGATCGAAGCGCTGGTTGAAGATCCCGACACCTCGGAAGCGCTCAAGCCTTGGTACCGCATGTTCTGCAAGCGACCCTGCTTCCATGACCAATACCTACAGACCTTCAATCGGGACAACGTCACACTGGTCGACACCGAAGGCCAGGGTGTGGAACGCATCACAGAATCCGGAGTGGTCGTGGCTGGCGTGGAGCACCCCGTGGACTGCATCGTATACGCCACGGGTTTTGAAGTTGGCACCGGTTTCCAGCGCGTCAGCGGCTTTGAGATTTACGGTCGGGATGGCCTGTCACTCAGTGACAAATGGGCGGATGGTATCCGCACGCTCCACGGCATGCATATCCATGGATTCCCGAACTGCTTTCTGATGAGCACCATTCAGGGAGGGTTCACCGTGAACTACCCCCATATGCTCGACGAGGTCGCGACCCACGTCGCTCACATTGTGGGTCATGCGCTCGCTATCGAAAAAGAGGTTGTAGAAACCAGCGCCGAAGCAGAGGCCGGCTGGGTGCAGACCATTCTCGACAAAGGTGTTCGCGGCGGGATTATTGGCGATGAAACCTGCACACCGGGTTACTACAACAACGAAGGCAAGCCGCGAGAGCACTTTGAGCAAATGGTGTCCTACGGTGAGGGGCCGATCCCCTTCTTTAATCTCCTTGCCAAGTGGCGCGATGCGGGTCAGTTTGCCGGACTGACCATCGACTGAGCGATAGCCTGAGAGCGCCCTTCACAGAATCCTAACGCAGACGCGGTAACAGGCGCGGCGTCTCTCTCAGGTACGCCTGATAAGCCAGATCGTCACCCCACAATTGCTGCCCTCGGCGCGCCAGCGTCGGAATACCGCTGATGCGGGTCAACAAGGCGTAAACAAACAGCGGCGACAGCATCACCACCCACTGCGTGCCCGATAGATAGGGTATGGCCATCACCGCAATGCCGGCCCAAAGCAGGATTTCGCCGAAATAGTTGGGATGGCGGGAGCGGGCCCATAACCCCACATTGATAAATTGCCCCGCACTGGCCGGGTCTGCTCTGAACCGTGACTTCTGTCGATCCGCGATGACTTCAATGGCAAAACCCGTAACCCACATCACCACGCCAACGATATAAATGAGGCCGAGGGGTGGTTGCTCCGGGCTCAGAATGGCGGTCACTGCCGCGCAGCTGGTCATCACTACCCAGGTACCCTGAAGCGTCCAGGCGATAAAAAAGCGTGACGAGGAAACTTTGATCTGGTCGAAGCGCTGATCGCCACCCGAAGCATGAATGCGGCGAAATAAAAAACTGCCGAGACGCCCCGCCCAGATAAAAATCATGAGCGCGATCAGCCACTGCGCACCGGTGGGCTGAGAGGCCGCAACAACCGCAACGAATGTGACGACGATATACGTCGCGCTGCCAGTGAGATCATAGAAACGCTCGGTCTGTAAAAGCCGGGCGGGTATGAAAGCCAGCCATTGGATCACGAAGGCACTCAAGGCCAATGTCGCCGCAGCGGGCCAGCCGTTAATGGTTGCACCCGGTGGATTGGCAAGACCGGTAACCGCCAAAGGCAGTCCCACCGCCAGCAGGATAAAAGCGAGTTTTTTCATCGCGGCTCGATGCCTCTCAACCGGGCGTGCAAGCCCTTTCTATCGACACTGCGACTAGATACTGCGGTTAGCCTCCAGCGGTTTAGCGAAGCTCTCAACGCGGGCCGGTTCAGGCCTCGGCTTGCAAAGACATCATGATGCCGCGCTGGCCTGATATCTGATTGTCCAGAAGCGCCTGCCACATCGCGTCGCAGGCCTCGGCACCTGAATACGATTCCATGACAAGCGTCGGTGCCAGCTGTTGCACCAGCGCTATGCTTGCCGCATAGGCCTTGCTCATCATCGCACCACGACCCCATTCAGCATCGCGCTTTTCAATTTGCGCGGGGGCAAAGAACACTTCGGGCTCACTGCCGGGCAACGCGCCACCATCAACGGACTTGGCGAACTGATCCCAGTGGGTTGCGCCCACCAGCAGTGTCCTGACCGCATGATCGTCAAGGTGGCGGTGCAAACGGGAACGCACATCTACGTCACCGGCGATGTCGATATAGACCGAGGGCTGGTTGCTGAGCGCTTCCACCTGACCATAGGGAATCACACTGTCGTAGCAACCCAAGTTCTCAGCGAAGCTCGCGTTCTGCTCGCCCGTAAGTCCGACCACGGTGCCATCGAAGCCCGCTGCACGAATAAAAGCGGCCGCGCTAAAGCCGGTTTTGGAAGAGGCAGAACCGATCACCGCTTGTTTGGCGCCACACCAATCGCTATCGAGCAACAGGTCTGCAATGACATAGCCGGTCATGAAAAGCGGGAAGAAAATGCATCGCTGATCTTCCAATTGCTGGAGCTCAGCGGGCTCGGCCTGCGTTCGCGCGTAATGATTGTATAGGCCGGGCAGTGCTTGTCGGTGCGCCATCGCGTCGGTAAAGCCACGCTCTGAGAGTTCGGCAGGCGCCATCACCACATGGCTACCCATAGGGAAGAACCCGTAAAGGCGCTCGCCCACGGAGATACCGTCAACCCGGCTCTCTGTCACCTCTCCAATACCCCACACGGTCACCTTGCCCCATGGGTCTTCTCCAGTGGGGTAGAACTGCCAATAACCGAACATGTCTCCTAACGCTGCGTAAGTGACGTTGTTGGCCGTCATGGCAAACTTGTCGATGGCGACCAGTATCTCGCCCTCACCGGGCATTGGCAGATCACCCTCCACGATTCTAGTGTGGTGATAATCGGTTCGATCGACCCACATTTCCTTGAGCATGGGCATCTCCTTCAGTATTCAGGGGTTTTAGGTTAGTGCACGGGCGCTTTAGAACAGTTCGAACCGCCTGCCGCGAGGCTTGGGCACTTTGTTCTCCTCAGGCAGGGTGCACAAGCGCTCCATTCGGGTCACTGAGCCATCTACATATTCCCAGATCAGCTCGTCGCCTTCCCGGTAGCGGCGCACCGCCCGAGGCCCCCAGCCAAAAGCATAAAAGTTAAGGATTTTGTCTTCCCAGATCATGCTGGCCGAAGTGCGCATGCAGTGCTCTTTACCACTCAAAGTGAACAGCACCGAACCCTCCGTGTCGTTGGTATTGAGTCCGCCCGTGCTATTTGGACCGTAGTCGTGAATGAGCCCCGCCGCCGTCACCACCACGCGACTGCCGCATTGCTCAACCCGCTCGATGTGGCCCACGTGGCCCCCGGAAACCCCGCGCCACAGGCCTCGAATATCGTCGGCTTCGGACGGCAGTGGCTCCGTGCAGGCGGCCAGAATCGGCAAGGGAAAGTGGTCATACCCGCAGCCCGGCGTATTGCCTTTGGGTATGTCGATCGCCCGCTGACCCGAACCGTCCAACACTGGTAACTCGCAGTAATTCAGGGTTGAGCCATCTCCTGCCAGCGTCGCTGGGTCAGTCATCAGCGGGGGCCTCGCCGAGAACCAACCCAGCCAAATTAGCCATAGGGCGAGCGCCAGAATAACGAACAGGCCGCGAATCAAAATGGTCTTCATTTGTTCATCTCCGCCATCCGTCAGGGGCCTTTCGTCCATAACCAGCGCGGGGCGGGTCAAGGTGAGTGTCATTACATATTGGCATCGATACTGCCGATACGTAGACTCCTGTGCAACGATCAATCGTCCTTCACTAGGAAACTCATCATGAAAACACGCGGTTTTGTCATTTTTTTGCTGGCGATATCGATTACCGCCGGAGTTGTCTATAGCCAACGAGCAATGATTGCCGAGCGCTTGATGGCGGTAGCGCTACCCAAGCAAATGGCGGCGAATCAGGTAGAGGCATTTGATGATGGCCTGCATGTTGTTCTGTGTGGTGCTGGCGGACCGATGCCAGCGCCACACGCCTCCGGCCCCTGTGTCGGTGTCGTTGCGGGCAACCAATTTTTCGTCGTCGATGCGGGCGCAGATAGTACGCGCAATATGCAGCGGCTGAGCTATCCACCGGGTGATATCGCAGCGGTCTTCCTGACTCACTTTCACTCGGATCATATTGATGGTCTCGGGGAACTGGCGACGATCCGCTGGGCTACGGGAGACGACCAGACCCCGCTGGTAGTGTACGGCCCCGAGGGCGTGGATAGCGTGGTAGCGGGCTTTAACGCCGCTTATGCACAAGATTTCACTTACCGGCACGATCACCATGGAGACCTGGTTGCGCCGCTGGCTGCGGCAGGCATAACGGCCATGCCCTTCCAAGCGCCAGCAGACGGCGAGCTCACAACCGTTTTCGAGGGCGATGGCCTGACAGTTGAGGCACTAAGGGTCGATCACGCGCCCGTCGCACCCGCAGTGGGTTATCGTTTCAGCTACGGCGGTCGCACGGTGCTCATCAGCGGCGACACCTCGAAATCCGACAACATCACGCGCTTTGCGGAGGGCATCGACCTGTTGGTCCATGAAGCGCTCTCACCTGAACTCATCGGCATGATGGAGGCCACGGCAACAGAATTAAATAATCCTGTCGTCGCTAAAGTGATGAGCGACGTGCCGGACTATCACGCAAGCCCGGTTGAGGCGGCCGAAACTGCGCGGGATGCCGGCGTGGGACATTTGCTGTACTACCATATTGTGCCGCCGATCGTGGTGCCCGGGCAGGAAACATTGTGGCTCAACGGTGCGGGGGAGATATTCCCCGACTATACGGTTGGCTACGACGGTGTCACGTTCAGCCTGCCCGCCAACTCAACGGAGATCATAAAAGCCCGCAAGGGCATGTAGGGCGGGCGTGAAGGACTGCGGAGTCAGTTCGGCACTGACACCCATTCATCGCCCTCTTCGAAGGGCAGCGCCAGGTGTTTATCAATCGCCACCGGGGCCTCGAGCTCTGGCTCGTATAGCGCGGGGCGGCTGGCGGCAGCATGCGTATCGAGCAGTGCCATCAACTCTGAGACCTTATCGGGGCGGGACTCAGCCAGATTCACCCGCTCGGTGGGGTCCTCGGCGAGGTTAAAAAGCCACTGCGTTTCAGGACGCGCGGCGACCTGCAACTTCCAATCACCGTGACGGACAATGCGGTTGTGTCCCGAGGACCAGAATAAAGTCTGTCGTGACCAGCCAGATTGCGCCGTGACCTCCCCTGTCATCAGCGGCAACAAGTTTTCGCCGTCAATCTCACGGTCTGTGGGTAGCGGCTGTTCAGCTGCTGTCAACAGCGTTGGCATCAAATCGATATGCGCAACGGGGGTATCAATCGCCTGACCGGCGGCAACGCGCGCCGGCCACTTCACAAATAACGGCACGCGAATACCGCCCTCGAAGTACGTGATTTTCCAGCCGCGATAGGGCGCGTTCACATCGGCAAGGCCCACATAACCCGCCCCACCGTTATCACTGGTGAAGATCACTATAGTGTTGTCGGCCAAGCCCTCTTCTTCGAGCGCCAACATGACTCTGCCCACGCTGCGATCTAAGGCCCGTGTCATCGCGGCGTATACCCTCAAACGATGCGGTTGGATATCACCCACCGCCTCATAGTCGGCGCGCGTGGCCTGCAAAGGCGTGTGAATACCCCAGTGCGCGAGGTAGAGGAAAAACGGGCGGTTGCGATTGGCTTTGATGACCTTGATCGATTCATCGGTCCAGTAATCGGTGAGATAACCGCCCGGCTCAAACAAATCGGATGTGCCGCTGTTATAGGAATTAGAGTAAGTGAGTGCAGACCACAAAAACTGATCGATCGGATCAAAGTCGAGTTTGGCATTCACCACGTCGGGGTGGTCTTCGGGCAGGTACAAACCGCTCGTCATCAGCAGACTTTCATCGAAGCCCTGCTCGTGAGCCGTCATGCCGTTGTCGCGGCCGAGGTGCCATTTACCGATATGCACCGTGTGATAACCCCGCGCCTTCAAAGACTCTGCGAGGGTGATTTCCTCGGGTGGCAGACCCTGAAGATCGAAAGACGGTTTAGTCGCCGCTGCTTCAGCATCGAAGAGCGCGTCAGGCAGAGTGCGATCCATACCCGCCGCGACGATGGACACTGCGCGCCCCATGGAGGGCGGCATCGGTGTGTAAGCAAAGCCGGTGCGGCTGGGATATCGCCCCGTCATCAGCATGGCTCTTGAGGGCGCACAGGTTGAGGCCCCGGAATAAGACTGGGTAAACACCGCGCCCTGCGCTGCGAGCGCATCAATGTGGGGCGTCTGCAAACGTCCATCCGCCACGCCGCCACCAAAGGTCGAAATATCGTTGTAGCCGAGATCGTCGGCCATGATCACCACAATATTGGGGGGACGTTCAGTTGGCGTCGCACTCGCCGTAGCAGGGCCTTGTTGCCAGGCAATGTCGCGGGGTGGGCCAATCTGGGTCGTCGACAACGAGGCACGCACCTTGATCGCGGTCAGGATCGCGGCGCTGGGGTACAGATAAGCCCCGCTGGCCCCCACTGCCAACACCGCAGCCACTGAGATCAGAATCTTGCGCATAACACCCCGCCACTGTGACCAACGCACTCCGTTAGCCATCTATTGGCATTTATACTGCCAATAGATGAGAGATGCAATTAGGGGGTAGCTGTGATCAGGAAGTGCTCGCAGCCAGCGCATCGCGCAACGTGTGGGCGACGAGCCACAGTCGGTCTTGACCCCAGGTTTCCAATAGCGGGTCACCTGAGGGCGCCAGCAAGCGGAAACTGGGGACACCCCACAATCCAGATGCGTACATGGCTTGACGATTGTCCTCGAGGATCTTCTGCCAGCTATCGTCTGATCGATAAGCCTGTGCTTCGGGCCAGTCGAGACCGGCGGCTTCAACCACCTTACGCAAACCACGATCATTGTTGGTGTTCACACCCAGTTGGAAGGCGTGGCGGAGAAAACTGGAGAACAGTTCAACGCCTTTACCCTGCGACACTGCCCAGGGATACAAGGCGTAACATCGACGCGCGGGATCACCGATCGGATCATAAAAGTTACCGTAGGCAACTTCCGCTGCATGAGCCTCCCGCGCCGCATCCATAAAAATATACATGCCTTTCTCGCGTGTCGCCGGAACACCGCGCATGACCATCGGCAGAACGGGCCGCAGACTCAGTGTCACCCCCGCTTCAGCAGCAAAGGCCACAGCGCGATCAAAAATGACCGCTGTATAAGGACTGCGCAAAGACGCGTAAAGCTCCAGCGTGTAGTGCCCCGTATCGCGGTGGCCAGCAAGATCCGTATCCGGACGCGGTGCGATCAGGGGGGCAGCCGGCTCCGTATCCGCGCCCAGCGCAGCGAGTCGTTGCTCGAGGTGGTAGAGCCGATCTACGCCCCAGTACCACTCGCCCCCGTAATAAAACATGGCGCCGGAATAATGCTTGAGCTCGCGCCGCTTCGCGGTACCCGCCTCTACAGCAGCGGCCGCGGCTTCAGAGGATGCAGTGCCGAACTCCGCCGCCAGCTGCGCCAGGCTGTCTGCATCATCACGCCACAGCGCTTCACTGACCCTCACAGCCGCTTTGGGAAAATCTGAATGGGACTGTGCGGCGAGTATCTCGGTCGCCGTCTGCACCAGGTCTGGGTTGGGCGCTTCGGGATGATCAGGAAAGGTCAGCCCGTAGCCCGGAGCGATCCGATGTGAATCGACTCGCGCGAGTTGCGCGAGTAGTTCAGGCTCGGGGGCATTCTTGCCCTCCTGTCCGCGCACCAGATGGCAGTGCAGTTCAATATCGTAGCGCGCCGCCAGCCGCTCCAGCATCTGTGCGGCAAGAGAGCTGTAGCCCTCATCCACCTGATGAAAGTACTCAACCCGATGGGTAGCGCCGACTTTGACGCGCGCCTGTTCGGCCTTGCGATGCCGCGCCGCAACGGCGGCCGGCCGGGACAGTCGTGTCATCACTCGAGAGGTCAGCCACCGCGTGAGACGGCTGGGGTCCATCGTGGCCGCCCCACCCTGCTCCTTGAACTGCTCGGACACTGGCGTTACCTCAAGTTAGCGCGAGGCGATGAGATCCAATACCAGCGACGAGACGATATCGGCACTGGTCTTGGTCGATAAACCCTGAAACTCACGAAGCCGATGCCACATGCTGAAAGAAGCCACCGCGTGCAGTGCTTCGCGTCGGTCCTTGGGCAGTTCTGCAACCTCAGGCAACCACAGCTCGAGCTCTTTCCGCAGCCGCTTCTGATGCCAGCCATAATTTTCCTGCAGCTTGGGAGAGCGCCAAAGCTGGGCCTGGGTGCACAGAATAATCGGGCGCAACTTTTCGAAGGCATTACCGTAGAGTTCGATTGCCCGCGCAACGCGCTCAGATAAAGTGCCTGCTCGACTCTCGACCTCGAAGAGCGCTTCATAGGACGAGATCAGCATCTCGTCGGCGGCAAGAAACAGGGAATCCATGTCGGCAAAGTGCCGGAAGAAAGAGCGAATCCCCACGCCGGCCCGGTCGGCGATTTGTTGGGCGGTAGGCACCAGCGTCCCTTCGTCCATCAGAGCAAGCGCAGCTTCGATGATGGCAGTCTGACTGCGCTCACTGCGCTGTCGGCGACCATCTGAAGATTGAACGATGTTCAGCGCCACGCTTCCCCCTTGCACCGCGTCACTCACTATTGGCAGTCAGTATGCCATGACATAGGTAGCCGCCCAAACGGATTCGGCACACATCGCACTCATGAGCGACGAATCCTAGACTGACCCACCGTCTCGCGACTGAATCGCAGTCAAGTTGGACTGATGCTGCGCCCGATCTAATCGGTAATACGCCAACGCAAAGAGCATCACACCCCATAACAACCACTGCGAGGGCACGAGCAAAACGCCCAGCTGAAGTACCGACTCAGAAGGCACATCCGCGGGGGCCGCACCCTGGGGAAAGGCCACCGCTTGCAGAATCAGACCCGCGACGAACGCACCGATGCCCTGAGTGGTTTTACGAATAAACGTCAGCGCGGAGAAAAGCACACCCTCACTGCGTCGCCCGGTTTTGACCTCGGAGTGCTCCACCAGATCCGCCAGCATCGAAAAGAAAATCGCCTGCATAGCAATAATGAAGCCGAGATCAATGGTGTTAATCGTAGCGAGGATCGGAAACAGGAGCGGATCCCCGTTCTCGGGCATCCAACCCATGAGTCTGAAGAGCACCGGTAACGGTTGCACCGTGAAAGCCAGCACACCAAGCCGCAGCGCCGCACCTTTTTTGCCCCAGCGTTTTGAGGCCCGGGGCGCGATCAATAGCCCCATCACCGCCGAAATCACGACCAACAGTGTCCAGTAGAAGACTTGCTCCGATGAGAAGGCCCAGAAGTAGGTGAGCATGATAAATGTCAGCGCCGCGGTGAGACCGGTGGCGACGGCACTGGCAATGGAGGAAATAAACAGCGCGAAGAAGCTCCTGTCCGCGAGGGTTTCGATGACCTCTTTGAACACCGCCTTCAGTCCCGCGCGTGCCCGGGGCGGTGGCGCCGTTAACGAACCAATGCGGTGGTGGGTGCCAAGCGCCGACACCAAAATGGCCACCAGAATCACTCCCCCGGAAATCACCCCGTAGGTTTCGTAACCGTCGCGATTGAGTGCGCCCACCGGGTAGGTCTCGCTGGGCACCAATAGAAAGGCGTACATGAACACCGCCATGCCGGCGCCTCCTGCCCAGCCGAAGAAGGAGCGCCAGGCCTGAATGGTGGTGCGCTCATCGTAATCAGCGGTGAGCTCGGGCATCAGGGCTGAGCTTGGGGTCTCGAAAAAAGTGATGAGGGTGCGAATGAGGACCGCTAATACAACGAGATAAAGAAACAGCGCCCCATCACTCCAATCAGGCGGCTGCCACAGTAGCGAGTAACACAGTGCCACGGGAATCGCTGCGGCGTACATAAACGGGTGGCGCCGCCCCCAGCGAGAGCGGGTATTGTCGGACCAGTAACCGACGATCGGGTCGCTCAGCGCATCGAAGATGAGCGCGATCAGCAGCGCAGTGCCGGCCAGCGCAGGCTCCAGACCCACCACGGTGCCGTAGAAGAGCAGCAAGAAATAGGCGAAGCCATTGTCCTTGATGCCGTAGGCGATGGCGCCAAAGCCGTAGGTGAGGCGGACGCCCCGGCTCAGCCGATTGGCGGTGACTTGTTGGTCGGTGGAAGACACCTGATCTGCTAGGCCTGTCTGGTTCGCAACGCGGTGACCACTACTATGCCTTAAAAGCAGTCAAAAGAGAGGGCGTGGCCCGATGTGCATTGAGACAGAACCAGTTAACCAATCAATGTCGCGTCATGCTGCTGACACAACCTATGGCGATAACCCGCCCTCGGCATAAGAGGGCGACTGTCGCAAGGCTTGGCGGCCCGCTCCCGAGTTTGGTATAAACACAGAACAATAAGTCAAAGTCAGCCGCAGGCTGATGCTGTTGCTGTAGGGTGGTATGGCTCCTGAACTCGTTATTCTGATTATCTCGGCCGCGTCTATTGCGTTCGTGCACACGTTGCTTGGCCCGGACCATTACGTGCCCTTTATTGCCATGGCCAAAGCTCGGGGCTGGTCCCTGCCAAAAACTTTGCGCGTGGTTCTGCTGTGCGGCTCGGGCCATCTTGTGGGCTCGGTTGCCTTGGGAGTGCTCGGCATCGTCGCGGGCATCGAACTCACCCGACTGGAATGGATAGAGTCCCAACGCGGAGAGCTGGCGGCCTGGGCGCTGTGCGTTGTCGGCGCGCTCTATTGCGCCTGGGGTCTCAGGCACGCCTACCGGCGAAGGCCTAAAACTACTGCGGGCTGGCACAGCCACGGAGGTGGCAGCCACTACCATGAACATCCGCACGCGGGTGACACCCACAGTGCGCCCGCCGAGGCACCGCCCACTGGAACCCTGACTCCCTGGGCGATTTTTGTGGTGTTCGTCTTAGGTCCCTGTGAGCCTTTAATTCCCCTGCTCATGTTCCCCGCGGCCACCCAGAGCGTCGCGGGTATCTTCTGGGTCACCGGCGTTTTTGCCGTGGTCACCGTGGCCACGATGCTCGCCGCTGTCACGCTGGGCCAGATCGGACTTGAGCGCCTGAAAATCCCTGCACTGGCGCGCTTCGGCCACACTACCGCTGGCGCCGCCATGCTAGGGTGTGGTGTCGCAATTGGCTGGATGGGGCTCTGACTATGGCGGACTACAGTGTCATTGATGCCGTGTGCAATATCTGGACACCCGAGGCGCTATCGCATCGTCCCGGTTGGACCGACGAGTTCTTTGTCGGCAAGGTCAAAGGCAAGCACGACTCCGCGGGCATCACGCTTGAGACCATGATCGAGGGCATGGATGAGGCCGGCATTGATGTCGCTTTTCTTGTCGCCGCGAAGGCCGGCCGAGTCGGCCTGCCCGGCTGCTACCACATGCCGCTGGAGGTGGTATCGCGCGCCGTGGAGCAGTACCCCGACCGGTTCCGCGGCATGCTGGGCCTCGACCCCTACATGGGTATGGATGGCGTGCGGCAACTCGAGACCGCGGTAAAAGATTTCGGCTTTATCGGCGCCCACCTCTACCCGCATTGGTTTGAGCTGCCGCCGAACAACGCCAAGTACTACCCTTTCTATGCCAAATGTATCGAGCTGGATATTCCGGTGCAGATGCAGGTCGGCCAATCGCTGATCTACGCCAAAGAACATCCCTGTCGTTCGGTAGGTCGGCCTATTTATCTGGACGACATCGCCTGCGATCTTCCAGAGCTCAAACTCCTCGGCACCCACGTGGGTATTCCCTGGCACGACGAGATGATCGCCATGTCGTGGAAACACGAGAACGTCTTTATCGTGACCGATGCGCACAGTCCCAAGTACTGGCCGGACTCGGTCAAGCACTACATCAACTCCTACGGGCAGAACAAAGTCATTTTTGGCACCGACTTCCCCGTGTTGCGTTTCAAGCGCACTGTCGATGAGGTGGATGAGTTTGGGTTAAAGCCCGAGGTGCGCAAGAAGTTCATGCGCGATAACGCCATTCGCGTCTATGGTCTGGAGGACTTGTCATAAGCTCCCCACTGGAAGGCATTCGCGTCGTCGAGATGACTTCGGTTGTCTTGGGGCCCTATGCCTGCCAGATGCTCGGCGATTTGGGGGCCGATGTAGTCAAGATCGAGCCGCTGGCGGGGGACACCAACCGTAACCTCGGCCCCCACGCCAACGACCCCAAGATGTCCGCGCTCTTCCTCACGTGCAATCGCAACAAGCGCTCGGTGGCGCTGGATCTCAAAAGCGACGCCGGCCGGGAGGCTGCGCTCAAGCTCATCGAGACCGCCGATGTGGTCGTGCATAACTTTCGGCCGCAGGCTATGGAAAGGCTAGGCCTCGATTACGAGCAGGTGAAGGCGGTGAACCCCACAGTGGTCTATTGCGCAACCTACGGCTACAGCAAAAAAGGCCCCTATGGTGACAAGGGCGCGCTGGATGATTCCATTCAGGCGGCCAGCGGCATTGCCATACTACAAAGCATGGTTGAGGGTGAGCCGCGCTACCTGCCCACCATCATTGCTGACAAAACAACCGGCCTGATGGTGGTACAGAGCGTGCTGGCGGCCCTCTTTCACCGCGAGCGAACCGGCGAAGGGCAGTCGATTGAAGTGCCCATGTTCGAGAGCATGGTGTCGTTTGTCATGACGGAACACCTGTGGGGACAAAGCTTTGTCCCGCCCCTCGATAAAGCGGGATACGTGCGGCTGATGGCGTCCCATCGCAGGCCCTACAAAACCGCAGACGGGCTGTACCTCGCCGTCCTGCCCTATTGGGACAACCACTGGGGCACATTCTGCTCCATCGCCGGCAAGCCTGAGCTGGCTGAGGATCCGCGCTTCCAGACCATGGCGCTGCGACTTGCCAACATCAACGAGTCCTATCGGGAAACCGGGGAAATCATCGCCAGCAAAACCCGGCAGGAGTGGGTGGATCTGCTCGGCGATACCAATGTTCCCATGATGGTGGTCAACAGCCTTGATGAGCTGATCGATGACCCTCAGCTCGTGGGCGGCGGCTTCTGGCAAGAGCATGAGCATCCCACCGAAGGGCGATTGCGGTTTTCGAGCCCGCCCATGAATTTTGAGAAAACGCCGGCGAGTATCCGCCGGCTGCCACCCGGCCTCGGGGAACATACCCACGAGCTGCTGAGCGAGGTGGGCTATAGCCCGGATCAACTGGCGACCCTCAAGTCCGAGGGCGCCATCCAGATTGCAGAGGAGAACCATCGATGACATTCA